>ENA-ORXM01000441-ORXM01000441.1-marine-metagenome-genome-assembly--contig:-NODE-441-length-75429-cov-62.453631_pt1 | contig 75429 bp, 49 predicted proteins | sample MGYA00237867_ERZ511480 | MGnify/ENA primary metagenome ERZ511480 (study PRJEB26309, sample SAMN06266103) | marine metagenome | isolation source: Algal blade | place: United Kingdom:Sidmouth, United...
AATTTAACTAATTCTGATGTATCTACATCTTTTATAAAGTAGATACCGCTCTTATATTGACTTATGTCGTAGTCAAAGCTATGGCCAGAAAAGCGATCCTATACACTCAACATGTACGCCTGTCATGTTATAAAAGAAGAAAGTCTTAATAATATCTATGCTAACCAGATAATAAGCTGAAGATCACTCGACTCATTCTTCGCTCGCGATGAAAAAAACGGCTGTTAAGAATAGTTAGCAGAAGAGCCATCCCGATATCCATCGGGAGCTAAGCGAACTACGTTTGATATTCCATCACGATTCTGTCTTGAGTCCTTTAAACAGATCGGCTAACCCACAGATTTGACAGGTTTCTAAAACCTGTTAAATCTCACTATGCTTCCACACATCACTCCAACCTTATAATCTGCGCCGTATACACTAATCGTTCTTTATTATCATCAGGAATAAATTCCACACTATAACTCCCCACAGCCAATCCTGATAAGTCGATCTGCACCTTATCCGTATAGCTGTCGAGATCGGAGTCACTCCACACCACCTGTCCCTGAATATCTAAAACCACAATCTTGCCGTCCTTCCCCTCAGGAATCTCCATCGTGAGCACATCTCTAACGGGATTTGGGTATACGGATAAGTCACGTCGATAATACACATGATCTCCAAAGATACTCGTGATCGTAGGATCACACTTATCCTCCTCATCTACTCGCCATCGAGGAAAATTAGGATAACTGCCCGTAGATGATGGTTGTGGTAATCGTAAGCCTCTCTCTACAAAGTTGCAAGCCAGTCCTTTCTCATCAGGCTCATGTATAACATGCATGATGTTAGAGCTACTCCCAGGTCGGATATAGATCTTACAATCAGGTGCTAAGGCACTCACAAAAAAAGTAGTAGCAAATGGATCCTGCACGCCATCGTAGGTATCTATAAGAATCGTACCATCTTCCAGATCATCTTCCCATAAGTCTACCTGATACAGGGAATCAGTTGCGGAGAGATAGACGAATCGAGAGTTAGGACTGAACTCTACACTGGCGAACTTAACATTCTCTGGTGGGGTAAAATCTAAGCTCTTAAAATTAGAGAACTCTCCTGTCACTCTATCAAAATCATAGATCCACAATCCGTTATACAAGGTAAAAAAAGCATACTTAGTCCCATCTGGAGAAAACTTAGCATCTCCACTCCCAGTCGTATTAGAAACGAAATCAGTATTACCTAATGTGGTCGAATCTATTAATTCAAATCCATCCTCTGTCAGAAAGTAAGAGTAAAAAATATTATCTGTAGTCTTAGGGTGAATTATCCACCAATCCTTTTTATTTGTATGCCCTATTACTGTCAAATAGCTATAAGGATATCCGTCAGAAGCAAATTCAATATTTTTCTCTTCCACATCTCCTCTTCCTTCGTCAAGTCTCATGTTAATATATGTGTATTTTAAATGCCTAAAGAAGGTACTTGGTATTTGCCCTGGGACAAACTCCCGAGTTTTATGAATAATATAGTAGCCTAAGCTATCAGCTGGATTAGGCAAAATGGTAATATCTTGTCCTCCGGGATATCCATTTCTGCAATCACCTCTCCATATCATGTCAAAAAAATTACCAGAATTAATGCTATCACCATTGGGCATTATCTGATGATGACGATTAGCAACAGCACATCCATTCGTATAGAATAATAAATTGCCATCCTTATCACATATAGAAGCATTATTTTGATCAAAGCTTAGACCTTGATCTGCACCTTCTGGCTCAAAAGGCTTCTCATTGAAATCAAAGCGTATACCTTGTATACCTTCCTGCTGGAGATTCTGATCATTTCCAAACATCCAAACATAATCTTGCTTATTTTGGCTGTAAGCGTTGGATAAAACTATACTAAAAAATAAAAATGTACAGATAATATATTTCATATTCGATCATTAAAAAGCAGAGAAAGATGGCTCTTTCTCTGCTTTATTGACAATTTATATTTTTATAAATTTAACTAATTCTGATGTATCTACATCTTTTATAAAGTAGATACCGCTTTTATATTGACTTATGTCGTAGTCAAAGCTATGGCCAGAAAAATCAATCTTATCTAATATTCTGCCATCCACTCCCATAAGTAATAAGTTATGTTCTTCTGAGAAATTAGACTTAATAGTAATAAGATGACTTGCAGGATTCGGAGTCAGGCTTATACCCTTGATGGTCGCGGTCTCCGACCTCGATCCTATACACTCATGATGTATGCATCTCATTTTAAAAAGAAAAAAAGTCTACTCAATATCTAAGTTAGCCAGATAACAACCCGAAGATCACTCGACTCATTCTTCGCTCGCGATGAAAAAAAACTCTACTTCCGTTAAGCGTAATTTGCAGAAGAGCTTTTGTGTTTAGCGAACTACGTTTGATCTTTTACCAAGATTCTGTCTTGAGTACCTTGCGAAAAAAAATCCTGCTAATCGACAAATCCTAAAAATCCTGATTCTGCCCTAATCTCCGAGATGTTTTTTTGTAAAAGATGTTCAGCACACAGATCTATTAGGTTTCTAAAACCTATGAGATCTTGCAATGCTCTATGCCCTGATGGTCGCGGTCTCCGACCTCGATCCTATGCACTCATCATGTATGCCTGTCATTTTATAAAAGAAAAAAGTCTTATTAATATCTAAGTTAGCCAGATAACAACCCGAAGATCACTCGACTCATTCTACGCTTGCGATAAAAAAACTACTTCTGTTAAGCGCAGTTAGCAGAAGCGCTTTTGTGTTTAGCAAACTACGTTTGATATTTCATCAAGATTCTGTCTTGGGTACCTTGCGAAAAAAAATCCTGCTAATCGACAAATCCCAAAAATCCTGATTCTGCCCTAATTACCACTCGACTCATTCCCCGCTCGCGATGAAAAATGAATAACCAGATAAAGTAGAAATCATAGTAACTAAAGGGTTAGAATCATTTTATATACATTTGTCGCCTTAATCATCTATTGTAATGCCAACCAGAAAAATAAAATCAGCCCTGATTTCCGTATTCGATAAGTCAGGACTCGACGGAATCATCACTCAGCTCAAAGACTCCAATATCAAAATCTATTCTACAGGAGGGACATTTGACTTTTTGGAGAAGCATGGCTTGTCGCCTATTCAGGTCGAAGACATCACATCTTATCCTTCTATATTAGATGGAAGAGTGAAGACATTACACCCGAAGGTCTTTGGTGGGATATTGGCTCGACGAGAGGCTGACCATCTGGGGCAATTAGAAAAGTATGAGATTCCAGAGATCGATCTTGTGGTTGTAGATCTCTATCCATTCGAAGATACGATCGCTCAGACGGATGATGCTGAGAAGATTGTAGAGAAGATAGATATCGGAGGCATAGCACTCATCAGAGCAGCTGCTAAGAACTTTGGCGATGTGTTGATCATTCCTTCGCAGAAGCAATATGGATTCTTGGAGAACGTATTAGCTGATCAGAATGCTGAGACATTATTAGCAGATCGGAAGAAAATGGCAGGAGCGGCATTCGCAGTATCCTCACATTATGATTCTGCAATCTATAATTACTTCAATCGATCAGAAGAAGTAGATAATAATTTCCGTATTAGTGTGAATGATTCTTCTGTGCTTAGATATGGTGAGAATCCACATCAGCAAGGCATCTACTTTGGTGAACTTAATAATGTCTTTACTAAGATCAGCGGTAAGGATCTATCATTTAATAATCTAGTGGATATCGATGCAGCGGTACAACTGATGGCAGAGTATCAGAATGATGCACCTACATTTGCAGTGCTTAAGCATACTAATCCATGTGGACTTGCAACAAGAGCGACTGTGTCGGAGGCATGGCATGCGGCATTAGCAGGAGATCCTGTATCAGCTTTCGGTGGTGTACTGATCGCTAATACTAAGATAGATCTACAGACAGCCGAGGAGATCCATAAGTTGTTCTATGAGGTACTGATAGCGCCAGATTTTGATGCTGATGCATTAGAGTTATTGACATCTAAGAAGAAGCGAGTCTTGCTCAAGATTAACGAATTTGTCAGGCAACAGAAGACTTATAAGTCATTGCTTAATGGTGTGATCGTGCAGGATACAGATATAAAAGCAGAGACACCCACAGATTTTATATCTAAGACAACAAAGATGCCTACAGAATCGCAGATGTCAGATTTAGTATTCGCTAACAAGCTGGTTAAGCATCTTAAGTCTAACACCATTGTACTTGCAAGAGATAAGCAGTTATTGGGTATGGGTTGTGGTCAGACTTCCAGAGTAGATGCCTGTAAGCAAGCGATTGCTAAGGCAGGTGTGATGGGTTTTGATCTCAATGGTGCTGTTATGGCATCTGATGCATTCTTTCCATTTCCAGATTGCGTAGAGTTAGCTCATCAGGCAGGCATCGCAGCAGTCGTACAACCAGGTGGCTCGATTAAGGACAACTTAAGCATCGACTATTGTAATGAGAATGACTTGGCGATGGTATTTACAGGAGTAAGGCACTTTAAGCATTAGACGTTTATGACGGGTTTCCTTTCTTTGAGTTTTGGAGTAGAGCCTCGCCAAATTAGTGTGGGCAGAGGGAGCGGCATCCCGATAGCTATCGGGAGTTTAGCCATTTATTTGGCTTGATTTTTTGTTTCGTTTTTCATCAAAGAAAAAATGAAAGCCTGCCGGCGAGGCAAATGAAGAGACATTATAAATCATTTATATATTAGTGGTGAAGAATATTTATGAATGATTGATATCAGAAAAGAAATAGAAGATTTGTAATTGACTAATGAATAAATAATCTTTATTAAATCGTATGAACCTCATCCTCGACATAGGCAATACATTTATCAAGCTTGCAATCTATGCAGATGATGAAATGGTCTATTATAAGAGGTATGAGAAGTTATTAGTTAAGGATATACAGCTATTAAGAAAGAAATATCCATTTACACAATCAATAATTTCTACTGTAAGAAAATCGCTTCCATACGTCGTACAACATTTACAAAAGAATTATCATCTAATATTACTGAGTCACAAGACGAAGGTTCCTGTGAAGATCTTATACAAGACTCCTCATACCCTGGGGCTGGACAGATTAGCAGCCGTGGTAGGAGCTGTGCATCAGTATCCTAAGAAAAGAATTCTGGTCATCGATATAGGCACTTGCATGACATATGACTACGTAGATGAGAGATTAAACTATCAAGGAGGCAATATATCTCCCGGAATAGAATTAAGATTGCAGGCGATGCATCATTTTACTTCCAGTTTGCCATTAGTGAAGCGGAAAAGTAATGAGGATGTTATCGGGCGGTCGACAAAAAGTGCCATCCAGAATGGAGCAATTTGGGGCATAAAGTTTGAGATCGAACGATTTATAGATTATTTAACTAAGAAATGGGGTCGTCTTACAGTTATTTTAACTGGTGGTGACGCTATATATTTTGGGGATTTGATAGAATCTAAGATATTTGTCAATCCTAATCTGGTATTAGATGGGCTCAATCACATTTTGAAGCAAAATCATTAAAAAAATAAACTATTGTCTTTAATTCCTATTTCTCCTAAAAGAGACTTTTTTTATATGATTAAGAAAAGCCCCATACACCTGATTTTCTGTCTGATATGCCTCAGTACGGTGATCATGTCAGCACAACCGAAGATCAATTCTCCCTACTCTAGATATGGTATCGGGGAGGTCAGTGATCGTAATTTTTATTTCTCTGAGAATATGGGAGGTCTTGGAGCATCATACACAAGTCCATACAATATTAATATTGTCAATCCTGCAGCACTCAGTCATCTAAGGGCAACTTCATTTGACATAGGGCTATATGCAGAAAGATATGGTCTGAGAACCAGTCCTGACGACCCTTACACAAGTTTGTGGAGTGGTAATCTATCTTATTTGTCATTAGCAGTACCCTTGCAGAATCGGCTTAATGATCTTCTAGATCGCAAGGAAAGGGATATAGCAGCTACGACAGCATTCACACTTTTGCCTTATAGTGTCATGGGGTACAATGTAGCCACCGTCGATAGTACAGATGCTGATATAGGCCCCGTTAATAGGATATTCACTGGTAACGGAGGGACATATCAGTTTACCTGGAGTAATTCGGTTAGTTACAAGAATTTTTCATTTGGTGCTAACTTATCATACTTGTTTGGCAAGTTGAGTTACTTTAATCAGTTGCAGATACAAGACGTTGCTGCCGCATTCATAACCTCATCAGAGAATACTATCAGCCTTTCTGGATTCCAATATAACTTGGGAGCTATATACACTCACAGCTTCAATAAGAAAGCTTATGATGACCAGAAAGCGACACACCTTAAGCAATTGTCGATAGGCGTATATGGTAATACGAGTACCAATTACAATAGTACTCAGACTAATCTGAATATTATCAGACAATTCGTACCGACAACTCGAACACCAGTCAGCGTCGATACCTTAGGTGTATTCGAAGAAGTGAAAGGAACGGGGGTATTACCTTCGGAGATAGGTATAGGCATAACATACTATAGTGGAGAAAAATTTGGCTTAGGCATCGACTATGCAAGGAATGATTGGTCCCAATTCAGGGGTGATTTTGTTAATAATCCATTAAAAAGCACATATAAGTTATCATTTGGTGGATATTATCGTCCTAAGTTTAACTCGATCACTAATTACTTCTCACGAGTGCATTATAGATTCGGGGTTCATTACAAGCTTGTTCCTAATGAGGAATTAACATTTAACCAAGGAGAGACGATTAAGGATATCGGAGTTAATTTTGGTTTTGGAATGCCTTTCTTCTACCAGAGAAAGATATCTCATGCTAACTTAGGGGTATCTGCAGGGATGTTAGGAAGTGGAACAGCGATAGAAGAACGTTATGTGAAGTTTACATTTAGCTTCACTTTCAATGATGATGAGTGGTTTATTAAAAGAAAGTATAATTAAGACAACTAAATATTAAGAGTTATGAATAGAATTAAAAGTTTAATGTTGACGATGAGCGTGTTAATGATCGCAGCTTCTGTGTCGCAAGCGCAATACAAGTCATGGGTAGGAATGCCTAACGAAGAAGAAGCTTCTGATTATCACTCGGTATATAGACAAGCCCTAAAGGCTGAAGACTGGAAAGTAGCAGAAGATAACTGGAAGAAAGCATACGAGATGGCACCAGCAGCAGATGGTAAGAGAGATTACCATTTCTTAGATGGCGCTAAGATCTATGTACACAAGTACACAGCAGAAACTGATGCTGCTAAGAAAGATGAATATAAGGCTCAGATTAATAAGCTCTACGACGAGGCAATAGATGCCTATAAGACAAGATCTATACAGCCATCTAAGTGCAAGGGAGAAGATGATAACGAATGCTATAATGAGAAAATTGGTTATGTGTACACTAGGAAAGGGTTCGATATGTTCTATACGCTTAATTCGTCTTACTCTAAGAACTTAGAAGTCTATGACCAAGCATTAGAATTAGCAGGTAACGATATCGAGTATACGTTCTTTGATCCAGTAGCGGCTATTGTTGTGTATCAATTCCAGAAAGAGAAATTGACAAAAGAACAGACGCTGGGATACTTCAATAAGATGGAGGAAATCGCTAAGTATAACTTAGAGAATAATGACAAGTTAGGAGATTACTACGACCAAGCATGGAGTGCAGCAAAAGCTAAGTTCGGTCCTATCGAGACAGACATATTTGACTGTGATTACTTTAAGCCTTCTTACAAAGAAATGTATGAATCAGATCCTAATGATATGGATCAGTTAAAGAATATCATCGGATTACTTAAGCGTAGAAATTGTGATGATTCTGATCCATTCTTAGTAGAGTTAGAAGGCAAGTGGAAGAATTATGCCACAAAAGAAAATGCTAAGATGCAGGCAGAATTCGAGCAGAATAACCCAGCAGTCATGGCTAAAAAGTTATACGATGGCGGAGACTTCAATGGTGCCATTAAGAAGTATGATGAAGCGATCTCATCTGAGGCAGATCCATCTAAGAAAGCAGGTTATTTGTTTTCTAAGGCTTCTATACAATTCAGAAAGCTAAAGGATTATAACAAGGCAAGAGCTACTGCCAGAGAAGCAGCAAAGTTAAGATCTAACTGGGGTAGACCATATATGCTTATCGGAGATATGTATGCAACTGGTGCAAGAAACTGTGGCAATGCATGGAATCAAAGATTAGCTATCCTGGCAGCTATGGATAAGTATAATTATGCAAAGTCCTTAGATCCAGATGTCGCAGAAGAAGCAAGTACAAAAGTATCAAAGTATAGAGGGTCTATGCCGAGTCAGGAAGATGGATTCATGCAGAGCTTTAAAGCTGGTGATAAGACTAAGGTAGGATGCTGGATAGGAGAGACTGTAACGATCAGATATAACTAATACCATTTAAACATTAGAATGTCGGAAATATTATAATAGAATTAGCCAATCTCTGCGTTAAAAATACTCACCATAGCTACCACTATGAGTCAGCCCAGCCACTTTCGTGGTTCACTTTTTTCGAGTATTGTCATACTCGATTCGTCTGCAACGAATTCATTCGTTCATGCCTTAATCTTAACAAATTCTATTTTATAATCTTAACCGACATCTTAGAATTTAAATGGTATAAGAGAACAAGGTAGTTCTCAGTGAAAATAAAAATGGGATGATTCAGTAATGAATCATCCCATTTTCTAATTGAGTTATCTCTTATCTATTTTAGAAATAATAACCGACATTGATTCCAATATCACTACCACCGCCGTCACCTATTCCAAGTAGAAGTCGAATTTCTCCGTAGATATTGGAGTTATATACTGTTCCTGCTCCTAAGCTTAATGCTTTTGTAGTAATACTCGTCCCAAAGCCTGAGAATCTCAATAACGATAATCCACCTGTTGCATATATAGGAAATTCAGATACTTCTGCTACATCGTATGAGCCTACGAAATCAACACCTATTACAGTGCCTGTAGAGAAGAAGTAACTTACTGCTGGTAAGGCATTAATCTTATCTGTAATACTGATTTTAGCTCTACCTTGTACACCAAAGTCATTAATCAAGGTACCTCCGACACCGAATTGTACCTGTCCTACAACCATAGAACTTAACAGAAGTAAGAAGCTTAATAAGGGTAATTGTTTTTTCATGTTTTAATATTTTTTGGATTGATAATAACCTAAACATAATAAATTATGTTAAAATGTTCACATGAAGACAAATTATTCACCTGTTTACCCTACTTGATCCAAGTAGTTAGCAAAGTCGAGAATTCCTTTTAGATATTAACTATCTCATGGGATCAAACATTAATTCGGATCGCCAAAGCTAATTCCCGTTGACTTAGCTGTATGGATGAGATAGTGATCTTTAGCGATGTGGTTGTACTTGCTGATTGCTTTTTTGAGTGTGGTTTCTTTTATACTATTGTTTTTATAGCATACCATATGGCCATACTTCTCATCTCTAACCATCTCAAAAGCTCTCACCCCGAATGCTGTAGCCAATATACGATCAAAAGCCACGGGTGTCCCACCTCTCTGTATATGCCCTAATACAGCAACTCTTATATCAGGTGCCACTCCATATTCTTCTAAGGCATGTCTCAGGGCATTACCTACGCCACCGAGTTTAAAATTGAGATCCCCGACTTCTCTCTTTCCGATAGTCTTTCCGCTTAATTTAGCTCCTTCAGCGACTACAATATTGACGAAACCTTTACCTTTCTTATAGCGCTTATTGATAGCTTTAGCTACAGTCGCTACATCAAATGGAATCTCAGGAATCAAACATAACTCTGCGCCACCAGCTATGGCAGTATGGAGAGCAATCCATCCTGCATCTCTGCCCATGACTTCCAGTATCATAATCCGATTATGACTCGCCGCCGTAGTCACTAACTTATCGAATGCCTCAGTAGCAATCTGCACAGCTGTACTAAATCCGAATGTCAAATCAGTCGCAGAAAGGTCATTGTCGATTGTCTTAGGGACTCCAATGATATTAAGACCCTTCTCATACAGCGCTTGAGAGATGGCCTGTGATCCATCTCCGCCGATATTTATAACAGCGGAAAATCCCAATTTCGTTATCTTTTTAATCAGCGACTTACTGATATCCTTAAGAACATAGTTTCCTTTCTTATCCACTGATGGGTAGGAGAGTGGATTACCTTTGTTAGTCGTTCTCAGGATAGTTCCACCTTTCACGTGGATGCCACTCACCCTGCTTCTAGTTAACTTAATGATATCTACAGGATCCTGCATCAACCCATTAAATGCCTCTATGCAACCATATAGCTCATAGCCGCCATGCTCCATAGCTGACTTATATATTCCCCTAATTACAGCATTTAGCCCAGGGCAATCTCCTCCACCTGTTAGTACTAATATTTTCTTCTTAGCCATAGTTTTATTGTCTTTTCGAAGCTTTAGAGAATTATTTGTATCCAAATATGTCTCGTATCCTTACTTTTAAAGTCTAAATAAAAAGATAATACATGAGAAACTACGTTTTCTTTTATTTCATTTTATCCCTATGCTCTATTATAGCTTGTACGCCCAAGGTTGTAGAAACGGTCACTGAGCCAGAGATACCAGAGCCTGTGCAGGAGGAGGTAGTGGATAATCCATGCATGACATTAGCTAAGTTAAGCAGCAGTAAACGAGATAAAGTCGAGACTGCATATGTCTTGTATAAAGATCAGATCAAACTGAAAAACTATGATGCAGCATATCCATTATGGAAGACAGCTTTCTATGGAGCGCCAGCGGCTAATGGATCGATTAAGTATCAATATGAGGACGGCATAGCGATATATAAATACAAGTATGAAAATGAAAAAGATGCTGCACTAAAGTCTACTTACGTAGACACGATCATGCAGATATACGATAAGCGTATCGAATGTTATGGTGAGGTAGGTTATGTCGCAGGTCGTAAGGCATTTGATTATTACTATTACTACTCTGCTGAGGCAAGTGAGGAAGAAGTCTATGAGTTATTTAAGCAAGCTGCAGATGCTAAAGGCAAAAATCTGGATTATTTCGTTATTAATCCTTTCACTAAAATCATAACGGATAAGGTCATCGCAAAAGAGATTCCACTACCAGAAGCTCGTAAGTATATAGACATCATTAATTCAGCAATGGAGACAGGTAATGCCAGTGGCAAGAACAAGGAAGCTTGGAATATTATCAATAATTATGCGCCAGCAAGATTAAACAATTTGGAAGGGATAGAGGGGCTATATGATTGTGCTTACTTCGAGAAGAAATACATGGCTCTATTAGCTGAGAATCCAGATGATTGTGAGACAATTAATACGGTCTATGGTAGATTGCTATGGGGTGGATGTGATCCCACCTCTGCATCAGTTATAGAAGCTAAGGCAGCTAAAGATAATAAGTGTTACACACCGCCTCCACCTCCAGGAGTGTTACGACAAGCTTATACTGCTTACGAGGAAGGGAAGTATTATGATGCTGTAGAGCTATTCGATCAATTTGTTGCAAAGACGGATGATGCACAGAAAAAAGCAAAATATTCACTACTTATATCTAAGATTTATTATGCAGATATTAAGAACTTTCCAAAGTCTCGAAAATATGCTTTGCAATCAGCAGAATACAAGCCTGCATCTGGTGAGCCATACCTTTTAATAGGTAAGCTGTATGCTTCCAGTGGTCCATTATGTGGCCCAGGTACAGGCTGGGATAGTCAGGTGGTAACCTGGGTAGCGATCGATATGTGGGAGAAAGCTAAGTCAGACCCTATAGTCGCAGAAGAGGCTAAGAAGCTCATCAGAACCTATAAGCAGTATATGCCTAATCGAGAAGATATATTCAGTCGCAGGATTAAGGCTGGTGACTCATACAAAGTAGCTTGCTGGATACAGAGGACGACTACTGTTCGGACTTCTAATTAGGATCGTTGGTTATAAATGTGGCAAAGAGAATGTTTCGATTATTTCGTATGTTTTGTTTATTTCGAATATAAAGCGTATTTTTGTGTATAAATAAATGTTATGGTCTATTTAAAAACTGATTCTAAAATTTCTGACGAGGACAAGCAACTCGCTTTAGATTCTTACAATATAATCTCAAAAGAGATAGGCAAATTCACTGATAATAAAGTCGAGATTCAGCTTACAGATTTAATGATTACTATTCCTATGAAAGCTCTACATCATCTTACAGAAATACTAAAGCTCACAAGCCAAGGTAAGCATATCTCTGTAGTTGCCTCAGCAACTGAGATGACCACACAGGCCGCTGCTGATTATCTTAATTGTTCTCGTCCTCATGTGGTTAAGTTACTCGAAGAAGGAAAAATAGAATACACTAAAATAGGCAAGCACAGAAGAGTAAAGTACGAAGACTTAGTATCATATAAAAAGACCGAAAAAGCAAAGCAAAAAGAACTGCTCATTAAAATAATGGAAGCTGACGAGGCATCAGGGTTATATGATACAGAGTGATCTGATTACCGCAGTACTTGATACGAATGTCATTCTTCCGATTGAAATTCGGGATTTACTTTTTTGGTTTGCTTATGATGATCTTTACATACCTAAATGGAGTAAACACATATTCGATGAGTGGAAAGATGTCATGGGGAGGAGAGGTGTCCAAGCGACTGAAATAAGAAAGCGAATCGGATGGGCAAATATGGCATTTCCGAATGCGATGGTTCTGAGTTACGAACCAATCATAAAAACTCTAAAGCTTCCTGATGAGAATGATTGCCATGTTCTAGCTGCTGCAATCAAAACGAATGCGAACATTATTGTTACAAATAATTTAAAAGATTTTCCAAAGGATTACCTCGATTCTTTGGGGCTGGTAGCAAAAAGTAGTGATCACTTTCTAAGCGATATTATTAGCAAGTATCCCGCAGTTGCAATTGATTCTTTCAGTAAATTGGTAGAGAACAGAAAGAATCCTAATCTAAATAAGCATCAGGTTATTGATAACTTTAGAAGAAATGGGTTAACGAAAACATCTGACTCTTTAGCAGCTCTATTCGTTTAGAGTCATCGCTTTTGCATTTGTTAGTCATTCTTCTATTCTCCAATAGATAACACAACATCCATTGAACAATAACATTAGGTTTGATATTCTTATATAAGTTATATTTACTGTCAATAAGATGAGATCTCTATTAGTCATATCGTTACTTTTCTCCCTCAGTTATCAGCTGACTGCTCAGCGAGTCATACAACCTAAGCTCGTAGAAGTAGACTGGAAAGGCATTATATACAAAAAAGAATGGTCTATAGATCTAAGATTACATGAGAATGGAGCTGCTATAGCCTATAATTCAGGAAAAATCAGGGCATATGATAGAACTAATTATTATCATGTAGAATTGGGATTTACAAAAGATCCTCGGGAGAAGACACAGACCCGTATATCTACACTTAATGGATCAGGTACATTTACCTATGGAAAGATCAATTCTGTATTTAATCTGAGAGCCGGTGTCGGTGTCAAAAGATATCTATCTGAAAAAGAAAAAAGAAGAGGGGTTGCGGTAGGATATACCTATGAGATCGGCCCTTCATTGGTATTGCTTAAGCCATATTATCTACAGGTGCAGGGAAGAGAAGTGATAGATGGTGAGATTATTCCGGTGTTACAAAGCGTTAAGTATGATGGGACTAATAGTGCACAGTTTTTAGATATCAATCAGATCGCTGCTCGGTCATCCTTCTTTAAGGGATTCGATGAAATGTCTGTGAGAGCAGGCTTGCAAGCTAAGGTAGGAGCACACATTGCGATGGGAGCATTTGATAAGAGTGTGAAGGCATTCGAGACGGGGCTGATGTTTGATGTATATCCTACTAAGGTTCCTATATTTATAGAATCAGAAGCGGTGAGAAATCGATATTATTTTGTCAGAGTATATTTCAATATACAATTAGGATCCAGAAAAAATTAGATGTTAGAATTACCAGTTATATCGTCTGAATCAGAGAAGCCCAAGCGAACTAAAAAGCCCGATTGGCTTAGAGTGAAGTTGCCTATAGGTGAGGACTATAAGAGAGTCAGAAAATTAGTAGATGAGTATAATCTCAATACTATCTGCCAGAGCGGTAATTGTCCGAATATGGGTGAGTGCTGGGGAGCGGGAACGGCTACATTTATGATATTAGGTAACGTATGTACGAGAAGCTGTAGTTTCTGTGCCGTCAAAACAGGAAGACCACCAGAGTATGATGAAGACGAACCAAGAAGAGTAGCAGAAGCAATCCGTCTCATGGAAGTCAAGCATGCAGTAATCACTTCCGTCAACAGGGATGAACTCAAAGACAGAGGTGCAGAGATCTGGTATCAGACAGTCGTCCAGGTGAAGGAAGAATCACCCAATACAACTATAGAAACGCTCATACCAGATGTCAGAGCTAACTGGACTGCACTCGATAGAATGATAGAAGGTGGGCAAGAAGTCATCTCTCATAATATGGAGACGGTAAGAGACTTATACAGAAAAGTAAGACCACAAGCGAAATATGATAGAAGTCTGGAACAAATCCAAAGAACTAAGGATGCTGGCAAAAGAACCAAGTCAGGATTCATGGTAGGATTAGGAGAGACTAAAGAGCAAGTCTTAGAAGTAATGCAAGATCTCCGTAATCATGGATGTGACGTGGTAACAATAGGACAATATCTACAGCCTACAAAAATGCACCTGATGGTGGAAGAATTTGTGACGCCAGAGACTTTCGCCTATTATAAGGAAGAAGGTCTTAAGATGGGAATAGATTATGTAGAAAGTGGCCCTCTTGTGAGATCCAGTTATCACGCAGAAAGACACTTGTAATTATATATGCTGTATAATGTAAAAGCTGGAATTATAGGTCTTGATAAGTTAGGAGTCGTGTACGCTAATCTGATCAAATCCCACATAAAGGATCTCAATCTAATAGCCGCCTACGGCAAAACCCAGAAGGAATTACTCTATGCTAAGAATGATCTGTCATTAGAATACGTCTATTCTGATGTAAAATCTCTCATAGAAAATCATGATGTAGATCTCGTTTTTATATTTTCTGATCCAGATCAGAGACCACACCAAGCAATTGCTGCCATAGATGCAGGTAAGCATGTCTTCATGGCTAATCCTATTGCGCTTAATTATGATGATGCTGTAGCAGTCCAGCAAGCCGCTAAGTCACACCCAAGCCAGGTGGTTATGGCAAGTTCTACAGTCCACTTCAGTCCCCTCATCCAGCTTGTCAAAGAAGATGTAGCTAAGGGTAAGATCGGAATGATTAATCATATCAGTGTAGATTCGTCATTTTTTAGTAGCATTAATAAGACTCACAATGCTTCCACCGGTAGCATCTTGCTTAATCATGCGCTGGAGGAAATAGAATTATGCCAAGCCATCATGGATGTACCCATCATAGATGTCAATGTGGAAGATAATCGAGATACACTTATCTGTAAAGCGAATACGGAGAAGTCTTCATCCTTTACAATTATAGTACAACCCAACATTAAGAAAGGGCAAAGCTATCTGACCATCTATGGAAATAAAGGTCAGATTATAGTCAGCAATACGAATAATAAGTCCTACAAATTATACACAGAATCTGGAACTCGAGAAGAAGTCTACCTTGACTTCGAACAACGCTTTCTATATCCCGAGTATCTGCAACTACATCACTATACACAAACTGTCTTAGGTAAAGTTAAGCCATCGGTAAGATTGTCTCATGCTGTAGATAGTATTCAGTTAGCCATCGCATTGGAGAAATCGAAAGTATTAGAAGAGAGGGTTAAGTTGGCTTAATCAAAAGTCAAGTAGAGGGATAATCCTGTCTCTATTTCATCTTAGATTATATTATTATAAATGGAAAGTCAATCGACATCTTCCCATCTCATAATGCACTGATTGCCCAATAAAATTAGATAATAACTAAAGATATAGTTGTATAACTGCAAAATACGTTATATATTTACTTTCATACAAAAGACCTTATGAAAAGATTGACCAAAGCAGAGGAAGAAGTGATGCACATGATCTGGGAACGTGGACCATGCACGGTATCACAACTCATAGCGCAGATGGAAGAACCCCATCCACCGCATAGCACCATATCATCAATCGTCCGCATCTTAGAAAAGAAAGAATTTGTAGATCATAAAACTTATGGTCGGACGCATGAATATTTTTCTATCATTCAGAAAGAAGTCTATACTAAGTTCTCACTGAAGAATCTTGTGTCAGGATACTTCGAGGGGTCGATGAATAATCTCGTTTCTTTTCTTGTAAAAGAAAATGATATGAGTCTCAAAGAATTGACGGAGGTGATCAATCAGTTAGACAAGAAAAAGTAATATGAATAACTGCACAGTGATTATTAATTAATACGACCAACTAAACGAATACCATGATTCACTATTTCTTAGAAGTTAGTATCGCTTGGGCATTATTTTATGCAATCTATTATATCTTTCTGAAGAAGGAGACCTTCTTTAATGTGAATAGATGGTATCTATTGCATACAATATGGATCGGTGCAGTGATTCCGCTCATAAGAAAAATTCCTATTAGTCTGGAATCTGTAGAACCTCTGATCATGCAGCCTGTGCAGGCTATTCATTATACCACTTATGCAGTCTCAGAGGCAATGACAGTACCTGCAGAGGATCGTATATTTAATTTTCAGTTTGCATTATATGGTATATATTTCTTAGGGATTCTGTTTTTTAGTTTTAAGTTTTATCATGGACTGAAAAATATCTGGCGACTGTGGAAGTCAGGAGAGAAGGTTGCAGAAGATGATTTCACTTTAGTATTATCAGATAGTTATCATTTACCTTTTTCGTTTTTGAAATATGTATTTCTCCATCGTTCATTCTTAAAAAATGATTCTATCCGTGAGATTATAGATCATGAGATGATACATGTTAAGAGTCGGCATACCTTGGATGTGCTTTTCTTTGAGATCATATCTATTTTATTTTGGTGGAATCCTATCATATATCTGTATAAGAAAGAACTCAGACAGACACACGAATACGTGGCTGACGCATACGCTAGCCAATCAACACATATAAAGAATTATGGCCAAATTCTTTTAGGGCAAAGTTCATCCGGAATTGAACTTGCCCTTACCAATCAATTTTTTAATTCACATTTAAAAAAACGTATTACTATGTTGTACAAAAAAAAATCGGCCCGTTACAAAATTGGCAAGTATCTACTTTTCATTCCGATCTTATTTTTCCTTTGTGTACTTTATTCATTCAAGAATAATCCCGACGGCAGCAAGCGGATCATTAAAGTCAATAGTGGACTTACTATGGTTGTAAATGATATCACAGCGGGCTTAACTGAGGATTGTGAAACCTGCGAAGAGGACATTAAGAAACCAGAAATTCCAAAAGAGTTACTTAGAGATATTAATATATCTTTAGCCAAATTCCAATTGGATGATTATCAAGTTGTAGCTCAGGAGTTCAAGAGACTAATCGAAAAGTATCCTGATAATGAAGTATACAGAGACTTTGTCCATGATCGATTCAGTGAGCAAGCTCTATTGCATAATGTAGATATTGAATTTTCGTACAAAGATAATGAGAACTTATCCTATTGCATGAAAATGGCTACTGATCTAAGGTTAGTGATGTTAAATCAATCTGAAGAATTAGTTGTAGGAGAAACCTATGAGTATAGAGTAGTCAATGCAAATAAAAAAGAGAGATTAGATGTGTTAATTAATCCTGCGCTGGGTCGAGTGAGTTCACCTAAGAAGGTTCAAGGAATTGAAAACCAATACAGTTTTACCTTCACTCCGAAGACTGCGACTCAGGTGAAAACAATAGCAAGTATGAAGGTAATCTCTGGATCTGAATCAACTGAAATGCTATTTAAAGTAATTGACGGCAGAACTAATTCCGTCAAAAAAATAAATGCAGTTAGTAAGGAAAATACTACAGTCAAGGTATTCCAGAATAGTCCTAATCCTTTTAGAAAAACAACTACGATTACTTTCGAATTAGATCAAGCTGGAGCAGTAGAAGTTTTCATATACAATATCAAAAATGAAGTTGTAAAATCATACGAAGGAAATTATGCTAAAGGTCAAAATGAAATAGTTGTAAAAGCCAATGACTTGCCAGAAGGAGGCGTCTATTATTATAACTTGGTCACATCTGATTTTAGTAAGACAATGAAGATGGTTTATGTAGAAAATGAAGAAGCGTACTACGAGAAAGAGACTGGCGTACTGAAGGACACCCTACCTCATATGGAAGAGCATCTCAGTCCACTTAGCGAAGATACAAATGAAGAAAAAATCTATAGGGTCGTACAAGAAATGCCAAGAATTACAGGATGTGAAGAATTAGGATTAGAGAAAGACGAAAAAAGCAAATGTTCCGAGAAAAAATTGCTGGAATGGGTATACAGTCATTTAGAGTATCCAGCTGAAGCTAAAGAGAAAAAGTTAGAGGGAAAGGTGTATGTGCAATTCGTCATAGATAAAGATGGTAGTATCACGGATCCTAAAGTGGTACGTGATATAGGTGGTGGTTGTGGACAAGCGGCATTGAATATGCTCAAAGAAATGTCTCAAACTAAGTGGATACCTGGTAAGCAAGGAGGGAAACCAGTTAGAGTATACTTTACTTTACCAATCAAGTTTGAGTTAGAGAGTGAAGAAAATAAGTTAGTTAAGTTTAATGTTAATGAAAGTCATGCAGGATTAGATTGTACAGATCCGATAACGATAGTGGATGGACAAAGGGTCAATAGTGTTTTAGATGTAGATACTGATGACATTAAAGAAATAAAGGTCTACAAAAATGATGTGCCTGAAAAATATGCAAAGTATGAGAATGCCTGCGGTATCATAGAAGTTATCACTAAGAATCCTAAGCTAAACAGGAATACCAAGGATAGGAATACAGTACCTACGCCGCCACCGCCACCGCTAAATTCACCACCACCTCCACCACCAAGTCCAGATCAAGCAATAATGGATTTTCTGGAAGATTGTGAGAATCCAGGACTAATCTTAAACGGAGAGGATATGCCTTTTGAGTTATTTGATCTGATAGATAGAAGTGATTACCAGGGACTTAGAATTTCCGGGGAATCTGATCCCTCTTCAAAGTATTCTAACGGATCGAACTGTGGCGTAATTCATTTAAACACTAAAAATCCAAAGACGATTAATCAAAAGCTGAGAGAAATCTTTACAAGTAATTCAGAAAGTCTTAGTAGTCCTGTCGAAGGTTATGTGATGCATAAGTGTACACCCAATCCTTTCACTGAAATGACGGCAGTAGGGTTTGAAATACCAAAAGATGATAATTTAGAGTTCAGTATTTATGATATGAATAACAGAATAATAAAGAAATTCGATTCAAAAATTTATAACAAGGGGTATAATGAATTAGAATTAAAAGGCTCTTACTTTCCTGCTGCTGGTAATTATATAATTATAATGCGATATGGGAAAAGCTTTATAGCTAACAAGATCAATTACATAAATGGCAGAGATTAATAAGTTATGTATTGAAGAAAAAATTAAAGCACCGATCCCGATAGCTATCGGGACCAGAGCTTTTCTTCTTTGTCCGATTCTCATCGTCATTAGTCGATAATGCCTCCCTTCCATGCACAAACTCTGAACTTTCCACGTAATTTTCAACATTGATAGGGTAGTTGATCATCTTGTCAATTGACTTAGAAAAACGAAAATTATGAAATCTAGAGGATTTGCTTATCTACTAACCATCTTAGGTTTTTTTGGAATTTCAGGCTTGCAGCATCTATATCTTGGTAAGTTACTTAAAGGTATACTGTGGTTAGTGACCTGTGGCTTCTTTGGCATCGGGACGATTATAGATCTATTCACCATGGGTACTCAGATAGATAGTTACAATACTAAGTCTGAACTTGGTGATCTTAGAGAAATGGTCCGAGAGCATGACTTCCTGTACATACAGAGTGCATAATTTAAGGAAGGCAAAGTTTTTCTTGCAGCTCTATTATAACTAATCGACAGTTTTATAACTAAATATTAGTTGATAAACTAAAAATTAGTTAGGTTAGAGTAAATATTTAATTAATTATGCAGTACACACTGAGTGCTAAGGAAGAACAGATCATGCAAATCCTTTGGAAATTGCAGAAAGCATTTGTCAAGAATATCATAGAAGAAATGTCTGATCCTGCGCCACCTTATAATACGGTATCATCCATAATTAGAAAACTGGAAAGTGAGGGTATCGTCGGGTACGAGGCATTCGGAAAGACACACAGATATTATCCGATACTGAAGCAGAAGAAGTACAGGAAACATGCATTTAAGACGTTATTAAATAATTACTTCGAGAACTCGCATACTGAGATGTTGTCGTATTTTGTAAAGGAAGAAAATCTGACCGAGGCAGAGATCAAGGAATTATTGGATAATCTGAAAGCTAATTAGTGATGCAAACATTAACACTACCACAGTATCTGATAGAATCTTCGATATGCCTTACTGCATTCTACTTGCTGTATGTGACATTGCTGAAGAAAGAAACCTTCTTCCAGCTTAATAGATTCTATTTATTGACTTCTGCCATAGCATCTGTTGTTATTCCTTTTTTAGAATTTAATGTGGATAACCCTTCTGATGTATTGCCAGTTGCAGATCTGATTATGCCGACAATTAATAAGATGCAGATCTCCCACATGTCTCTTATAGAAATTGTAGAGGCTCCATCACCACTTATAATTTCAGTTGGCGATATTATCAGATTAATATATGGTCTTGGGATATTCATCATGGGGATGAAGTTTTTCGATGCATTATTTAAAGTAATTAATCTCATCGGTAGAGGCCAGAAAGAAAAGATAGGGGAGAATACACTTGTCACACATAATGGTAAGGTGCCATCATCCTCTTTTTTTAGTTATATATTTTGGAATGATAAGGATAGCGGTAAGGGAAAGGATGTACATAGTGCTATCATAGACCATGAGCTTGTGCATGTAAGACAATGGCATAGTTTAGATGTCATATGTATGGAAATATTGGTCATATTGAAATGGTTTAATCCATTGATATACTTATTTAGAAAGAGCCTTAGACTGACACATGAGTTTATCGCAGATAGATATGTCACTCAGCAAACCAATAAGCTGGCTTATGCTAATATTCTGATAGGCCAATCTCAATCTACTCCACCACCTCGACTCAGCCATACATTCTACTCTGATATAAAGCAGAGGATACAGATGCTTGGTAAGATTAAGAGTAGTCACTGGAGGTTGTGCAAAGGCTTAGCAATCCTACCAGTATTCTTTTCATTGCTGTGTTTGTTTTCTTTTGACTTTACGGATCGCATTGCTGTGATTGCGGATAGTATGGATCATATTAACAATGCCTATGACGCTATAGAAGCCACTGAGGTGATTGCACTAAATAAGTGGACAGATATTATAGACGCTCTAGAAAGCGAATCTACGGCTTCAGAAAACTTGATTATATTCCGATGGGGTAGTTTAGTCTATAACAACGGACCTGAGGATCATTTAGATGAAGGGACTATCTTCCACAATGATTCATTGACGATATTCCAATTAAGGAATAGCATAGAAAAGAAACCAATGTTTTTTGCTGATAATACTTATTGGTATGAGTACAGTTTTGATTTTACCATAGAGGCAGGCTTAGAGAAAATTAAGCATACGATCACGGTCAATCAAGATTTTGATATTGAGGATTGGCAATTCCTTTTTGAGAATGTATCTCCGCAGAAAGTGATCATAGATAATTTTGAACTTCGCAATAGCGAAGAAGATTTCGACTTTTATTTTGAGTATGAAATAGAGGACGTTAATTTTAATAATGTCAGTTATTCTAATAGAAACTACATATTTAATTCTCCAGAAAGAATTAACGGCTACTACGAAGTAACAGCACCATTTTCTGATAAGATTATCTTTCCTCTCTTCTGGGGTGGTGTGGCGTCTGATCTACAAAAACTTAAAAAGGAAGAATTGACTAATCTCGTTTTAGATCGCAAACTTATATACGATACAGATACCCGAGATGATATGAACTTAGAAGATTATGATATCAATTTTATTGTATATAGAGATGTGGTAGCGGATTCTACCATAGTTATCGAAGGGTATCAATTGCATAAATTGATAGAAAGAACGGTACATAATTTTAGGATAGAAGAGCAACTTGACTATACTGCGACAATTGATGATCGAGTACTTTTTGATTGGTTCGAGAGTCTGGATGATGGTGACATGATATCTGTCATATTCTCTGAGAAAGGTACAGATGAAAATGAGAGAATGAGTTACAATTCTCTAAAGGATTCCATAGTAGCTAATGGGTCATATATGCCGAGTGAGTTTACCTTTAGATATCAGGTATCAGAATATCCTGATCTATATACACCTAACTTAGAGTTATCCAGTAAGTATGCAGGCGCTATAGAAGAAAGCATGTATCAGATCATATATCGTAATGATGCGAAGACACTCATTAAGATAGATCGTATGGATCCAGAGAATGACAAGATCATATCAGCATTCGCCGATGCGAGCAAATTTGAACTACTGCATATTCCTAATTACAGGACTAAGTATAGGGTAGTGGAGTACAAAGACCAATACCTCTCTTCTCCTAAGACTGTTATTAAGTCCTTGTCTGGAATAGATGGAATAGATATACATAGATTGCCAGAATTTGATATGGAAGAATCAGAGCCAGAATTGTCATGGGCAGGAATGGTATCTCTTGGGACGGATAGCAATTGTTCTATTAAGCAATTCCACAAAGTCCGTAAGATAAATCCTATGCTAAAAGCTGGGAACGAAGATTATCGGATTATGCGATTTACAATGTACATCATAGATAAAAATGACAAAGTACAAGCCTTCCAATCATCTTATACAAAAGCTTATGAGCTCAATAAAGTATTACAAGATATAAATGAGGAAACCTCTATCTACTTCGACGACATCATAATAGATGTAGAAGGGGAGTGGCATCACGTGATGAATAGATTTGCTTATATCTTAGAATAATGGTTTGATGTACGATCGCTATAGTAAATAATAGGCATTCCTTTTTTCATCTTGAATGCAGAGAAAGATCTCTTAATGTACTGTGGTCTATTGTTTTGCTTAGTAGAGTAAATGCCTCTTAATAGGGGTGTTTAGAAGTAACCTAATTTGCTTACACTTAGTTTATTGCCAAATTATAATTAAATCCATTACTCAGTATATGGTCACATACAGCCAATAAGGGGGGCCACATGCCTATCAGATTTGTCATGATTTTTGTAAAAATCACGCCAAATCACTCAGACTTTTCTTCACTTTTTTCGTATATCCTAATCCCTGCAATACTTGCAGGGCTAAACATAATGTAATCCCTCTGGGATTATAACTTCTACTTCTGAATATCCCTAAATAAAAGAAGGTTTGGAATACGGAATCTAAGTGAAAATAATCCATATCGTAAATGTAACCAATTGCAGGCGCAGCATTGCTACTAATTACAATCCAGGTCTTGCTGAGAGATGTAGTCGTTGTTAGGGAAGCAATTACCCGATCTGATATGGTCAGGCTGATATTTGGCGGTAAGATTAGGATCTCTGAGACTTTTGGACATGAAAAGTATAAGCTTGTCTACCTCATCATCTGTGAGATCTATCTTTCTTAGTTTACCAGATATATGGCTTTGTGGTACACGATCATTTTCTTTCTCAGCTTTGAGCTTATATCTGATCACATCTTCTAGTGATTCCTTGCTCGACCCGTGGAAGAAGAATGGAGTATCACTCGTATTATATACACCTGGTACTTTAAATTTATATAAGTCAGCAGTCTCATTCGTGAAGCCACCTCTACCAAAATTTCTCTTGTCGTCTGGTCTCTTATTAAATGAATATGGATGCTGATCGATATCATTAACACCTAATGCATGAAACTCACTCGAACCTAAGTTTTTATCATAGTGGCAACTATTACAATTGGCCTTGCCAAAGAATAGGATAGCACCTTCTTTCTCTTCATTGCTAATAGCTGATAGGTCACCTTTGAGATAATCTTGGAACGGAGCATCATTAGTGATCACTGTTCTTAGATATGCAGATATAGCCATAGCTGCAGTGAAATTAGAGTATCTCCATGTTTCATTAATCTCAGGGAATGACTCATCGAATAAGTGCTTATATCCATACTGGACCATTAAGTTTCTATTCACGATCATTCTATGTGTATGCAGACCTTCTAAGTTCTGAGTCTCCAGTCCGTCATACCCTAAGTTATTTCTTTTGGTCCCTTCACTATTACTCCATACATGTTCTGTACCTACATTAACACCACCTGCACCGAATTGTCCACTCCATGATGTATTCTTAACGAATGCTACATTAAGTAGAGATAGAGGTCGAGCTGATTGTACATCGAGATCTTCTTCGTTATAGTTATCATTCATTATACGACCATCTCCATTATATCCGAATCCCATACCGCCATCAGCAATGCCTTGCAAGAATCCTGGTCTAAATCCAGCATCAGGTATATGGCAAGTAGCACATGAGTAAGTGCCCATGCCTTCAGGGTTCTTAGCATCTAATGCAATTCCAGTTTCAAAAAATAGAAACTGTCCTAATTTTACTTTTGATATGTTAAGTGGATTTTTTGGATCTTGAGGAATCTCAGAGAGATTATCATTTTGTGGAAGAATATAGAAGTCTTTAGAATGAGTAGGGGAGTAGGTGCTCATAGCACGTTCCAGATTGTAATCTAACTCTACAGTTGGATCAATCTGATCTTCAGTACAGGCGCAGAATAGCAATACCGCGGCCAGGCTTAATATCTTGGTTGCAAACTTCATTCTCGGTTTAGTTCTCATTAAGAAATCATATTACCAGGAAAAATAATATAATCAAAATGAGAGATTCAAAATCTATGCCAAAGCTATTAAAATTCAAGGAGTTATGAATGTAAGTTAGTTTACAATCATGTTATTAAAAGCCTTAAAACATTGAGTTTAACACATATGAAAACGTAGCAGATAGGATGTTTGTGATTAATTATTTGATATTATATTTATCCTATATATTTCACAAATTACTCTTTTGACATAAAACACAAATTATAATGGGCAAAGTCATCATTTCTATCGGAATAATCATCGTTGTCATTGGATTGATCTATCATTTCTTTCCTACAGCACTTAGTTGGTTTGGTAATCTGCCAGGCGATATTAAGATAGAGAAGGAGAATACCAGTTTTTATTTTCCAGTTGTATCGATGATTGTGGTGAGTGTCATATTCAATATACTCTGGAGGTTGTATCGATATCTTATGTAAATATTAGGACTAGTTTTTTTGCATAACTATGTGTGATGCTATTCAGTAGAATAATCGATTAATATTCATCCTTGACGCATGTAATTGTAATATTTAATTATATATTAGTTTATTATATCAATAAATTAATTACTTACCAAATGTAAAAAAATACCGATTTACCGATTTACGTTATTAGTTTTAGTCTTTCTTATAATTCTCAATCCTATCTCTTCAGTTTCTCAGACTTTCGTTAATGTTATGGTCTATGATAATACAGGCAATCCACCCGAACCAGCTGGAGAACTTCCATCGTACTTAGAAGACGTAAACGATTGGTATCAAAGTACAGGAATCCAATTTAATTTCTGCATCCAATATACACAGAACTCGGCATGGGCAAATAATGCTAATAGTTTTAAGAATTCCTCTTGCCCCAATCAATTAGGTTTTATTGATTTGCTCATAGCATTTCAACAAAATGGAGCAGCTTGTCAAAATATTAATGCGGGTAATACAGGGACGAGAGCCTGGGCAGGTCCGAACACTTACTCTGTTGCACATGAATTGGGACACCTTCTAGGATTATCACATACATTTTTTAATTCAGTTTGTTTTGGAGATTCTGGAGATGGACTTGATGATACACCATTTCACATCTGTGATAATGATCCAAATTTTAGTTCAAGTGAAAAGTTTAATATAACTGCTAATCCTCAAAACTGGGAAACTTCTGATTGTAGTATTGTTTGGGAAAATATAAGCGACGAATGCGGAGCGACTTATTCTGCTGACCATGATCCTTTGAATATATTATTAAACAATACGATTGGAGAATTGACCATCAATACAGGACCAGGATGTGAAATACAACGTGATTTTAGTTTTACTCCAGATCAAGGCGCTCTAATGTTATCAAATGTAAATACGTATTTAACTGACTATATAGGTTCCTCTAATACTTGTAATTTAAGTTCTGTATCTATATCCGGCTCATTAAACTCAAATGAAACTTTCAATAGCAAATTGGTTAATGTTCAAGGTCACGTAACAATTGATTCTGATGTAACTTTAAATGACTGTACTTTATTTTTTAACTCTGCTTCCAGTATAACCGTTAATAGTGGCGGTAACTTAACAGTATCTGGTTCAACTTTAGGACAATGCCAAGACGTAATGTGGGATGGAATTAAAGTACTTGATGGCGGTTATTTAAGCGCATATGAAACTCAGATCTTTAATGCATTAACGGCAATAGATATCGAGTCGAATACAACTCAGAATGGAATGTTGTCTATTTTAGATAGAGTTCGATTTCGAGATTGTCCTGAAGCGGTTAGAGTGACAGATGTAGGAGACAATAGTGATAATCCTTCTCTCATTTTGGAATTAATTGATTTAAATGTAAGGCAGTCAGAAATTAATATATATGGCTCTTCTGTGTATATAGCAGGAGGTCTGTATGATGGTACAGTCGTAGATTGCGTAGATGCTTCTGTCTTTACACGTACAGCGTCTACAAGAGCAGATTTTTTTAATTCTTCTATACAGTATCACTCAGGTCCAAGACTTCAAATTGATGAAACTTTATTTAGAGCTCAAGGAAACTCAAATTCAGTCAATGTCGAGTCTTGTGACTATTTAACAATATGTAGGTCATTATTTGATCCTCAGTCAACAAATGCACCTGTTTTGGTCAATGGAACAGCTAAAGTTGATATCTTCTTAAATCAGTTTTTCGGCTTAGCTACAAATGATATTATTCATTTGGAATCAGGTTCTTTTGGCAGTTCGCCTTTCGCTAATCAAGCGGCAGGGAGTTATATCAGAGATAATATGTTCTCAGGTGGCTCATCCCATATCAGATTAAGTTCAGATTCTGAGAGTCTTGACCTGAGATGTAATATTCATGATGGATACAACACGGCATGGAATATTGATGGTTCTTTAAAGGATCAAGGAAACTCTCAGGATGGAGCTGATAATGTATTTAAAGGTAGAAATGATATAGCAAATAGCGCTAATACTTTCAATTATTACTATACAGAGACTTCTTCTGGACAGAATTCAGATCTCATTCCTGATGATGTAACAAATGTTGATGTTATAAAAACTAATGGAATTGTAGGAGAAGAATGTCAAGCTGACATCTTAGAAGAGGTAGAAGATGAGTGGGAAGAATACTTTACATGTATTACAGATCCTGATCCTTCAGTGATATGTTGTTCGATATATGTGCCTCCTGTTCCAACATATCCAGAGGACTATGAATGCATAAAATGTCCGCCTTCAGATGGTGATGGAGGCGATAGTGGTCGTGTTAATGGAAATAGCGGTATAGGTGTATTTGAAATACAACGCAAGTTCGAGAAAGCCCAAAATCAAAATATAGAAAAAAATGATAATCTATATATCACTTATTCCCCTAATCCAGTAAGTCAGATTCTGAAATTACAATACCATATTTCAATGAAGAATTGTACAGTTGTATTGTATAACTCAATAGGCTTAGCTGTATTGGATATACCAATAAAGAGAGAAATTGATGTGACGAAATTATCAGCTGGATTGTATTATGCAGTAACTCTGGATGAATTCAATAACATCATAAATATCCAAAACATTGTTAAAGATTAGAATCGCTATATTAAGTGTGTTTATAATTTGTTTCACTTGTTCAATTCAAAGTCAAAATCCATGGAATAGATTGTATGACTTTGGGTTGATTCAGGCTAATGGTTATGGACTAATAGAATATGACGGAAGATACTTTGTAATGGGACAAGGGCTGTTAGAATCTGATCCTAACCTTGAGAGAGCTACTTTTTATATGTCCACAGACTTAGAAGGTAATTACATTAATGATGTCTTACTTGATGATGGGGATATTAATACCACTCCCACGTTTAATAATTTGTGTCGAGAGGTTGTTGAGTTGGATGACTATATCTATAGCCTCGCTGATGACATAGGTCTTGCCTACATACACAAGTCTAATTATGATCTTGACTCTTTGATTCTTCTACATAGCTTTGCTGATACTTTGCATAGCTTACGAACACCTATCGCAACGTCTTGTGGAGAGTTCCCAGTGGGATATTTCTTAGGAATTACAATAACAGATTATTTTCCTGATTCATTAGCAACAGAAAGAATGAGACGTCTATTAGTATCTCGTTTAGATCCTAAAAATGATGACACTTTAGAACAGTTTTACTATCAAATAAAAGATGAGGGTATTAGTGCTTGTGATTTTGTGGTGGATAGTAAGGCGGATATGATTGTAATTGGTACAAGCGAAAGTAATTCATTATTCGCAATAAAAGTAGATGACAATATGCAACAAATAGATTCTATTGTATATGAGGGTTCTTGGAATGCGAGTTATATGAATGCAGTTATAGATGATAATGATGAGATAATGCTTGGTATTATAGAGTTCGAAAGACGGGGCTTTGATTTACTCACCAGACCTATTCTGATCAAAATGAATAGTGAATTGGAGTTACTTTGGACTAAACCATTTGTGCAGGATACACTCAGAGTGAGAGGTAATTACATAACAGGTATGGTAGAGTCTCATGACAAGGACGGATATCTAATTTGTGGAATACAAGATAGTGAGTTGCCTAACACTAAGAGCATTTTGTCAAAAATTGAAACTGAAGGTGATACTCTATGGTATAAAATAATCAGAAGCTTACAAAACGTTCCACGAAAGTCAGAGTTGTTTTCAGTTATACAGACTTCTGATGGTAATTATATGGCAGTTGGAAAAAATTTTACTCAGACTTTCCATGATACCATTGGATCGTGGTCTCAGACATGGCTTGTCAAGTTTGATGAAGATGGACATATATTACAGCAAGGGGTATCAGCAGTAGAGCCGTCATTTACTAATCAGATCAGACTATATCCTAATCCTAGCTCTGATTACATATACATAGAGCAGGATCATATTAGTGGGGTAAAATATCAGTTGTATAATTTAGAGGGTAAGATGGTCTATGCTACTGATGATGTTCAAGCCCAAAGTATTAATATGTTGGATGTTAGTATTTTTGATTCTGGTATCTATTTCCTCCATATTTCGATTCCTGAGAGAGATAAGTATCATGTAGAAAGACTTATAATAGAGTAGAACAAAGTGACAATTCTTATCACAGCTCACATATGGGCATAAAAAAAGAAGCCGTCAAATCCGACAGCTTCTCATTATCAAACCAGTATGAAAAAACTACTCTTTACAACCTTTAGACGCCTGACAGATGAGAAGTAACAGCTCGATATCTTAAAGTTTTCTGAAATGCTAATATTTTACATTTGGGATTAGAATTAGAACCATTTATAACTTCTCCTTAATAGATGCATTAATGATCATATCCTAATTTACTATGATCTTAAAGCTTAGACATTAAAGTTGAAACCACCTACCCCAAAAAGCTAATCAATATCCCTGCTGCTACTGCAGAACCAATCACACCACTGATATTACTGGACATAGCGTACTGTAGAAGATGATTAGTGGAATCATATTTGAGAGCGATATCATTAGCGACCCTGGATGCCATAGGTACTGCGCTGAGTCCTGTAGCACCGATGAGAGGGTTTATCTTTTTCTTGGCGAATAGATTATGGATCTTAACCGCAAAGATGCCTCCTGCGATAGAGAATCCGAATGCTAAGAAACCACCAAGAATAATGAGTAGTGTCTGAGTATTAAGGAAAGTTGCAGCGGACATGGTAGCACCTACGGTCAGTCCTAAGAATATCGTTGCTGTATTCATAATCGTATCAGAAGCGGCCTCGAATAACCTGCTCGTAGCACTGCCGATTTCTTTCACGAGATTACCAAACATTAGCATCCCTAAGAGTGGGGTAGAAGAAGGAACGATAATCGAGATGAACAATATGATGATGATCGGAAATAAGATCTTGACCAGCTTCAGGTTTTTGATCTTGTAAGCGTTTGGATACTTTTTATCCTGAGCTTTCATATTGATCATCAGTTCTTTCTTAGTTGTTGTCATCCTCACGATTAATGGAATGATCAGTGGCACCAATGCCATGTAGGAATAAGCAGCAATGGCGATCGGCCCTAATAAGTGTGGCGCTAACTTGATGGCCGTATAGATTGCAGTAGGTCCGTCAGCCCCACCTATGATACCGAGTGCTCCAGCCTCTTGAGGTGTAAATCCTAGCATGATAGCCCCGATCAAAACCGTAAATATTCCTAACTGAGCTGCAGCACCAAAGAATGCCAACTTAAGATTCCTAAGCAAAGGTCCGAAGTCAGTCATAGCTCCGACTCCCATGAAAATCAGTGGTGGTAGTAAGCCCGTTTTAATTAGAAGATAATAAAGCATATTCATTATACCATAGCTTTCTGCTATCTCTAATATAGTCATATGTTTGATTTCGGGATTCATCTGACTGCTGATGACGGCCATATTTCCACCTGGAAAATTAGCTAACAGCACCCCAAATCCGATAGGTATCAAAAGCAAAGGCTCGTATTTTTTGAATATACCTAAGTACAATATAAGCATGGCTAATGCCAGCATAAGCAATGATGTAGGGTCTTCAGCTAAGGCGCTGAATGCAGTCATCTCATATATTTTATCTACTATGGACACAGGCTGAGCTTATGATAATTTGATCAGTTCCATATCCTCTTCTATGTCATCACCTTGACTGACAAGTATATCCACAACAGTGCCTTCTTCTGAGGAAGTGATGGCATTGATTACTTTCATAGATTCTACGTAAGCTACAGTATCTCCTTTTTTGACTTTGTCTCCTACTTTGATGGCTTTATCTTCTGACGATTTAGTTAAGAAGAATTTTCCTTCGAGAGGTGATGTAATATACTTTCCAGGCCCAGAGTTGCCCGTTGTATCGCTTGTTGTTACTGCAGCGGCATTGTTGTTGGAGTTATCTTGGCTGTCTGGATAAGTGATTTTTACCTTATAGCTTTGACCATCTACATCTACGACCAGATCTTTAGGTTGAGCGATGGCAGTTGTTCCAGCTGCAATAGGTGCTACAGCTGTGCTGCTGCTTCCACCAGACTGAGCTGCCATTTTTCTCTTCGCAAGATCAGCTAAGAAATTTTCTTTTGCCTTTCCAGATTTATAGTCTTCGTATTGAGGTGGGTGCATGGCATACTCGAATAATTCTTCTTCATCCTGACCGACATCCCAGTTTTTTTCTTTCATCTTCTGGCGATACTCATCGAGTACATCTGGGTATAAATCTTGTGGATTTGCCGTAAAAAATTCTCTGTTCTGCTGCTTAGCTATAGAGATTAATTGATCATCGACTGGTCCAGGGAGTTTGCCTGATTTACCAAGTATCATACCCCAAGTATTCTCATCTATCATGGAGAATCTCTCTTTCCCCTTAACTTGTTGCATGACATTCATAAGAGAAAGATTCTTCACATATTGACTGAATGGAGTTACCAGCGGGGGATAACCCAATTTAGGCCATGTATGCTCTACTTCTTTAAATAACTTAATCAGCAAGTCATCTTGAGTAAGGTTGTCCTTACCATTCTTTGTCAGCCATTTATTGATTGATTTAAGATTTTTTTCTAAGTCTGCCATTAAGCTACCCATCATACCTCCTGGTAGACCGGGACCTATTAGCAATGAGTTCAGGTATCTATTCTGAGGATTGATATAATAACCGAGAGAATCATCTATGAATGATTGCGTCAGTCTTCTGACTTCCATGTAAGCATCCATATTGATCGGCTTCAGATGGAATCCTGCATCTTCTAGCATAGCATGGACAGATAGTAAGTCACAATGTCCTGTACCCCATGATAAGGGTTGCATGCCTACATCTATTATGTCTGCGCCATTTCTCGCTGCTTCCAGAGATGATACGATTGCAAATCCTGTAGTAGAGTGTCCATGATAAGTAATAGTAATATCAGGGTGATTGGCTCTGATGCCTTTGACCATCTTACCTATGGATACAGGTCTACCGATTCCAGCCATATCTTTGATGCAGATTTCTTCTGCTCCGTTGTCGATATATTGATTTGCTAAGTTGATGTAATATTCTACTGTATGTACGGGTGAGTGAGTGATACTAAGTGCTCCCTGAGCAATCATACCTCCTGCACGAGCATACTCGAATGATAGCTTTAGATTCTGCGGATTATTCAATCCATCAAAAGATCTCGATATATCTGTTCCTTGTTTTTTCTTCAGGCTAAACATGAGTTTCCTCAGGTCTTTAGCACAAGGGCTCATTCTTATGCCGTTGAGCCCTCTTTCGAGCATATGCGTTTGTATACCTGCATCGTTAAATGGTTGCGTCCATTTTCTAACACTGGTATTCGGATTTTCACCACGGAGTAGGTTTATTTGTTCGAATCCACCTCCATTAGTTTCTACTCTGTCAAAGCATCCCATTTCTATGATGACGGGAGCGACTTGCATCAGTTGCTCTACAGTCGGCATGTACTTACCTGATGCCTGCCACATATCTCTATATACGAGAGCTAATTTTATTTCTCTACCCATTGCGTTGATCTTTCACTTTAGTGATGGACTTAATCATACCTTGGCCTTGAGTCACTGTCTCTACGACTGCGCTTAATGCGACTAGGTGATTTCTGTTGATTCTATTATCCTGATGTCGTTTTGGTTTCTGAGGTTCTTTGCTGTATTTATTGACAGTAAGAATCAGTAACTTTCCTAAACTAACGACTATTCCAAGAATAATAAAAACGGATAACATACCAACCATTAGAAGTTGGATTCCGAGTTGAATATTTTGGTCCATGCTTAGATTAATGAGTGCCAAATTTAGAGAATATTACATTGGTAAGGTGGATAATGTCAGGATATTGTGCAATGAATTGTTTAAGGCTCATAGTAATGAATCTAACCAAGGTTAAAACATGTAGCTTCTTGGTCTATGAATATGCTTTATGAGGAAGTTATACTATGAATGATAGGTTAGAAATAGAATTAGTACTTAAGAATTATATTTTATTTTTTTATAATTTATAACTAATTAAAAGTTATAAATTACATTTATCTATACATCACGGAATTATATTTCTAAACTGAATTCATTGCAGGTGGAGATTAAAGTATTCAAATTCGGAGGGGCATCGATTGCAACAGTAGATCGCATTGTAAATGTGGGCAAGATTATACGGTCATATGGCGACGTGAATATTTTAATTGTAGTCTCCGCCTTGGGGAAAATAACCAATGCATTAGAAAAAGTGATCAGCAAGTATATTTCTGACAATTCACCTAAGTTAGAATCGTTATTAGCTGATATATTAGAACAACATCTAAGGATAGGAGATTCGTTAGGAATAGATGTCAATGTACTCTCAGAATCTTATAGTCGGCACATTAGCAATCAGCAGCAATTTATAGATTTAAAAGAAGAGTTTACAGATGCATTTATCTATGATCAAATTATATGCTTAGGAGAGATTTTCTCTACATTGTTATTGCAGGCATATCTGTCGAAGGATGATCTTCCGTGCAAATGGTTAGATGTAAGAGATATGATTTCGACTAATGATACTTATACTGATGCAAAGGTCGATATTGTCAATACAGAAAATGATATTAGTGATATTGTCTATAATGAATTCCAGACTAATCCACTAGTCATTACTCAAGGATTCATTGCTAAAGATTCGTCAGGATATACAACAACTTTAGGAAGAGAAGGCTCGGATTATACAGCTGCATTGATAGCATATTCTATTAATGCAGCAGAGCTAACGATATGGAAGGATGTGCCAGGTATATTAACTGGTGATCCTAAGTTATTTGATACAGCGACATTAATCTCTAAGTTGTCTTACAGAGAAGCTATAGAGATGACCTATTATGGAGCTAAGGTGATCCATCCTAAAACGATAAGACCGATACAGAATAGAAAAATTACACTTAACGTAAGATCATTCTTAGATCCTAATTCATCAGGTACAGTTATATCTGAAAGTGGATCAGAATCTTATCCTCCTATCATTGTATTCCAAGATGATATGCTATTGCTTCAGATATTCACTAAGGACTTTACATTCATAGCAGAAGAGCACCTCAGTCAGATTTTTGATAGGCTAACTGCTCATAGAATAAAGGTCAGTGTCATGAGAAATTCTGCAGTCAGTTTTACACTATGTGTTAGTAATCCTGGAGAAAAAAGAATGACACACTTTCTCGACGAGTTAGGAGATAATTTCAGTTATACGATTGCTGATAATCTGCAGTTACTCACAGTAAGACACTTCGAAAATGAACTTTTAGAAAAATTAACGAAAGATAAAATCATCCTTTTCGAAGAGACAATGAAACAGACTGTACAGTTAGTTATGGAATGTAGTATTTATTAGATAGGGGCAAGGATTGTAACAATCCCATTACACTTATAATGTTTCATAAGGCTGAATTAAAATATCAGCTGGAATAAATAGTGCTTGACTTATTTTTCTAATTATGTTAATGCTCATTGGCCTTTTGCGAGATAATATTTCCGATGCCCTGCTTTTTAAACCTATCACTTTAGCTAAATCATTTTGTGACATTCCCATTTGTTCCATTTTAAATTTAATAGCTTCGATGGGGTCAGGGTCTGGGAAATGACCAACAGACTCATCTTCATATTTTTGAATTAACATGATAAGAATTTCAAGTTCTTCTTGTTCCTTGGTTCCTTTTTTCGAATGGAATATTTTATCTAAACGTCTTAGTGCTTTTTGATAATCTTTTTCCGTTTTAATAAGCTTTAATTTCATTATATCAATTTTGCATTAATCAAATCATATTCAGAATGAGTTCCAATAAATCTAATCCAGATCAGTTGATTTTCAAATGATATTTTGACTATGAGTCTGAAGTTATTTCCTTTAATTTTAAAAACGATCCGATCGTTGCCAACGACCTTACATGATCCGAATTGTTGTTTAACTTCATTGAAATTTTCCCATTTCGCTTTAGTTGCAACCTTATACCAACTTAACAAAGATTGCTCTGAATCTTTATTTTTCTCCCAATAATATTTTAGGGTTGATTTGGCAATTATTCTCATTATTTCCAAATATAAGGACTATTGACAGTAGTTCCAAATTTGGGAAAATACCTTTATGGTGCTTAAAATTGCCCAGTAGTAGGCAAAGTATTCCGATAAGGCTTAAGTTTTCATCGTCTTTTAATTGTATTTATTTTCCCAAACCAATCACATGATCTAATTAAAATACAAAATTTTCGGTGGTTATATTATCTAGCTAAACACACTCTTAATAAGACCACCATCCACAGCTATTGTTTGTCCAGTGATGTAATTAGAATAAGGAGAAAGTAACCACACCGCTAATGATGCGAGATCATTAGGATTACCCATCTTGCCAGTCAGTATATCTTTCTCGAATCTGGTCTTGGCCTCTGAGGTCGTGATACCCATTGTTTCACTCTTGTTAGCGAATAATCTTTCCATAGCAGCAGTGTCATGATAACCAGGAGCGATGATATTCATAGTGATACCAGTATGTGCTATCTCATTAGATAGTGATTTGACAAAACCTACGACAGCTAGTCGCAATGAGTTACTCAGAACTAAATTGTCTATGGGTTGTTTTACAGAGGCACTTTCTATGTATATAATTCTACCAGAATTATCTTTTTGGAGTACTGGTAATAGTTCTTTAGTCAGTTTGACTTTCCATCTCAGAAGGCTTTCATATGCATTATCCCAGTCACTTAGATTCGACTTGACGAATGACATTGCAGGTGGTCCTCCTGCATTCAGTACGACACCTGCAAGGTTTTTGTCACCGATTACATTGATGAGTTTACTGATAGTCGCATCTGTGGTAATATCGCCCGCAATAATTTCTATTTGGCTGGGGTACATATCTTGGAATGAGAGTAATTTATTCTCGTTTCGTGCATTTATAATGACGTGAGCTCCTTCTGTAATTAGGGCTTCTGCTATGGCTCTGCCAAAGCCACTAGTAGCTCCAGTGACGACATACAGTTTGTCTTTTAATTGTAAGTCCATATTATTCTTCTATGATCCGTTGAAAAAAATGCAGAAAGGACTTTTCGATTCTTGAGTAATCACCATCTATCTTAAATAAGTATTTTAGAGAATCAAAGAAGTGCAATTTGTCATTCTCCTGTGATAAGTATTTTTCTTTATTTTTCAGCAATATCTTCATACTAGTATAATCTGGATTGTTATTAAACAGATCATACATTTTAGTATAGATTGTCTCTGAAGTTTTAGCTTTTATATGCTTCTTTTCTTCATCAGAAAAGACATAATCGACGTGGGATGCGTAGATCAATAAGAAGGTTTCAAACTCTTTTCGATTCAGAAATTCATATTCTATATTTTCTTCCTTAAGATTGTTTTTTGGGATAGACATTATATAACCTTTAGTGCTTTTCCGACTTTTGTAAACGCAGCAATCGCCTTATCGATATCTTCCTCAGTATGACCCGCAGATATCTGGACTCTGATTCTTGCTTTTTCTTTAGGTACGACAGGGTAGAAGAATCCTATAACATATATTCCTTCTGATAATAATTGCTCAGCAAATGTCTGTGAGAGTTTAGCATCATAGAGCATCACAGGTGTAATAGGATGTGTCCCTTCTATAATATCAAATTTGGCTTCTTTCATTCCCTGTCGGAAACGCTGTGTGTTGCTTTCTAATTTGTCACGCAATGATGTAGACTCAGATAAGATATCTAATACCTTAATGGATGCACCCACTATCGAAGGAGCAAGAGTATTAGAAAAGAGATAAGGTCTAGATCGTTGTCGTAGCATCTCTACGATCGGCTTACTCGCTGCAGTGAATCCTCCTGAGGCACCACCGAGTGCCTTGCCAAATGTTCCTGTTATGATATCTACCTTACCGAATACGCCACAATGTTCTGCACTACCACGTCCAGTCTTACCAGTGAATCCTGTCGCATGACAATCATCGACCATTACGAGTGCACCGTGTCTATGAGCAAGATCACATATCTTATCGACCTGGGCAATCACGCCATCCATCGAGAAGACACCGTCTGTCGCAACTATGATACGTCTTGCGCCTCCAGATTTGGCTTCTTTGAGTTTAGATTCCAGATCTTCCATGTTATTACTAAGGAATCTGTATCTCTTAGCTTTGCATAACCTAATGCCATCTATTATGGATGCATGATTCAGCTGATCAGATATGATAGCATCTTCTGCTCCGAGTAATGGTTCGAATAGTCCACCATTAGCATCAAATGCAGCTGCATATAATATAGCATCCTCCGTACCTACAAATTTTGATATCTTTTCTTCTAATGTTTTATGTATATCCTGTGTACCACAGATAAATCTTACTGATGACATACCATAGCCATGACTGTCTATTGCTTTTTTGGCTGCAGCGATGACATCAGGATGAGAGGAGAGACCTAAGTAATTATTAGCGCAGAAATTAAGAACTGATCCACCTCCCTTTGTCTGGATCTCTGCAGCTTGTGGTGTTGTGATGATTCTTTCGCTTTTATATAAGCCAGCATATTTTATTTCATCTAATTCTGCGCTTATTTCTTTATCTATTGACATATTATCTTAGATTTTAGGCTTTTGGTTATAAGGCATCTAAGCTAAGACAAAAAATATCATTTATAGAATAGCAATGGTGAAGTATTGCTTAAATTTTAACATCTCATAATATTCACTAAATCAACGAATTACCAAAGATATAACTGGGTTCTCGAATACAAATTACAATTTTATGTAATATGTAGATGACTAATCAATAATTGTTTATATATTTGATCTTATTATAATATATACTTCCCAGAAAGTAGAATTATAGACCGAAAACCGAATACCCACCCCCTAACAGTAAATAAGCGACTAGTACGTTATGCGATAGCGTATGGAAGCTTAGGTATTTAATATTAACGTATTAAGAATTTTACTAACGAAGGTCTATAATGAGAAAATCTACATTAGGTAATCTATGCATTGCATGTATTGCAATCGCTTTTTCAATTATTTCTTACTCTACAGCTTACAGCCAATGCGATAATGGCACCATATCAGGTTATGTATATAATGACATAGGATATGATGGTAATCGAGATTCTGGTGATTCAGGTATATCTAGTATATATGTCAGGGTATATAACGCAGCTGGTAGTTTAGCAGGACAATCCATTTCTAATGGTGATGGTAGTTACACAGTTTCAGGACTGACAGATGGATCAGATTATTCTGTGACATTTGACTTAGCTAATGACCAAATTGTATCAGTGACTGGATCTGATAATGGTACTGATGTGCAACATGTAACAGTACCATACTGTAATGCAAATCTGGGACTTATCGAAACTGATAATAATTGCAATGCTTCTACGGAGGTGATGCTATCTTGTTTTGTCAATGCATTAGGAGGCAGTGATAATCAAGAAACTGTCATAGGTATAGCTCATAACTTCAATGGAAGCACTTCCATGAGAGTATATGCTACACAAGCTCAGACAGGAAGTGTGTGGGGATTAGCTTACACGCAATCTCAAGATGCATTATATTCTGCATCATTTATAAAACAAAACTCTGCACTTGCCTCTGGTGGGCATGATGCAATATATAAGACAACATTAGGTAATAATCCATCTACATCATTATTTACTCAGCTTTCTGCATTAGGACAACAAGTCGGAAGTTTAAGCATATCTGATCCTTCAGATTGTGATTATGGTAGACAAGTAGGTAAGATAGGATTAGGAGCTATGGATATAGACGATGCATCTAATAGATTATACGTAATTAACTTACATAACAAGACGGTAGTAAGTCTAAGCGCTACCAACCCAAGTGCTGCAACGACAAGAAATTTTGCGATTCCTAATCCTAATTGCAGTTCAAGTGACAGCAGACCGTTTGCATTGAAGTATCATAATGGTACAGTATATGTCGGGGTTACATGTAGCGCTGAGACATCTGGAGATGATGTACAGACAAGTATGCATGTCTATAGTATGAATCCAGTGACTGGTTCTTTCTCATTAGAATTCAGTACTAATTATGGAGGAGGACATTGGAATGATTCGCCGACATGGAAGCAGCCTTCTCAGTGGTTGACAGATATAGCATTTACCGATGATGGTAATATGGTGCTTGGAATAAGCGATAGATTAGGACATAGGTACTGTGACAATACTTCGAGTAGAGTAGATGATCAGCATGGTGAGATATTATTAGTAGGTAATGTAAATGGCAACTGGGTGTTAGAGAGTAACGGTTCAGTTGATGGATTATCAGGTTCTGGTATATCTAATAATGATGGTCCTGGAGGAGGAGAATTTTTTGGAGATGATTTCTTTCCAGCTAATTCTAATGATCATCCTAATGTTGCATTAGGATCTATTGCTGTAGTACCTGGTACTAATAATGTGATAGCTTCAGTATTTGATCCTTTATTTAATACATATTCTGGAGGACTCCACAGATACAGTACTCGTAATGGATCAAAGGTGGCAAGCCAAGAATTATATAATCGAAATCTAACAGAGTATTTCGGTAAGGCAACAGGTTTTGGAGATATCGTAAGTAGATGTGGATCTATACCTGCTCAGATAGGTAACTATGTATGGGCAGATGATAATTGTGATGGATTACAGAATGCGGATGAGCAAGGTATTGCAGGATTAAGATTAAATTTATATGATAGTGATTGTAATTTAGTCAATACAACTACGACAGATGCATTAGGATATTATGCTTTTGAAAATAGAATCGCTTCAGGTGCTTCTTACTCTGTCGCATTAGCTAATGATATATATGACACTAATACACAGGCTTACGTAATCGGAGGAGACTACTATTTTCCGACTATTGATAATGGCAATACATTACTTAATTCTAAGCTTGGTAATTCTTCTATCTGTTTTGATCAGCCATCAGCAGATTTTATTACAAGATCCGGTAACAACACAACTATAGACATAGGACTTAAGACTTCATCTGACTTTGACTTAGCACTTATGAAAGTGGCTGCAAATGCTACTAATGTCAAAGTTGGTGACATCATAGATTTTACAATACAAGTATATAATCAAGGAGGTGTCACTGCAGATAATTATGAAATAGTAGATTACTTAAGCCCAGCTTTCACTTTTGACTCATCGATCAACCCAGGTTGGGTTCAGAATGGCAATAGGGTCAAGTTATTAGTTAATGATAATCTTGCTCCTGGGCAATCTCGAAATCATACAATTAGATTATCTATCAGACAATCAAGCAATAGTGAAGAATACACTAATAGAGCAGAAATAAGTAATACTACAGATACCAATGGTGTCGCAAATAGTGATTCTGATTCTACCTCTGATGATGATTGGACTAATGATAACGGTGGACAAGTAAATACTCCGACAGATGATCAGATAGATGATGACGGAACGATAGATGAAGATGATGAGGATCCAGCAGAAGTATGTGTATTAGATTTAGCTCTTGTTAATGAAGCAAGAAATGATAGGACTTATAATGTAGGCGATCTTGTAACTTTTGATATCACTGTGCATAATCAAGGTACAATAGCTACCACTTCATTTGACCTCGCAAGTAATTATCCAAGTACATTAGATTTTGTTGCAACAGATAATCCAGGATGGGTTTCTATGTCTAGTGATATAGTTACTATGCAACATAGTGGTATACTCTTACCAGGATCTACGAAGACTTACTCAGTACACTATAGATTAAATTCTACCTACAATCAAGATGAGGTTGTTGTCCTTGCTGAGATTTCTAATTTCACCTCTTCTAAGCCAGGAGTTACAGAAGATTTTGATTCTACTCCAGATGCTATATTTGGTAACGATAATGGAGGTGAGGTGAATACTTCTACAGACAATCAAATAGATGATGATGGTACTACAGATGAAGATGATGAAGATCCAGCAAGTATATCTCCATATAAGTTAGACTTAGCTCTGATGATAACTACGGAAAGAGAGTATGTAGAAATCGGCGAAACCGTAGACTTTAGAATAGAATTATATAACCAGGGAGATGTAACAGTTTCTTCTGTGATGGTGATGAATTATGTGCCGGTAGGATTTTCTATCATGGGCAATGATTGGACAATAGAAGCAACAGATCCGAGTAATCAGATGTACTATAGGACACTTGAATTTCCTAATGGTTTTGCTCCCGGAGATATCTACTATTCCACAATCTCTTTGGAAGTATTAAGTGATGCTCAGCCAGGTTATCAAGTAGATTACGCTGAGATTGGGGAGGTAAGAGACCTCGGAGGAAATGATGTATCTAACTTAGATATAGACAGCCAAGCAGATAAAGATATGACTAATGATGCTGGTGGTTCATTCCGTACAGCAACAGATGATGTAATAGATGGTGATGGGACAGATGATGAAGATGATCAAGATCCAGTTGCCGTCTACTTAGCCGATATAGATATAACAGATCCTTGTACATGTAAGAATAATGCAACTAATGCATTCGACGGACAATATGATGAGCAAGTCGTAGTAACAGCTCCATCAGGACAAGATTGGTATTTGGATTTTGTATTTGACATATTCGATCCATCCAGTGCTAATCCTCCTGCAGCTCCGACGCCTTATGTATTAGGAGCTATGGGATATCAGCTTGTAGAATCTTCTCTTGGAGGTGGTGTAAGTGAGTATATTTTAGATGGAGTATTGGTAGAAGGTATTCCATACTCAGTAAGAGTAACTAATGGGCTAGGAGCATATCTCCAGATTAGCGGGGGAGGAAGCAGTTGTGTATATACTGATCCTATTATAAATAGTGATGGTTTATCTGCCGTTTGTGGTGGAAGTTCATTTACATATTGTATAGATCCGATACCAGGATGTACGACTTATACATGGTCGTTAGCGGCAGGTGGAATAATATCAGGAAGTACAATCGGTACATGTGTTACAGTAGATTGGGGAGCTGCCACAGGTGGACCATTTGATCTTGTAGTAACTCCGACATGTACAGATGTGTGTGTAGCACCTGGAGTAGCAAGTATAAATGTAGGATCTTCTACAGGACCTATGAGTTGTATTTCAGAGATTAATGTCTCATTAGACGACAACTGTAGAACTCAGCTGACGCCAGATCAGTTCTTATCCAGTCCTATGATGACTGGTGTTGTATACCAGTTGATGGTCACAGATCACCATGGTAACCCAGTGCCTAACGGTATACTTACAGAGGACCACTTATGGACTAGCCTTATGGTTAAGGTCATTAATCCATGTGATGGGAATTCTTGCTGGTCTACAATTAATGTGGAAGACAAGTTAGCACCATTCATACAGTGTGATAGTATTACAATGCCTTGTTATGAGCTGGATAGTTATATCCCACTAGTAGCAGATAATTGTTCGACATCCAGCTTTGAATTAATAAGAGAAAAGACAAAGCCTCTACATTGCGATCCAGATTTTATAAAAGAAGTAGAACGGACTTACATTGCGATAGATGGATATGGTAATAAATCTCCAGAATGTAATCAGACGATCAAGTTAGAAAGAATTCCTATCGATAGTATTAACTATCCAGACAGCTTATTACTTATTAATAATACTAATCTTGTATGCCATGACTCTATCTTTGATGTAGACGGAAGAGTAAGATTAGACCTAACTGGTGTGCCTTCACTTTTCGGTAGGCCTTTAATTCCAGCAGGTGATTATTACTGTAATTTCTACATAGATTATGATGATTTTGTCATAACGACAAGTGGATGTGTGACTAAAATCATGAGAACATTCACAGCATATGAAGACTGGTGTTCAGCTAATGATGTAATCAGAACAGTACAAATAATAGAAATAACGGATAACGAAAAGCCAGTGGTCGTATGCCCACCTAATATTACGATCAGTACTGACGGTACGCCAGGATGTGATCAGGAAGTATTATTACCACTGCCTACTGCTACAGATAATTGTAGTGAGACATTTACATTTGATATATCTACAGATGATGGATTCTTTCCTAACATAACGACATCGCCTACTGTCACTCTGACTAATGGTGTCAATATGGTAAATTACAATGTATATGATGAGTGTGGGAACATAGAGACATGTACAATGTCAGTTAGAGTATTAGATGAGGTAGCACCTGTTGCAGTATGTGATAGAAGCACAACAGTAAGTCTAAGGTCTAATGGTACGGCTAAGGCATTTGCTCATACTTTTGATGACGGCAGTTATGATGACTGTAAGTTATTTAAGTTTTTGACAAAAAGAATTAATAGTAATTGTGATTGCAATAGACCTGTCTTTGATGATATGACGTATCTCGGAGAGCGTAACGGTCGATTGTATTACTTATCTAATTATAAAACGAATGCCTTTAGAGCATTCGATTATTCTACTGCATTTGGCGGTATGATATTAAGAGAAGAATCTTGTGATGAGCACGACTGGGTTTACAATAAAGTAACTGAAGTCAATGCAGGAGCAAATTATTACACAGGTATTACAGATGTAGATCACCAAGGTAGATTTACATTTACTAATCATGTAGAGCCGATGTGTGATGCTTACGCATCAGGTCAGCCTATGGATGTAGGTGACAATGTGATTGTAGATGAGAATGGAGAATGGGTTGTAGTTAATGGAGGATTAGTAGAGACATTCTTTGTGGTAGAATTATCTGATCCTTGTGGATTCAGTGATGAGGTGCACTTCTGCTGTGCTGATGCTAATGCTGGTGACCATATGGTTGTATTCAGAGCGATAGATAAGGAAGGTAGATTTAATGACTGTATGGTTAATGTATTGGTTCAGGATAAAGTAGCTCCGACGATTACATGTCCAGCTGACTTAGATATAGATTGTGATACACCGATTAATCTAAGTGATCTATCTCAGTTTGGAGAAGCGGTTGCTGTAGATTCTTGTTCATTCACATTAGCAGAGACAGCTATAGATAGTAGTAATTCTTGTGGTCAGGGAATGATATTCAGAATATTTACCGCTACAGATGGAGGAGGAAGTAGCTCATGTACTCAAGAGATTACTTTGGTTAATCCAGATGTATTTGACTTGAGCTCAGTGGTATTACCGATGGATTATTTCACAGATCTTGGATGTAATTCAGGAGATCTTCAGCCAGAAAACTTGCCAGAAGGATTCGGATTGCCGACTTATGATGAGGAAGCGTGTTCTATGATTGGTATAACATTCAGAGATCAGACTTTTACATTCTCAGGACCAGATGCTGATGCATGTCTTAAGATATTAAGAACATATACGATTATCGACTGGTGTCAGTCTGATGATCCAGGATATACACCTATTGTCCATGAGCAAACAATCAAAGTATCAAATACTATAGGTCCAGAAATATTAAGTGGTTGTGACGATATGATTGTAACAACTGATGATTGTGATTTCGGAGATGTATCATTCACAGTCATATCTACTGATGACTGTACAGAAGATGATCGTATTGTTTCTTCATTCGAGTTGCAGCTTAATGATGGTACGACATTCTCGGATTCTAATGGATCTAACGTATATACATTTAATGGTAAGTTACCGATAGGCGAACACTTAGCTTTAACTTCATTCTCGGATCTCTGTGGTAATGTTACCACTTGTGCTAAGAAGATAGTAGTTGTAAATACTAAGTTGCCTACCGCAGCATGTATAGATGGATTAAGCATAGGACTAGTACCTATGGATTTAGATAATAACGGTATTCCAGATAATGAGATGGCATGTATCTTCCCAGAAATGATAGATGCTAGTAGTACACACATATGTGGTGTTCCGATTAAGTTGAGTTTCTCATCTGATACAAGTGATGTTAAGAAAGTATTTGATTGTACAGATATAGGAATTAATGAAGTAGAACTATGGGTCACACTTTGTATTCCAGGGTCTGATACATTGATACAGTCATTCTGTACGACATCTGTAGAGGTACAAGATAATAATGAAGTAGATTTCTGTCCACGATTTGACTTAGCACTTAGGAAGACTATAGACTCAGGTAGTATGTCTCCTTACCAGCCAGGTGATGATGTGACATTTAATGTAGAAGTATTTAATCAAGGTAATGTTGGAGCATTTAATATAGAGCTTATCGATTATATTCCGACTGGTCTGACACTTAATGATAGTGACTGGACAGACTTAGGAGATGGGACAGCGACATTAGATACCCCTATTCCATTCTTAGAGGATTCTACTTCTACAGTAGTGCCTATTACATTCACAATAAATCAAAATGCACAAGGTGTTTCTGTTACGAATATTGCAGAAATAACAGCGGCAGATAACGACAATGATCCTAATAACGAACCATTAGAAGATGATGATAGTGATCCAGATAGTGATCCAGGTAACGATGTACAAGTAGATGACGAGATAGACAATGGCAATAATGACGAAGATGATCAGGATCCAGCTGTCTTAAAGATCAGTGTATTTGATTTAGCCTTAACTAAGATAATCAATGTCGCTTCTTCTCCAGGTCCATATAATCCTGGAGACGATATAAGCTTTATTCTGACACTATATAATCAAGGGAATGTCGATGCAACTGATGTGGTAATATCAGATTATATTCCTCAAGGATTTACATTTAACCAAGCTCTAAGTCCTGGATTCGCATTTGTAGGAAATAACTTACAGACTACTGTTTCTAACTTAGCTGCAGGAACTACAATGTCAGTAGGATTGACACTGACAATAGATCCAGATTACACAGGTAACTGTCTTATTAATAGTGCAGAAATTACCTCAGCAACTAATGCGGATGGAATTGTCGATCAAGATGATCCTATCAGTAATACAAATGATGGTACTAATCCAGAGTTAGATTCTGATAATGATATAGATGATGATAGCAATGGTGGAATGGATAATGCAGATGATGAGGATGATTATGATCCAGCTAAAGTAGACATAGTATGTGATCTTGCTCCGATATGTAGCTCTGTGCCGACACTTAATGTAACATTAGATAATAATGGAGCTGCAAGTATTACTGTAGGACAAATAGATAATGGATCTGCACCAAGATGTGATGGATCTACAATTACTACCACGATAGATATTAATAGTTTTGATTGTAGCGATGTGGGTAGTGGTAACACGGTTACACTTACGATCTTAGATAGTAACGGTCAGACATCTACATGTCAGACAGAAGTTACAGTTATAGATGATGAAGATCCGACTATCGCATGTCAGAATATTATGACTACATTGGATGATAACGGTATGATAGTATTGGATGGATTTGTGATAGTCACAGCATCTGACGATAACTGTGCAGTAGTAGATACAACATTAGACTTATCTAATATTGATCTAACGACAATTAATTGTGTACCGCAAAATGCTACAGCGACTGTTTCTGATCAGTTCGGTAACACAGCAACTTGTACATTCCAGATAGCAATAGAGAATGCACCCCCTGTAGCAAGATGTAGTGACTTTGCTCTTATATTAGATGCTAATGGAAATGCAATATTAACACCTCAAAATATCGATGCTGGATCTGATGATGATTGTACAGATAATCTAACATTAGAACTTAACCAGACACAATTTGACTGTGATGATATAGTAGGTAATACAGTCGTTCTTACAGTGACAGACGCATCTGGACTTACATCTTCTTGCTTTGCTTCTGTTTCAGTAGCTGATCAGACGCCACCGACTGCGATATGTAATAATGTAACGATACAGGTGGATGCTAATGGTGCAGCTTCGATAACGACTGCAATGATAGATAATGGTTCTTCTGATCAGTGTGTAGACATCACGTTAAGTTTAGATCAGACACAGTTTGACTGTGATGACAAAGGAAACAATACAGTAGTTCTTACAGTGACAGATGGAAGTGATAACACAGCGACATGTGATGCCACCGTAACTGTAGAAGATGAGATAGCTCCAGAAGTAGTGTGTCTACCAGACTTTACAGTTCAGTTAGTAACGAATAGTTTGACATTAAGTCCAGTACACTTTATTAGTAGCGCAACAGATAATTGTGCTGTAATAGATACATCGGCAATGCCTGCGACATTCACATGTGCAGATAAGGATAATCCAGTAGCTGTAGTTGTGACTGTGACGGATGCATGTAATAATACAGATCAGTGTACAGTCAATGTGACCGTAGAAGATAATGTAGATCCGACATGTACTTTGCAGACAGGTTTGACATTTGCACCTAATATTACGATAGAAGTAGATGATGTATTCGATACATTCTCAGATAATTGTGCCACTGTATCTTCGAGCTCTACAATTACACCTGCGACTTTCACTTGTATGCAATTAGGTATGCAGACCGTAACTGTAGAGGTGAATGATGACTGTGGGAATAGTAGTACATGTACAACAACTGTCAATATTGTAGATATGGATATGCCGGTATGTGTGGCTAACGATATTAGTGTATGCTTAGATGCTGCAGGTCAGTATTCATTGACTGCAGCGGATAGTGTTGCTATAACAAATGGTAGTGTTGCGGGTTGTGATGATATGTTTATTTTGACATTTAGTCAGATGACATTTGATTGTGATGATGCAGGCATTGGAGCAACACCAGTTCCTTTAGATGTAACATTGACGACTTCTGACAATAGGGTATTTACATGTAATTCTACGGTAACAGTAGAAGATAAAGAAGCACCGGTTGTTGTATGTGCTGAAGACTTTACATTAGATCTTAATGCAATGGGTATCGCAACAGTATTGCCTTCTTTGATTATTGAATCATCGAACGATAACTGTCCGATTACACAAGCTATAGATATTGCACAATTAACTTGTAGCAATAAGGCAGCTGAGACAACAGTAACTGCTACAGTGACTGATGAGTCTGGTAATTCGAGTACATGTACAACTAATGTTGCAGTAGAAGATAATATGGCACCAACATGTGCATTGACAGCTGGATTAGAGTTTCCGCCTAATGTTACAATAAGTGTAGAAGATGTATTTGATACATTTAGTGACAACTGTGCTACAGTGTCCTCAGCCTCTACGATAAATCCTACTACATTTACTTGTATGGATTTAGGAACACAATTAGTAACAGTTACTGTTAATGATGATTGTGGTAACAGTGGTACTTGTAGTGTCAATGTAGAAATAGTAGATATGGATATGCCAGTATGTGTAGCTAACGATATAAGTGTATGCTTAGATAGTGCAGGCGAGTATACATTGACACAAGATGATATAGATGATATAACTAATGGTAGTGCTGCAGGATGTGATGATATGTTTACATTAGATTTAGATATCACACAGTTCTTATGTAATGATATAAGTACACCTGTGTGTGTAACTGTAACACTGACAAGTAATATGGCAACGATTACGTGTCAATCAAAAGTGACAGTAATAGATAAAATAGATCCAACGATTACGTGTGTAGATGACTTTACATTGGACTTAGATGCTAATGGAGAAGCAACACTGACACCATCGATGATTATAGATATGGCAGATGACAACTGTAGCTTTACACAAGCTATTGATGTAACGTTATTAGATTGTAGTGATAAGGCAGCTGCGACTTTAGTGACTGCTACAGTGACTGATCAGGCTGGTAATACAGCTACTTGTACGACCAATGTAAGCGTCGAAGATAATATGGATCCGACATGTATATTAACAACAGGCTTATCATTTCCACCAAATGTAATGATAGAAGTAGCAGATGTATTAGCGTCATTCACAGATAACTGTGCAACTGTTTCTTCATCGTCTACTATAGCGCCTAGTATATTTACTTGTGCAGAGTTAGGTCCTCAGATGGTCACAGTTACAGTTAATGATGATTGTGGTAATTCGAGTACATGCTCCGTTGAGATTTCTATAGAAGATAGTTCAGTACCGACAGCAGTATGTCAAGATATAACGGTAAGCTTAGGAAGTAATGGAACAGTCATTGTGGAAGGCGAACAAGTCGATGGAGGTAGCTCTTCAGCATGTGGAAGTACGTTTACTTTCAGTTTGGAACCAAGGAATTTTGATTGTGATGATATAGGTATGAATGCAGTAGTTTTGACTGTGACATCTACAGGAGGAACAAGTGCTACGTGTTCAGCAACGGTTACGATTGTGGATGATATGCCACCAACCATTGTATGCCCTGCAGATATGACATTACCATGTAACTCTGATGTCTCTGACCTAAGCATTTTTGGTGATGCAACAGCATCCGATAATTGTGATATGAATGTAGGAATAGCACTGGACGAAGATGTAGATGTTAATGTATGTAGTGTAGGTACTATAACTAGAACCTTCACTGCGGCTGATGACAATAGTAATGTGGCATCGTGTGAGCAAATCATTACTATTAGTCCGGCTAATAATCCTATAGATGATAATGATATAATACCACCACCGACACCTATTACGTTAAATGAGTGCTTTGATCCTAATAATATAGTTACTGAAGGGCCGATCGTGGATACATCCGATGCAGATTGTTTTAATCTTTCTGTTAGCTTTAGAGATATTCCACCACCAAGTAGCTTTAACTGTTCAGGACAATTTACTAGAACATGGAGAGTTGTAGATTCTTGCCAGACTCCATTATTTATCAGAAATTATGCTCAGGTTATAACTCTTAATGATAATGTAGGTCCTATGATTTCAGGTCCATCAGATATAACTATTTTATTAGATCCTAATTCTCCTGATTGTGATACATTACTATCATTGCCAGCGATGGTAACAGATTGTGTAGGAGGCTTTACAGTTACTAATAATTCTCCATTTGCTGATGATATGAATTCAGGTGATGCATCTGGTACATATTCAGCAGGTAGTACAACTGTAACGATTACAGCTACAGATGTATGTGGAAGTGTAAGTACATATTCTTATACAGTAACTGTTATAGACCAGACTGCATTCATTAAGACATGTGATAAGATTATTGCGACGATTACACCTAGTATGACTGTCGATATTAATGTAAGCGAAACTAATGCCGATATCTGCACAGATTGTCCGCTTGATGCTTACACATTATCATGGAGTAATACAGATCCTAATGTTCCGATATTTACAGCTGATTGTAGTTTTGTGGGGAATCTGCCGACTTACACAGTGTACTTGTGGAGTGGTAACTTCTTATTAGATAGTTGTTCTAATCTATTGCAAGTACTGGATGGTGGATCATTCTGTATGTCGCCTTTAGTGGGGGATATTGTAGGGCAGCTCAAGACGTATAATGGTGTAACTATAGAGGGTGTAAGTGTAGACCTTATGGGTTCTCCTATGGAAGCTAATATGACAGAAGAAGATGGTAGATATGCATTTGCTGATATGCCATTTGGAGGTGCATATGATGTCATACCTTCTAAGAATGGTGATTATCTCAATGGTGTCTCGACGGCGGATATCATAGCGATTCAGAGACATATATTGAGTGTAGAATTATTAGATTCTCCATACAAAGTCATTGCCGCTGATGTTAATCATTCAGAAGATATATCTACTCTGGATCTAATAGAGATCCGTAAGCTTATATTAGGTATCAATAATAAATTTGAAAATAACACATCTTGGAGAATGGTAGATAGTGAGCACCAATTTTTGGATGCACTTAATCCATTCGCAGGAGAGATACCTGAAGATTACTTGATATACAATTTTGATCAAGCGATGGTTGTAGACTTTGTAGGAGTAAAAGTAGGTGATGTCAATAACTCTGTCATAGCTAATGCACAGCAAGAGCTTGTAGAGAAAAGAGACTTGTCTACATTTGACTTAGAAGTTGATGAGAATAATAATTCTGCAGGTACCACAGAGAAGATCACATTTTCTTCTGATCAGTTAGATGATATAGATGGACTACAGATGACTATTCTATTTGATCCTGAAAAAGTAGACTTAGTAGGATTTATTCCCCATGCTTCTGATCTTTATAGTAATCATATCAATACAGAGATGATGTTACAAGGAGTACTTAATATGAGTTGGAACAAAACTCAAAAGTCTGAGTCTACGGAGCTATTCTCACTAATTGTACAATATAAAGAGAATGCATGGACAAGTGATGTGATGAAAGTAAGTACAGAGAATTATATAACTGCTGAAGCGTATCAAGATGGAGAAATACAAGACTTAAGACTTAGATTCGAAAATAATATGATCGAAGAACAAGACTTCCATGTATATCAAAATCTACCTAATCCGTGGACAGAGAATACGACTATTAAGTACTACATACCACATGACGATGCAGTAAGTCTTAATGTGTATGATGTGAATAGTCGATTGATATTGACTAAAGAGATGCAAGCGACTGAAGGAATTAATGAGATCATCTTAAACAGATCAGAACTCAGAGATAGCGGCGTGATGTATTATGAAATTGTAACTCCTAACGATAGGAAAATCAGCAAAATGATTTTAATACGATAAAACAACCTAACTAATATTTAATTTCTTTAACACCTTAATATTTGCAATATGTTGACGGTCTCAACTATGAATTTACATTCTGATACCCAATTTTACACGTTTACGTTTTTTAATATATAGAGGCCATCCCAGCAACTTTATTTTAATCGATTTTTTAAATCCATAGTAGAGAACAGTATTCCATTTTTATTCAAGATATTGACACTTTTTATAGCTCTAACCCAATTGATACTAAAAGTGAGTAAGCTCTTGATGTAACTTAAACTTAAGTAACTTGTTAGTTTAGATTTAGGTTAAAAAAGCCAAGACAGTAACTGTTTTGGCTTTTATTTTTTTATAAGTTTAGAATTGTATATAATGAGAACAATACTTATTTGTCTATCCGCTATGCTCCTTTTGTCATGTTCTAAGAAGAACATATCTAAAGTTGTAGAAGCAAATTCCGATTTCGTTATGCCTCAATTAATGTCCACAGTTAACATCCAATTTAAAATAGATAAAGAAGCTATCAATGATACCTTCAATCTAATAATAGATCAATACCTCGATACTGATCTTGCTATAGATGCTATGGGAATGAATGTAGTTGTCACAAAAGAAAGAGATGCGACAATGGAATTCCTAGGTACAAAAGTACTGACAACCTTACCTATTAAGATAGACGTCTCTAAGGAAACGATATTCAAAAATATAACTGGTAATGGATTGTTAGAATTAAATTTTATTACAGATATAGATATAGACAGTCTATGGAGATTAGATACCGAGACAGAAATGGCTTCTCATCAGTGGTTAGAAAAGCCAAAGCTTAATCTTGGTGGCTTAGCCATTAATGTCAGTTCGCTTGCAGATGCTATCATCAGTAGAAGTAAGGCAACATTTGAAAAACAGATAGATCTGTCTGTTGCAGAGCAGGTTTCGTTCAAAGACAGAATGCTGGATATCATCAAATATGTAGAAGAACCTATTCTTGTAGACACACTTCTTAATTCTTGGTTAACCCTAAAGCCAAAAAATATCTACATGTCACATATAGAAAATGCGGCAGACTTTGCGACTGGTAATTTGACGATTCATGGAGAAACAGCCCTGAGTAGTTTTCGTCCTGATAGCTCAGTGGTGGGTATAACACTTCCTAAGTTTAGCTGGGAGACCAGCTTAGATGATACCTCACATATAAATATGGTGATGGATATATCTTACGATGAAATTAATAACTACCTCATCGAAAACTTCAAAGGGAAGACATTCAAAAATGGAGGAAAAAAGATCAAGATACATGATGTACAAATGCGACGATCAGGTGATAAGTTGACAGTCGTTTCTGATGTATCGGGTTCTGTGAATGGTCAGATGTTAGTATCAGGTAAGCCAATATTTGATAATGATAAGCAAGTCTTCTACACTGATGATATCGATATAGAAATAGCGACTAAGAATGTTATCCATAGGGCAGGGGCTTGGTTGTTCAAGGGGAAGATAAAAAATCAGCTTAAGGATATGCTAAGGTTTTCTGTAGCAGATAACTTAGATCAGTTTCAAAACCGAATAGATACGCAGATAGAAGAATACACAGTAAAGGATGAAGTAGAATTCAAAGCTAACCTAAGAAAATTGAATATCAATAAGTTCATCTTAGACAATGATCGCATTCATACATTCGTGACTTTTAATATCTTTTTAGAAACAAAAATCTATAATCTCGGTGCTTTTGACAATCCTAGCTACTTTAATCTAAAGAATTGATAATCAACCTATAATACATTTGTGCTTAATTATGTAAGTAATTAATATTCAATTGTTTAAATATTAGTATTTATTTTAATATGTTTGTTGTGTTTTCCCAAAAGCAGCAGACTAGTGTATTCAATATTGAGTGCTAACAATTTATTGAATTGAAATAATACAAATATTATATTTATGCAACTGCAACATCTTAAAAACCGATTGACTCGCTGTAAAGTGTGGTCATTTCTGACGTGCTTATTAGTCCTCATCTCGACTAACATTCACAGCCAAGTAATTTCATGTGTAGAGGAAATTAATGTTTCCTTAGACAATAATTGTCAATCTCATATTTCTCCAGTAGATGTGTTATCTGAATTCGATATGGGAGAGACTTATGATGTAGTCTTGACTGACCATGCAGGTAATACACTTCCAGATGATACACTAAGAATTGCTCACTTAGGGACACAAGTTATGTTCCAAGTCACTAATTCTGGTAATAATAGATGTTGGGGTACATTGACTGTAGAGGATAAGTTAGCTCCAGTCATTAATTGTATAGATACGATAAGAATTGACTGCTTTGATAGCAAGGATACGATTCCTACGCATATGGATAATTGTACTGCGTCTAGCATCGAAATCATAAGTAACAATTTAGTACCTCTCCATTGTGATGATGATTACATTAAGCGAATAGATAGAGTGTATAGAGCTACAGATACCTATGGTAATAGCTCCACTTGCAGTCAGACAGTTTTGCTTAATAGAATAGATCTAAGCTTAATTGTTTTTCCAGATACATTTTCTATTGATAAAGGTAATGCATTGGCTTGTAGTAACGTCACATTCGATGCGGATGGATTTCCTGATTTAGCTTCTACCGGTGTACCTACACTTAATGGTGAGCCCATCTTTCCTAATGTAGATATCTATTGTAATATAGGAGTCATGAGAGAGGACTTGTTAGTAGTGGATCAGTTATGTGTCAAGAAATATATGAGAACATGGAGAGTATTCGAGTCATGGTGTTCGACAGGACCGATGGTAGAATATTTCCAGGTTATAGAAATACAAGATGATGAGAACCCAACTATTATCACACCACTCAATATCAATGTACAAGCTGGCAATGGCCCTAATTGTGAGGCGACGGTGACTATACCGTTACCTTCGGTGTCAGATGATTGTGTAGGTGGGCTGGCAATAGATATCAGTTATGATGGAGGTTTTCTACCGAATGTAACTACAGCACCAACGGTTAGCTTACCAGCAGGTGTCAATGTTATAAAATATAGAGTCTATGACAGTTGTCAGAATGTAGATAGTACAACGATTAATATAACAGTAACTGATTCCTCACCACCTACTGCAGTATGTGATCAGAATACAGTCGTATCATTACGATCAGATGGTACCGCTAAGGCTTGGTCTGATACATTCGATGATGGAAGTTTTGATAATTGTGGTACGATTGCTAAGACTATTGTAAGAAGAATGGACCATGGATGTGGATGTGATCATGCTGAATTCAAAGATATGAGCTACTTAGGTGAGAGAAATGGAAGGTATTATTATTTGTCCAGCAAGAGATTGTTTGGTTTCCAGGCTGTTTCATTTTCGGAAGCATTTGGAGGTATGCCTTTGACATTAGAATCAGGTGCAGAAGCAAACTGGGTGCATACTAAGGTATCCGCTATATCTGCTAATCCTTATTATATAGGATTGATAGATAAGGATAACACAGGAAATTATTTCTACACGGGACATGTTGCTCCAGGGTACACTAATTGGGCAATGGCAGAACCAGCTATGTCCGGTAACCAAGCTGTCGTAGATGCCGATGGGACATGGCGATCAGTAAATGGTGGCATAGAGAAGCTGCATTATGTCTATGAGGCAACGAGTGCATGTGGATTTGGAGATGAGGTTGCATTTTGTTGTGAGGATGCTGGTGGCGATGTTATGGTAGTATTCAGAGCATTGGATAAGTTTGGAGGATTTAATGAGTGTATGGTTTCCGTCGAGGTACAGGATAAGAATCCACCTCAGATTGTATGTCCTGCTAATGTCACAGTGAGTTGTACGACTCCTGTGGACACTAATAATTTAGATCAGTATGGTAGTGCTTCAGCAACAGATGCATGTACCTCTAATCTTACAGATAACTTTATTGCTTCAGTTAATTCTTGTGGTATAGGACAAGTTGTCAGAACATTTACAGCAACAGATGCTAACGGACAGAGTACATGTACGCAGACTATAAGCGTATTAGCACCTCCAGGAAGTACAGCTTCTTCTATAGTGTGGCCGATGGATTTTGATACAGATGAGGGATGCACCGCTGGAGGCGTACAACCAGACAACCTACCAGCTGGATTTGATTTTCCATCATTTGCAGCAGCAAGTTGTACTAACCTATCTGCGACATTTACAGATCAGACTTTCTCATTTGCAGGGACTAACGCAGATGCATGTGCTAAGATAGTTAGAACCTGGTCAGTGTTAGATGAGTGTATGCATGGTATGCCTGGTTTTGCACCAATAAGATATGAGCAGACGATTAAGATATCAGATAATGTAGCTCCAGTATTATCCTCTTGCCAAGATATAACAGTGACAACTACTAATTGTGATACGGGTGCTGTTACATTAAGCAATTCTGCTACCGATAATTGTACAGCTGACGCTGACCTTAATGCGACGCTTTCTATAGATGAGTTTGGTAATGGAAGTATAGATCGTACAAGTAATTATAATGGGAATCAGATTAATTTCTCAGCTGACTTACCGCTTGGATCTCATATTGCTATCTCAGAATATTTCGATGGATGTGGTAATAAGGGAACGTGTAGTCAGATTATAACAGTACAGAATAACGCAGCACCATTAGCTGTATGTCAAAGTATTTCCATTCCATTACAGGAGATGGATCTGGATGGCAATGGCACAATAGATACCATAATGGCGATCTTAAGAGCTGAGATGTTAGATGCTGATAATTCAAGCTTAGGTGTATCTGGTAGTAGTTCTCCTTGTAACTATAATATAAGTTTCAGCTTGTCAGCATCTGTGAATGATGTCATGACAACATTTGATTGTGGTGATATAGGAAATAATGTAGCTACACTTTTCGTAACAGATAGTTTTGGCTCCGTAGCTTCTTGTGCTACAACTGTGGAGATAACAGATGCTTCTGATCGATGTGGTGGACAGATGATTAATAATGGTATGATGACAGGCAGAATACTCAATGAGTATACTGAAGCTGTCCAAGATGTAAAAGTAGATCTGATGGGAAGTGATTTTCCATATGTGATGAGTTCTGATCAGGGGCAATATGCATTCCCAGAGATGCCATTAGGAGGCAACTATATAATCATGCCGACTAAAGGTGATAACCCTCTTAACGGAGTATCTACATTAGATATCATAGCTATACAGAGACATATACTCGGAACAGATCAGTTAGATTCTCCTTATAAGTTAATAGCTGCTGATATCGATAATTCTGGTTCGATTACCGCTACGGATTTGATTGAATTAAGAAAAATAATTTTAGGTGTAGATACAGAATTCCAATACCTTGAATCATGGAGAATAATAGATGCGGAGCAAGTATTTTTAGATCCTAATAATCCATTTGCAAGTACCATAAGAGAAGATCATACAATACACAACTTAAATAAGAATGAGGTCATAGACTTCGTAGGTGTAAAAATAGGTGATGTCAATAACTCTGCAATACTCAATCTGAATGATACAAGGATAGATAGTAGAAGTTCAGCATCTATAGATGTGATAATGGAGAGTACAGTAATAGAAAATACAAATCAAATCGAACTAACGCTGAGCTTATCAGAAGTAGAAGGTGTAGAGGGCTTGCAATTTTCACTATCATATGATGCACAACTGGGAGATATCATCAGCGTCGGTTCTGACAATGACTTATTAAGAAAAGAACATTATCACTTAGATAAAGCAAATAATCAAATACATTTCAGTTGGAATGATCATACAGCTAATGGTAACTATGATCGATTAGTTACTATAACTATGAGTAACAACAAAGTGAATAAACTTGATTTCTTAAGAGTCGAAGATTCTCATATATCACCAGAGGTGTATAAGAATGGTCAGGCACATAACATAAGATTAATCAATATTGATAATGAGATCACTCAGATAGAGACGACGCTCCATCAGAACCAACCTAATCCATGGTCTGAGAATACGAGTATTAGTTATACTCTACCCACTGATCAGGATATAGAGCTTAATTTCTATAATCCAGCAGGACAACTTCTGTATAAAGAAATAAAATCAGTTCAGGCAGGTCAGAATATATCTATCATTGATAATTCTGTCTTCCAAGTCGGTGGCATCATCTATTATGAGCTTGTGTCAGATGATATTAGATTAATAAATAAAATGCTTCTTGTAAAGTAAAAATATACTCTAAGTAATAACCTATAGGGTCGGTAAGCTAAGTGCTTTCTGACCCTTTTTTTTGTTTGAGACGGCGATATTTGTTTATAGTAAAAATTGGGTATTTTTGCTTGAATTTAGATGATAATAAGTAAGAAATATCATATGTATTTCTTTAAAGCAATAATATATGTTTAAGCAATTCTTAGGTAATAGTCCTTCTTGGTTTAAGTTTACAATGATTGGTTTCCTTGTCTTTAATGTCTTCTCATATTATGTATTAGGTGAGACAGTGACAGCCTGGGTATTTATAGCAGAATTTATTTTCACCTTAGCGCTTGCATTAAAGTGTTATCCTCTACAATCTGGTGGATTATTAGCGATAGAAGCATTGGCATTAGGACTTACCACACCTGAGCACGCTTATCATGAGGTCGAAGCTAACTTAGAAGTTATCTTGCTATTGGTATTTATGGTTGCTGGGATCTACTTTATGAAGCCGCTCCTGATGTTCATTTTTAGTAAGGTATTCACTAAGATTAGATCCAAGATGGTTCTTTCTATGCTCTTTGTAGTATTAGCTGCGGTATTATCAGCATTCTTAGATGCACTGACTGTCACAGCTGTCTTGATCAGTGTGATCGCTGGCTTCTATGGGATCTATCATAAGATACATTCCAGTTCTGCTGATTATAATGAAAGTGGGGTATTAGATCGAAAAGAATTAAGTGGTGAGACTCTGGAGGAATTCCGTAGTTTCCTGAGAAGTCTTGTGATGCATGGCTTAGTAGGGACAGCTTTGGGAGGTGTTTGTACATTGGTAGGTGAGCCGCAGAACTTATTGATAGGTGAGAGATTGGGTTGGGACTTTATAGAATTCTATAAGATGATGGCTCCAGTCACTATGCCAGTATTTGTATTTGGAGTAGTTACGACAATGATATTAGAAGCAACTGGGACTTTCGGTTATGGTGCTAAGCTTCCAGAAGTTGCTCGTAGTATTATAGAGAACTATACTGAGGAAATGGATCAGAAAAGAACAGCTAAAGATAAATATGGTCTATGGGTACAAGCCATTTCTGCTATTCTTCTCATTGTAGGATTGGCATTACACCTTGCACCAGTTGGATTTATAGGTCTGGCATTGATTATTATACAGACAGCATTTATGGGTATTATAGAAGAGCATTCCTTAGGTAAGGCATTTGAGGAAGCGCTTCCGTTTACAGCATTACTCGTTGTATTCTTTGTAATCGTGGCGATGATCCATGATCAGCACTTGTTCTCACCGATCATAGACTGGGCACTCGGAGTGGAGTTGTCTAAGCAGCCAGCCGTCTTTTATCTTGCTAACGGTGTATTATCCATGATTAGTGATAATGTATTTGTTGCCACAGTATATATAGGAGAATTACAATCTGCTTTTGATGCAGGGACTATCGATAGAGCACAATATGAAAAATTGGCCATTGCCGTGAATACAGGAACTAATCTACCGAGTGTCGCAACGCCTAACGGACAAGCGGCTTTCCTTTTCTTGTTGACTTCCACACTGGCTCCGCTAATTAATCTATCTTACTTTAAGATGATCAAGATGGCACTTCCATACACCATTGTATTGGGTGGGATAGGGCTTGCTGGGGTTTCTCTGTTTTTGTAGGAATTCTATCTTATGTATAAGGAGATATAAAATCTATAGTTGTCTTTGCAGCTTATAGGTAAGGCTGCTTTCCAAGTGTTAGCACGTTACATAATCGTAATGAGGCTTTGATATTTCTCGACGTCTGTAACGTCGATGTTACAACTAAGTTATGATAGGGGATATTCAGAAATTATTTACTCATTAGACCTTCTGAATCATTCTATTTATTCTTTCTTTCAAGACATCAATTACTTATTATAGAGCTACTTGAGGAAGCTTTCTTACATGTAACGGTGAATAGATTTGTCATTTTAATCTTTGACCCAACACTACTTGCAGGGCTACACATAATGTAATTCTTTTGGGATTATGAATACTTACCAATATGACAAAAAAAAGCTCCCCTTGGGAGGAGAGCTTTATTACTGTTTTGAGTGTTCAAACAGCACTAGAATAGAATCGAGTTTGAAAATAAACAGCCCTTAAAACTGTATCAAACAAAATTTGGTTTATTATTAAAACAAAATACCACCAGATACTGCAAATGATTTGTAGCCTCCAATGTTGAACTTAGGTTCAATATATATATGATAAGAATCTGCGGGTACAAAATCTATAAATGCCCCTACATTAATTCCTATTTCTGTTTCAGTTGAAAACGATGTTACGCTTAAGCCCGCAAATGGAGACAGATCAAAGATGTCACTAATTTGTAATAACTTATAGTGTGCATCCCCATCTATTGTCCAGTTAATCCCACTTTTGAGATGAAATGTAAATGTGGTAGCAGCTCTCCATGTTTCAGACCACTCGTAAAGTGCCTTTCCTTGGAAGCCTATAACTGTACCATCTAAAATCACTTGTGTTCCTGCACCAATATTAAACTGGGAGAAACATGAAGTTCCAGTTAAGGAGAAGAACAATATGACTATGATGTTTTTGATCATCTTCTAATTAAAGGTTAAATATATATATTAATTAACATTATGATGCCTCGGAGGACTATTCTTTTTGTTACAATTTTGGATTAGCCATTAAGAATAAGAAACATACGATAGAAACAGTATCGTGAAGCCATTGATAATCAAAGTGTTATATGATATTTTTTCTTAATATGAAGCTGTTGTTGTTTAGAATTAATATGTAAATAACTTTATCGAAAGCTTTCTAAAGCTTCTATGATGGAAGAGTTGCTTTTCATCATTGTTAATTTGTTTCAATTTTACAACCAACGCTAAATTAAATTTAGTACTATCCTCTTATTGTTTAGTTTCTTTTACAGCTTGCATTTCCAAGTCCTTTTCAATTGCAAAATTTTGGTAAGAAATTTCACTGTTACTTGACAAGCATAAATTGGTGGCATTTTTAAAAAGTAATGTATCTAATTTGACCAGATTTATTCCAAAATTATGACGATCAAATTGCCAATACCAATTATAATTTCTTTCGCATTGATCTGAATTTTCAACTATACCTTGATTCAGTATCTCAAAAGTTATTTTCTTCTCTGCTTTTAAGTTAGCAAGCTGCATCTCGGCTTCAATTTTATCATTTTCATTATATGCAGATTTGAGCTAATATAAATACTTATCATACGATCCAATGGACATATCTAAGTGCTTCTCAGGAATATAATCTTGTCCCTTAATAGTGCAAGTGCTATGACATAGTAAGGTTCCCAAAAATTAAAAAGTAGTATCTAAGCTTCGAAATTATCTTCATTTTTTGTCATTCTTATTAATACCTAACGTATTGAAAACATACGTCTTGCTAACGAAGGAAGCATGGTCGTTATCGCCGCTTGTGTGTGCCCAGCAAGAGCATCACTATAGAAATATAGTGAATTAATTCCCAGGGGTGTAATTCCATATTCGGCTACGCTCACTGCAGGCTCTTACAGGCAAGTTGGCGAAGCCTGTTAGTAAGTCGCAAGGTTGCTACGAGTAATTCTGGGACTGAAGCCTGCCTGCCTGAATAGGTAGGGAAGGGCGAACGTAGAGAAGTTTCTGAAAGAAACCAAACATATATTAATATCTCTGTCGAAGAGAAGAGCGAAGCGGTGACAAAACTGTGTACTGACGAACTCGCTGTTTGCCTTTCGGCAAGCTATGCTATGCAACGGCAATCCGTTCTGAAATTCGATATGGAATCTAACGATAACCATATCTTAAATTAAGAACTACCCATTAGTGGTGTAAAGAGCGCTAATGGTTATGAGTATCCGAACCGCCGTATACAGCCTGTCCCGTCATGCGGGGAGACCCGTACTTCCTGCCCTGAGCGAAGTCGAATGGGTACAGTGGTGAGAAAGGCGCATCCCATCAGTTATCGCTGGTGGGACCGTCTACTCGATTACAATAGTTATTTATTCCCTAGCCATCATTATCCACCATCCAATTGAATAATCAGCTCCTGTGTAGAACAATATCTGTTCACCGTTTTCTGGTTCAATGAAAATATGAGGGGCAATTATTTCATCTTTTTCAAGCGATGAGCCTGCTTGGACCAATATTGGATCTTCTTTTTCCGTCCATGGTCCAAATGGGTGAGACGCCGTTGAATAAAAGATGGCTTCTTTATCCTCATAGTCACCAGTTCTTACTGCTATAAAGTAGTTGTCATCCACCTTTGTGACTTGACCTTCCATCCCAATACGGGTGTCTACAAGTTGAAAATCAGTCCAAGTGTGACCTTCGTCATTGGAAGTTGCACCCATTACCCATACTTCTGTTACATTGTTTGGTGAATTGTTCCATCCAATAAAAGTCATATATAGTGTGCCTTCATGATCCACCACACTTGGCGATGTCATACAGTAAACATCTTTGCCAGCTATGGTTCCTTTAGCAACAGCTGGCTCATTCATTTGGGTATATGGTCCATTTAAAGAGTCCGCTTCAGCAAGAAAAATTTGAGCTTCATATGTTGTTTCATTATTATACCCAATGTAATAAATTTGATGATTTCCAGTTGAGGTTTCTCTGTGAAATCCAGTTTCCTTATGTGAGTCTAAACCAGAAGGCCCCTCGGAGCCCAGTAAAGTAGTGGAAGGCTTCCAATCATAAAGTCCGTTTGAGTTAGCTATTTTTATGGCTGGTTTTCCGTTTTCATCACCAGTATAAATCATTCGAAGCGTATTTCCTTCCATAAATACATGTGCATCACTTGCTACTTGATAATTTTCGTCTAAAATTGTATCCCTTAATACAGGACTTGCCTCTCTAATCCATTCTGCAATAATTGGAGGATCAGATTTGTCTATTGTACAAGCTTGACAAAGCATTAAAATTGTTACTAGTATATACATTGTCTTCTTCATATTTTAATTTTAATTATTGCTAACACAAAGGAATGTATGTGGATTTTTAATACACATACATTTCAGTTGGGCCTTTGTATCAAGCGAGACAGTTTCTTTGTCAGATTTGTAATTCATTCCCTACACTATTCGAACATTGGAAGTATGGATTCACTCCTGACAAATTCTAATCCTGAAGAGCGGTATGAGTCGAGAGGTTCACGTACCGTTCTGTGAGAGGGTAGGAACTACTTAATTAGTAGTTCCCGCTCTACTCGACTTTTTTATATGTCTGCTAATTCAATTTTCTTCCTAATAACTTCAAAAGATAGTTCCTTCTTAGCCATCTCAATAATTTTATTAACCCATTTTCTTTCTATTTCTGCTTGTTTTGATCTAGCCTTACTTCTTTTACATTCATATGAAATTGTAAGAATATAATTTTCACTTCTACAACTTCCAGATCTATCTAAATCAAAAATTTGATAAATATTTTTAGCAATTCTATTTTCTTGATAATTAAACATTACTGTGCTTAATTCTTTTAGTTTAATTGTTAATATTCCAGTTTGTGTTTCGATTACGTGATTATTGTCTTTAATATAAAATTGTGACCTTTTTGGAACAGGCATTACGACATTGTGGTATTCTAATATAATATTTGACCCATGAGGTGTCATTAAGTAATCTGTTTCAAGTGTTGTAACGTCACTATTAGAACCGTATTTTGAATTTCCAATTATAATCGGATAACTTGAATTTTCCATAGGAGGATACCCTTGAGGAGGATGAGTTAACCAAGAAAATATCGAATATTCAAGCTTATCTTTTGATGAAGGATTTTGATTTAAAAGTTCTTTATTTGGTTCTTTTAATATAACCGGCAAATCGGTCAATCCTTTAAAAAAGGTAGCATCAATTTGGGGATTCTCCATAGCTTGTAGAGCTCTATGATGTTCTGCAAAATATTTGAAAAATGTAAAACTCGTATCTACAGAAGTTAATGAATTTATATCTCCATTTTCATTTGCTAAAATTGTTATTGGAATCTCTGATTCGATTCTTAAGTTTGGTAACTGCGAATTTGGATTTTGCCAGTATAGGAAAGATAAGATAGTCGGAATTAGAAAAGTTATTAACGGAATTATTAGCTTACTGTTTCGGTTCCAAAAGCTATATTTAGTATTCAGTGTTTCTATAAGAAAAGTTGTTTGTTTTTCATTTTTTAAAAGATATTTAATTAGTTCTTCATTTGATTTATTTCCAGGTGATTCATGACCGATTCTTTGAGACAAGTATTTCAGTTCGTAATCCTTGAGTCTTTTTAAATAATTTTTATCTATCATTTATTTCTCAAATTCTGACTAACGTTTATCCAAGTCGTTGTTATTGTTGACTCTTTTGTCATAAGCGAGCTTGTATTCTGGCTTAGTAAAAATACCTAGTTCATCAGGGTTGATTCCGAATTTACTCATTTTCTTTCTGAGTCGTGCTATGGCTCTTCTTTTTCATCAAGGAACACGTATTGTGTCTTAGGCTTGTAGGGTTCTTTCTTGCCTCAGCATGTGCCAGAGGATGACTGCTATCTTTCGTGCGGTTGCCGTGATGGCAGCTTGTCTGCCTTTTCTATATGCAATTTTCTTAAAGAATCTTTCGAGGTCAGATTCTTTAAGATTGCCAACTGCATTGGCTGCATTTCGCAAAGCGATCTTCAGTCTATTGCTTCCCTTGGGTATGTGACGCGAGAGGTTCTTGCCACCACTGATCCGATTATTAGGTGCTAATCTGAGCCATGAAGCAAATCTTTTGGCTGTATCAAATTTCTTAATACCATCACGTCCGATCTCACTCATGAAGGTGAGAACAGTCGAGAAACTGACTCCAGGAATCGTCAAGAGATCCACACCACCAAAATACTGGTAAGCTGTAATATTCAGATCAATCCCCTTGATGGTATTCTTGTTTACTCTTTTGTCTGGCTTCTTTGATGGCATGTCGTCAATTGGATTGACATCAGAATTAAAGATGACAACCAGAAGTTTCACAATTTCTGCATCACATTCCTCTATCAACTTGAGCACAAAGTTGAATCTTTAAAACTCCTGTTTAAGTCCAAAAAGATATTCAGGGTTTTGAGCCATGGCTGTGAGATCCACGGCATATACTCCGAATACTCTAACATCACTCATAGACTGACCAATGGCAACATAATGTGATTTGGACCCAACATCTATCCCTGCATAATTAGGATTGATAATGGGCATTGTGGTTTTCTTCCCATGATTAATTTTTTTAAGATGATAAAATCGCTCAAACAAGCAGTATCATTATGATTAAAATTATTCTGATCGGGGTCCCGCCAACTGGCGGACCACCATTGAAATTTATCAACTGTCCCAAGATTGCGCCTTGAGACTTTATACTCCTCGTACCAGAATTACCCTGAGACTTGACCACCTCGAAAGGCAATCAGAGATACCAATCAAAAAACCGGTCTCTGAATGAGCTCAGCATTAAAATACTAAGTCATGTTAGCTTGGGAAATCAATTCGCTGTGGAGAAAGCCTTAGCTTTACGTGGAAGGGTTTTGGATGTGCAAAATCTGGGGAATTATCTTTAACGGAATTGCAATATGCGGGGCACTGTCGTTAGGAAGCAAAATCGAGATCTTCGTGTGTTATGCCCTAAGTGTTCTTTTTTATTGAATACTAACCTTTAATCTTCTTCCTAAACCACCTTCAATAATTTTCTTAAGGGTGGAAATTTCAAGGCCCGTTTTGTTGTTTTCTACACGAGATATATAATGTTTAGTAGTACCACTTCTTTTAGCTAATTCTTCTTGTGTCAAACCTAATTCGCTCCTAGTTTTCCTAATTAGCATTCCTATATCTAATTGTCTTGAATCATCTAACTGACTGTTTTCATATAAAACAATTGGGTCTAGTTCATAAAACAATATCATCTCTTTTCCATTTTCGTCTTCAGTTATATATTCTATATTTTTCCAAGCTAAAGTGCCTTCTATTAATTCTACTTTTTGGAATTCCTTTAAAGATATTTTAATTGGATATTCAATATCACCCTTTTTGATATTCCAAATTTTAAATAATTCTTTGAAATCTATAATTCTTGATTCTCCATTATTGAAAAGACAATTTATTTTATAATCTTGTAATGAATGGATTTTTACAATTCGTTTGACAGTTCTCATATTAATTCAATTTCTTCCACTGTTTTAAAATGTAAGCCTGATTATTTTCAGCCCATTGAATAATCTTCTTCCTATGTCTTATGGGAATTTCGCCTGAATATGTTTCTAGTGTTTTGATAACTATTATCTCTTCGAATTCGGCTATTATTATATGAAAATGCGGTGGATTATGATCTCTTGCATAGACATATACCTTGATTCCATCGATAATTTTAACATTGGCATGGATAAACACTATTCAAATACAATATATGTTAAGTTGTATAATTAAGCAACTTTTATATCTTAATTTTCACTTAGGGCTAATGTATTTATCATATCTGGCGGATTTGTCGGTAGCCAATCTGACATGATCATCACTTGTTACTCACCGTCTTTTATTATTTCAAGTGTAGTTAATGATTGATTTATACTCTTTAGTGACTTAGTTAATTGTACATTGTAATTATCAACTATTCTCTTGAGTTTAGTTCTTACGTCATTGACATTTTGAAAAGCACCTTCAGCTTGTGTACATAGTGGCAATAAAATATCTGTTCTTGAATCAGTAGTGTATTTGTTACAAAGTATTCTGCTTTTTCGATGTAATTATCTCTCATGTAATACATGTCTCTTACATTCTTTGCTTCTTCACCATTTTCACATTTTTTACTTGACTCAAACCAAGTTCCGAAAATCTCATCTAGTGCGCCTACAAAAGGATCTTGAACAGGACTTATATCTCCTGCGATATTCTTAATTTTAAAACTTTCAATATGTCTTTGAACAAGTGACGCAGCTTCAACCCATTGTGATTCATGGGTTTGATACAACGAAAAAACCATATTTGCATCGTTTCTCAACTCGGTTTTTACGTATTCGATAATAGCAACAGCTTTCTCTAACTTTAAAAATGACTCTATTTTTTCTTCTCGTTCTTGATTATTTTCTTGAACGAATACTTTAAAAAAATCTTGATTCTCTATGTTGGTAATTGAAATCCTGAGTGAAGGATCAATCATTATTTCGAATCCAACGTTCTCTTTTTTTGAAAGTTCTATACTTGCTTTCTTAAATCCATCAATTTGATTGTTTATTGGACCTTCTAATCCTTTTAATATTTCTATCACATACTCGGAAAGATCATCGAATTTTACTATCGTTTCATCTTCATACTTTTTTAGATCCAGCTTAAGACTCTTTTCAGTCATTATATTGTGATCAATCTGAAACAAATTTCTTTTGTGTAGAATTTCAGTTTGAGATGTGAGTTGATCTAATTGCCCCTTTAGAGAGGTGTTAATATCATTTTGAGAAGTGACCAGAGATTGTAATTCAGTTATTTTCTCGTCGTGTTTAGAGTCCTTCCTAAATAATTTGAATAAACTGATTAGAGTAATTGGAACTCCAAGTAATACACCCAAAGCTTTTATCCAATCTGTTATTTTGATGTCATTCCAAATAATATACTGAAGTGGTTCTTCCATTTTTTATCTTTGATGGCGAGTAACGGATTGGCTGTATCAGAAGTCGTGACGAAGGAACGATTACCTGATCACAGCTTGTTACCAGCTGGCTTTTTTTTATTTTGGTTTATTTGATTCTTCAGCAAACAAGTTCATCTGTTTATATCTTTCTTTTGCTTCTTTGTTAATTCTATGCTTTTTACCTTCTCTCGTTTCTATTGGTTTATCACTTTCGAAGTAATTATTGACTCTTGTTACTACGTAACTTGAATTTATTAGAATCCCTTCGACATCGATTTTTCGTTTGATTATTAGATTACAGTCAATTGACGAACCGTTGACAAAAGGAATTTGGCCTGCTTGGACTAAATCTTTAAATTCCTTAGATTTCATCGCAAACTTTATAATTTCTCCTTTGTAATAACCAGACCATTTGTAGTTTCCTTTCTTTAGGACAGGAGATATAATTTCAATTACAGCACTCTCATCTTCTAATGGTTCAATTTCATCACTCGACAGTATATATGCTTTAAATTTATGTTTCGGAACCTCTTTTTCCTCACTATCATTTTCTTTTTTGTCATCCCAAATCTTAAAAGAAACTTTTTCGATTTTCTCTACTTTTTCGAGCTTTTCGTAAAAATTGGATCTTTTCTTTTTAATCACATAGTTTGTATCAAGTTCCGCTAATTCCTTTAGTTCATCTCTTTTGAGTTTTCGAACTTCTAATCTTAGTTTTTCCTTCTGAAGTTCTGTTAGTTCTTTATCCTCAAACCATTTGTCTATTAAATTTTCAGTGATTTCAGTAAGTGGTGTAATTAATATTAATATGACAATTGCTGTAATAACTGCTGTAGTTATTGTTCCCTCTTTATTCTCTTGTTTGCCGACTACTTGCAACCATCTTTTTAATCCTCCTTCTTTTATAGCTTCTGTATCAATAGAAATATCGTAGTCGAGTAATTTTCCTACCTCAGCTATTAAACCTAATATTTCATATTCACAGCGATTTTCGATAAATGCATCCATTGTATGACTTTTATCGTCAAACCAATAATGCATTTCAATCGTATTTCCGTAGATATCTTTACTTGGTTTAAATATTAGCATTTAGTTTATTCTTTCATTTTGTTTGCTGGTAACTTGTCCATATCCCCCCAGCTTCATTCAAATCTGTCCGTTTTTCTCATCATCTAAGTCAAAATTAACTAATGGGCTTTCCACCTGAGTCACGCTGCCCTTACTTATTTGCGTATATATCTCTGTCGTCTCTGAGCTACCAGAGTTTCTGTATGAAGCGCTGCTGAGTGCCGCGCTCCATCAGATGTGTCGCAAAGCTGTGACGCAGATTATGCAGCTTATGTCTGGGGTCCAGTCCTGCTTTGGTCCGCTAAGTTTTATTAAGGGGATTCGCATCCAAGCATTCTCTATGGCACAGTCTTATCCAGCGTTCAAATCAAAAGGCTCGACTCACATATTGTATTTTATATTTCTCTTACTTTGATGTTTCTAAACCACACTTTGTCTCCATGATCCTGTAGTGACAGATGCCCACGCTTGGCTTTGCCAAAGTCTGGCCACTGCTTAAATTTACTATTGGCAAGCATGTTTCTCCAGTTTTCGTCATGCATGTTGAACTCGACTACTTTGACACCATTTTGGTAAAATTCATAGTGGCTATCTTTGGATACGATTCTAATAGAGTTCCACTGCATGGCGGGATTCACTGTCATGCTGCTGGTTTCTATCAGGTCATATAGATCGCCTGCTTTATGCTTTATAATCTTGGCATCTGGGTGGCAGGTATTATCTAATATTTGCATTTCAGGCGCTGACTGATATACGCGATCAAATGGATCAGCCTGGACCACATTCCAGAACACACCACTATTACCACACTTAGATATCTTCCAGTCTAACTTTAATTCGAAGTCCTGATATTCATTTTTCGTGACGATATCTCCTCCTTCTCCTTCTACATCAGGATTGAAGTGTAGCGTGCCATCCTCAGCTGACCATTTAGGGCTGATGCCTGTGCGATAGCCTGACCATTGATCTAATTGCCGACCATCAAACAGTAAGGTCCATCCTTCAACTTTTTCATTGGCAGACAGCGTATTATGAGTAGCATCGTGGCTATCTTGACTGTGGTCATGCCCGCTATGGTCGTGACCGTCATGCTGGTGGCTGTCATGTTGGTGATCGTCATGTTGATGATTGTCATGATTGTGCGCATCATGATGGTGGTCGTGGTCATCATGTTCGTGATTGCTGTGATCGTGTCCATCATGATTATGACCACTGTCGCCTACAACTGCATCAGAAGATACATGGCTGCCGTCTGGTGCATGCGGGTGGTCGTGCTTACATGATAGTAGCAGGCCGAAACAAATAAGTGATAAACATAGTGATTTCATAAGCTCATTTTATTATTAAACTAAGTGACTTTCAGAGATTGATACAGCATAAACATCCACCTCTCATGGATAATATATCTATTCGGTGGCACTTCTATTATAGACTATTTTTATTGAATAATGGCATGGTATTGATCAGAGAGAGACTCAAATCGCTCATAGGCATCTTGCCCTGGCTTTTGATCAGCTTGTTTCAGCATTGAAAATAAATACGACATCTGCGCTATCAGAGCGGGCTTTTGATACCTGCCTTCAGGCGTCTTCAGTTTAGCTATAATGTCCTCGACCTTTGCCTGGCTCTCCTTATCTGTGATCTCGCTGTCCTTCAGTTTTTTCAGACTTTGCTCTTGCTTATGCAAATGTCTTTTAGCTTGGTTGATCAGTGAGATCGTGTTAAGAGCCAATTCCTCCTGGGCTATCATGTCTGCTAAGCTAACGCCATGGTCTAGCACAGTTTGGTCAGCTTTAATGGTGAATGTTTGCTCGTAAGTTTTACTATTCGACGTGAGTCTCACTGAATACATACCTGGACTGACTAGGGGCCCACTCTTGTAGGCTTTAGACGCCTCAGCATCCCAAGGGCCAGCATGTCTCATGTCCCAGTGAAATCGATGGCCTCCCTTAGTAGACTTCAGCGCTTCCGTCATACCTTCTTCTATGAATCCTGTAGCCATGTTCCGCTCTGAATCTTCAATATCGCCAGCAGTATTCTCGACCTGGCTAAAGAAGGTTCTGATGATTTTCTTCGCTGGATTAAGAATATCAAGACGAATCTGAGACTTTGTATCCTCTGGTAGATAATAATCAATATCTACTGAAGCAGCAGGGTAATAGGGAATCGTTTCCTTAGCGGTTCCCCGATATCTCAGCCTGTATTGATCTCGTGGTTGGAGCAGTATAATATCCTTACCCACAGCTGAATTCTGGTACAGTGGCGAAAGATTATCCATGATCCAAAAGCCCCTACCCATAGTGGATAATACTAAATCAGACTGATGCACCTTAATATCTGTAACGGGTGTTACGGGTAGATTCTGCTGAAAGCTCTCCCAAGTGACACCATCGTCATAGGAAATAAACATGCCGTACTCTGTTCCGGCGTAGAGTAGACCTTCGACTTGAGGGTCTTCTCTGATGACGCGCACTGGATGATCAGATGGGATACCATTCGTGATCAGCTTCCAGTCTGCTCCATAATTATTGGTCTTAAAGATATAGGGCGACCAGTCACCCAGCTGATAGCGAAGAATGGCAACATAAGCTTTCTCTGGGCGGTGTGTGGATGGCTCTACACAGTCTACGCGGCCGCCACCTTCCATCTGGGGTGTGACATCTGTCCAGTCTGCTCCACCATTTTTCGTCATGTGTACGGGACCATCATTAGCACCTACCCAGATCAGCCCTTCAGATATGGCAGATTCTCTGATGGAATAGATGGTGCTGTAGAATTCTTCACCAGTGATGTCTCTTGTGATGGGTGACCCAGAAATCACTTGCGTCTCCTCAGTAAAAGCGGTCAGATCAGGCGAGACGATTTCCCATGTCTCACCTTCATTTCTGGTCACATGCACGTACTGCGAGCAGTGATATATTTTATCAGCATCGTGGGGAGATACATGAATAGGGGACACTCGCTGAAACCGGTACTGAAGGTCTTTAGGATTATGTCCATACATATTAGACGCACCTACATAGTATCGTTTTTCTTGCCCCGTGTTTTTATTAAACACACCGAATCTGCCCTTGCAGTTAGAATAGACAATATCTGGATTTCCAGGTTTGGGGACTGCTGGGCCTGTCTCACAGCCACCTGTATTTCTGACAAATCCGATACCACCGACCTGCGAACCATAAGGTACGCTACTCGGCACCGATATGGTCGTGTAATTGTCTTGCTGACCAGCATACAGCCAGTAAGGATTTTGATCATCCACATCTACCTGATAGAGTTCGGCAGTGGATTGATTCATTTGGCTAGACCAGCTCTTGCCTCCATTGAAGGTGACATTCGCACCACCATCATTACCCTGAACCCACAGCATGGAATCTATGGGACTAATCCACATATCATGATTATCTCCGTGAGGGGTACTTATTTTTTTCCAATCTTTTCCACCATTGGACGACTTGAAGAATCTGGTAGAATTTACGTAGACGACATCAGCGTTTTGCGGATCAGCATCTACATTACAATAATAGAAGGGCCTGTCCAGCAGCTCCTTCTTAGTCGAAATCAACTGAAAGCTATCGCCTTGCATCTCGGAGCTGTACAATCCGCCTATCCCTTGCGGAGCCTCTATCAGAGCGTAGACCTTATCGGCATGAGCTGCGCTGACGGCCAGATCAATCTTACCCATGATACCGACAGGCAGTCCTTGTTCCAGCTTGTTCCAGCTGCTGCCACCATCCTCACTCTTATAAATCCCGCCTTCTGTCCCACCAGAGATGATGGTCCAAGGCGTACGTTGTGCCTGCCAAGCTCCTGCATAAAGTATATCAGGATTAGCTGGGTGAAACTTTATGTCGGAGAATCCTATGCTATCAGATAGATACAAGACTCTCTTCCAGTTTTGGCCTCCGTCCAATGTCCTGTAAATGCCACGCTCTTCATTAGCTACGAAAGCATTGCCGATGGCGGCTACAAAGACAACATCAGGATTATCAGGATGTATTTCTACCGCCCCAATATGTCTTGTCTCTTCAAGTCCACAATGAATCCAGGTCTTACCAGCGTCCTTTGATTTATAGATGCCCTTACCTGATATTATATTACTTCTCAGGCCATCTGTCCCAGTGCCAACATATATGATATCAGGATTGTCTTGATACACACTGATAGCACCAATGGAAGGAGTAGCAAAAAAACCGTCAGATATATTATTCCATGTTGTACCATTGTCTTCTGTCTTCCACACACCTCCTCCAGTGGCACCCATGTAGTAGGTGTTAGGATACTTATTCACACCAGACACCGCTGTGACTCTTCCACCCCTTGTCGGTCCTATATTCCTGTATTGCAACACATTGGATATCTGAGATTCTGCTATATGAGCTGAGAAGCAGCATAGGACCAGTATAATGGCTTTAATCATACATTATTAATTAGCATATGTAATGTAAGTATTTTGACTAATATTCACGAGTAATGTCTTGATCCTTATGCATTTATCAGATCGTAAGACTGTCCGTGAATCTATACTCGATACAATAATTCGAATTATTTAAGGTTTTATATGGACTATGCTTATTTTTTTACATCTAAACTCACTATATGGAGAAAACTTACACTCAAAATCAAATTATTCGATTCATTTACAAAGATGCTGCTCCGCTTGAGCAAATGGAAATAGAGCACGCTATCCAAGATGATAGTACGCTATGGAAGGAGTATAAGAACCTTATGAAAGCTTTTAAGCGTCTGCCTAAGGTAAGCTTCATACCTTCTACCAGTGTTATTTCTGAGCTGATGATGTATAGTAGCATTACAGCCCTTGAGGCCAAGCTGCAATAATCTGAATCCTGATTTGATGAAAACCCTTACCAAAGATATTTGATAAGGGTTTTTTTTTGCCTATTCGTGAAATGTGATTTTAAGGCACATCTTGCTATGCTACCCACCTACGTGGCATCGCCAATGTTTGTTGCATTGGGGATGTTCTGAAGAAACTGATGCTCGAAATTCATAACTTTAAATGATTGATCATTAATTGGTTACAGCGTATTAATTATGCTGCCTTGATAATATATAGAACTACTACACTGCGATAATTAATTCTGAAAGAAAAATGAGTCACTGTAATATTGGTTGTCTTGATAATCTCGCCAACCTAAGCTTTTCTCTACTACTGTTCCCCGGACTACCAGATATTACACCTCACTATGTTTACTTATGAATGCTAAGATTAGATAGTACCCAATCATTCTAAGAAATCGTAACTAGAGAACAGGACGAGAGACTAACACAAGATGCTAGCTTTCAAAAAAAGAGCATTAAATTATTTTGACCCTCTGTAGCAAAATGAGCAGCATTCTCGCTTGAGTCACTTATTTTAGATTCATGACACCATACTTCACTAATGACGCTATCGTCTTAGGCATACTCCTCTCGATCTTAGCTACTGTATTTTATACCTCAGAACTGAAATCGCCTTTCTGGATTAAATTTTATCGGGTCGTACCTGCTCTGCTGTTGTGCTACTTTTTACCTGCGCTATGTAACTGGCCTCTGGGACTCATATCCGGTGATGAATCTCAGCTGTACTTCGTAGCCTCAAGGTATCTGCTACCTGCGAGTCTGATCCTCCTGTGTATCAGTATAGACTTTAAGGGGGTCATGAATTTAGGATCCAAAGCACTGATTATGTTTTGTGCAGCCACAGCTGGAATTATCATTGGCGGACCATTAGCTTTGCTCATAGTATCTCACGCCGCACCAGGAGTAATCGATGCTAATCCGGATGACATCTGGAGAGGCTTCTCAGCTGTAGCTGGCAGTTGGATAGGTGGGGGTGCGAACCAGACAGCGATGAAAGAAATTTATGAGGTAGGCGATAATCTATTCGGGACCATGGTGGTCATTGATGTAGTGGTCGCTAATATTTGGCTGGGTTTTCTGCTCTACGGCGCCAGCCGTAGTGAGAAGATTGATGCTTGGCTGAAGGCTGATAATTCTGCAATAGAGGATCTTAAGAAGAGTGTCGCAGATTATCGGAAAGGCGTAGAGCGGATGCCTACGATGACCACGACCTTTATTCTCATGGCAGTAGCCTTTGGAGGAGTCGCCCTGTCTCATTGGGGTAAAGACATCATGACGCCCCTGATGACAGGTCACGAAGAAGTGCTGAATCGCTTCCGCCTTAACTCTCTAATGTCTTCATTCTTTTGGCTAATTGTCTTTTCTACAACGATCGGACTGGGGCTTTCATTTACTAAGGCTAGACGCTTAGAGGGTGTAGGAGCCTCAAGATGGGGTTCCATATTCATCTACATATTAGTCGCTACTATCGGTATGAAGATGAATCTCGGTGAAGTCTTCGACAACTTAGGGCTCTTCGCCGTCGGCATCATCTGGATGCTGGTCCATGTCACCATCCTGCTGCTCGTAGCTAAACTAATTAAAGCACCGTTCTTTTTTGTGGCTGTAGGCAGCCAAGCTAACATCGGCGGGGCGGCCTCAGCACCAGTGGTCGCTTCTGCATTCAGCCCCTCATTAGCGCCTGTAGGTGTACTGATGGCAGTATTGGGCTACGCTCTTGGTACTTACGGAGCTATTATCTGTGCACAATTGATGCAGGCAGTAACTATGTGAACACGGTGCGATGAGCTTATTGTTACGGCAGCTATAGAGTGGTTGAATCAAGTCCACCTGTAGTTAAATTTGGGGTATTCAGAAGTAAAGCATAAACACAATTTCTTTAGATGCAAAGCTTACTTGCACTCGCCGTGCGGGCCTTACT
>ENA-ORXM01000442-ORXM01000442.1-marine-metagenome-genome-assembly--contig:-NODE-442-length-75378-cov-6.092522_pt1 | contig 75378 bp, 71 predicted proteins | sample MGYA00237867_ERZ511480 | MGnify/ENA primary metagenome ERZ511480 (study PRJEB26309, sample SAMN06266103) | marine metagenome | isolation source: Algal blade | place: United Kingdom:Sidmouth, United...
ATTAAGAATTTCTCTCAAGATTTAGCTTTTGAATTTTGATGGAAATAGTTTTGGAATTTTTGACCAAAAATTGTGACAAAACGGAAAGTATGTTGATTGGCAGAGAAGCTTATCCTAAATATCCTGCGATCCTATTCATCCTAATTCAGATAGATGACAAAGGTATTTTGCAAGGGTTTATTTCTTTTGTAAAGCAAATTGTATCTCAGCTTGAAGCTTAGACTATCGGAGTTATGTGCTTTTAAGGGTTGACTAAATAAAGATCGTACGACGTTAATTTTAATAAGACAGAAAGTAAAAAACAGTCCTTTTGGGTGATTGTAAGAATGAAATTTTCGTATTACCTTAGTTCACAATGAAATTTTAAAAAAAAATTATAAATGAAAAATAAATACACAAACAAAAGTTTCTCAACAACTTTTTTATTATCAATCCTGTTTTGTTTCTTCAGTTATGTTGGACAAGCTCAATATTATGAAATTGATTACAATGGTGATAATTTTATTGTTAAGCTAGCTAATAGTGGTGCTAATGTTCTAATTGATGCAGGTGATAATTTGACGACAGGTTTATCAAACACTTTGATAGGATCTAGTGCAGGACAAATGCTAACAACACAAAGTGAAAACACATTTATTGGAAAACAAGCAGGGTTTCAATGTACCGGAATAAAAAATGTAGTAATTGGATCTGGAGCTGCTAATGGACAAAGCGGTGGCGGTCTTGGATCAAACAATATTATAATTGGATATCAGGCCGGATGGTTTGAACAAGGAGATAATAAACTCTATATTGAAAATTCCGATAGTATAGATCCACTCATATATGGAGAATTTGACAACGACTTAGTTAAAATCAATGGTACGGTTCATGTTCAAGAAGTGATGAAACTGAAGCCTTTATCAACGACCCCCACCTGTGCTGCTGCTGACAAAGGGACATTGTATATGGATGACGGGACCAATAAATTAAGATTGTGTGACGGAACAGCTTGGATTGACCTTAACTAATAAAACAAAACTTGTTCTAAGCTAATTCTTCAATTACTGATTCTCTTTTGCCCAAAAAATATTGAACGACTCTAATAAAATTTAGAGTCGTTCAATATTTTTATGTTTTAGCTTATTCCTTTTCAATGTTGGATTTTTGTAATAGACCAGGCAATCCTTCCAAAGAGAAAAGTGCATCATTTATTTTATTTTGATTTGGATCAATTTTATAATGCTTCGATCCTCTGGAATCAGCAGCGCTCAGATTTGCGTTTTTAAAAACAGTATATTCCAGGACAATCCTTCCTTGAATGTTTTTTTTTGAAATTTCAGGATATTTTATTTTTTCATTTATGGATAACAATAATTTATTGCTGGTGCAATCATCTGGGTTTGGTTCTTTTTTGCATTTTTTAAGGATGGGCTTTGATTTAACCTTAATTTTCTCTTGAGTGGTGGCAGTTGTGGAGAAAGTGAGAATCAATAGTGCACAAGCTATTTTTATTGAAGTCATAACTATGATTAAGAATTTCTCTCAAGATTTAGCTTTTGAATTTTGATGGAAATAGTTTTGGAATTTTTGACCAAAAATTGTGACCAAACGGATATTGTATTTTTGGGAAGAGAAGGATATCCTAAATATCCTGTGATCCTGTTCATCCTTATTCAGATAGGTGACAAAGCTTTTTTTTTGCAAGGTTTTTTCTTTTATTAAGCGTATGGCATCTCAGCTGGAAGCTTAGACTATCAGACCTTTTGGGTGATTGAAATCACCCGCTTGTGATTAAGACTTATATATTTTTCATAAATATAAGTTTGTTTTAAAGTGCTAAAGCACTAGAAGGACTTATCGTGTTGATAATATTTAAATCTCCTTCACGATACCTGTTCTAATGCAGATAGAACTATTATGATGCCGTAGGTGTCAAACCTTTGTAGCCCTGAATGCAATTCAGGGATACGTATTATAATGGAAAAAGTTTTGTTGGAATTTATGATCAAAAATTGTGACAAAATGGTTGTTGAATTCTATGGAAAAGAAACACATCCTAGGTTAAAATAGCTCGATAAAGGAAAGGATATTAGCACAAAAAAAGAGAGCGCCTTTATCAGACGCCCTCTTCAAATTATAGGAATTGTTTTCGGGTTATGTTTTTAAGATCTCTTTTTGAATTTTGAAATGGCCTCTTCAAGTTGTCCGTTTTCTTTATGTACTTTGATCATTTCTTTGATCTCTTCTTTTGTATATGCATTTTTGTTTTCGGCATTTCTTAAAGCAGGTGCCATGTGTTGTGCTGTACTTAAAGAAGATGCTGTTCTTGTTTCAGATAATTCTGGTGTTGGCATAGTTACTGTTGGTGTACCATTCTCAAAATATATTGGCCATCCAAACTCGTCTGTCATGTAGTAGTAGTTATTGTCTTTGTCTTTGTCATTCAATACATCATAAGTATCTGCAATCATAACTAAGTAGTAGTATCCTGTAATACCTGGAATTTCATATCCCCATCTGAAATTATCTTGTGTGCCGAGAACTGCCTGAGAGATACTTGAATTACCAACTACATCTACATGGTTCCACCAGTTTCCACTTGAGCCCGGTCCTGATCCCATGTCACCATTCTGTCCTGGCGAATTGTAATCATCAGTATAGTAATCATACAATAAAATACCGTAATCGTTAGCGTCAAATGCATTGTAATAAAGGTAAGATACTGACCAATCAGAAGAGGCTCTTACAGCTTCTGTTCCAACATTATAAACGTTATAACTTAAAGTTCTAGATGTAGGGTTGCTTGGATCATCTGCTGTGTCTTCTAAACCAAAAGGAATAAGATCGATGTTTCCATTTGATGTTGGGTTCACTGGATTGTTAGGATTGACATCGCTTGCACTATTGGTAGCTGTATAAGCAACGTTGCAAAAATCTGAAGAAACAAAGAAGTTATAATCTATCCAAATAAAACCTCTGTTACCCCAATCGTCACCCCAAGAGTTGACAACTCTGAATGCACCGTTTGTACCTTTATTGTCATCATAACCTATAATTGTCATAGCGTGACCTGCGTGCTGTCCAACTCTATCGAAAGTCGTGTGACCACTCAATACTTGATCACCGCCCCAACTCATAAAGTTGTCTCCTAGTTTAGCTCCAAATCCAACTGGTTTATCAGAAGCAATCTGCTGCTTTATTGACCCAATGTCAATATTGACTTTTCTGTAAGAATCTATTTTATAGCTACCTGCATCTTGGTCCGATGAACTATCGTTTGATTGGCTGCAATCTCCTAAACCTGTGTAGGGTGTGTTGGCCATAGTGGCTACTCCTCTATTTTGCATAACATCCATCGCAGCATATAAATATGTTCCACCGCATGAAGAGCCTGTTAAGTTTTTAGGTACAGCTAAAAATAAATCTTTTGGACTGGCTTGTAAATTTGGATCTGATAAATCTGATGAAGAATAGTTTTTATCCTGTGCTTCAATCATTGTTTTTAGGTTATAACCCAAAGCCCAACTAACGCAAGTTCCGTATTCTCCTTGGCTACCTACTGGAGGTAAAAATTGAGAGATATCATGGCTACTTGGTAGGTTACCGTTGCCAAAATAAATGCCAGTAGGAATGTTGTCATTTGTTTCATCATCTAAGGCACCCAGTCCAAATTCTAATTCTGTTGGGTCATTTGGATCCATGGGGTCCATAGGGTCCATCATATCATCATCCTTTGAACAAGATATTAAAAAAGAAAACATTAAGATTGTCAGTAAAAAATTAAATATTGATTTCATAAGAGTTATTAATTTAAATAGTGATATTAAATATTGATTACACTGGTGTATCGCAAGCAGGATAAATAGGTCATCAAGATTTTAAAGTTTTTTTAATTCTATTTTTCATATGCCCACTAAACAGAAAAGCCCCTGAATAATTCAGAGACTTTCCACTAGTTTTTTTATTATACAATCTAAATTCCTAGATACCCTAGATACCCTAGATACCCTAGATACCCTAGATACCCTAGATACCCTAGATACCCTAGATACCCTAGATTTCGAGCCTACTCTCCGTCTATAAGTATCACAGTATCAGTCATTTCTGGTGTGAGATCATGTTTTGCACTGAATAAATACTTGCCGAAAATTTCACTGGAGCTTAAATCTGCGCTTTTAAAATCAGCTATTTCTTTAATATAGCATCTACCGAAAAACTTACTGTTACCTGCTAAAAGTTTTTGACCATTTTTTGCATAATCCATATTAAAATCCTCGTGAAAATGGCAATTGCTAATATCTATGCTGCCGAAAAGACTGGTATTGCCCAATTGTGCTTTACCTTGAACAGAAGTCCCTTGTAGCAAAAGATGTCTGCCTATTGTATTTCCGAAAAGAGAGAGATTTTCATGGAAATTACTGTATTGTTGGATGAGATCTTGTCCAATTTCATTCTCATCGACACGACATATATTATTGTAGCTGTTTCTTTGTAGATCTAAAGATTGTCTAAATAGGTTGGCACCCATTTGAAATCTTGCATTGAAAACAGCATCATTAATTTTAAACTGTTTTTCAAATTCACAACCTTCGAAAATGATTTCTTTTGAAAAATAAATTTTACGACCGGCTTGAGGTTTTAAGTTGATCTTGCCCTTGAATTTACACTTCTCAAAAACCAATTCGCTTTTAATATAAAAGGAATGGCTGCTTGGATCTGGAAATAGCAGATCTAAAATAAGATCTGAGTCAAAAGTTTCTCCTACCGATTTAAAATTTTCGCCATTTTGGATGGCTATAACTAATCTTTCTGAAGGTGATTTTGCTGTATTTTTCATGGCACTACATGATAAAAGCCCAAGAGCCAAAATTATTATTGATCTGATTTTGCTATTTGCTTTCATTGTTGATGTTTGTGATATATCGCATACACCAACAAAAGGTCATCACTTTATTTTTTCTTTTTTCGCGCAAGCATAATAATTACAACAATTAATAGGAGTGTTAGGATTAAATACAGAATAATATTGTTCTGTTTTATAAGCTTTATAGGACCATCTTGCCCCATAAGAACCATGCCTCCCCAAAGGTATGGATGCGCATCTGGATCACTTGAAAGAAATTCAAGTTTTGCATTTCGAAGGGCTTCGCTTTTAATCTGACCTTTAGCGATGTTCTCTAAAAAAAGATCAATTATATGCGTATTGGATTTTTCATCGACTTTCCACATTGAAAGTATTGTGCTTGGGCAACCGGCATAATGAATACTATGTGCCAATGAAATCATGCCTTCTCCATCTTCTAGCTGTCCTATGCCACTTTCGCAGGCGCTAAGTACAGTCAGGTCTGCTTGTAGATCTAGGCCATAGATTTCATAAGCATGAAGATAGCCGTCTTCATCTTGATCACCCAATTCTTTTGATAAAACTAATTTTGATCTCAAGGGATCATGTTCGTTTGTAATGGCATGTGTACCAAAATAAATTATGTTGCCTTGAGACAAACTTGCCTTGACTTTTGATTCTAGAGCTTGGTTTCCGATGTGAACTTTATGGCGATATTCTCTTTTTAATTTTTCTGCCAATTTTACAGACCAAGGTTGTCGAATAGTATGCATGTACGTGTCATCTATTTGATCAGTTGAATCTAGTTGAGATTTATAATCGTTCTTTAATTCATCTTCAAATCCTGGCGCAATAGCAATAGCAAGGCTCTTCTTTTGTTTCTGCGCTGGGTTTGTATTTAGAAAAATGTTTGCCGATAATGTATATGAAATATTGTAATCTTCAATAAGATATTTATTGTCAGCTTCGTTTTTAAGCGTTTCAAGATTTAGGTAATGAAGACTGCTGATTGGACAAACAATAACGCGATGGTGGGTTTCTAAAGTTGTGATGGGTGCCCAAATATGAGCGTATAATTTTTTTTCACTTTCAAAATCCCGAATTTTGTTTTGCGTAATTTGATTGCGGTAAGCAATGATATAATTGTCTATGCTGTCTCGGACTCCTAAATAAAAAAGATCGGATTTTTCGGAGGTAATAGTAAGTGCATAATATGCGGTATCGTCTATCATGTATTCTATTAAGACTTGATCGGTTTTGAGCTTATTTTGTACTGCTGAAATTTCAGGAATATTCCCACCATATTTTAAATCAAAGTATTCAGGATTTTCTTTTGAGGTGATGCTAACGAATTGATTGAAAGCCTCTTTTGCTTTAAACAAATTGCTTTTTATAGCTGTAGAATCTGGAAATTGAAAGTATTCTGCGTTGGCATCAGCCAAAGTTTGCTTTAGTTTTTCTTCTTGCTTGATCGTCTCTTTATCTACTCTTGCATAGGAAGCGATTTTTTCATCTTGCATATCCCTGATCATAGTTGCACGACTATACTCAGCTTGTTGAAACAAATCTTCTAAGTATTTTTCCTTTTTTGTTTTTGTATATAAATTGGCATAAACTCCAATCTGTGTTCTAAAGACAGGCACCGAATTCTTAACCAGCGTGCTTTTTGTATATGGATCATTAAACTGTCGACGCAATTTTTCTGAAATCAAAAGATAAAGATCAGAATATTTTTGATACTCTTCAAGATATTTATTTTCTTGGAATGCATCGTATTTGTTATACAGATAAGACATGTAGTAGTCAAATACTGTAAGCACATCTGGGCTCGCATCAAGTTTCTGAGGATCCATGTTTTCATCGATACCCGCTATTTCAAGTGCTTCATCATAAAGTTTATCAGCACGATCCCAATTCATATTTCTGGCTTCAACTTCACCTATTGTTATTTTTAATAGGGCAGTCGTCATTTCTTCATCTATCTCCAATTGGTCCAAGATTTTTAAAGCGTTTTCTAACCACTTTTTTCCATCTTCGACTTTATTATTAGCAATATAAATGTTACCCAATGTAAAATAATTAACGGCCATGTCGAAAGAAACGGGAGGTAAAATGTTTTCAAGAACCTTATGGGCTTCCTTGGCGTAAACAAGAGCGGAATCTATCTTTCCTGCATTATGGAAATTGGTGGCAATGTTTTCAAGATTGAAGCCTTCGTTAATTCCAGGCTCTTTAAAAACATGTTTGATAATTCTTCTCGCCAATTGAAAATTTTGTGTGCTGCCATTATAGTCTCCAGCTTCTTCTAATGCAAGGGCTTTAACATCATATGGACTTATTAAGCTTCGGTGCATTTGACCGTAAAGATTTGTTCTTATTCTTATGCATTCATCTAAATAGCTCTTTGTCCTGCCATAGTCGCCCATGTAGTAATTGTTGACACCCATGCTATAATAGTTATAGCTCATTCCATTTAAATCATTTATTGACCTATTGTCAGCAAGCGCTTCTTCTGTGATGTCATTTGCCTCTTTATATTTCCCTTCTCTGCTAAGTATTACTCCAATATTTCCTTTTGCCATTGCTATATTACCATAGGAAGGGTTCTCCGAATTAGAAAAAATATACAAAGCTTTTTCAAAACTTTCTTTTGATTTTTGTAATTCATTCAGTCTTAAATATGCGGTACCCATATTGTTTAGAAGTAAACCATACTTAACCGATGTAGTGTCTTTTTTATTAACGTAAATGGCTTTGGCTTTTTCCATATAATAAGTACAACTGTCGAATTTGGATAAATTCTCATATAGCAATCCATAATGCTGTAGACCATCAGCATATTCTTTGTCTAGATCGGATAAGCTTTTGGCTTTAGGTAAAATGTCCTTATAAACCTTTAAAGCTTTTTGATACTTGCTTTCTTTTTTATAAAATTCTGCTTTTGCCAATTGGAATAAAAAAACGGATTTATTAAAATCTTGGAATTGACAAAGGCTATCTCCAATAGAAATGAGTGAATCGCCTTTTGTTATTTCAGTGGCAAAAATTGACGCTTTTAAAATACCTCTGATAGCTATAATCTTATGATCTAAGGTGTCACTTTGATAAGCTTGATTAAAACTTACTATTGCAGAGTCCTGCTTGTCATGATGCATTTGCCTTAAACCAATCTCAATCCACTCGCTGTAAGATTGGCCTGTCAAACTGAGTGACATTGTTATCATTAACAATATGAAGGCTATTGTATTTTTTAGGGTTTTCACAGCTTTTCAATTGAGTAGGATTATTTTTTGATTGTGTTTTCTAATTTTATGGCTTCTGAATAAAACTTATGATTTGGTTTTTCTTTTATTTTTTGGATCAAGTCCATTGCTGGATTGTCTCGATCTGATTTTATGTAACTGAGTACAGTCAACCATTCTGCCTTATCGGCGAATGTGCTTTTCGTAAGGATTTCCTGTGTGAGATATTTTCTCGCATTGGCGAAATCTTTTTCATAATAATATGAAGCCCCTAAGTAATAAGAAATGGTGTCAGATTTTTCTCCTTCAATGGCAGATAATTTTTCAATAGTAGTTGAATAGTTTTCTTCTCCAAAATAAGTGAGTGCGTCAAACAAGGCATAGTTTTCAGTGGCGCTCATTTGGACGGGTAAGCCAGGATCCTGATATTCAAATTGCGTATATAAATTGTTATCGCTACTGTCTTGTAATCCGAAATAGGCAAATAACATTAATGCTGAAGCAGCAGCAATACCTGAAATGTATTTTAGTGTATATAATCTTCTGACCTTAGTTTTGGGTTGTACTTGCTGAGGCAAAATTTCTTTAAGTTGATCTTTTAATCCATCTGCTTCTACAGCCAATGTAAAGTTTTCAACCCATTCTATTTGCATATCAAGATCTTCAATGCCTTCCTTTTTAGCATACAGCTTTAGATTCTCTAAGGTTATGTTAGACTTTAGATAATCTTCTATTTTTTCTAAGTGTTCTTGTTTCATGCGTTTATCTTATTTGTAAAGTGCACGTAAATTTTGCATGCATCTGTACTTATTATTTTTTGCTGTTTTTTCTGTGATATCCATTTTTTCTGCGATCAGCTTTAAGCCAGCCTTTTCGTAATAAAATAACCTAAGTAATTTTTGGCAAGCTTGACCCAGTTTTTTCAGATTCAACATTAGTGTATTTACTTTATCATATTTATCTGTATCGACTTCCATTTCTTCAGATAATGCATTTTCATCTGTAGCTTGTAGTTCTTGAGTCGGCTTTGCTTTTCTTATTCTACTTATCCAAATATTTCTGCACAATGTGTATAGGTAACTTGACAGTTTTACTTTGTCTGATAAAATAAATTTACCTGAAGAAATATTAACCCAAAGTGCTACCAGGCCTTCTTGAAATATATCGTAAGCATCATTCTCATTACCACTATTCTTTTTAACCATGCTGTAAATCATGTTCTTGTATTCCGAATAGAGGTAGGTGAAGGTATTGTTATCTTTGGCCGCAACGCCATTAAATATTTCCTGATCAGTCATAAGTATTACTGGGGTTAGTAATTAGATTTTATATATCTACTCACTAATATACTTAATAGTAAAATAAATCTAAGCAAGATGCCATTGTACTTTTACAAATGACATCTTGCTTAATAAGTTTGATTAACCTCCATTTGGGAAAACTTCTTCGTATCCATGTACATTATAATCCATTCCTGGCTCATAAAATTGATCGTTTGTTTGGATTTGATCACCAAAAGCATTCATAAAAGTTCTATCGTATGTGTTATCCGTTTGGTGTTGTGTGCCGTCCCATGGATTGGTAACAGTGTTTTCATCCCAAATTCCATTTGTTATCATTTGATTTGATCTGTCAAATGATTCGCTTAAGCTTTTCCAAGATCCCATAATCGCATCGTTAGTTGCTTTGCTGGCATCTTGCCAAGCTTTGTTTCTAGCATCGAAGGCACTCTGGTTTGATCTCATTTTTGAATTGTGAGTCGCCCAACTTTGATTTGATTTCATTTGTTCATCTCTTTTATACATAGCCACTTGTTGCATGTTTGGTTTATAATTTGAAAGTGCGAAAATCATATGTTCCATCGCTTGATCAATGTAAGAAGCATCTGCATCTATAGAAATTACAGAGTAGTACCAGTTGCCACCATACTGATGTCGGCTGAGTGAAGTTTTTACTATACCGTAAGCTTTTACACCTTTTACATCTATGCTAAAACCTAGAGCTTCGTTTTGTGTTTGAATGCCATTGTCCATTGCAATTAGTTGGGCATAGTTTTTATCGCATTGAGCAACTGAACCCAGATTTTGTTCACCTGTAACTCTACCTCCGTTTTGTTGTAGTTGTGGTGCCAATTCAGCTTCTAAAATCTTTTTAGGTGTATGGTATTTTTGTTGACTCAGATCCATTGGCTGAGAACTCACAAATTTTATGATAAGTCCTTGAGGTCCAAACCATCCATCTTTTTTAATTTTCCAACTTGCAGGTAAAGGATAATGTCCAAAGGGAATGCCTCGCTGTTGATCCATCATGGGCTGCATCACTCTTTTTTCTGATCCTCCATTGAATTGATTTCTCTGATTATTATAGGTTTGAGATTTCTGATTTTGATGCGTTGTGCCGTTTTGATTGTTGTTGCTGAACCCATTGTTTTGGTAATCATTCTCACTTTGATTGTTGTTATTGCCATTAGAGTATTGCTCAAAGTATTCTTCATCACCATAGTATTCCGTTGAAGGTGATTCACTAGCTCCTAATAAAAGTGTGATTATTAGGAGAGCACTGCCTGCGATTGCTGCTATTTTTATGTTTTTCATGATTCTTTATTTTTTTGGTGTTTAAATGTTGACTTTGCTGGTATATCGCAGGAAAAGGCGAAAGGTCATCAGGGATTTTAAATTTCTTTTAGAAATTTGAAATGGGCTTAGGGTTTTAGGGTTTTAGGGTTTTAGGGTGTTATGGGTGTAAAGAGAGTAGCGGGAATCAATGGATCATATTTGTCAGGGGATCTTATCTTTTTGGTGGTCCCAGTCCCAGCCTTCAGTTCGGATTTTGGTGAAAGAGTGCGGCTGCAGATTATTTACCTAGAAATCAGGAGTTGTTATTTCTCCCATATTTCCATGTAGTTTAAATTTTAAGGGTAGAATAAATGGTGCCTCTATGGCTTCTCCATTTAAGGTGGCAGGGGTCCATCTCTCATGAGTTTTAATCATGTTTGTAATGACTTCTATTGCAGATTTATCTAAAAGAGGTCCTGCACTTTTTATAATTTCTATATCTGGGATTGTCCCATCTTTTTTTACAATAAAGCGCGTAACTACCATTCCTTCTATGCCCTTATTTCGCGCTTCTTTTTTATAGCGTAAATTGCTATAAATATATCTTAGTATAGATGAAGTTGTACAATAGTCTTTTTCTTCTATTGTCTTTTCGTTTTCGCAACCGGGGATTCTTGGTTTGGTCAGTTTGTCATCACTTATAAAATCATATCTGTTTTGTATGCTGTCAGCTTGATATAAAATGATCTTGTCAAGGTTTCTTTTGTTGAAATCTTTAGTTTTTATAATTGTATCATTGAGACTAAAAGTGTTGTCTTTTGCTAAATCGATATTGATGACTTGCTGTGTAAAGAAATCAGTAAACACCAATTTTTTTTCTGCTTCTTTATCTTCAATTTTGAAACTGATTGGCAAAAAGGCAATGTGTGTTATTGGATTGTTGTCCTTTTTAGCTGGAATGAATTCCAATTCATCTGCTAATTTATTTAGCGCATTAATCACTGAGCGGTCACATCCACCGCCGATACCTTTCATGATTCTATATGATGCTAATTCACCCTTCGCATTTACTGTGTATTCTATAACGACTCTTCCTTGGATGTTATGTTTTGTAGCAAATTGAGGATATCTTATATTTTCATTAATTGCAGAAAGAAGGTTTTTTTCTGTGCAAGCTTCTGGTTTTGTTTCTTTTTTACATTCCTTGAGGATTGATTTTGTATCTCTAGGAACTGCTTTTTGGGAAGTAGCTGCGATTGAGACCAGTAGGCTAAGTAGGATGAAAATTATTTTTAGTGAAGCCATGATTTGATTGATATTCAAAACAAAATACAATTTTGTTTTGAATATGGTTTTAAGGGATTAAGGTTTTAGGGCATTAGGGTGTAAAGGTGTAAAGGTAACAGGGGATCAAGGTGCCATGGGTGTCAAGGAATTATTTTTTGAAGATTTTAATTTTTCAAGCCCATATTGTATATCAAAAATATGGTGATAATCTTTCGGTATTTTTAAATCTCAAATCGAAAAGTGTAATTCCCAAATTCGAAAATAGGTAGATAGCATTTGAAAAAAAGGAAGATGTAGATGTAGGAAAGTTAAGTCCAATTAACTTTTCTATGAAGAGAGCAAATGAAAATTACGCTCTTATCTCATCGACTTTTAAATTGGACACACTTCCAACCACTGGCAGTCCTCATACACTATCATTATTTAATAATTGGAATCCAACAAAATATTATCATAAAATTTTCGTATCTATAGTACGTCAAGAAGATGTCCATAAAATGAAATTATTAAAATTTACAATACTGTTTTGTATTACTTTCTCTTTCTGCAATGCACAAGTGGATGAACAGTCAAAGCTTAATATTGAAAGGTATATATTTAAGACAATCGTGCAGGATTCCCTATCATCAAGTGACCAACTTGCTTTTATTAAAATCATTAACTTACGCATCAGAGAGAAAGTTCATGCATATGGACCAAGCAACCTTTCATCTGATGTAGGAGGATTAGGATTTGGCCCAGGTGATTTAGCTTTTTTTTATAAAGATTATTACTACAAGAATACAGACCAATACCTAGTTAGTACTTATAATTTTTACTATCGAGCTGGTACTATGAAAAACAGTTCGTCATATAATGAAAAAATGCGAAAACATTATGAACGGCTAATTTTAAATATTACGCAAGAGCCACAATCTTATTTTTTTACAGGCCATAATACCTTAGATAGGTGGTTATTTATTTACACTTTCTTTATGCATAAAAATGCAGATCAATTTAAAGGCGCACATATCTCCTTTTTAAATGAGAGAATTAAAAATGGTGCTAATAAATTTAAAGCTGTTGAAAACTATTATGAATTTGCTAAGATGCTGGATGCAAAGTCTCATTCTAATTATAGGCAGTTTTTAGATTCAGGTTATTTTTACCCAGATTATAATATTCTATCATATTTTCTGTTGTCCAAGAACTTAATTGCGAAGAATATATTAATCTCATTAAAATTCTAAACAAAAACATTTCGGTATTTGATCAGTTTCCAAAAGAAATACTTGAAAGCAAATGTGATCATCCAATCAAGGGAGACAATGAATTACGTATTAATAATCTCAGTCAAGCCATTCAAGGTAAGAAAAGAAAAAGAAACATTAATCAGCTTCTTGATAGTCTTTTTGTAAGCATAGAAATTCAAAATCAAAAATCTAAAGATGAATACAAAAGACCTCCTACAGAAGTTATTCCTGCACGTTATCCAGAAACAAAAACCGAATTGAAGGAATTTGACAATTTATTGAAATTATTCAATCTAAATAGAGACAAAATGCAATCAGCTGAATTTAGGGATGCTGAGGCAAAAGTCAGGTATATAATAAACAACCACGAATTGACGGACATAGAAGTAGATAAAATAAATAAACACACAGATAACTTCCTAAATCATATAAGCAAACAAAAATTTTCTTACGAGTATGTTATAGTTACTTTACATCTAAAGATATTTGGCAAGTATCTAGTTAATCATACAATACAAAAGTTTTCAAAATACAAATCAAAAGAAAGAGTAATTCTCGAAAAGATTTACCGAGACTTATCAAACGAGGATTTTATAGAAGTCATAACAGCTACAGAAAGATATGCTCACCTCAACGAAGCAGAAGACATGAAAAAAATATTGGTTGAAAGAAAAAATGAAATGTTTCTAAAAACCAATGATAGCGAAGCTGGAAAAATGATTCAACGTATTGATAACGCACTTCAAAACTTTTAACATGAATACTGTCCAAAAGTTAGCCGTTTTATTTACATTTTTCTCAATTTTGTTTTTTGATATTAATGTAGAAGCACAGACTTGTCTTCTACCTGATTTTACAAGAGCTTTATAAACTAGAATCAAGCTTTGATTAATCTTACAAAATTATATTAGATTTATTTTTATGACTGCAATCCCAAATCTGTTGAAATGGTATCAAGGTAACAGGTGTCAAGGTGCCGTGGTGTCAAGGTGTCATGGGTGTCAGGGAATTGATTTTTGAAGACTGCAATCCCAAATCAAAAATTGTAATTCCCAAATTCTCATAATTCATATCTTATAATTTATGATTCCTCCTTTTCCTCTTATTCATCTACTTGGCACGAGACTATTAGTTAAATAGAAACTAATAAATTGTCACCAGATCTGTTGACCTAGATCTGCCTTGTGGATCATCAACCTTAAGAATGTAAATACCATTAATTAAATGACTAACATCCAAAGATATTTCCATCATATCGACAGGTACGTCTAAAATCTTTTGCCCTAAAAAATTATGCAATGAAACTTTATCCCCTATAGATAGATTTATAATATTTATAAATTTAGAAGCCTGGGTTGGGAAAATATTGAATTTCATAATTTTCGGATAGCTCTACTTGAGAGGTAGCAAGATCGCATTGATCTAAAATTTCAAATTTAGAATTACAACCTTCTTCATTGTCCAGAATATCATAAGCGCCATTATTTTCTAGATGATAGCACACAGAAGTGCATGTTGACAACTTAGGGTTTTCTTCTATCCGCAATATTCCTGAAATGTTTTTTGAACTATTCCATAAAGCTGTAATATCGTCTAACTCTTCATTATTGAAAATTGATACATCACCGAGAAAAACGTCGTTAAATTTTAAGAAATCTATATTACTCAATACTTCATTTTTAAAAACTCTCAATGAATTAATTGTATCCAAATTTTCAAAAGGCAGAATGTTTTCCAAAACTGGGTTGTTGTGAATATATAAGTTATGAATATAATTAATGTTTTTAAATGCAGTCATTTCTTTTAGCCCAATACTGCCGCTAATTTCAATTCCTTGTATTGAATTTGGCACTTTAATGTTACCAACTTTAGAGAGACTTGAAAACCCTGTTAGACCTATCAATATATTATCATCGATGTCTATTGCTCCCTCAACTATTTTAAGATTTGAAAAACCTTCAATTAATATATTTTCATTTTCAAAAAAACTAATACGTTCTCCAACATATTCAAGGGCATTAAAATCTATGCTTTGAATATTTTTATTCCATGCTATTTGTAAGATACCTAAAGATTTAAGGCTGGGAAACCCATCAATAGATATATTATCATTGAAATTTATGCTTAGAATATTAACGTCAACAAGATTGTCTAATCCTTCAAAAGTTTTTAAATTACTAAAATTACTAACCCCTAATTGGTTAATTGAAACCAAAAACTCTAAGCCTTTTAAGTTTTCTATTTTATTCAAGTTATTTAATGACAGATGGCCGGAAAATTCATTTAAACTTGAAAGTGGCAATAAAGAATTAAGGCTAGGAAGATTTCTGAGGAATAGAAATGATCCTTTAATGCTAGTTAATACATTAATCCCATTTAACTCTTCTAAATCGGGACAGTCTGAGATACGTAAACTTCCTTTTATCTCTTTTAAGCTATTTAAACCTTCTAAATTTTTTAGTTCTGTCGCATTTGCAATGTCTAAGTTTCCATCTATTAGTTCAATGTTTCTCAATCCAAATAAATTTTGAATAATAGTAGAATCAATAGAATTCAAATTTAAACCAATTTGCACATTATGTTTTAAATTTTTACACTCTGGATATTGAACAATAAACATGTCCATTTCGGCTTGAGTCGTTATAAATAAATCTCCATCAGGGCATTGAGCATTGATAAAATCAGAAATGGAAAAAAAAAGAATCGCAATGAAAATTGTAACTTTTACCATATAAGTTATTGATTAGTAGAGTATCAAATATAGAGTGAATTTTAACAATTGTGCTTAATAGTGAGACAAGTTATGAACCATTTATTTGTAAAGATGATATTATCACAATTGGTTTGTGTGATGTCCCTGCTAGAAGGTACATTTTTAATTGGAGATTTAGTATTAACAATTTATCATCCACTGAAGCTTTGCCAACTGTTAATCCATTCAGAACAACATCACACTATTTAGATATTTGCAATGAAGACGGTTTATTACTAAGGGAAGAACTTTGGATTCTATATGTGTGTCAAGGTAGTCGTGGTGTCAAGGTGTCGCGGGTGTCAAGGAAATGTTTTTTTATGACTGCAATCCCAAATCTGTTGAAATGGTATCAAGGCAATGGGGTGTCAAGGTGTCAAGGTATATTCAATTTTCAAACCTCATATTGTATATCAAAAATATGGTGGATACTCTTACGGTATTTTTAAATCCCAAATCAAAAATCTGTTGAAGTGGTATTGGGATATCAATGAATTGTTTTTTAAAGATTGCAATCCCAAATCAAAAATCGTAATTCCCAAATTCCTAAATTCCCAAAATTCATATCTTATAATTTATAATTCCCCCTCCCCCTCCCCCTCTTCTCATCCATATACGATGCCCACATCAGTTTGTCTGCGCCAAATCTTTGTCTGATCCAATCTTTTTGTTGCATTAAAGAGATGGCGGTAGTGGTGTCATCGAAGAGACTAATTTGATAACTGCCTTGAACGAGGCCACTAAATTTGACACCGATCAAACGTATAAGTTGTCGGCGTTCGTTGAGGCTATCGAAGAGTTCGCAGATGTGACGGGAGAGGACACTTTCATTGGCGGTATAAGGTATGCGGCGTTGTTTAGTGTAAGTATTAAAATCGGCATATCTTATTTTGACGGTAATGCAAGAGGTGAGTTTTTCTGCAGAGCGGAGATCGAATGCCAATTGATCTACCATTTTTAAAAGCATGTTCCTTATGAAGCGGAGGTTAAGCGTGTCTTCGGTAAAGGTGCGTTCCTTTGACATTGATTTTTGTTCACTGTAAGGGACGACGGCACTGTTGTCTATGCCATTGGCTTTTCGCCAGAGCTGTTCTCCGCTTTTTCCAAATTCTCTTTCGAGTAATCGCACAGGAACTTCACTGAGTGTTTTAATATGACGTACACCCATGAAGCTGAGTTTTTTGTAAGTCTGTTTTCCGATGCCGGGAATTTTTCTAACGGATAGGGGAGAGAGGAAAGTTTTTTCTGTGCCACTAGCGATGGCTTTCATGCCGTTAGGTTTGGCTTCTCCGGTACCAACTTTGGATACGAGTTTGTTTGAAGAAAGGCCAAAAGAAATGGGGAGGCCAGTTTCTTTCATAATGTTCTGACGCATTTCTTTTGACCATTGAAAACATCCGAAGTGTTTATCCATTCCCGAAAGGTCTAGATAAAACTCATCGATAGATGCCTTTTCATATAGAGGGGCATCTTCGGCAATCACATCGGTTACTAAGCGCGAGTAACGCGAATAACTGTCCATGTCGCCGCGCAGAACGGTGGCTTGAGGGCACAGACGTAATGCCATCTTCATCGGCATAGCCGAGTGCACACCGAATCTGCGTGCTTCATAACTGCAGGATGATACAACACCACGGGTGCTGGTACCTCCAATAATCAAAGGCTTACCTTTGAATTTGCTATTTTTTAAACATTCGACCGAGACAAAGAAAGCGTCGAGGTCCATGTGTAATATGGCGCGTTCGTACATAGGGTATTTGGGTCCAGATTTCTAAAAAGACGAATAAACCGTCAATAATATACCGAATATACCGACATTATTTTAAACTTGCAATGTTTGGGGAAGGAATTGTGTAGGGTAGAAGCAGAAGGAACTGGCATGTAGGAGGTAATAATAAGCTTTTTGTCATAATTATATTTGTTAGTTTGGCATAGCCCCAAAGTAACCAAAACTCTAGGTTGTTCTAAGGTGATTTTACCTGGCACACAGTACCAATGTCAAGGTGTCTTCATTTATAGACTGACTGCGTTTCATGAAAAAGTATCAGTAAGTCCTACGCCTCCCACCCTCAATTGATATTGAGGTTCCTCATTAAAGATTGACATTTAGTCAATCTTTCCAGCTGCGCTGTCATTCGTCCCATGTCTAAGAAACGCAATTCCGTTTTGCTCAATGCTATCACTTTATAACAACCCATTTGGCTTCGTATAAAGCTCTAATCTTACTAGGGAGGAGTGATTAAAGCCAAATCAAGTAAATCTTAAAATCCAAAAAATCCTGATTCTGCATTTGCTAACATGAAACAGCAATGTATTCAATGACAATGCACAACCCTAACGCCCTAAAACCTTAACCCCATAATACCATCTATAAAAATCCTATTTTTTTAGATTATAAGCGTGCTTGGCTTACCGTTGTACGTCAAAAATAGCTTATGCATAGTCCTTGTACAAGCGACATATAACATTTGTCTATCTGGAGCAGTTTGGTAATTTTTGTCTGTACAATAGGGTACAATCACTTGATCAAACTCCAGTCCCTTTGCTAGATGTGCAGTCGTGATAACAATGCCACTGCCGAAGGAAACACTTACGGCATTTAACAGATTTATTTTGAATAGATTGTTGAGTTCTTTGTAAAGGGTATCGGCTTGCTTTTGCGTTTTTGTTATTATGCCTAATGAGTTAAATTGACTCGCATTAAAATCTGTAATTATGTTTTTAATTTCAGTCAGTTCGACCTCTATGTTTTTACAAGGAATAATACGTGGCTCATCTCCATGTCGTTCTAGCGCTTCTACATTCACGTTTTGACTGATGCGTTTTGTGAACTGTGTAATTTCATAAGTTGAACGATAGCTTTTAAGCATAGTCATTGAAGTGGCACCAGGGAATGTTTTTTCTATAGTCTGCAGATTAGAAGAGCTGAATGGGTTTACAGTTTGATTTATATCACCTAAAATGGTTTTTTTGCAAGCGTACAATCTGCTTATGACCTGGTATTGTACAATAGAATAATCTTGCATTTCGTCAATGACCAAATGCTTTACTTTTAGGTTTTTCTTAAGGCCCTCTAGTTTCATTTTAAGATATAAAAATGCATAAACATCACTCCATTCGTAAGTACTTCCTTTTTTTAATTTGAGTAATTCGGGTTTACCCAACCAAGTGTAAAAACCCTTATATAAAACCCTCGGATTATAGGAAGGAAACATTTTCCTAATCGTATTGTGCAGCTCCGTGCGGTCCTTATATTGAATCTCAATTTTATAGAATCGAAAGATGTTTTCAACTATCTCTCTGACCACTTCATTAAATCTTTTTAATAGTGGCATTCTGTTATATTTCTCAAAAGTCTCTTTAATAAACCATGATGGTACGAGTTTGCCTTTTACATAGATGTCTTCAATTTTAAAGCCATCATTTTGTAACCAAATGTGGTATTCATCAATTTTTTTCAGTAATTCATTTGATGATTTAAATTTTATTCTTTCAATGAGATGCGGGTCGTTTTTTTCAAGCAATTCAGAAACCTGATCAAAGAACGATTGAAATTTAATCTGATAATCTAGTAATTCATCTGCTATTTCTTCGACACTTGTTTCGGCAACAATCTCTTCTCCCAATTCAGGCAATACATTGGAGATGTAACTTGCAAAAACTTTATTTGGCGAGATAATTAGAATGTCCTCTGATGTAATTGTTTCTTTAAAGCGGTATAATAAAAAAGCGATTCTGTGCAGGGCAATTGATGTCTTACCCGAACCTGCCACTCCTTGAATAATAAGATGTCGTGCTTCCTCATTTCTGATAATAGCATTCTGCTCTTTTTGAATGGTGGCAACAATATTTTTCATTTTAGAACTCGATGCTTGATTGAGTTCTTTTTGTAGGACTTCATCGTGAATGGTTATGTCTGTATCCAACATATATTCCATTTCCCCATTGCGAATCCGAAACTGCCTTTTAAGTGAAATGTTCCCTTCAATTGTTTTTGCTTTTATCTCATAATGTGCATGGCCTAATTCGAAATCGTAAAATAGGCTAGAGATAGGCGCGCGCCAGTCAAAAACTAAATTGCTTTTGCTTTCATTATCTTGAAAATTGTGAACACCGATATAGATGTTTCTGGGAATCTGATTGTCACTTTCTAGAAAATCTATTCTACCAAAAAATGCTGTATCTTTTAATCGTACTAAGCGCTTTCTGTTTTCAAGACTATGGGTGCCTTGTAAAGAGTAATTGCGTATGACTTCACGCATGGCGTTTTTTTCAAGGCTGTCCATGTCGCGTTTATGATCTTGCATATGTTTGTGCATATCGTTGATTTCGTCACTCTTTCCTTGTATGGCCTGATCTATTTCAGTGAGTCTTTGCTTAACCTTTGTTAAAAGCTTTGCTAGGTAATTTCTTTCTTTTTTCTCTTCTGACATATTTTAAATGTGCCTGTGTTTATTGCTGCATAGTTTAATGTTGATTTGTAGAATGACTAAGATAATAAGAAATTGTGGGTCGATAGTTTTCAGGGCATCGATTGTTTGTAGAAATAAACGCGTCTTTCAGAAAGTTTTAACTTTAAGATAAATACAAGTAATGAACTTCAAGCATATAAACATTCTCCTTGCCTTTTTTCTACTATCTTTTTCAAACACTCATGCGCAAACCTTTAGTGATCCTGAAGACTTAGAGGATGCTGTTTACGCTTCTGCGAATGGAGGGTTATTTATTGTGAAGAATGGAAATTATAATGACTTCGAAGCCACCTTTGAAATTAAAGCTACTGCAAATAATCCTGTCATTATTAAAGCAGAAACAATTGGAGGAGTTGTTTTGACTGGTGAATCTCATTTATCTATTTCTTTGAAGGTGGCAGTTTTGAACATAGTGAAAATGATATTGATGTACTTGTTTTTTTAACGCATTCTTAATTTTAGAAATAAAATTTGAAAAAATAAGTTGCTTGCCTTTTAAATAAAAGAAGATGTGTGTCACAAGGTAGATCGTAAGGTGTGCAGGGCAATTAAAATCAATAAATTGTTGAGTTCTTGCTTTTGTTAATTTCATTCTTCTTATTCTTTTTTGAAAGATAAATGCAGAAAAAACCAACATAGATGGTAGTTTCAGAAAAAAGAATAAAAAAAATCAGATCTCAGGCACCCTTTTGCAAATATGCAGGGTTCATATAATTGAAGCTGTGAAAAAATGACTAACGAAATACAACTTGTAAAGAAATGTGCTAAAGGAAGCAAAAAACATCAGAGGATACTCTTTGATACTTATTACAAGATGTCTTTTAGTAAATCTTATAGATATACTAAGGATTATCATGACACAGAAGATGCTGTAATCACAGCTTTTAATAAGGTCTTTGAGAAAATCAGTTTTTTTCAATTTCAAGGAGAAGGTTCGCTCTCTAAATGGATAAGTACAATTGTTATTAACACTACGATAAATTTAATAAAGAGAAAAAAGAAATTGATCTTTTTAGAAGATGAATCTGAATATGATACTCCAGTGGACTGCGAGGAAAATATACCAGATTTTGATGAAAGATATTACAAGCAAGTTTTGAAAATAATAGATTCTATGCCTGATGGTTATCGTCTCGTATTGATGATGAATATCATGGAAGGTTATACACATAGAGAAATAGCTGAATCCTTGGGTGTAAGTATTAATACATCTAAATCACAAATTTTAAAGGCTAAGAAATTTATTAGAAAACAGTTAAACGAATTTTAACATGAAAGATAAATTCAAAAAATTATTAGAGGACGATAACTCTGAAGATATAAATAACGCAGCAGAAGAATCTAAAAATAAAGTTTGGAGCCAACTTGACATTAACAAAAAACCAACTAGTGGTTTTACTAATATTTGGAAAGGCATTATGGCTTTATTGATTTTAGCTGTATTGGGTCTCTCAATAAATATTTGGTTAAATAAAGATTCCAAAAATAATTTAGTGGCTTACGATCAACTGCAAATTGAGAATATTAGAAATGAATTTCAACATAAAATTGATAGACTTTCTCTGGTGAATAAAGAGTGGGAGTCGAAATATATATTACTTGAAGACAGTATAGACGAATCTGCAAAATCACAGAATTTAATAATGGCTAATAAGAAGTTGCAAATTGAATATAGGGACAAAATTCAATTGATTAAGGATACGATTTATTTAAAACCAGAAAAGCTAATAGTCTATCAAGATAAAATAATACGAGATACCGTTTTTATCGAGAAGATTATTGAAGTCCCTGTGACACAAGAACAGATAGCTAGCAATGATGTAAAATTCGAAATGGTTGATACAAAAAATTCTGTTCAGTTTGATTTAAGAAGTCAAGCAGCTGCTAAAGAAGAAGCCTTAAATAAAAAACCTTGGGGGATATTCTCTAAATTATCTACATTAAATTAATTCTTATGAAAAAACTACAAATTCTATTTGCGCTCATTTTTCTTTTGCCAATTGTAATATCAGCACAGGAAGATGAATTATATCATGAATTAAAAATAATTAGTGAATCTGGCAAACTGATAACAGTTCAAGTTCCCTTTGGCAACAAATTGAACAATGATGATTCATGGAAAGAACTTATTTATGCTTTTAGATCAGATTTTCGAAAAGTAGAAGCATCAATCCCTACGTTTGACTTTTATGAAATTGATTATACGAGAGGATCTTCACTAGAAATCAATGAGGTAGTGGGAAAGGAAATTTACTCTCTAGGAAAAGAAGATAAATACGCAGTCATCAAAAGTAATTATTGTCATTTGAGAGATAAGGATATTCATATTAAGATCCAGTTTACAAAAAGTGATGAATTATTTGATGATGAATTAATTGCCGAAATAGAGGAAGGAATATCAGAAAATTCTGATCTTATGAAAAAGAAATTCACGAGATCAAATTTCTTTTATGATTCAAAAACGAAAAGTACAAAGTTTGAAAGAAATAGAAGTTTCGGTATGGGTTTCATTTCGGGTTTTAATTTGGGGTATCTCAGAGGAAATGTTGTAACTGAAGCGCGTATTGGTTTTGGGCTCAAGATTGCAGATTTTAAAATGGGAATACATGGAGCAGCAATGTTTGATTATGATCAGTTAACCGATAATCAAACCCGTGCAACCTTACTAGGGTTTTATTTATTCGGTGAAGATGGTGGAATGGATTTCATGTGGAAGTTAAATGATAATGATAATATTATGGGGCGTTATAATTTTAGATTAAGTTTAAAATACAAAATTAAATCTTTTGTTGTATCTGTTGACAACTATGGATTGTTTACAGAAAACTATCACCTAGGTTTGTCTTTTGGCGTTGGGTTCTAAATTTAATTCCTCAGCAAAAGAAAGGCACCTTTCAGTTAACCACAATTAACTATCAAATCTGTGGTAAAAAGTCCCAGAAAGACGACACTTTTTGATATAAACTTAAGAGAGGAAAGTCCAAGATCCAGAGGAGCGAAACCTTGTTAGAGATTTTAATTGAGATAATTTTATGGAGCTTTTGCTCCTACAGAACTTAAGTGGTTCAAAAAACAAAATTTTTGTTTCAAAAAGCATTAAGGGCTGCGCTTTCATTCTTAAAAGTGCAGCTTGTTTTTTCTTTTTGATCTAATCGCTTAGATTAAAATCATATAATGTAATTTAAAAAATGCACGTAAATGTTTGGTGAAGCAAAGCGTAAATATCATCCATATGGACTGGAATATTATTGCAAAAGGCACTCGGATCACAAATGAGTTTGCCTTTTTTTTAAAAGGAGTTAATAGATGTACACCTATAAGCTGCAAGGTCTTAGGAGAATTGTTTCACATGGATGGTAAGCAAGTTCAAGCTCAGTGCCTGGTACATTTAATTGACTTGCAGTGGCTATTATTCCCAGAAAATATTGGCACGCATCTAAGCATCGAAAGTGGAATTATAATTACCAGCTAATTTAAAGTGGATGCCTGAATAGACGGCACTACATTTCATTTTTTATGAAAGAGGTAACAGGTGATTGCATTTAGTTTAAGTTCATTGCTGGAATGTATTTTCTCATCAAGGTATTCTAGGATTTAAGCATGATATTTTATCTACAGTTCTGCGCCATCAGACTGTTTTTTAATAACTCTTTCTACTTTTAGCGATTGATCTGAAGGATATATGTTTCTACCATGCGCTAGTGCATAGACTTGTGTAAATTCTGCGCCGGCAATTAATATTATAGCATTATAGTAAACCCAGACCATAAAACTGGCTAAAGCACCTGCCCCACCAAATGTGCTACTCAAGTCGCTAAATCCTAGATAATAACTTATGGCAAACCTTCCCATTGAAAACATAATTGTCGTCACTACAGCACCCACAATGAGATCTCTATTTTGAAGGCATGCATCAGGTAAGAACCTAAATAATAAATAGAACATTACAAATGTCACGAGTAATCCGATTGTGGCTGAGGTAAGCACAACAGTTGTTTTTCCGATTTCAGGAACAAGTGAAGTCACGCGTTCAGATAATAAGGTCGCAACAGAATTCAGTCCCATTGAAACCAAAAAAATGAATCCTAGTCCTAATAAAAACCCTAATGAGAATATTCTATCTATAACAACTGCTTTAAATCCTAATGAAGGATCTTTGATAACATTCCAAGCTTTATTCAGTACGTCCTTTAGATGGATGACAACTGCAGTTGAGGTAATTAATAGCGTTAATGATGATACTATAGCTGCCAATGTTTCAGACGAATCGCTTTTGGCATTCTCTACTACAGCTTTTAATTCATTAGCTTGACTGCGACCCATGACACCTCCCAGTTGTTCAAATAGTGCATTCTCCAAATCTGTCGATTCCATAACAATGCCCATCATAGCAATCAGAACAATTAATAATGGTCCAACTGAAAACAAAGTATAGTAAGACAAAGCCGCAGCCATCATAAAGCCGTTATCTTTGGAAAATTCTTTCCAAGTATTTTTTCCGTATTGAAGAAGGCTTGTCTTTTTCGTCATATAAAGAATATAAGTTATTGTTCAGTTATAAGGGACTCATTTTTTAAACTCTAATCTAAAATGGACCTTAGTTTAAAAGGTAAACCGTTATTTGGATTTTAGCGGATCAAAATGAAAAGACTTAGAACCTAAGATTGTTTTACTAAATTACTTACAAAGGAAAAAATCGAAAGTTCGAAATTGCCTTGTACTATTTAACATAAACTGTTTTTATATTTACAAACTCACGTATACCATAATAACTGAGTTCTCTGCCATATCCACTGGTTTTAATGCCACCAAAAGGCAAGCGTGGATCTGATTTTACAAAATGATTTACAAAACAACATCCTGCTTCCATCTTTTCACGTGCGATCATTTCACCTCGTTCGACATCTTTTGTAAAGATGCAACTGCCCAATCCAAATGCAGTATCGTTAGCAACTCGAATAGCTTCGTCTTCATCAGAAACTTTTATTACTGAGGCTACAGGTCCAAAAATCTCATCATCATAAGCAGGCATACCTGGACTTACGTTTGTTAAAATTGTAGGTGGATAGTATGCACCTTCGGAGTTAGGTATTGTGCCACCTAATTCAAGTGTTGCGCCATTTTCCACACTATCTAAGACTTGCTGATGTACTTCATCTCGCAAATCAAATCGAGCCATCGGTCCTAGAGCTACCGCCTTATTGGGATCGCCCATGATTGCAGATGACATCTTGTTTTTAAATTTTTCGAGAAATTGATCGTAAACTTTTTCTACTATGATAAAACGTTTTGCACCAATGCAACTTTGACCAGCATTGAGCAAGCGTGAAGTTGTACATTGCTCTGCGGCATGATCCAAATCTGCGTCTTCTAGAATTAAGTATGGGTCACTTCCTCCAAGTTCTAAGACAGTTTTTTTAATATTTTGTCCAGCGGTACTCGCCACTGCTTGTCCTGCGGGACCACTACCTGTAAGCGTTGCCGCTTTGACAATATTATTTTCCAAAATACCTTTGACGGCATCACTGCTTATCAACAAGGTTGAAAATGAATGTTTAGGAAAACCGGCATCAAAGAAAATTTTTTCTATTTGAAGGGCAGATCCAGGTACATTAGATGCATGCTTGAGCAGACCAGCATTACCCGCCATTAGTGCTGGTGCGGCAAATCTAAATACTTGCCATAAAGGATAGTTCCATGGCATGACCGCTAAGACAACACCTAATGGCTGGTAAGAAATATAGGATTTGGTAGCATCCGATTCGACCATTTCATCTGCTAAAAAGTCTTGAGCATTGTCAGCATAGTATCTACAAACCCAAGCACATTTTTCCACTTCGCCTTTAGCAGAGGCTAAAGTTTTTCCCATCTCATTAGTCATAGTGCTTGCCAGTAAGTCTTTTCTTTCTTCCAAAAGTTCTGCAGCCCTTCTCATGAGTTTTGCACGTTCTTCTATGGGAGTTTTGCGGTTGATTTGAAATGCTTTCTCCGTTTCGGATAATATTTTGTCGAGCTCTTCCGAAGTATGTAAGTTGTACTCTTTCAGGTCTTCGTTTGTGGCAGGGTTAGTTGTGGTAATGGTTTTCATATGTATATATTTTTTTAAAAAGTCTTTTTAGTTTAAATTAATTTAATTTGAGCTGTTGCTCACATTTATGCATAACATTTATAATATTCTTTCAGTTCTTCATGGGACAGGTGTTGAGTGTAAAACTAAATATAGGAAAATAGGCTAAGCTATTGGTTTTTTCATTTTACTATTTATAAATTGTCCTCAACCATTCTCCGAATTTTGATAGCTTTTTCAAAATGGTCAAGTCTATGTTTCAATATCCACCATTTAGCGACTTCCATTAAGAGTTCAGGCGTGTCATTTCTATTTGCAAAAAAGGCATAAAAAGAAAGGCCAACATTCTCGCCTTTTTGTAGAATCTTTTGATTACAAATAGCTACTATTTTTTCTCTAATTTCTTTATTCATTATTTCATTTGCATATAGATAACAAAAGCATACTGGGTTTTACTAATTGCTATTCAGCCAATTTATATGATTTTTGGCGGCTTGTTTTGCCCATTGTTCTGGACGAGTGCCAAAGCATTCTAAAATGGCATCTACACCAACAATAGTACCCTTTGCTAATCTTCCTAGAAGCGCAATGGGAATTTTCGCATTTCCATTTTTTGAAATCAGATAGCCATATTCATTTGTCATGGCTCCCAAATCGTCATGAACAACTTCTAACAAACCGTCATCTAGCATATTCTTGACAAGGAGTGAGTTAACAGATTTGATCTTTGGAGAATCCAAAACCGAATCAATCATAATTGTTGCAGTTGCAGATTTACCTGAAAGTACAAGTTGCCAACCTTTTTTTGTTAATTCAATATTAGGGTCAGTGAGCATATCCAGATTTAAAACCCCGGCGTTAGCCAAAGCTAATAACTGCTGAATACTTTCAACTGGAGGTCCAAAAGAATATCGTTTTGTTGATTCATCCAACGCAATTATTTCTGAAATAACCTTGTCAGAGCATTCATTAAATGATAATGCTTTATAAATGCTAGGTTGGCAATGTCTCCAAACTTGACCAATACAATAATCTAAACTTATGGATGATTTTCCAGTAGCCATTTCCAAAAAACTTTTTATGCTTTTTGCAGCAGCTTGTTTAGCAGGAATAAAAAGTGAATGGTTAGTGCTTTGGTCCTCCAACCATCGTGTGATTAGATTTTCAATATCTTTTTCCGATACATCGAGTTTATCATTTCCATGCGATATCTTGCTGTAAATGTTTGCAGCGATGGGCGCAAATTCTGCAATTATAAAAAGTGGGCTATCTGCTTCTTTTTGAATACTCTTATTTCCGATATGCTTTTCAAACTTTAAAATCGATGCATCTGAAGGTTTAAACCACTCATCTATTCGTGCATTTAAAGGTTTAGGAACAGGTGGTAAACCATCGAGCGAAAATGGAATAAACATATCTTGAATTTCGCTTTCACTAGTATAAGTGCATAATCTCGTTTCTTCATTTTTAATTTCGAATTTACCAAATTTTTCAGCGATGGCTCGTACCGAATCTATCATTGCTAATCCAAATCCGCGAATAGCAATGGTGCTTTTATAAGTTAGATTTTTGTGGTGCAAATAATCAGCCACAGGATAAGGTGTCTTGAATAAATTTAAACTCTCCTCGTTTGCTGTAAATTTATCCCATTCCAATATTTGTTGAGATAGTTCTGTTGGTTGATGGCCGATGGTTAATAGAACTTCGTCAAACTCACTCAAAGTATTATTACTAGTACTTATTTGAAGTTTATTATTTTCTAGCCAATTCACTTCTTTCACTTGATCTTTATGTAACGAAACAATTTTTGCTTGCATCAATGGCGTGACCAGTGATTGGAATCTTTGCGATAGGTATTCTCCTATTTTAGCCCGTGGCGGATATGAGTCTGTTTTGTCCTTAGACAGAGCACTGAAATCAATCAATTTTTATGGCGTGAAAATTTATTTGTTTTCGTTTCTCTAAGGTGAGTATCCTCTCCGTGATATTTATCCAATTTGATGAATTTTGTTTTAAGTTATAAACTTGACCGTTGCCAAAATTTCCTGAAGCTTCGAAGAGTGACAAGTGGATATAAGAAAGGCTGTTTTGCTCAACCAATTCAAGTATTAATTTTTCAAGAGAATGTCCTCCTCTAGGCCCAATTCCAATTATTCCAACTTTCCTAATAGCTGTCATTTCTTATTTTTTATCAATATTGATACCAAGGATGCAAAATAATGATAAAACCCATTGACTAAAGCTTTTTATAAAGATTATCATAACCTCAACTCATTCGATGGATTTAAGGTTCTTTTAAAATACCAGAGAATGTTATTTTCTGTGAGAAACCTGATAAGTATAGGGGCTTAATTATCAAATTATCTGTGCCAAGTAGTTCATACTTAATGAGTTAAAAAATCAGCGAAAAACTTAGTCGATTAATTTTCTATAAAATGAATTTTTCCTCATGTTAAGGGAACTTTATTTTCAGTTAATATGTCTAAGATTAACTTTTGATATCAATGTATTAATTACTATGGTTTCAGGGTATGGGATTACTTTGTATTCACTTGATAAGCGAGTAAAGAAAATGAGCCTTTTAGGTGAAGTTTTTAGTAGCTATTATTTATTGACATTTAGGAGGCTTTGTGTATGAATGTATTAAGTCATATGAAAGCTTCATGAGAGTCCAATTAATTTGCAGTAAAAACTGTATTATGAAATGTTAGACTATAAATTTTATAAATGAAACTAAGTGAAATAGATAAAATTGAATTAAAATTTCTCGATTTTGATGATTACCTAGAAATCAAAGAAGTCATGGTGTCTGCTTATACGACAATGCCTGATGATTATTGGAGGGAAAGCCATATTGCTTCCTTGTTAAAAAAGTTTCCTGATGGTCAGGTGGTGATAAAGGTAAATGACCAGATTGCAGGATGTGCATTATCAATTATAATTGATTACGACAAATTTGATGACAATCATACCTTCAAAGACGTTACGGCTAATTTCTCTTTTGATTCCCACTCATTTGATGGGGATGTTTTATACGGTATTGATGTATTTATAAAACCTGAATTTAGAGGTTTACGCTTAGGCAGAAGACTTTATGATTACCGAAAAGAACTTTGTGAAAAACTTAATTTAAGAGGAATTGCGTTTGGGGGCAGAATTCCAAATTATCATAAATATTCAAAAGAATTAAGTCCAAAGGAATATATAGAGAAAGTAAAAAGGAAGGAGATAAATGATCCTGTTCTCAATTTCCAAATTTCAAATGATTTTCATCCTGCTAGAATTTTAAAGGCTTACTTGGAAGGCGACGCAGCGTCTCAAGAATTTGCTGTATTGCTGGAATGGGATAATATTTATTATGAAAAGAAAAAGCGAAAAGCAGCTACTAAAAAGACTGTTGTAAGGTTAGGACTTATTCAATGGCAAATGAGACCATATGAAGATATCGAGTCTTTATTACAACAGGTGGAATACTTCGTCGATGCCGTGTCTGGGTATAGGTCAGATTTCGCATTGTTTCCAGAGTTTTTCAATGCGCCATTGATGGCCAAATACAATCAATCGAGTGGGGCAGAAGCTATTCGAGAGTTATCTAAATACACTGATGAAATTGTACAAAAATTCTCTAATCTTTCTATCTCTTACAATATTAATATTGTTACTGGAAGCATGCCTGAGATGGTGGATGATGTGCTTTATAATGTTGGATATTTGTGTAAACGAGATGGTACAGTTGAGCGATATGAAAAAATTCATGTCACACCAGATGAGGCTAAAGTGTGGGGAATGCAAGGCGGGCATCAACTGAAAGTTTTTGATACGGATTGTGGAAAGATTGGTATTTTGATTTGTTATGATTCTGAGTTTCCTGAATTGAGTCGTTTGCTAGCGGATGAAGGAATGGATATTCTTTTTATTCCATTTTTAACAGATACTCAAAACGGATATTCTAGAGTGAGACATTGTGCTCAGGCCAGAGCTATAGAAAATGAATGTTATGTAGCTATTGCGGGAAGCGTTGGGAATTTACCTAATGTTCACAATATGGATATTCAGTTTGCCCAATCAATGGTATTTACACCGTGCGACTTTGCATTTCCTACTAACGGCATAAAGGCAGAGGCTACGCCCAATACTGAGATGATTCTTATTGCAGATGTAGATGTAGGTTTGCTAAGTCAATTGCATGAATTCGGAAGTGTACGCAACCTAAAGGATAGAAGAACAGATGTTTTTGAGTTAAAGCGAAAGTAAAAATACCTGATTTAGAAATGAGTTAGATTTAGGCTTTATGAGAATGAAAAAGATAAGTTTATAAGTAATGGAAGAGTATAATAAGTATTTTAAAAATGTATTTGAATGAAAATTAATTTCACAATATGAATAAGTATAGTAACGTAGAGCTTTTAACTTTCAAAGAAAAACTTTTAAAATTGAAAGCTGCGGATGAAAATCAATTAAACGATTTAAATGAAAATTCAAAAACTGTTTCTGAAAACGGGAAAGATGAAAACAGTGTTGATTCAACTTCCTATTCAGTTCAAATTGAATCAATAATAGGTTCAAAAAACAGAGTAATGAAACACCTTGCACAGATTGAAAATGCACTCATGCGTATAGAAAATAACCGGTATGGTATCTGTGTGGAAACAGGAGAGCTCATTTCAAAAGAAAGACTCTTAGCCGTGCCAACGACTACAATGAGTATTGAAGGAAAGAAGATTAGAGAAGAGAGAGGGTAGAGGAGTTCGTTCCAAGTTAGACACTACACTCTTAAGTGCAAAGAATTAATATTTAAGGTTAACATTATCTAGTGCAATAATTATTTAATTGCTCATAAGGGATCTTGTTGTTCCTTTAAGTGTTACCAATTACATAACCCACACTAAGGTCAAATGCACAGTTAAAATCACCCGCCTGATTTAGGCCAGATGAAATAGGAATATCAGTTGATAAACCGATACTGAATCTATCTAAATTTAGAATGACTTATGGTATGATGGCGTTATAATGAAGTGTTCTTGTCATAAAACCAATCTGGAGAAATTTATCCGATCCCTGTATTCCAAAGTATTTACGCATGATACCTCCTAAGGTTAATTCGTTATGGAGATTTAGGGCGTGATATAAGAAAGAAGAGACACACTCCATGAGTCCGATAAATTGAAAGCAGCTCCACCATATATAGTGTAGAGCCTAGACCTATTTTCTATTTGTTCAATATTGTAGATGATGATTCTTGCTCCAATTTTATGATGACCAGCTGCACCCAAAAAGAATTGTTGAATTTATTTAGAAATTGATAGTGAGGAATTAAGAATTAAGAGTGAGGAATTAAGAATGGGCATCACCTTATTAATTGTTGTTATAAAGCAGCTTGCTCTTAGAGGCAATTTTGTTAATCGTAGGTCTCCAGCCTGAGATTGGATAGCTCTACTATTTTATTTATATAATGGATATATACTTAGATTCGACAGTTGGAATTATCGAATAACAAGTGTTTGAATTAGTGAATAATGAAGCGTATAAATTAATTTTATTGATTGTCATCTAAAGCAGCCTGCACTTTTTTCCAAGAGACACCATTGGTCACATTCTGTATGCCATGTGCTTCAAGTTTTTTTTGCGCTCTCCAACTTCTAAAACCACTTCCGCAGAAGACAACAATGTTTTCCTTCCCAGTAAATTCATCAATTGAATTTTCAACTTCACCCAGAGGGATGTTTACTGCATTTGGTACACTGCCAGTTTTAAATTCTCTAGGTGAGCGCACATCTACGAGAAATGTATTGGGAGTAATTTCTATTGTCCGTGCTTTAAAGTTAAATACTATTATAACTAGTAAGAGAGATAATATTAAGAAAAGAATGAGAACGTATTTCATTTTTAAATTTATAAGTTTAAGAGTATCCTTCAATTTACTAGCTATTGTGATTGTCGTATTTATAAGCAATAGCAGATCATAAATCTCTCATTTTTTTTGGCATAGACCAACTTGATAGACAAATTTAAAATGAAGAGTCAAAAATTATGAGTTTTTTTTGATTAATAAGTTATCTTAATTGTAGTGATCAAGCATGCGATTGCACAGATGCACAACTTTGCTATGTTAAATGATAAAGCGGAGCTTTAAAAATGCAGAATCAACAGCAGGAGCTGTCGAATAACGCATGGTCAAATAATTCAAATTACTTATTCTGTATAATTTGGAATATTTAATCCCAAAATGATATCTCTTTGTCCAGTTAGAATTCCCTTGCGTTTTGATAAACTTATTAACCCAGAACCTCCTCTCTTCTCTTGTGCGTCAATATCCATTTGCTTCAAAGTGGGATCATCCTTAAATGTATAATTGTCAATATAGTAGTGTGTTTTATGGGGTTCTTTTATGTAGATATGAATGTGTTCCGATTCTTGAGCTTGAGGGTAGGGTGCGGGCCTGAAAGTATAGAAAGTATATTTGCCATTGATGTCAGTTTTCAGCCAGCTTCTATATTGACCATGTCGTTTTTCCCATCCCACAGGATTTTTACTGGGTTCATAAATACTGTCACGACTTGTATGATAGATATAAAGTATGACATTTTCGGCAGGCGTTTTACCATCTGATTTATACACAGTGCCTGAAATTTTTAATTGAGGATTATTTTCATCGAAACCAGGTAAGGTATCTACCGATTTTGGATTGAGTTTAAGTAGCTTATAATCTAATGTTGCTTCACAACCTTCGCATGGGCCTCCAAGAATATAGTTATTGTTTTTTGTAGATTGACCTTTGCAGGAATTTAGAATTAAAATGAGAAAGAGGAGTCCAAGGGGTTTGTACATGTTATTTTATTTATGCTTTGAGCTAGAATAATAAAACGTAAAAGTTACCTGATTTATGTTAATGGATACATTTACGAAGAACTTTCTTAAAATTGAAAACAGACTCTTGTAGTTATGAGGCAAATAGGCAGTAGGTTTTTATTTGCAGAATTTTACTCTCATTAAGATTCTTTTTTTTATTTCAATTTATATTCACTTCTTAATGTTTTAATTAAAACATCTCCTTGTTGATCTATTTCTTCAAGAAGCTTAACGTAATACTCTATGATTCCTTTATACATAACCACATTGTTTCCAAATACTTTTAGATCTGCTTTATCTTTATTGATAAGTTCAAAATAATCTGGCGTAATTTTATTATTAGGATTTCTTATGGTAAGAAGGAGTTTGTGAATGTCGAAAATTGTAGTTCCTTTTTCAATGGCCTTGTTTTGATAATTTTCATAGTAGAGTTGCTGATTGGCAATTTTTTTCAATTTAGTATCGTATCGAATTATTTCATTAATAGATTTTTTACTTTTAATGAGTCTCATTCCACCAGCATTTTTTAATTGTTGCATAGTCAATTCTGCTGGGGCAAGAAATTCTGGATGAATGAGCACTTGCACAAAATATTGATTGAGTGCAACTATTTCTTTTTGAGTACCTCTAAAATCAAAACATTTAATGAGGAGTGAATCAAGAGCATTGACTCTCTGAGTGTTTATATTTACTACCTCTTTAATATTTGCTCTGTCCTCTTCAACATCTTCAATCATGGATCGGATGTATCCTTTTTCCTTATTTCTTTCTGAGCGCTTTTCTCGAAAATTATCTGCCATAAACCCTAATGTTACAGCAAGAAATAACATAAGGAATTCTAAAAAATATCCCTTCCAGCCTTTTCTTTTTAAATTGCGCATAGTGGCGAGATTTTGTTTTTTTGAATTTAACTTTCCTGTAAAGGGTCACTAAAATACAAACATAACAATAATACACATTCTCTATATGCTTCCGTGAGTGATTTCAATCACCCAGATGAAGGATTGAGTGTTGCTTTTTTATAGTCTACACTTGCAAATAACGAATACAAGACTTGGAGATATTTATAAATGTAAAACCGAACCAAACACCAAGATGGCATTTGATCCGGACATTAAAACCATATAGGGTTTCATTTAAGGGATTAGGCTACGTAGATTCTGCTAATCAAATTATCAACTATGTATGTTTTACTTTTGGCGTAAAACTTATCTATGTCTTCTATAAAACTGTGGTAGAAAAAATTAAGGACAAGACCAAGAATCAATGACACCATTGTAGTATCAAAAGCCACATTTAAATAAGAGGTTAAGATAGGCATTCCTTCTTCTGTTTTCGCTAAATGTGCATTACCTATAGCACTAGAAAGACCGAGTAAGGTTCCAATGAATCCAAGAGACATGATGGCTCCAATAATATATCTGACCATACTTAAATTGCCTTCCATTTCTTCTTTGTTGTTTTCCATCTGTACATCTAGCACTTGCAATGTTTCAGAGATCGATTGATCATTTCTATATTGCGTACATGCCTTTTTTATAAATTCTGCAATCCTAAAAGAAAAACCTCTTTTCTCCATATTTATTATGCTTAATTTGACATCTGCCACCTCTGCAGGAGAAAGAACAAGTTGATCTTCATTGGGTAATAGATTTAAATCAAATCCTTCAAATTCTTTAGTCACCTTTGAGTGCATTTTTCTTAGTTCTATCATTCCATAAAAAAATGCTGAGTAACAGAAAAACTGTATATAACCACTTGATGATCCACCCAAAAGTTGAAAAAAGCGTTCTATCGGTGGGAACATATAAGATATGCTTGTTAGAAATATTAAGAGTAACCAAGTTACTAATCCTAATGCAACGCTTACACCTATGATGATTAATTTATTATTACTATTCATTGTTATTTTTTTTTAAACTTGTTTATTAAAAATGAAACTACCATCAGCATTAACTGTCATTATGCCGAGTCGCGTTCTTTCCTTAGAGTCAAAAGGAAGATTGTAATTGAAAGTCTCTCCTTGTTCTCCTTTTTCTAGTGTATTCGTGTAAATAAGAGTTCTAATAAGCACTTCATTAGTAGGTGCTTCTTTTGCATCTTTATATTGTGCAAATATTTCATACTCTCCTTCTATCACGGAATCAAATTGTCTTACGGCTTCTTGAGTAGACCTCAAATCTCCTCCAAAAAGACTAGTCTTAGACTTACCGCTATCCCAGAAGCCAACGTCTTTTCTTCCGCGCTTTCCTCCATAAACACATTTGCCATCTTTACACACAAACAAGTCTATATTTTGGTCGATGTTGTCCCACTTAATCTCTACTGAAAATTTGCATGGAACAGACGGCATATCACCTTTATACTTTGAAGCAGGTGGATTAGTTACAGGTCTTGACTTTTGAGCTATAGGCTTCTTCTTAGGCGTTTCTTTCTTATTTGCAGAACTTAAATTTTTACTTTTCGAAACTTCCCTTTTAAGTAAAGCGATACGCTTATTCAATTCTTTAGTATCTGGACACTTAGGACAAGGCATAGGTTCTGGACAGTCTTTGATAGAAGGCATTTGATCATAGTCAATTACTAATGACAATAATGAATCTCCTATTGTGTACTGCATCATGCTGTCATGTAGTTCACCAAAGAATTTGTTTTGAATAGTATCAAAAGTTACTGTAAGTTGGGGAGCCGCCGCAGGGCTTTCTCCTTCTCCTTTAGGCACTACGATGAACAAAAACAAAACTGCTCCTAATGCTCCGGCTAATATATCTAAGAAGGAAAGATTAAATATTTCTATGTCTCTTCTTTTCATGATCGTTTTACTTTTTGAGGTAAATTTATTCGTATATCTATCTTACTTTTTGGCAAAGGAAATTTACATTTCTGGCATTGACTTTCTTTTCCAGTTTCATCTGTACCACAATTGATGCATGTTGGGTAAAGCGTTTTTACAGAAGGTGTAAACTTTTCTTGATGAATCTCATTAACTAACATTCCAACCATAGAGCATTTTACACATGACTCTGCTTCTGGACTATTAATCGTTGAGCAATTTTTGCAGATTTTCATGATTTTAATATTTAGAACCTATGTTAAAATCAATTCTATGTTCGTAGCCAATTTCGAATGCAATAGACCGAGAGTTTAAACTACCTGATACATTTCTAAGTCCAACACTATCTCCAACAATCAGGTTTTCATTCACTATGTTACCTCCACTATGATAGGTTACATTTGCTCTGAAAAATCCGTTATCCCCAACTTTGTATATTACCCCTGGACTGACCATAAAGCCTACCCAAGAACTCCTCAATAAATCATCACCGAGATCACCGAAAGTTGAAATGTTTTCTTCTGGACCTAATTCTCCAGATATAGTTAATGTGTAAGTTTCTTCTGTTTTGATTTCTCCGATACCAGAATTTAGTACTGGTCCTAAGCTTACAGCAAAAGATAGATCACCTTTAGTCTGGTATCTAAATAATAGGGGTATACTAATATTTTTGAACCGCGTTGTCGTATTACGCAATCCAATATCAGCAGTACCATCATCTAAAAAATGTGGGTCGTTAGGGTCAGATTTTTCTAATTCAGTATTACCTCCATTTTGAACATACTTAAATCCAGTAATAAAAGAAAAAGAATTAAATTTTACGCCCAAATCAATCCCACCTTGGAATCCGAGTTTACTCGAAGTTGTTTCATCCTGTGTCAATAAATCACCAGTTAAACTAAATGAGGAAAAGTTGGCTCCTCCATTCACTCCTAATATGATAGCAGAATTCTGAGCATTGACGCATAATAAAAAGGAAAGTGTGACGATTGTTGTTAAGATTATTTTTTTCATGATTTAATATTGTTTTAATGTTTTAAAATAAATGTTAATTGGTATTAATACTGATATATAGAAAGTGAGGCAAAAAGGTCATCATCAAATCGCATTTATTTAAAAAAAACCTTAAAAAAAATAGGGAACACTGGTCGCAGCTATTTACATAATTAGCGCGAAGAGCCGTGGTAAACGGGCACTTTATCTCTAGAATGATGAAATATTTATTGGTAATAAAACAGACAATAAAACGAGGATCTAAAATATTAAAGCAGGTGCTTTTTAAGCTAATTATATATGACAGAAGACATGGAGATTAGGAAAACGATTAAGGACTAGAAGATGAATACTTACATTAATAAGGTAAGCTAATTAGGACTGAGGCAGGATTTTAAGGCGTAAATCTTTGTAGGTGTTTGTTTACACTAAGGATGTATTGTTTTAGTTTCGTGGGCCACTTTACTTACATGATTTGTCCTAGAACATAAGTATTACATCCGACAATAATCATGTCATTTGTCTATCCTCTTCAAACCAATCCATTCGTGTTCAATATTTTCCATAAGTAGCGCATTATCAAATTTGACTGATCCTTTCGGAAATAATTTTTCGTTATCAAAAAAACTTGACACAACAGATTGTACCTCTAGAATCGCTACACGCCAATTGTGTATGTTTAATTTGATACCATCATAACCGTTTGGTGAAGGAGAGTAACCAATGGAACCTTCTTCAAAAAAATCTGAAGCGACTTGGAGATTCTTGAACGTGCTTTCTGAGTTCCATACATTGGCTCTTGTGGCTACTATTGACAAATGTGTTCCATCGGCACTTTTGTAACTGACATTATAATTCCCATTATCTTCTTCCACTTGAAATTTTGCATAGTAATGAATGCCAGGAAAAAGTAAGCCACCTGCTATTGCATTTATTCTTGATGAAGTATCTCTACGTGGGATATAAACACCTTCTTTATTTACACCATTTTCTTTCCATTCAACGGCTATTCTGTGTGCGCCATTTTCTGAAGAAATCCCCATAAATTTTGGTAAAAGCTTTGGTCGTATTTGCGCTAGTCTGATGAGACAAATTCCTGCGATGGCTCTTCTATTAACTAATTTTGGTGTGAATGGTTTTGGTAGAATTTCTGCTATTATATTTGCATCGATGTTATAATTGATGAGAATTCTACGCTGAATGATTCCTTTAATTCTTGGAACTATCATATTGTTATTCTAATGAGATGAGCGTGTTGAGTTTGTGTAGAATTATTTTTGTCCAAAGACTTAAGTTGGTTAGAATTTATCATTTTATGGTAGTTCGATTTTTTCGTGCTTAAATACTTTAATGCAAACCGATATTTTTAGAAGACACTTTCTCCTTTATCACCTTAAATTAAAAACCGAGGATAGAGTTTAGTGGTTTTTTTCAATAATACTTTTTAATTGAATGATCCAATCACTATCCATGTTGAGCTCCTTGTCAGGTTTAATACCTAGAGATTCAAATTTAATATAATCCGATTTTTTCTTAGAGGGCAGAACTGCCATAAGTTGATTACAAGGTAAGTTGTAAATGTCATCGTTAACTTCATATGCAAGTGTACCGTTTGTTCTTTGACCGAATAATTGACAGTTGTCAAGCTTACTTAATTTATAAGCAAACTGTTCTGCGTTACTCAAGGTTCTATGATTCATTAGCACATAGACCTTGTTTTTTTTAGCGTAAGATTTGATTAACTTATATAGAATGTTTGAGTTTCTGTTGCCGCCGCCACCATTATTTCTTATATCAATAATTAAGTGGCTCTTATTGAGGTTTGCTTCTAAGGTCTTGTAGAATTTTTCAGCGTCACCGAGTTTGGGATACCAAGAACTAAAGCTCCCTACTCTCAGATAAGTTATATCATCAGAAAGTTCTTCTCTGTGGTAAGTGTCTTCCGAGAGTGTTTCAAAAGAATAATTTTTTTGTCTTTCTTCTTTTTTAAAATCCATGTAGTAAAAATATCCATTTGCAATTCTTTCGGTATAGGCGATTAGTCTTTTAGAAGAAGTGTTGCCGCCTATATTTAATAAGTAGTCATTCCCAAAAGGGATAAGTGTGTAAATAATTTCACCTCTTGTCCAAATGTCCGAGCCAGATTTAAGAATTATCGCTTGATAGTTCTCTGACTTTTGAGTTTTGAAAACACCAATAGTCAAATTGTTTTTATTTGAGTAAATGCCTTCTATATCTTCTAAAGGTTTAGACTGCAAGATCGTCTGTAAACTATCAAGATTTATGTTAGGTTTAGGAAAGGTGTTATAGATTTTTGATTTTTTAAATTCAGATAATTTATCTGGGCTTTGTTTAATTTCTTCAGTTGCGCCTTTATTTATACTATAGATTTTGCTATGGTTGTCATTTATGGAAAGCAATAAAGTATTTAGCAAAATTTGACAGTCATATAGGCTCGAGGCCGAATCTGCTTTTTCAAGAATTTTCGAATAGGAATTTTCGTATGACTTTTTATTTTGTTTGTATGCAGGAATTTTACGTATTTTTTCATTTAAAAATATCAGATCAGTCTTACAATGGCATTCACTAACTTGAGAATATGCAATGTTTATAAAGCAACTTAAAATCAAAAATAATAATACTATTCTTTTCTTCATGCGTAACAGTTCTTTTATTAGAATTTACAAAGGCTTATATTGTCAGAATTAATCACTTAGAGTATACAATATTATAAAAGGACTTTTGTTCATGGGTAAATTAAGCAATTGGAATTTTAGAAATTTATTTCTTCGTTTATTTTCTAATAGCATTTATTATTATCTAAAGACCTTGATATTAAATTCTTTTCTTATTTCTGATAGAGGCGTATCCAAATAAGATTCATGTTCTTTCCAATCCCATTTTTTGCGCATTTGCTTTGCTCTGAAGATTATTACAGGGATTGAAAATAGGAACTTAAAAATATTCTTGAATATATGAAGAAAGGTAAAGTTCTTGGATAGACCCAAAGCACCTGCATCTTGATAGCCCCTTACGTGTTTCCAAAATCCTAAGCTTGTGCCAAAAATTGTCCAGATCTTTACAGCGCCTTCTCCAAAAAGTGATATGTCGCATCCAAATAATACATGAGCTGTATCATGAGATTTAAAAAATGATTGAGCTTCCTTTGATATGCCTTTTGCATTATGGCTGAGGTGATCTTTGTATTCTTTGTGAAAGATTTCTAAGCCTTGCTTAAGTGTAATGTTGCTTTCCATTTATGACTTTAATTATTTTCTAAGCGGATTGTCATTTTGTGTGTTGTAAGCCTTTTGCTTATTATATATTTTCTAAAATAATAATTACTCATTCAAAGTTGACTTGATATCTGAGATCAATTCAGTTGCTTTTTCTTTGGTCAAATCAAAGCCCAACAAAAGTAATAAATGCCTTTCATAAGCGCTTTTTAAATAATTTCTGGCTTCAATTTTATTCATCAGGGCAATGAAATTATTTTTGTCCTCTTCCTTTTGGGGCATCTGAGGGAAATTACCTTTGAGTGTTACGCCAGAAAAATCTCTGGTTTTGTAAGTATTAAACTCTATGGTCTTATTTAAGCGTTCAACGAAATCAACTTGTTTTGACGCTTCTCTTATTTCAAATTTTGCATTTTTTTCTATTCTTTTTTTACTAACACTGTAGTAGTCAGTTATGTTTTTGTACAATTCTTTATAACCAACAAGTTTAGATTCCTGCGCGTTCTGAATTTTTGAATAGGTGCGATCTTCAACATAAAAATCCCAAATTCCAATGGGGAAAATTGATTTTAACGAGTCAAAATCATTTAGAGTATATGATGTTTTTTCTAGATACCAATCTTCCAAACTCGATTGTTTTTTTAGGTTTAATACCATCCTATTCAGATACAAAGTGTCTGAAGCCAAGTCATTGACAATTTCCCTTAAGTACACATTAGAATTATTGAGTGACTTGTTGTATTCATTCCGGTTATTCAGCTGAAGTGCTATAAGAATACCAATAACCACTAGAATTATTTCTCCAATAGCGTAGATCAGATATTTACCCAATTTTTGTTCTTTAATTAAGTTGTGACGGATTTTTCGAAAGAATTTTATCATGTTTTAATTGTTGGTCATTTTAGGATTAACAAGTTAACAAATGGCATAGTCACAACTTATAATATTGCTTATTTATTTTTCTTATCGTTCTAACAATATGGTTTGAGTTTTATATTACCTCTTTTTTGTACAAGAGTTAGCTGATGATATCTAAATCTATGATCGTGTTTATTCAGTAGAATTAATCAACCGTTCTAATATATGATCAGATTTCATCTTTAAATTATCGATTGTCTTTTGGTCTTTATAATAAAGATAATAAGCCATCCATATTAATTTTTCATTTTTTAGATATCCATTGATCGTCATGGCTAAAGTGTAAGGTTCAATACCTTCAAAGTCATATTTTGTAAGCATGACCAAGGTGAATGATTTATCGTTCAGTCGATAATTTTCTATTACTATAGGAGCGCCTACCTCAAGTTCAATTCCTATTTTGTCAATCTCTGTTGAAATTTCATCCCAGTTTTTAGTTACAAAATTTGCAGAGACTAACTGGAGCATTTGATCCAACAAGGCACTATCTGCTTTGTAATCCTGCAATTGTTTAGTTCCGTAAACTTTAAAGTAATCATCAAAGCTTATTAAACCGATACTATCCCTTTTATCATATATTTTATCGTTTAAATAAAATCCCAAAACGGCATTTGCTTGTACTTCGGTATTATCTGCTAATTGTTTGACGATGGAATCCTTATAGCATTCTTCATAACCTTCTATTTTGGCTAAGCATATTTTAGATGTTCCAAAGTTTGCCTTTCTGACACATTCTGAACCTTGAGCATTGATCCAAACTGTGCTTATGACTAAAGCTATGATTGAGACTAGTAATTTTTTCATGGACTTTAAATATTTTCGTTGATCCGGAATGGTCCTCTATCATTAATATGGTAAAAGTAGTCTTCTTTTGGCTCAGAATATTCTTTTGAACATAGCAGATTGAATGTTGTTTTTGTTCTGCTTGATTTTAGTACGTTAATATCTATCCGAGTAGGTGTTTCGCCGTTGGTATATAATAGATCAATCACCTATTTGTCAGAGAGCTTAAGTTTCATTTTAGGATCAGCACTGTCGTCAACATAAATTATATTGTACCGAAAGTTTGTTTTCAATTCAGTTTTCACAGAACATTCAATAAGTTTTAAAGCTTGAAGACTGGCTTCTTGAAGGTGCGAAAGGAATTCTGTTTTAGTCATTTGGGTATTCTTGTTTTTTTAGGGCAGGACGAAATTCCCCAATCTACAAACTAAACATACTCTTTATCCTCTGACTCTGTCGACGACTCACCTCGACTTCTTCACCAGAATTCAAAGTGATTTTTAATTTGCCATTAAACCAATTATCCATTTTGACAACATAATTGAGATTGACAATTTGTTGGCGGTTAACTCTGAAAAAAACATCTTCATCCAAAACAGATTCCAAATAACTAAGGGACTTTAAAATCATCGGTTTTTCATCTTTAAAAAAGACTTTTGAATAATTACCCACCGATTCAAAAAGACGAATCTCGGAGAGCTTAACAAACCAACACCGTTCGCCATCTCTAACGAAGACCTGGCGGTCCAAACCTTTAGATGGTATGCTTTCTTTGGGCGCTTCTTTAAGTTTTTCTAGAGCTTGCAAGAGCCGACTTTCCTTGATCGGTTTGAGCAGATAGTCTATGGTGTTGTAATCAAAGGATTTAATGGCATACTCATCATAAGCTGTGGTGAAAATAACCTCAGGAGAATAATCTAAACTTTCTAGAAATTCAAATCCATTTTTGCCAGGTAAGTGAATATCTAAGAAAAGCAGATCAGGATCGTAAGATTCTAAAATGGTTTTGGCTTCTTCCGCATCTTGGGCTTGTTTTATTTCTGTAAATAAACCTGTTTTTTCGATAAGAGTTACCAATTCCTTTCGAGCTAATCTAGAGTCTTCTACAACCAAACAGGTTTTCATACTAACGGAATTTTTACAGTGGCAATAACAAATTCTTGAGACTCTTTAAGATTAAATACCGCTTTGCCATCATACAATAATTTCAATCTTTCCTTAATGTTTTCTAGACCAATACCCAGTTTCTCACCTAGAGCTGCTTTGCTTTTTAATGAGCCTGTGTTTTTTAATTCTAATTGAATAAAACCATTCGCTTTAAAAATATCCAGATTAATAATGCCTCCTTCTTTATATTGAAAAATACCATGCTTGACTGCATTCTCAATAAGTATCTGAAGGATCATCGGCGGGATTTCTTCATTTAATAATGAGTCATCAACAGTGTAAGTATAGTTCAATTTTTCTTCAAATTGAATAGATAACAATTCCAAATACTGATTAACAACCTCAAGCTCTTGTTCTAATTTTACTTTGCTAATATCCGTATGCTTTAAAGAATACCTAAAGAGGTCTGAAAAATTAACAAGCATGTCTCTCGCTTTTTCCTTATCTTCTAAAATGAGTGACCTGATATTATTTATAGCATTAAAAACAAAGTGTGGATTGATCTGAGATTTTAAAGAACCCAATTGGGCATCTTTCATTTCTGCAATAAGTTTCCATTTTTCTACTTCAGAATTTTGCCAACTATTGGCAAATTGCACACAAAAATAAATTGTATTCCAAGCCAAAAATATAATCCCAAAAATGAAAGTATTACTTAACACAGCAGCTAAACTTGAGACGTCTTTTATAATCAGTGGGTTGACAATGTAAAATAGGAAACCAATAAAGAACAAAGTTTGAACAATGGAAGAACCTAAAATTGTTAATATCAATTTAGAGATGGGCCATTTTTTCCAACTATACTTTTTGATTTTATATCTAAACAGGGTGGTTATCAATAGTCCTGCGGTAAACGGAATAATAGAGTTGTAGAGAAGCATCTTTGGGCTGAGGCCACCAATAATCTGTACTGTCAAGTTTGATAATGCCATGAAGCCCCAACCCAAAGTTTGTGCGCGCCAAAAATTCTTATTTCCCGTTTTAATCATTTGCCATTGTTGAATTCTAAGATAATATAACTCTTGATTTATTCTGAGTCATTAGATGTTATCCAATCAGTCACATACTTTAAAGTTATTTCATTAAATGTTTCTTCAATCTCTTTGTATTCAGAAGGGGCACCTGTTTTAGCTTCTTGAAAAAGGTGATTTTGGTTGTCAAATTTCTTTATTGTAACATTTTTATTTCCAGCTGAAGTTAATGCGGCTTTAATAGCGTTCAAATTATCATCCGCTGGGACTTGCAAATCTAGTCCGCCATTGATGGCCAATACAGGACAATTTACTTTTGACAAATAATCAGCTGGATTGTTTCTTAAGAAGAAAACAAACCAATCGTCTATTACAATGTCTGCTTGGCTTTCAATAAATTGATCTTTGTCTTCAATTTCCTCTAACATTTCTTTTGGAAAGATATTAAGGTTGTCATGAAATGTACGGATAACGCCAGCTTTTAATTCTTCCTTTTCCATGTTTTCGTTTTCTTGTATGTAATCATAGACCAATGATAAGATTTGAGTATTGGCATTGAGGACATCTTCAGGAACGCCTTGTGTCTTGCCAATTAAAGAGGCTTGCTTTAAAAGCAATTCATCAATTTTAGTACCTGGTCCCGCTAACAAAGTTATAAAGTCTACTTCATCATTTTTGCTGGCCACCATGGGTGCAATCATACCACCTTCACTGTGTCCAACCAATCCTAATTTTTTATCTTTTAAATCTGTTCTAGATTTAATGTATTGTATGGCGCTCTCAACATCTCTTGCAAAATCTTCTGACGTTGCACCTTTTTGTGCGCCTTCTGATTCGTTGACACCTCTATCATCATATCTTAAAACGGCTACACCATTTCTTGTCAAATAATCTGAAAGTACTAAAAAGGGTCTGTGATTAAACATAGCCACTTCTTCATCACGATTCTGCGGTCCAGAGCCTGATATCAAAACAACGATCTGATCATAGTTTTTATCTGAAGGTGTTGTTAAAGTACCCGCCAGTTTAATATTGTCAGTAGCATTATAAAATTTTACTTCTTCTTGATCATAAGGAAAGTCAGTGGGATCCTGTGCTCTCATAGATGTTTTCACTTCTTTTTTCTTTTGCGTCATAGTCAATAGCAATTCCATTGGTCCTTGCGTAAAGGTTCCTTCTAACGTATCTCCATTGGCAGAAAGTGCAGCTTCATATCTCATACCTAGATCGTCAGCGACTATAACTAAATTGTTATCAGAGAATTCTGTAGAAGTTGTAGGTAAACCTTTAGCCCCTTGATCTGGACTATCCATTGTTGTTTTAAATCCATCTTCAGTTTCCTCAATATTGAATACAACTGTTAGAGTCATTCCCTGAATATCTAAAGCACCATTCCATTGGCCGCGGATACCTTGTGCTTGGATAAAGTTAGCGATACAAATTGCCATAATAATTATTAATTTTTTCATGTGTTTTTATTTTGATTCAAATCTAAGTCAGAAATGCGCCTTTTCATAGGCAATTGTGATGAGTGGTGGGATAAAGTGATGAGCGGGTATAGATTCGCTTTACGCGAATGGCATTGAGGCATTAGGGCATTGAGGTATTAAGGTTTTATGGTGTTAGGGAGAATCATGGTTGCACCTGAAAACATGATAAAACACCAAAGGTGTGACAATCGAGATTCGCTGACCGCGAATGGCATTGAGGTATTGAGGAATTAGGGTTTTAAGGAGAATAAGTGTTACACCTGAAAGCATTTCAAAACACCAGAGGTGTGACAATCGAGATTCGCTGACCGCGAATGGCATTGAGGTATTAAGGAATTAGGGTTTTAAGGAGAATAAGTGTTACACCTAAAAGCATTTCAAAACACCAGAGGTGTGACATATTAATAGCCTTGAATGCAATTCAAGGTATAGGTTATACATCTAAAAGTTTTGGCGAAATTTTTGACCAAAAATTGTGACAAAACCAAAACAACACTGGATTCGAACAGAGAATGGTTAGAAGGTATTTTGGAAATACGGTTGTAAGTTTCAAAGAAATTCTTAGACCCTCTGGTATCATATGACACCCATTGATTTTCTTTCTTCCCGCAATAAATCCTTGCTAACCATTAAGTCAAACCTACCGACTATACATTTAACCTTGCGACTCCTTAAAAACACGACTAACATTGTAATTGATTTAAGACAAAATTTTAAAACAATGAAAAATTTCCTGAAAACTGTAACCATTTTATGTTTAGTTATTTTCCAAGGCTTATTAGATATTCATGCACAAGATGATTGTGATTATCCACCTGATGTCAGGTGTTTTGATGGAATTAAAGTCGCACTTATAAATGGACCCGTTTTGGTATGGCCAGAAGATTTTGCAATAGCTGATTTTCCTGTATGCCAGATCGATGTGAACTTGACTTACAAACTCAATGTTCATGCCCCCAATACTCCTGGTGCTAATGAGCCATATGAAGCTGTAGATACTTGGACATTAGATTGTGATGATCTAGGGGAAAAATGGGTTGAAATATGGGTGTCAGAAGGCGAGGATAATTGGGGAATGTGTGAAACAATTATTGAAGTAACTGACCCTCCTGTATTTTCTTGCCCTTCTAATGTAACAATAAGCTGCGCGGATGATCATAATGATTTAAAGCTCACGGGAAATTTAAAGGTAACAACTTATTGCGATGGAAACTTGATCGTCAATTACTCGGATTTAATTACAAGCAACGAATGTGAGGATAAAATCATTAAACGGACTTGGACATATATTGACGGAGAAGGAAATGAAATTAAAGCTTGTCAACAAGAAATTATTGTTGAAACACTTGATCCTATTTCTGCTTCTACTATCAACTGGCCTAACGATTTAAGCTTTAATGATTGCGACACAAAACCTGAAACGCTTACACCTCAGTATTTAAAACAAGAGCCAATCATAAACCAAGAATTGTGTAAAGAATTTTACTTTAATCACCACGATGAGATTACTAAAATATGTGACAAAGGATATCAAATTCTACGTACATGGACAATAATTGATTGGTGTAATGGATTAATTTATCAACACACACAAAAAATAACGCTTGTTTGTGGTCAAACAACAATGGCAATTTGTAATGATAGAATAAATATATCATTAGATAAAAATGGATGTGCTATTTTAACCCCTGATATTATTGATGAAGGTTCATATGATTTATGTGGTTCATTACTGAAGTTTAGTTTATCTCTGGATGATAAGCACTATGATGAAAAAATAAAATTTGATTGCTCAGAATTAGGAAGCCATAAAGTAATCATGATGGTAGAAAATGAATATGGTGGTTCTGATAAATGTCAAACTGAAATTATAGTTGAAGATAAATCAGGTGTCTGTAAAAAGAAAATAAATAATATTGGCGCTGAAGCTAATACGGCACACAGTACACTTCAAGTATACCCAAATCCAACACAAGATTTTATTAGAATACATTTAAACGTTCATGATCAAACTTTTGCTTACTTAATAATAAGAGATCAAAACGGAAGAGTTTTGAGAACCGAATCAAACTTGAAAATAGGTCAACAAGAACTAAGATTCAATACTTCTGACTTTTCAAATAATACCAACTTACTTATCATCGAAGTATTTGATGGTAAGCAAATTGAATTGAAGAAAGTAATTGTAATAAATGATTAAGTACATATCTGTAAATTTGTAAGCCCTTATTGTTTTTTTATTCTAGCCTTAAGAATATAATCTGTTTCGTAAAATGGGTTGTATTCTTTAGGTTTTATAAAGCACATCAAATCCTTCGTCTAAAGAACATCTGAAAAAATTTTAGAATTTACATCCTGACGTTAAGAGAGGATAAGAGCTTAAATTTCTCTTATATTACTCAAGCTAATATTTAATTATCTCAGGTAAGAGAGAAAATATTCACAATTGTCTTAAAGTTAACCGATAAGAAGTCCTTAAGATTGATCATAAGGATTAATTTTATTCCATGCAACAATGCGATGTTTTGATAATCGGAGCGGGATTGACAGGTATGACCTTAGCTTACTATCTCAGAGACTCTGGATTAAAAGTCGACATATTGGAAGCGAGAGATAGATTAGGTGGCAGAATAGAAACGATAGGATATTTTGAAAGTCAGCCCATTGAGATGGGCGCAACTTGGCTAGGTAGAGAACACCATCACTTACTTGCGCTCTTGAAAGCATTGGATATTGAAATATTCGAACAGGTCATTGGTAGTCGTGTTATTTATGAAGCGATTTCAACGAGCCCACATTATTTGGCCAGTATTCCTCCAAATGATGCACCGCCTTTGAGAGTTAAAGGAGGCAGCTATAAGATTATAGATAAGTTGCATAGTTATATAAATGATGAAAAGATTTTTCTTTCTCAAAGAGTAGTATCTATAACTGAATCTGCTGAGGGACTTAAGATTAAAACAAATGATATGTCTTTTGTAGCTCGAAAAGTTGTGTCTACTTTGCCACCTAATCTTTTGGTTAACACGATTAACTTTGAACCCAACTTGTCGTCTGCATTAATCGGTTTAGCCAAAAAGACGCATACTTGGATGGGGGAGTCTATAAAAATCGCGATCAATTATGCCGCGCCTTTTTGGAGAAATGAAAACAGCTCTGGAACGATATTCAGTAACGTTGGTCCTGTACCAGAAATGTATGATCATGGCAATGAAGCAGATTCGCATTTTACTTTAATGGGTTTTTTAAATGGAAGTTATTCTACAGCCACAAAGGATGAGAGATTAGAGATTATTTTGCGTCAACTTCGAAAGTACTATGGAAAGGTTGTAGATGATTATGAGTCGTATCACGAGAAAGTATGGCGTCATGAATCAGAGACTTTTCATGGTTATGAAAGCAACATAACACCGCATTTAAATCAAGGACATGACATGTATCAAAAAGTGTATATGAACAATAAATTAATCTTGGCTGGTGCTGAAACTTCGCCATTAATGCCCGGCTATATGGATGGTGCGATCTACAGTGCTTTACGCGCTGTAAAAAATATTAAATAAAGAATATGATCTAAATCCAACGTAGAATCACAAGTTATCTTAAGTTGTTATTTATGAAGTGCCATGGGTGCTTTTCAAAAAATATTTGATAATAAAAAGTTTTTAAATTAATTTTAAGCGGGTGATTTTAATCACCCAGCAATTAATCAATGTCATTTAATGAAAATAGGAAATAGAGTAATAGATCATCTTGTTTATAGCGTCCCAAACCTGGAAGAGGCAATGCAATATCTATATGATAAGACAGGTATTGAAGCTTCTCCTGGTGGGCAACATCTGTTGAAGGGTACTGAGAATGCGCTTGTCAATTTGGGTGATGAATGTTATTTAGAGATACTTGCTGCCGATGATTCTATTTCAAATATTGACAAACCAAGATGGATGGGCATCGACCTGATTGAAAGGCCGCTAATGACAAGGTGGGCGATCAAGTCGAATGATTTAGAAGCTGATAGTAAAAATTTAAAAAAGTATAATCCTAAAATGGGAAAGATAATAACTGGTGAAAGACAGCTTGCAAAAGGAGGGATGCTCAAATGGAGAATGATTGAGCCTTTGGCGAAACCACTTGTTGACTTAGCACCTTTTATGATTGATTGGGCGAAAGATGCCAAGCATCCTACCGAGGGTATCACTCAAAACGCAAGAATGACTTCTCTTAAATTTTATCATCACAAACCATATGAATGTAGTGTGTTGATTAATGACATTTGTAAAGGAATGCTAATTGAAAAGTCAAATACAACTTCCATAAAAGTAGAATTATCTGGGCCGAAAGGATCAGTGGCAATTTGATTCTAGTTCTTTCTGAGAATGAAATCATTGCTTAGAATATTAACTATTCTTCTATTTACTTCTCGTATCCTAATATGCTAGGCTAATAAATGCCTAAATCATAGTCTTGGTGACAAAGGGGTCAACAATTTAGAGCGGAAAGTTAAAGAGTTAGACACTTACAATTATAGAAATCCATTTTATAAAGACTAAAAATCCTGATCTTTAGAAACTTCAAATCTTATTTCAAATTAAGAAATCAATAAGTTATCAATACGGACAAACCAAGAAAATATTAATAAAACTCAAAGATCAAGGTTTCTCACTTGGTCAATGCGCTTTTTGAAATGGTTAATGTTGAAATTAGAAAAATTTAATTGTGTAATTTTCCTTCGGATTTCATCATATAGTTAGAAAATAAAATCACTCTACCATGAAATATATAATTTTTCTATATGTGCTTTTAATTGCAGCTTGTACGCCATTGGCGCCAAGAGAATATGGCGGAAGTACATATAATTCTTCTAGATCTGCTGATAAGATGCCCAAAGGGCCAGGGTGCTACGCCAAAGCTTTAGCATCTGATCAATATGGAGACAAAGATGTTGTACCGTATTACAAATACACTGGTAATGATTTGATAAATCCCAATATTCGTCTCGTTGAAAAAAGCACAGCGCCTACGACAAAATGGGTTAAGAAAAAAGCTGATAGAAATTGCCTTTCTTCCAATCCTGAAGATTGTTTAGTCTGGTGTTTGGTCGAAGTGCCAGGTGAATATTATTCCTACCATGAGGTTTTAGATACAAATAAGGTAAAAGATTTTAAGCTTGTTACAAAAGAGCAAACGCTAATTAAACAAGGCGGTTATACAGAATGGAAGCGTGTGGTGTGTGAGCCTCAGTTGACTTTACAATTAATAGAAGATATTCAAAATGCACTATTGGAAAAAGGTTATAATGAGTTGAGCGTTACTGGAACTTTTGATGTAGTGACAAAAGGTTCATTAACTCAATATCAAAAAGATCATGGCTTGTTTTTTGGCCAGGTGACTTTTGAAACTTTAGATCTTTTGGGAGTATCGTATGAGAAGATATAATTATACGAGGACTTAGTTATATGATATGAACAATTCAATGAAATATTTCAATCTGATTCAGTATTCATTACTGTATATAAATTTTTCAGATTAAGATTTACGATTAGCTTGCTTTAGCAATGGGCAGTTATTTATTAAACACTCTGATATTATAAAATCCCTCCTACATGCTAAATGTTTTTCGACTAAAATCCCTTGTAATCAACCAGAGCAAATGCCCCATATATAATTCATTTCTCATCATTCATAATTAAATCAACAACAACTCCCATCGACATTCTCACTATCTACAGAAAATGGCATAGCACCACCACAACCTTCAAAAATACCATAGTGCGTATCCCAAGTACCATAAAAATCAAAATGATCTTTGTAACGTGTGTCATGAATCATCTTATACGTATTTCCACAAACAGGCATTATCTTACCGGTAGGAAATTCATGATGGTCGTCCAAGTGAAAAGATTGTCCGATGTTTTCAATTCCACCCTTGTAAGCAATTGCTTGTCCGTAGTCTTCGCAGTCCTTTTCAAGACCTTCAATTTTAAACAAGCGATAAGTGACAGAAAAGAATTTTATGCTGCCTAATAAATCTTGGAGCTTTTCATTTTCAACGGTGATCAGATTGTTCTTTACGGATCGTGGGTCTGTAAAACCTGCCTTTTGCGCATAAGCTAAAAAATCATTCCAGTATAATGCACCACTCAAACACTCGCCCCAAAGCACTTCATCTTTTCTTAAATTTTCTGGAATTCTTCTGTCGCTATAAACATCACTAAAGTACATCTCGCCGCCAGGTTTCAATAGATCATATATATCATTAAGCACTTTTTGTTTGTCTTCTACTAAATTGATAACACAGTTGGAGATGATTAAATCAAAGCTGCCTTTTTCAAGATTAAGCGCTCCAAGATTATCAATATTGCCTTTAATAAAACTGACATTGCTTGTTTTGTATCCAAAGCGCTCCATGTGATAATCAATATGTTTTTGCGCAACATCTAATTGATTGTCTGTCATATCTAAACCTACCACTGCGCCATTTTCTCCCACTAATTGAGAAGCGATGTAAACATCCCTTCCACTGCCACAACCTAAATCTAAAACCCTTAACCCTTCTACTTTATCAGGAATACATAGACCGCAGCCATAATATTTTGACATAACTTCATCATGTATTTTCGACAAAGCATTTTTTATATACTGCGGTGGCTCTTCAAGCGTACAACAAGCATTTGTTTTAAGATCTTCAGATTTCTCTAATTCCTTTCCGTAATACTCTTTAACACTTTCGTGAATGGTTGACATCTTTTCTAATTTAAGTTTAAATATATGAAGACTTGTTGGTTATGTAACGTGTACTTATATAAACTGTTCTATTTGTAGCCTTAAATACTTTTAGTACTTAGTACTTAGTATACAGTAGACAGACTTTAAATCTAAATACCAAATACCAAATACTCTATACTCTATACTCTATACTCTATACTCTTCACTCTGTACTCTATACTCCGCAGTAACCCCCAGTGCCTTGTGCACTTCAAACATCAAGCGGGTGGTTTCAACCACCCAGACGACAGACATTTAATTAGTACTTAGTCCAAAGTATTTAGTTTCAACTCCAAATACTGATACCAAATACTGTATAATTTGTACTTTGTCCACCACCCAGACGAAAAGCAAAGCAGAGCTAAACACACGCTGACTCTACAACTGACACTGAGTAAAAACCCCAAACAAAAAGGCCTGACCATAAAACAGCCAGACCTTTTATATTTTTAATCTAAGTACTTCTTACCAAGTACTCAGTACTAATTTTCTTAAAACAACTCAGATCTCTTGTCAACAATCTTAGCACGCTTTTTCAAATTCTCAATGATCTTAAAATTTACTTGACTTTGAGTTGTAGTTGATAATCCTGCCCTAAGCATTGGAATGTTATTAGGTGCTGTCGCTTCTTGCTTGCTTATAGGTTGTACAACATAGACACCACTATTTCCTACAATAGGTTTTGAAACACTTTGCTCTGCCAATTCAAATGCAGTACCTACAACTTCAGGTTCATTACCCATGCCTGGAATGAAACTGTTTGTCATAGAAACATCAGGAGCGTTTTGTACTTCCACACTATATTGTGAAGCCACATCAGCCAATGAAGACACATTTAAAGACGCCTTTAATTTTTCGCCTTTCTTTTGATTCAAAACAACTGTTTCTATTTGTCCTCTAACAGAACTTGCAGTTGGCATGCCCTTAGGTACAATTTCTTTTAATCCTACGGCAACATATTTGTTATCATAATACTTTACAGGATCTGTAAATCTGTAAACATCTGGTGCAACATCTCCTACCTCCGTAGAGCCATTAAATGCCCATTTAATAATATCTCTAGGATTTTGGCCTGAGCCTAAAGAGCCCAATGCATAATCATTTATTTTGACAGCCGGACTTGTCTCTACAACAACTCCAGGATATGCTTTCAACGCTTCTGTTAAGGAAGCCATATCTCTGTTAGCAGTGATTAATTCATTGACAAGATCATTTTTTAAATCTTGAGTTTCTTGACTTGGTACAATAGGTTGACCTACTGTTGCGAGTCTATATTTAGGCTCTCTATCAATGAAAATCTGTTCTTCAACTTTAATCAAGTGAACACCATATTGAGATTTTACTTTATAAATCCCACCTGGCTTTCCGTAGTGGAAACTTGCTTGTGTAAATTCTGGCACCATTGTGTTTTGTGTAAATGGATCAAGAAGTCCACCTTTTAATCCTGAGCCAGGATCCTCACTAAATTTGATAGCTAAAGAGTCAAAGCTTTCAGTTCTATTCTTATATACACGTTCTAATGAATCAATAAATGCTTCTGCTACAACAAATGAATTAGGGTCAGCAGGATTAGCTGTTCTCAAAATATGTCTAGCTACTACTGTATCGGGAATAACCTTTTTATCAATAAGTTTAGATATTAGATAATAGTCACTTTCTACATAAGGACCATATATTTCACCAATGTTCATATTTGTAATTCCTTCTTTCGCTGCAGCAGGAAGTTGATCATAAGGTGTGTACAAATGATTCATCGTACCCGCATTTGATAACACAAAAGTAGAATCGTTAGAAGTCTTACCAAACTCACTCTTTAAAAGATTCATTTTTTCTAGAATAGCAACGGTATCTGCTTTTGTGGCTGTTACGACAAAAGGAACAATATCAAGAATTCTTGTTTCTTCATCAACCTTAAATTGAGAAGCTTTTGAATTCATATAATTTTTCAAATCAGCATCAGTCACCTCTATACCTTCTCCATCAATTTGATCAAATGGAATTTTGACGTAATTAAAATCAACTTTAGTATTTTCTTGACTGTAAGATTCTTCCGCCATCCATGTAGGCGTAAACACAGATTTAGAAATTAAATTATTCAGTTTTGACTGAAGTGCAGTCTTAATAATTTGTTTTTCTTGTTCAAACCAATAAGCCTTAAACTCAGGATTCATTGGATCATTGTTTTCAATGGTTGTTTTGATCTGCTGAAGATTAGCTGGATCCCATTGATTCTGAGCCATAATCGGACTTGGGTTTGCCCCAAATTGGAGATCTAATAATTCATCTTTTGAAACAGAAAGTCCAAGCGCATCACTTTGATCTTTTAATAATGCATCTTCTACATAAAAATCCCAGATCGCACTTTTCTTAGCAAATTGATCTGCAGTTGATCCTTTAAAGTAAGCTTGTTCTGTTTTTTGAAAATCTAAATAGTCAATCTTGTGACCTGCAACAGATCCTAATGATAAATTTGTGCCTTGACCAGGACCCGAACTACCAGTCATATCCATCAAAATGAAAGCAGCAAGCGCAAGTCCCAAAATGATTAAAACGAACCAAAAGTTTTTCCTGATTTTTCCTATTAGAGCCATTGTATAATATTAATGCTTATATGTTAAAATACTTTGCGAAAAAGAACTGCAAATGTAGCCTATTTTAAGCCAATATTCAAAAGACGCCAAGGTGACAAAGTCAAATGTCATGGGAATTATTGGCATGTTGTTTGTCGTTATGTAAATGAGATTGAGTTTTTTAAGCCTTATTCATTGGTTCTTTTAAAAGCTTAGTGAACCGTCCCATCCCTGGGACGGTTTTTTTATATCTCATATTGCTGCCTTTTCGGGCTATTGTTAAAATATTTTACGGCTAAAACCCACTATTTACAGAGTATTATTAGGTTTTTTTCTGCCTCTTAACAAGACATTATTGTGTTAAGCTAGAAGTTTTTTCTTATTTTTCTAAAATTACTTAAGTTGGAAATCAAAATCTTGTAAAATGAAAAAACTTTATTTCGCCTTGCCTTTAGCTCTTTTTTACTGCAATCTTTTCAGTCAAATCACCTATGTTAACAGTGCGGCTTCTGGTTTAAATGACGGTTCCTCATGGGAAAATGCATTTACAGACCTGGAAGATGCCTTAGAAAAATTTAACGGACAGTCTATATTTACTCAGGAATCTATTTGGGTAGCTGCAGGAACATACAAGCCTGGCGGATCAAATCCTGATACAAGTTCAAGCTTTCTTATCGATTTTGAAGGCGACCTCTATGGTGGATTTAACGGTACTGAAACAGATATATCCCAAAGAGATATGGTGCAAAATCCTACAATTTTATCTGGTGATTTTAACGACGATGATGGCAGCACCATAGATAGTATGTTGAGGGTAGAAAATGCGCGTCATGTAATCCTGGTAACTTCCAATATAGACAGAGTAATCACTATTGATGGGTTTACAATAGAAGGTGGCAATACTTCTGAAAATGGCGATGATGAATTTTTAAACAGAGCAGGAGGAGGTATTTTATCTTTTGCACCTATCAATATTTACAATTGTATTTTTCAAAATAATTTTGGCAGATCAGGTGCAGGAGCCGCTATTGTTGGTGGTGCTTCAGGAAATTCAGATGCACTTATTGAAGTACGCAACTGTAGTTTTTCTTCTAATGAAGCAACTGCACAATCTGCAGGAATAGTTATTTATGAGATGGGAAATGTCATAGTTTCTGATTGTAGTTTTAGCGATAATCAAACCAACAGAGGTTGTCTTTATCCAAATACATGTGGCAATTTTGAAGTGAGTAACTGTACTTTTGAAAATAATACAAATGACAATTTTGGTGGTGGAATGTTTGTATGGCAAACCATGAATTTATCAATCGACAATTGCAGGTTTGCAAGAAATAGAGCTAGATCTGCAGCTGGGATGTACTACGACACACAAAATATAATTTCTGAAGGTCCCTCATTAACAATCACTAATTCAGAATTTATTGAGAATGATGCGACTGATGGAGTAGGTGGAGGGTTCACTTTGTTTCAAGCGACCAATGTCACAGTTGACAATTGTAGATTTAGTGGTAATGTGACCAATAGTGGATCAGGAATGTATATCAATGGTTCAGGATCACCCAAAAATGCCAATCATATAAATATCTCCAATTGCGAATTTTCTTCCAATGAAGCTAGGGAAAGAGGAGGAGGATTTTTCTCTTTTGCGGCATCTTATACAATGGAAGATTGTACTTTTTTATCTAATAGTGGAGGCAGTTCTTCAGGCGGTATACACAATACAGGTGCAAATAAAAGTTGTATAATAAGAAGATGCATTTTTGGAAATAACATTTCTCCTTTTGGAGGTGGAGCTACAAATTATGGCGATTCAACATTGGTGATGATAGAAGATTGTGATTTTTTATTGAATGAAGCGGAAACAAGTGGCGGTGCATTATTGTGTGGATTTAATGCTGAAACACACCTTATGAATTCAGAAATGAAGAATTGCAATGCCAGATTTGGTGGTGCGATTTCAATTCAAAATGATTCGACAAGTCTGTATATTATGAACTCAAATCTGGAAGACAATGCTGCAAGCAGTAACGGAGGTGCAATAAATGGCGTATCAGGTTTTAATTATGTCAATATCGAAAATTCTACTTTTTCTAAAAATACAGCTGACTTTGGAGGGGTGATACATGTGTCCGGAGTAGATACAGTAGAAACTGTTCTTGATACTTCATTTTTGTTAATTACTAATTCAATCTTCAATGATAATATGGCAGAAAACCAGGGAGGTGCTATTAATATTATTAATAAGAACGCACGTTTAGAAAACTGCCTTATTTATGGTAACACAGCTAACGGTGCAGGAACTGGAGGTGCCATTTCGCACAATGCTACCAACATGGCCGACATCGAATTGGCGCTTGTAAATTGTACGATAGCTGATAATTTGGGATTGATATCTAGTGGCGTTGCTGGCTTTACAGATGAGATGGGGCAAGGAAAAATTACAGCAATAAACACAATTTTCAGAAATCTATCTGACTTTAGAATTGAAGATGGCACGCCAGAGTTTGTAAGTTTGGGTGGCAATATAAGCAGGGATGCATTTATGGTAAATTTTCTAGGATTGACTGACATCATAGGTGTGGATGCATCTTTTGTTGATGAATTTAGTTTTGATTATAGAATAACAGAAGATAGTCCTTGTAGAGATGCTGGTGTGCCAGGAGGTACAACTATGGATATTTTGGGTTTTGAAAGAGATGATAACCCAGATATTGGTGCATATGAATGGCGTTTAATGAGTACGATAGACGACCCTGTTTATACAGACAACATTTCTGTCTATCCTAATCCTAGTGCTTCATTATTAAATATCAAGATTGACGATAATTTTACTGAAGCGGATTTTGTAACAATTTATAATACATTAGGCGAAAAAATAAAAACGGTGAAAACTGAAAAAAGCAATGTGGATATTTCGTTTTTAGAGAACGGATTGTATCATTTGCTTGTGATTGAAAAAGGGAAAAAGCATGTTGTAAGCTTTATGAAAATCTATTAATTCTAATATTTTTTCTAAAAGGGTTGAGGTTTTTTTAGATCTCAACCCTTTTTTTTTGCTTTTTAGTGACGTAATAAAACACTGAGACGTCTAAAATTTTTACTTAACACAAAAAACATAATAAAAATGTTAGACAAAATTGACTTAAGTGCACTTTTTGATACAATGTTAGCTTGGGCTCCAAAGTTGGTAGCTGCACTATTAGTATTAATCATTGGTTTCTGGATCGTAGGAATGATCGCAAAAATGATTGGTAAATCAATGAACAGATCAGGATTAGACAAAGATCTCATTCCATTTATAAAATCATTAGTAAGTGTTCTTTTAAAAGTGATGGTTGTTATTACAGCGGCTGGAGTAGTTGGTGTTGAAATTACAGCTTTTGCAGCTTTAATTGCTGGTGCAGGTTTAGCGATAGGTGCAGCAATGTCAGGTACTTTAAGTCATTTTGCTGCAGGTGTAATGGTTTTAATTTTTAAACCATATAGAGTAGGAGATTTAGTAGATATTCAAGGTACAGTAGGTCATGTGCTTGAAATCCAAGTGTTTAATACTGTAATCAAGACATTAGATAATAAAAAAGTTATCATGCCAAATGGTATTGCAACTTCAGGTATAATGACAAACTTAACGGCTCTTGGTAAATTGAGAGTAGACTTAAATGTAGCTATGCCATACGAAGAAGATTTTGATAAAGTAAAAGGTATAATCAGAGGTGCATTGGATAATGTGAAAGAAAAATTAGCTGATGAGCCTACAATAGAAATCGAAAAATTTGATGAAAATAATATCTTATTAGCAGTGAGACCATATGCTACTGATGAAACATATTGGGATGTTTATTTTAATTCTTACAAAGAAATTAAAAAGGCATTAGGTGCAGCAGGTATAACTGTAGCTTACCCAACTAGAAGGATAAAAAATATCTAATACCAACTCAATTTAAGATTAAAAGGGGCTATCTTTATTCAAAGAAAGCCCCTTTTTAATTTGAGTAAAGTTTTAATTGATAAGTGGAAAAGCCAAAAGGATAACGAACGTCTTTTGAATAAACTAGATACGAAAATATCTAGGCAAAAAGTCGATCACGCTTTCGCTGAAAAAATACATGTTAAAGTTTTTGAAGAAACGGATTGTTTGCAGTGTGCCAACTGCTGCAAAAGTATTCCACCTGTTGTTTCTAAAAGAGATTCCAAAAGAATTGCAAATCATTTAGGACTTACCAAGCAAGCCTTCGCTGAAAAATATCTTGTCACCGATAATGACGGCGATACCGTTATATCTAGTAGCCCATGTCCGTTTTTAATGGATGATAACAAATGTAAGATTTACCCGCATCGTCCAACAGCATGCAGACAATATCCCCACTCAGGAGATTTTATGTTTTATAAAAACTTAAATCATCACAAAAGAAATGCAAAGTATTGTCCTGCGCTCTTCGAGATTTTAAAACGCTTGGCGAAAATTAAATGATACCAAAAGCTCCGTAGGAGCGAAACCTATGTAGTAAAAAGTAAAAAAAGGAATCCAAGCTCCGTAGGAGCGAAACCTTTGTAGAAAATAAAGAATAAAATAAACCAAGCTCCAGCAGAGCGACATTTAAAAAGATCCAGTTAGTTCTACAATGTCAATTTAAATAAGGCCAGTTAAAAAGGAGTGTAGTTAGGAAGGTGCGTTTGATTATAAGCTAGGATTTTTTTCGATTGTTATTTTGAAAAGATTTCGCTCCTCTGGAGCTTGCATGTTGTTGCCTTAAGTCTGTATTACAAAGGTGCCGTCCCTCCGGGACTTGATTTATTTAACGATTATGTTTTGCTACAAATAAACAAACGCATGCCCCGGTTGTGATCTTATATCAAGGTTTGATTCTTTAGAATTTGATGTTGGTGTATTAAAAATGTCTTCCCTCTAAGAGTAAGAAAGTGATCTTTTGTTCTACCTATCGCAATAGCTCCGTAGGAGCGAAACCTTTATTTTTCTTCCTTAACCAATTTTGCATCAGTAATAAGATACATAAGTCGATTAATGTCCTGATCGTTGAGTACAAGTTTTCCTTTTAAAACAACCTGCTCCGCAGTGTATTCTACAGGCTCAGCAGCTTCAACTTCCATTACTGTTTCTGGACCTGCACCGCCACAAAAAAAACACATGTTGTAAGGGAATGCAGAGAAAATAAATTCTTTATGTGATTTGTATCCTTCTACTGGGATAATATATCCTTTAACCGTAACCTCTTTTCCATCTAACTTTTTTACGGGATCACTAAAAACAGGAATGTCAATTTTGAATCCCATCAATTCATCATACTGTTTCTTGTAAGTGATTTTCGACAATGTTTTCCAAACACTTGCTTTGTGTTCTTGCGCAAAAACATTCGCCGATAAGGCTAAACAAAATACAACAACTATAATATGTTTTACTCTTCTCATTATTTTATCACTTTTATAAACTCAGCATCTGATAAGGTATAAATCAGTCCACTTGGATCTCCTTTTTGAATAGTTAAAGTACCTTTTATAATAACTTTATCTGGAGTATAATCTACTTTCTCTCCACTTTTCATAAATACTTGCATCGCTGATTCTGGACCTGCGGCACCACAAAAAAAACACATATTTTGTGGGTAGCGGCTATACATAAAATGACTTAATTCTGTCTTCGCAGCTAGAGCAATGATGTATCCACGAATTTCAATTTCTTTTCCATTTAATGTCTCGGCAATTGCTGTTGGCGTAGCTGTTTTAATAACCATGCCCATCATGTCGTCAAACTTAGATTCAAGATTGACCATAGCCAATGTATTCCAATGGTCAGTTTTATCTTGGGCATTCGCCGAAAGGCAGAAACAAAGAAATAATATTGTTATGAGTTTATGCATACTTGTATAACAACAAAAATGCAAATATTATATCCTATAAAGTGGTTAAGAGAGGGTTAAATAATAAATATTTATAAGAAAACATGCGTGCTTAACCTACTGATAAATTTTTATGTATATCTGTACGATAGGCCATAAACGCAGGTAGAAGTGCGGCCAATAGGCCTAATGCCATCGTTCCTGCAAATAAAAATTGCTCTTTGCCATGTAAAATCCACGATGAAAATTCATAATTGTATTTATCAGAAAGATTTTGATCCAGACCCGATAGTGCCAAATTACTACAAGTCATCCCTATAATAAATCCAAGTAAAGCCATTATCAAACCTTCAATTAATATCAAACTTAAGAGGCTTCTCGGTCTGCCTCCTAAAACGCGCAAAAGGGACAATTCGTATTTTCTTTGTTTTAGTGAATTTAGTAACGAGATAAATATGCTTATCGCGGAGACTATTGCAATTAAAATTGCAAGCAACTGAAGTGCTCTGGTTCCACTGCCCATCATGTCATATAATCTATTGATTTCATATGCTGGAGAGGCAGCCTGCATGTCGGTATTCTCATTGATATTTCTTCCTAGGGACAAGGCTTGAAAATTTGTTCTATTTGTAAACTGTAATAATATAGATGTGATCTCCTGATCTTCATGTGAAAGAAGATGTGCCCGACTCATATCATTTTTATGGCTGGAATGGTCATGCGCGTGATCGTGTCCGTTGTGGTCATGTCCCTCGTGATCGTGTTTGTCATGATCATGTCCGTCATGATCGTGTCCGTCATGATCATGTCCGTCATGATCATGTCCGTCATGATCATGTCCCTCGTGATCGTGTCCCTCGTGATCGTGTCCGTCATGATCATGTCCCTCGTGATCGTGTCCGTCATGATCGTGTCCCTCGTGATCATGTCCCTCATGATCATGTCCGTCATGATCATGTCCCTCGTGATCGTGACCGTCATGATCATGTCCCTCGTGGTCATGTCCGTCATGGTCATGTCCGTCATGGTCATGGGTGCTGTCTTCACTTGGGCTTTCTTCCTCATGCGCTTGGTGATCATGCACTTCCCAAACGGTTTCAGTATTGCACAGAAGTAATTGATCAATGACGCTACCAGTTGGTTTTAAAATGCCAACAACTTTAAATGTGCCATGGTCATGCGTGAGATCTTCATCATCATTAAATCCATGGGAGCTTTTAAATGTAGTACCCAATTTAAGACCAAGTTTTAGAGCGACTTCATGACCCGCCGTAACTTCTAGAACATTATTCCATAGTTTTCCTTCTGATATTTCGGCATTATATAATTTAAGAATGGTATGATCAGTACCTATGATGCGATATCCCTTGTAAGAATCTCCCATAGAAAGTGGGACAGCAGTTTTAATTAAAGGATGACCTTCTCGCAAAAATGCTTTGCCTTCTTTTATTGTAATATTTCCAGTCGGCGCATCTATGTGATACATTGAACTTAAGATCATTTGGAGCGGACTTCCTTTCGCACCTATAACTAAATCTATACCCGCAAGATTTTTATCAAATTTATCTTTGAGTTGATGATTGACTAAGAGTATAAAATTTATCAAACCAATACCCAATGCCAAAAGAATCAGATTCAGCAATAAGTTCAGTGGATTGTGAATGATGTTTTTCCAGGCTAATTTTATAAGACTCATTATTTTAGTTTAACCTGATTACTGAATAAATTTTTCAAACGATTGTCATGTGTAACAACGATTAAGCTGGCATTAACTTCATTGGCATGATATGACAAAAGCTTCAGTGCTTCTTCACAGTTATTGTCATCTAATGCAGAAGTGGGCTCGTCTGCTAAAATAACTTTGGGTTTGTTGATTAAAGCTCTTGCTATAGACAATCTTTGTTGCTCACCTTGGCTCATTTGATGTGTTTTGGCTTTTCTGCGTTTGGCTATATCAAGGGCATCTAATAGTGCACTTGTCTCGTTTCTATTAGGTGAATGTCCCGCCATTTTTTGGGTAAGCAGTAAGTTTTCTTCTGCAGAAATGGATTGAACAAAGTGGGGTTTTTGAAAAACAAGACCTATGTTTTGGCCTCTAAATTTATCTAAGTTATTGCCAGACAACTGGTATAGAGATGTATTGTTTATGATAACTTCACCATTTAAAGGTTTTAGTATGCCAGCTAAGATGTGCAATAAAGTCGTTTTTCCTACACCTGAGTTACCTAACACCAATAATGTTTCGGCAGAATTGCAAATTATATCAGGAAACTCAAATCTTTGTGATCCTGAATATTGATGTGAAATTTCGATTGTTTTAAGCATAGGCAAATAAGCTGGCTGCAAGATACAAAACACATGAGCGTAAAGCAATTTTTTAAAGTTTTCAAACATGCAGTTAGCGGCAAAGAAATTGACTATACAAAAGGCAGTATAAAATATGCTTTGGTTTTATTAGCCATTCCTATGATATTGGAAATGCTGATGGAATCATTATTTGCCATTGTTGATGTTTTTTTAGTTGCGAAAGTCAGTAATAATGCTGTGGCGACAGTCGGGATGACGGAGGGTGTATTAATGCTTGTTGAATCGGTAGCGATTGGAATTGCCATGGCTACTACGGCTTTGATCGCGCGTAGGGTAGGCGAGCAAAAGTTGTCGGAGGCATCTGATGTCGCGATTCAGGCTATTTTTCTTGGATTGATTGTGGCTGGTATTACGGGTGGATTTGCATTTGTTTATGCCGAAGAGATTTTAAAATTAATGGGCGCAGATGCTGCTCTGATTGCTGAAGGAAAATCCTACACAAGAATTATCCTTTCGTTCAACTTTATATTAATGCTCTTATTTGTCCTTAACGGAATATTCAGAGCGGCGGGGAATGCAGCTATTGCCATGCGTACTTTAATACTTTCTAATGTTTTGAATATAATTCTAGATCCAATTTTAATATTTGGCTTAGGACCTATTACAGGGATGGGTGTTACTGGAGCAGCTATTGCCACTTGTATAGGTAGGGGAACGGGTGTGCTTTATCAATTGTATACTCTTTTTTCTGGCGGTTCTTTAATTAAGATTTACACTAAATTTCTAAGGCCTAATTTTATAATTTTATCAAAGCTGGTAAAAGTTTCATCTGGTGGTGCTGGTCAATTTTTAATTTCGACTGCAAGTTGGATTTTTCTAATTAGAATTTTAGCCACATTTGGGGGCATTACTTTGGCAGGGTATACAATTGCTATTCGCATCATTATATTTTCGATATTGCCCTCTTGGGGATTATCGAATGCAACGGCAACTTTGGTAGGGCAGAATTTAGGTGCCCAAGAATCTGAAAGAGCAGAAAGTACGGTTTGGATTGCAGGGCGGTACAATATGTTTTTTATGCTATTTGTCTCACTAGTTTTTATTGTTTTCGGAAGGCCGATAGTTTCTTTTTTTACAGAAGACGTAAACGTTATTTATGAGGCCATATTGTGTCTTAGAATTATTTGTTTGGGATATGTCTTTTTCGCTTATCAAATGATAATTGCCCAAGCTTTTAACGGTGCAGGAGATACTTTTACCCCTACTGTATTAAATTTTATTTTCATGTGGCTGGTGCAAATACCATTGGCTTATTATTTAGCTTATCAAACAGATCTAAATTCTAAAGGTGTTTATATTTCTATTGCCATAAGTTCTTCTTTGATGGCCTTGAGTGCAATAGTTATTTTTAGAAAAGGGAAGTGGAAAGAGACAATTGTATAGTGAATTTTTCTATACATATAATTGACTTCTTAAGACTTGTATTTTGATATTATGTTGTATAAATATGGGGGTTTATACCTATTTGTTTCTTCTAGAATCATTCTTGCAAATGAATCTTTTATAAGTTTATTATAAAGGTTCATTTTTTAAATATCACTTAATAGATAGTTTATCACATTAAGCAAATACAAACAGTAAAAAAAAGTGCATTAAGTTCGTTTTTATATCTAATTGTTGTAACTTTTAGTTGTATTTGAGGATGACTTAATGTAGAATCTACGTCTAAATAATGCTACGTTTATTTTGGTTAAAAATCAATTCTTTCAAACGTAATTTATATCACCTCATTAGCATTTTTTAGTAAAAAAAACACACAACATAGCCAGATATGGTAGTTAAGGAAATAGTTGCAGGAGCACGAGATTTGAAAAAGTCTTTAAAATCCTATTTTGGATTTGATGATTTTAAATTTAATCAAGAAGCAATAATTGCAAGTTTGCTCAATGGGGAAGACGTTTTTGTTATAATGCCTACTGGAGGCGGAAAATCTCTTTGTTACCAATTGCCAGCATTAATGATGCCTGGCACAGCTTTGGTGATTTCTCCGCTAATTGCTCTCATGAAAAATCAAGTGGATGCCATCAGAGGATTTAGCAGTAATGATTCTGTTGCGCATTTCTTAAATTCTTCGTTGAATAAAACCCAAATGAAGGCAGTTAAGAAAGACATTATGGACGGAGCAACTAAACTTGTATTTATTGCGCCAGAAACTTTGACTAAAGAGGAAAATATTAATTTTTTTAGAAATGCTAATGTCTCATTTATAGCTGTCGATGAAGCGCATTGTATATCAGAGTGGGGTCATGACTTTAGACCAGAATACAGACGTATCAAAACAATGGTTGAAGGCATTTCTACTTCTATTCCTATAATAGCACTGACGGCAACAGCGACGCCAAAAGTTCAAAGTGATATCATAAAAAATCTTGCACTTACTGAGCCTAAGGTTTATGTTTCTTCATTTAATAGAGATAATCTTTATTATGAGATGCGCCCAAAGAATAGCCGGGAGCAAGCTATTAAAGAAATAGTACAATTTGTAAAACCTAAGAAGGGGCAGTCTGGAATTATATATGTTCAGTCTAGAAAATCAACTGAAGAGATTGCTAAAGTTTTACAGATTAATGGGATAAGCGCCGCACCATATCATGCAGGATTGGATCCAAAAACACGGACAAAGGTTCAAGATGATTTTCTAATGGAAGAATTAGAAATTATCGTGGCGACTATAGCATTTGGGATGGGAATCGATAAGCCGGATGTAAGGTTTGTAATTCACTTCGATATTCCTAAAAGCATTGAGAATTATTATCAAGAAACAGGAAGAGGTGGCAGAGATGGTTTGGGTGGACATTGTTTATCTTTCTACTCTTATAAGGACATTCTTAAATTAGAAAAATTTCTGAGAGATAAAGGTGTAGCTGAAAAAGAATTAGCTGGCCAATTGATGGAAGAAATTATTGCTTACGCTGAAACTAGTTCGTGTAGAAGAAAATTCTTATTGCATTATTTTGGCGAACAATATGAAGAGGCTCGATGTGAAAAAGGTTGTGACAATTGCAAGTATCCCAAAGACAAACATGATGTATCAAATGAAATGCATCAAGCAGTGTCTACAATCGCAGACTTGAAAGAGAATTATGGCGTGAAACTTTTAGCAGATTTCCTTGTCGGAACAGTTTCGAGAGATATCAAGACTAACAACTTTGATCAGAAACCAAATTTTGGTTCAGGGAAAGAAAAAGGAGAATTGTTTTGGCATTCGATTTTAAGGCATGCCATCTTAAATAATTTTGTTTACAAAGAAGTAGAGCAATACGGCTTATTAAAATTGACTGATAAGGGAAGGGCATTTATTAAGTCTCCAGGTAAAATTGAAATTCCTCTTAATAGAGACTTTACAGATACTTCTGCAGATGATGTTGTGACCAATGCTTCTGGTGGTGTGGCATTAGATAGTACGCTTTTAAATATTTTAAAAGATTTAAGAAAGGCTGAAGGTAAAAGACTGAAATTGCAACCTTGGATAATATTTACTGAACCTTCTCTTAATGATATGGCTACTTACTATCCCATATCTATGGATGATATGAAGAACATATCAGGAGTAAGTGCAGGTAAAGCCAGAAAATTTGCAACACCTTTTATAGGTGTCATCAAAGAATATGTTGAAGAAAATAACATTGAAAGACCTCAGGATTTTGTAATGAAGCAAATGGCTAATAAGTCAAAATCTAAAGTTTCAATCATCCAAGGTATAGATCGTAAGCTATCTATAGATGATATCGCCGATGGATTAAAGCTATCTACAGAAGAGCTTCTAAAAGAAATGAATAATATAGTGATGTCTGGTACTAAGTTAGATATCAACTATTATCTCAACGAAAACTTAGACGATTCTGTAATCGAGGATATATTCGATTATTTCTCTGAATCAGAATCTGATTCTATTGAGGATGCCGTGGCCGAACTAAAAGAAGATGATATAACTCTAGAAGAAATTCTAATGGTTAGAATCAAGTTTATTAGCGAAATGGCCAACTAGATTTAGATGCAAATCCACATTATTAATGGGCCTAATTTAAATTTGTTAGGTGTCCGTCAACCAGAGATTTATGGGGATAAAACCATGGAAGAAGTTTTCGGCGACTTGCGTGAAAAATATCCTAAAGATAACCTATCATACTTTCAATCAAATCACGAAGGTGCGCTCATAGATAAGCTACATGAAATCGGATTTTCATCTGATGGTATAATTTTAAATGCTGGTGGCCTAACACACACTTCTATTTCTCTTGGAGATGCTGTCAAGTCAATTGCTAGTCCAGTTATAGAACTTCATATTTCTGATATATATAAGAGAGAAGCTTTTCGACAAAATTCATACATAAGAGATGGTAGCATTCATCAAATTGTAGGTCAGGGCATTGCGGGTTATGAAATGGCTTTAAAATATTTTCTAGATTCTGACAACAGGCAATAATAAACACACCGCCTCGGTTTTGTCACAATTTTTGGTCAAAAATTCCGCCAAAACAAACAACCGGTTTATCGATACCATGAGCTCAACTCATGGCTTTCAATATTTGACACCTCCGATGCCATGACTTCTTGGACAAAAGACATTGTTTAATCTAAACATTACCGGATCGTATCAGTGACTAACAAAAGTCCTTTTAGATTATATTGAAATTTGTGTGCAGAGTAGCAAGCTTCAGCTTGCCATTAAAACAATCTGTGTAATCCGTATTAAATCCGTGCCATCAGTGATTCAAAAAATAATCTATGCCTCGGTTTTGTCACAATTTTTGGTCAAAAATTCCGCCAAAACAATCAACCGTTTTATCGATACCATGAGCTCAATTCAGGGCTTTTATTATTTGACACCTCCGGTGCCATAAGTTTATGATTCCTTTTTTTCCAGTTAAATACGCTAGTGCACGCAGTAAAGGCACACCCTAATCCTCAAAACCCGCAAACGAAGTGAGCTTTCTATCATAAGTGATTGTAACTTCTAAAATTCACTCATGCGAATATCCACAATTCTTAGTCTAAAGTTCTTGCCCAATTTGATCGTCCTTTTGTAAAATAAAGTCCGCAATAAAAATCCAGTAGTAGCGATTGCACCACCAAGAACAACTTGGTTTTCGGTCATGTCAAAATCAGAATATGCAACTGTTGCAATACCGCCATAAAGAAAATAGGCTGAACTAAAAATCATCATTTTGTCTCCCAATGATCTGGTCCAAGGTCTTAGAAATTGTATATGTGAGATGTCCTCTGGCTTAAAAAAATTTTCATCAAAAATGATTGTGTTTTCTTTTGGCAGGATATCAAATATCTTTTGTGTTCTCCAGTCCTTAGGATATTCGTAAAGTTTGAATATTAAGGTATGGTTTATACTGATCTTTTTTGATTGTGGATTATTCTTTTCCTCAAGTTGTAGAAAGATTTGCGATTGAATCGGGTAACTTATAAGAAGAAGTACGAATAGATTAAGAATTAATTTCATTAGTTAGATGTAACAAAAGCGCTTTGACAGAATGATCAATTTTTTTAAAATCTATGGGATGATTTTCTATAAATATAAACATCATTGACAATTTAATATTGCCAAGTGTGAAAATATGCTCTTGTAGTGCATTTTTATTTAATCTGTAGCTTTCTCTGACTCTCCGTTTGATGAGGTTTCTTTTAACGGCAGATTTAACTTTTTTCTTAGGAACAGAAATGCTAAAAAGCATTGGCCATTCGCCTTCATCGCTTTCCTCTAATAAATAAATAAGTTTAAGTGGGTATTTAAACCTAGACTGGGAACCTGAAAACAACTTGTCAAGTTGCTTTTGACTTTTGAGTCTTTCGTGTTTTTTAAGTGTGTATTTGCGAGTCATGTTAAAGCCATGGCTTATTGACTCATCAGAGTATATGTTTCTTTAATCTGCTGAGTGCAAATTATTTAGAACCCATTTCGTCAGAGACAGTTAACTTTGCTCTACCTTTTGCTCTTCTGTTGGCAAGTACTTTACGACCGTTTTTAGTAGCCATTCTCGCTCTAAATCCGTGTTTGTTTACTCTTTTTCTTCTTGAAGGTTGAAAAGTCCTTTTCATGGTAATATGTGTTTCTTATTAAGTCCCCTTTTTTAAGGGATGGCAAAGATAAATTTTATTTAGATAATAACCAATAGTATAAAGGGTCAATAAACCCAATAAATTGGTGATTATGAATTCATTGTAACTAAAAACTCTTCATTACTCTTTGTTCCAACCATGTGTTTTCTTAAAAACATCATAGCTTCATCTGGTTTCATGTCAGACAAGTGATTTCTTAACATTTGCATTCTGCTTAAGATACCATCTTCCAATAAGAGATCATCTCTACGTGTACTTGATTTGGTAAGATCGATTGCAGGATAGATTCTTTTATTAGAAATTGATCTATCCAATTGTAATTCCATATTACCAGTACCTTTGAATTCTTCAAAGATGACTTCATCCATTTTGGATCCTGTCTCAGTTAGCGCAGTTGCGAGGATTGTTAAAGATCCGCCACCTTCAATATTTCTTGCAGCTCCGAAGAATTTCTTTGGTTTTTGTAAAGCATTGGCTTCTACACCACCAGAAAGTACTTTTCCAGAAGATGGAGAAACGGTATTGTAAGCTCTTGCTAGTCTAGTTATTGAATCCAATAGAATAACAACATCATGCCCACTTTCAACCATTCTTTTGGCTTTTTCGATAACGATATTTGCCACTCTTACATGGTTCTCTGCAGGTTGATCAAATGTAGAAGCAATCACTTCTGCTTTTACCGACCTTTGCATATCTGTAACCTCTTCTGGTCTTTCATCAATTAAAAGTACAATCATGTAGCTTTCTGGATGATTAGAAGCAATAGAATTTGCAATATCCTTCAACAACCAAGTTTTACCTGTTTTAGGTTGTGCGACAATTAATCCTCTTTGGCCTTTTCCAATAGGTGTGAATAAATCAATCATTCTTGCGCCGTAATCTTTACCATCTTCTCTTGCGCAGAGATTGAATTTCTCATCAGGAAACAATGGTGTCAAGTAGTCAAAAGGAACTCTTTCTCTTGTTTTTTCAGGCAAAAGGCCATTAATCCTGGCTACTTTAAGAAGAGCAAAATACTTTTCACCTTCTTTGGGAGGTCTTATAGCGCCGGTTACTGTGTCTCCTGTTTTTAAGCCAAATAGTTTGATTTGAGAAGGTGACACATAAATATCATCCGGACTTGTTAAATAATTGTAATCAGCTGAACGTAAGAAACCATATCCGTCAGACATCATTTCTAAGATTCCTGATCCTTCAATGATACCATCTATATCAACATTAAAATGCTTATGCCTTTCTTCTCTCTTTGGTCGTTCTTTTCTTTCTGGACGGTTATTTTGCCTAGGAGGCTTGTTTTCTGCCGCTTTATTTTCTGGTGCTGCTTTAGCTTCTACTGGTTGCGCTTCTTTCCTAACTGCTTCTTTTTTCTTCGGTTCTTCTTTCTTTTTTACAGGCGCCTTGGCTGCCCTTGCTGGTGCTTTTTTAGCTTCAACCTTTTCTTTAGGGGCTTTGGGAGCTCTTGGTTTTCTGGCAGGTTTTTCAGTATTTGCTTTAGCCTTAGGCTTTGGCGCTTCCTTTGTTTTACCATTTCCACCTATTACAGCTTGATGGTCAAGGATTTTATAGATTAAATCTTGTTTACTTAATTTTTTATAACTTTTAAGTGAAAGTTGTTCAGCTACTTCTTTGAGCTCAGGAACGAGCATTTCATTCAATTGAAGAATATCGTACATGTAGAGTAAATATTAAATTTTAATTTAAATAGACCGTAGTATAAAATAAGAGGGAACTTGTTTGAAGCGAATCACATAATTATCAAAGAGATTGATGTAATTCTAGCGCAAATATAAACTTATTATTAAAAACATACAACTAGACTAAAATATTATGTATGAATAGTGGTCGTTTGCTTTTGATGCTAGGTATTTAGCCGGCCTAATTAGTATATTTGCGCCCATTAAATATGGAAAATGTTACAAGTTTCTAGAATTAGGTCAGACAAACAAAATGTCACGGAGGGTCTTAAAAAGCGTGGTTGGAAAGATGAGGATTTATCCATCTTAGATAAGATTATAGCTGCCGATGACAAAAGAAAAAAATGTCAAACGGAGAATGATGAATTACTATCAAAGCGCAATCAATTATCTAAATCGATAGGAGGATTTTTTAAATCTGGAGAAACAGAGAAAGCCAATAAAGCTAAAGCAGAAGTTGAAGCTTTGAAAGGGCTTATTTCTGTCAAAGAAGCTGAATTAAGTGAAGCTGTAGAGATAATAGAATCCGCTTTACTCACTATCCCCAATGTGCCTAACAAATTGGTTCCTAATGGGTTAACGGAAAATGACAATGAAGTTTTTAAAGATTGGAGTGGTGAGTTGCCTCAATTGCCTGAAAATGCATTGCCGCATTGGGAGTTGGGAAAGAAACATAACATTTTAGATTTTGAATTAGGTGTGAAAGTGACGGGAGCTGGGTTTCCTATCTTAAGAAATAAAGGCTCGCGTTTGCAAAGAGCACTCATAAATTTTTTTTTAGATGAAGCGTCTGAAAACGGTTATGAAGAAATCGTCCCACCGCTTTTGGTTAATGAGGATTCGGCCAAAGGCACAGGACAATTGCCTGATAAAGAAGGGCAAATGTACTATGTTGAAAAGGATGATTTGTATTTGATACCGACCGCAGAAGTGCCGATTACTAACATATATAGAGGCAATATTGTTAAGTCGGAGGAATTTCCCATCAAATTAGCGGGTTATACGCCTTGCTTTCGTAGAGAGGCAGGTTCTTATGGTTCTGATGTAAAAGGGTTAAATAGAGTGCATCAATTTGATAAAATCGAGATTGTACAAATCCAACATCCAGAGAAGTCATATGAAACTCTTGATAATATGGTGGGATATGTAGAAACATTATTAAATAAATTGGAACTGCCATATAGAATTTTGCGTTTATGTGGTGGAGACCTTACATATGCATCCGCATTGACTTACGACTTTGAAGTATTCTCGGCAGCCCAAAAGAAATGGCTAGAGGTGAGTTCTGTGTCTAATTTTGAGACATTTCAAAGTCAGCGTTTAAAGTTACGATTCAAAGATGAGCATGGTAAAAGCAAACTGGTACACACCTTAAACGGAAGTGCATTAGCATTAGCTAGGATTATTGCGGCATTATTGGAGAACAATCAGACGGAGAAAGGTATTAGAATACCAAAGGCTTTGCAGAAGTATACGGGTTTCGAATTTATTGATTAAAAAAAAATCTATTTAAAGATGATTGGTTATATAATTATTATCGGTGTTTTTTCAGTTGTTGGCATGATTGTCAGCGGAAAATTAAAGTCAACTTTTAACAAGTATGGCAAGGTAGGACTGCAAAATGGCATGACAGGTAAAGAAGTGGCCAAAGCCATGTTAGACCACTATGGTATTCATGACGTAAAAATTGTGCCAGGAAGAGGATCACTAACAGATCATTATAATCCTATGACAAAAACAATTGCTTTAAGTGAGCCCGTATTTAATAGTAGGAGCATTTCAGCGGCTGCAGTTGCCGCACATGAATGCGGTCATGCTGTCCAACATGCAACAGCTTACCCAATGTTAACAATGCGATCTACTTTAGTCCCAATTGTCCAATTCTCTTCTAAAGTGCAACAGTTTTTATTTATGGGAATGATGATAGGATTGGGGTCAGGACTTATGAATTCAACATTGGGGCTAGGATTAATAACTGCGACTTTTGGTTTAACGGCACTATTTAGCTTAGTGACTTTACCTGTTGAATTTGATGCGTCAAATCGTGCATTAGCATATTTAGATGCTTCTGGTATAACTGAAGGTGCAGAATATGACGGTGCAAAAGATGCGCTTTGGTGGGCAGCCATGACTTACGTGTCACAAGCATTAGCATCATTAGCAGTATTCTTGTTTTTCATTCTTAAAATGTTTGGAAGCAGCGATTAAAGAAAATCTTGAACTATACATACATCCTTTTAATAAGAAAAAGTTAGATTTAACTTTTAATAATACTTCAGTTATGAGTGAAGCTATCAACGCATCTTTCGCCACAGGCAAAGCCAGTATGGAGAAATCCATCGAACATTTAAGATCAGAACTCCTAAAAGTAAGAACAGGTAAAGCCTCGACGAGTATACTTGAAGGGATAATGGTAGATTATTATGGTACACCAACACCTTTAAATCAAGCCGCAAACTTGTCAACTCCTGATTCCAAAACGATTTCAATCCAACCTTGGGATAAGAAACTATTAGGAGTTATTGAGCAAGCTATATTCGCAGCCAATTTGGGGTTAACACCAATGAATGATGGTGAGTTTGTAAGAATTACCATTCCGCCTATGACGGAGGATAGAAGAAAGGAAATGGTTAAAATCTCAAAAGCACTAGGTGAAGAAGCAAAAGTGAGCTTAAGAAGTGAGCGACAAAAAGTAATGTCGACGATAAAAAGTGAAGTCAAAGATGGCTTTCCTGAAGATGCGGGAAAGAAAAAAGAAGCTGAAGTTGAAGGTATGATTAAAAATTATATTGAAAGTATCAGCAAATTATTAGATGCAAAAGAGAAAGACATTATGACTGTCTAATATTCTGATTTATGAGAGAATATGTAGTTCAGATTTTTCTTTTCCTTGTTTTCTTTAGCTTATTGGCTTGTAGCCAAAAACCCATAAAAGAAATATTAACTGCTCCAGTCTACGATGAGCCTATTCAGGCTATCCTTATCGATGTGGGTAAAACTTTCGGTCCATGTGAGCCAAGTATAGATATAAATCCAACGGATACGGACAATATGGTAGCAGGGTCTATTTTAGATAAAGTTTATGTGTCAAATGATGGAGGCTATAATTGGAAAAAAGATAAATTAAAATCTACTTATGGTGTCTATGGAGATCCTGTAGTTCGGTGCGACGATAAAGGTGTTTTTTATTACGCGCATTTATCTAATCCTGGTGGAGGAATCTTTAGAGATAGCAGTTGGTTGGATAGGATTGTCATCCAGAAATCTACCGATAAAGGTAAGACTTGGAATGATGGTTCTTTTACATTACCACGTACACCTAAAGATCAAGATAAACAATGGTTGGCCATGGATCCAGATGAAGGTAACATATATGTGACTTGGACAGAATTTGATTTGTATAATAGTAAACTTCCCGCAGATAAATCTCGGATTTTATTTTCTAAATCTATTGATCAAGGCGAAAGCTGGTCTTATCCATTTATGCTTTCTCAATTTGAAGGAGATTGCATAGACGATGATCAAACTACTGAAGGTGCAGTGCCTTGCGTGGGCCCTTCAGGAGAAATATATGTGGCTTGGGCATTTGACGAGAAAATCTATTTTGACAGATCATTTGATCAAGGGCAGACTTGGTTGGATGAAGATATAGTTGTCACAGATCAACCTGGTGGATGGACTTTTAATATACCAGGTATTTTTAGATGCAATGGCATGCCTATTACTGAAGTGGATAGGTCTGGGGGAAATTATAATGGAAGAATTTATGTCAATTGGGGAGATCAAAGAAATGGTCAAGACGATACTGACATCTGGATTGTATATTCTGATGATAAAGGAAGTACATGGTCAAGCCCTACAAAAGTAAATAACGATAATACAAATAAACATCAATTTTTTAGTTGGATGGACGTTGATCAAACGACAGGATTTATATATGTTGTGTTTTATGATCGCAGGAATCATGATGACAAAACGACTGATGTATATTTGGCTACTTCAGTAGATGGTGGTTTGACCTTTTCTAACGTAAAAATTAATTCTGAAAGCTTTATTCCCACCTCTAACGTATTCTTTGGAGATTATAATGATATCAGTGCTTATGACGGTCGCGTAAGACCAATTTGGACGCAACTTACTGCAGGGAAGTTAAGTGTATGGACTGCTATTATTAATTGAAAGTGAATAGGAAACAGAGGTTTTCTCGAGGTATCAAATAGTAACAAGGATGATGAGAAAATTCTTACGAAATCTCTCCACTTTTAACTTATAACTCTGAAAAGAAATTACAAGATTAAGACAATCGGAACGCCGTAGACGTAGATTTAGTGAATCATTTAAGAAACAAAAAGTAAAAGAATTTGAGCTAGGAAAGGTGAGAATTTG
>ENA-ORXM01000443-ORXM01000443.1-marine-metagenome-genome-assembly--contig:-NODE-443-length-75201-cov-38.634910_pt1 | contig 75201 bp, 65 predicted proteins | sample MGYA00237867_ERZ511480 | MGnify/ENA primary metagenome ERZ511480 (study PRJEB26309, sample SAMN06266103) | marine metagenome | isolation source: Algal blade | place: United Kingdom:Sidmouth, United...
TCTCAGTCCCAGTGTGGCTGATCGTCCTCTCAGACCAGCTACGGATCGTCGCCTTGGTAGGCCATTACCCCACCAACCAGCTAATCCGGCTTAGGCTCACCCAATAGTGAGAGGTCCGAAGATCCCCCTCTTTCCACCATGGTGCGTATTCGGTATTAGCCCGGATTTCTCCGGGTTATCCCCAGCTACTGGATAGATTCCTAAGTGTTACTCACCCGTCCGCCACTCGCCAGCCAGAGCAAGCTCTGCTGCTGCCGTTCGACTTGCATGTGTTAAGCATACCGCCAGCGTTCAATCTGAGCCAGGATCAAACTCTTCAGTTTAAAAGTGTTCTTCCAACCACCCCGAGGGGCGACCGAAAGGTGGCCTTCGCCACACAACCTTTCGAACGAAGGAGCCTGAAGCTTGCCCATGCTCCGAATTGCTTCGAAACACAAATTAAAGCTTAGCTACAGGTACTTCGCTTCCATCTGTTGCAAGAGCAACCGACGCAGCGCAAGCACCCATTAAAATTACTCGGATTCGATTGTCAAAGAGCGGGCCGAAGCATCAACTGAAAGTTCTGCTTAGCCGAGTTCGAGGAGTGTACCACGAACTTCGAAGAGGTGCCAAACAAAAACTGACCGCCTCTTCTTCTTGCTTCCCGCCAGTGCCGCGTCTGTCGCTGCCCTGTCGAGAGCGCAAAGTATACGGCCGGAATTTCTCACGTCAACCGGAAGCCGAGAAATAATTCCAACAGGGTTCGAGACGCCACGGCACAGCCGCAGTATCGCCGATACCGCCCCGCCTGACGCGTCGGCTGTCGTTGCTCGATTCACTCGAGTCTGACTCGCGCGACACGTCGCTTGCCGACCTGCACAAGGCATTCCACATTCCGCGCCATTCGAACCTTCCCGTCCTGTACACGTTCACCTGCAATACGCACCGCACCTTGTCGAACCATGCGGTGACTGTCCGACGTACTGTTCGTCATTCCGGCAGCAACCAGGACATTCGCGACCGGCATGCCGGTCGCGTCCGCACAAGGGATCGTGGTCAACGGAAGATCTGCAGGCAAGCCCCCTCGCCGAAAACGCTCGATGAACGATTCCATCGCTCGCTTCGCCCCGACGTCGTCATGGAAGCGGGCGACGATCTCCAGCGCCAGCTCGTACTTGATGTCACGCGGATTGCCGCCCGCATCGACCTGCTGCCGATACGCTGCCAGCTCGTTATTACTGCGCAGGCTGAGCAGATCGAAGTAACGCCACATGATGTTGTCCGGAATGGACATGAGCTTGCCGAACATCTCATCGGGTGCATCGTGCACGCCGACATAGTTGTCGAGCGACTTCGACATTTTCTGCACACCATCGAGTCCTTCCAGCAAGGGCAACGTGACCACGACTTGAGCGGCCATGCCCTCGGCCTTCTGAAGCTCCCGCCCCATCAACAAGTTGAATTTCTGATCGGTACCGCCGAGTTCGACATCAGCACGCAAGGCCACCGAGTCATAGCCCTGTACCAAAGGGTACAGAAACTCGTGCAAGGCGATGGGTCGCTGCTCGGCGTAGCGACGGCTGAAATCATCACGTTCGAGCATCCGCGCCAGGGTCTGCCGCGAGGCAAGCCGGATCAGATCGCTCGACGACATCGGGCCGAACCACTCCGAATTGAATCTGATCTCGGTGCGGTCAGGGTCCAGCACCTTGTATACCTGTTCCCGATATGTATCGGCATTGACCTTGACCTGCTCATCATCGAGCGGCGGTCGCGTGGCATTACGGCCGCTCGGATCGCCGATCCGGCCAGTAAAGTCGCCGATCAGGAAGATCACCGTATGCCCGAGATCCTGAAATTGACGCATCTTGTTCAACAGCACGGTATGGCCAAGATGAAGATCCGGCGCCGTTGGATCGAATCCTGCCTTGATACGGAGCGGTCGACCCGTTGCAAGCCGCGTCAGGAGTTCGTCGCGTAGCAGCAGTTCGTCGACGCCACGCTCGATCAGCGCAAGCTGATCTTCTGCGTTCATTGCGTTCATGGTCTCAAGTGTCTCGGCGGAGTTCTGTTGAAGTCATGCGGTCGGCGCGTACGCCGCTGGCTTGTCGATGACCGGTACTGTGACGACCTGTTCGAATCGACGGATCGCAATCCCCTGCACATGTTCTACAATCAAGTGGCGGTGCGCCATTCGCGCCCGGACCTTACCAAAAGTCGGTGCATGAAGCCGTCCCCGCCACTCCTACCGGGCTACTGCCTTGACCATCGATAGTTCACGTAATCGCTCCCGCTGCATCGACTTCACCGCTCCGTTCCGGCTGGAGGCCGAAGCGAAACCCGTGCGACGTCGTCCTGGCCGCAAGGCGGTGTTGACCGGGGCGGTACGAATCGATGCACACAAACCGGTCACTTCAGGCAGCACCGGACACGCACCCAAGATGGTCGCCGGCCTGATGCTCGTGGCCAGTGGCATCCTCGTGACCACGGCGAGCATCGGACGGGTGACGCCTGCGATCGATGTCGATGCCGACAGCGCTGCCGGGAACACGGCCGGCAAGCGCGTCGCACCCGCCTTCTTCTTCGACGATGCGAGTGATGCTCTCGGGGATCGACAGAGCGTGCGCACGAACGAAATCGCTGCGCCGCTTCTTGCCGAACCTGTGGTCGACGACGCGGTCGCCGCCGTGCCCGAGACGAACAATCGACACAAACTCGAACTTGCCTCGATCGCAACGGCCGACCAGAACCCGCGAGCAGATTCGCTGGAAGACAGGCAACCAGAATACGCCTTGCCCGCGTCCACGCTGCTGCCTCCGCCTGCCACGGCTCACGACAGCGATGTCGTCTCGGCGCCCGGGCCCCGGACGGTCGAGCCGTCGACGCCGAACACCATCAACTATGTCATTGCGCGCGGCGACACGCTTTCCGGCGTCCTGAACGACCACGGCGTGAAGATCGAACGCATGCCGCCTCTACTCGAGAACGACATCGTGAAGACTCACTTGTCCAACCTCGAGATTGGTCAGGTCTTTCAGTTGACCCGACTCGCGAATGGCGATTTTCACAGCATCAAGACCAAGGTCGGCAGCGACCTGAAGGTGACGATTCGAGCAGAAGGCAACGACTTTGCCATCGCCACCATCGACCTGCCGGTCGAGCGGAAGCGTGTTGTCTCCTCCGGAACGATCGATCAATCGCTCTACATTGCGGCCGAGCTCGCTGACCTGAAACAGTCGACCATCATGTCCCTTGCCGATATCTTCCAGTGGGAACTCGATTTCGCCAGAGATATTCGCCAGGGAGACCAGTTCGCCGTTGTCTACGACCGACTCTACCGTGAAGGGGAATATATCGGCGACGGCGAGATACTCGCCGCTGAATTCGTTCGCGGCGGTCGTACGCACCGCGCCATCCGCTTCACCGACGAGAACGACAACAGTGGCTACTACGCGCCGGATGGCACCTCGAAGCGACGAACCTTCCTGCGTCATCCGGTCGATGTCGTGCGCATCACATCGAAGTTCGACCCGAAACGCCTGCACCCCGTGTTGCACAAGATCCGCGCACATCGGGGCGTCGACTATGGTGCGCCGTACGGGTCGCCGATTCGCGCGACGGCTGATGGCGTGATCAAGTTCGCAGGCTCCAGGAATGCCTACGGAAATACCGTCATCCTGCAGCACGGCGACAGTGTCAAGACCCTGTACGCGCACATGTCACGCATCTCCGACAAATCATCGGTGGGCGCGCGAGTCAACCAAGGAGACGTCATCGGCTACGTCGGAAACAGCGGTCGTGTCACCGGAACACACCTGCACTACGAGTTCAGGGTCGACGAAAAGCACGTCGACCCGCTGACCGTCGAATTGCCTGCAGCGAAGCCGCTCGAGTCGCACAACCTCGAGGCCCTGCGCGCGCGCGCTGACGAGATGATCGTGCAGATGAAGACGGCGACGCCCGCGACGGATGCGCTGGTGGCATCGACGAACGCACGTCCGAGTCAGTAAGCCACCGACCACGCGTAGCGATCGATAGCACCAGAGTTGACTGCAGACTGAGCCGCCGGCAGCGGCTTCAATCGTCGGAACTCAGACCGAGAAGGAGGATCCGCAGCCGCAGGTGGTCGTCGCGTTCGGATTGCGAATGACGAACTGTGAGCCCTCGAGGCCCTCGGTGTAGTCGATCTCGGCGCCTGTCAGGTACTGGAAGCTCATCGGGTCGATCAACAACTTGACACCTTCCTTCAACACCTCGGTATCACCGTCATTGACGACTTCGTCGAAGGTGAAGCCGTACTGAAAGCCGGAACAACCGCCACCGGAAACGAACACGCGCAGCATCAGGTCCGGATTGCCCTCTTCCTCGATCAGTTCCTTCACCTTGTGCGCGGCCGCACCCGTGAAGACGAGTGGGTCGGGCATTTCGAAATCGTCGATGGATACTTCAGCGCTCACGCGTTAATACCTCTCGTTCTCATTCAATGACTGCAGTGTACTTTACCCACCGTTCTAGTCAAGTATTTGCGGCGAAGCCCGTTCGTCGCCTGAGCGGCAGGCGGATAGCGGCCAGCTGGTCGACCGTCTGAAAGAGGTTGCGCCGGTCCAGAGTTGCTTCACGGCAGCAAGGCGGGCTGCTGCAACCCGCTGGTTTCGGCGGCGCCGGACATCAGGTTCAGGTTCTGCACGGCCTGTCCGGCAGCGCCTTTGACCAGGTTGTCCTCGACTGCCAGGATAACGGCTGTATCGCGGCCCTGAGGACGATGGATGGCGAGTCGACAGACATTCGTGCCGCGCACGGAGCGGGTCTCCGGATGGCTTCCCGCCGGCAGGACATCGACGAACGGTTCGCTGGCGTAGCGCTCTTCATAGAGGACCTGCAGATCGATCGTGGTGTCGGCCAGGCGTGCGTACAAGGTGGCGTGAATACCCCGAATGATCGGTAGCAAGTGCGGCGTGAAGGTCAGCTCGACCGGAGCGCCCGCCATGCCAGAAAGCTCCTGCTCGATTTCCGGCAGGTGACGATGACCGGCCGCCCCGTAGGCCTTGAAACTGTCACTCGACTCGGCGAGCAGATTGGCGACGGAGGCACCGCGACCGGCCCCGCTGGCGCCGGATTTCGCATCGGCCACCAGGGTATTCAAATCCACCAGACCACGCTCTACAAGGGGCAGGAAGCCGAGCTGGATACTGGTCGGGTAGCAACCCGGATTAGCGACGAGACGGGCACTGGCAATAGCCTTCCGGTGGGTTTCCGGCAGCCCGTAGACGGCGCGCTCGACCCATTCGGGCGACGCATGCGACACCCCGTACCAGTGCTCCCAGACACCGACATCGCGGAGCCGAAAGTCGGCAGACAGATCGATCACGCGAAGGCCGGCCGCGAGCAAGGCCGGCGCCTGCAGCATGGCGGTACCATTCGGCGTGGCGAAGAAGACGAACTCGGCGCCACTCGCGATGATGTCGTCGACTTGCGGATTGGCGAACGAAAGATCAGTGAAGCCCCGCAGGCTGGGGAACTGGCTGTCGACCCGTGTACCGGCGAGTGCGCGCGAGGATACGAAGGCAACATCGACATCGTCTCGCGGCAACAATAACCGCAGCAACTCGACACCGGTATAACCCGATCCCCCGATGATTCCGACCTTCATTGCGACTCCAGCTACCGATCCTTGGCGGCGGATTGTCGCAGACTTCAACGGGCCGGGCCCGGGTTCGCGAGATTGTCCCAGGTGGTGGCGAAGACATCGGGCCCGTGCACGTAGTAGGTCGCGTCATTGACCATCACGGCGCGACTCTCCCGATAGCGCGGTCCGTAGTAGCCATTGTCGGGCCCGACACGTTCCACCACCAGCGCACCACGCGACTCGATCCGCGCACTGTCATCTGCGTGGACATCAAAACCGTGCAGACCCGAATACGACCAGCCGTAGTAGTTCAGCGGATCGTTCGGCGTCGGCCGGCGCTCCGGGAAGGCGGTGCCGGCCACGTCGATCCCGAAACTCACGCGCGTCGGATGGTTCTCCGTCGCCCGCTGGACGGTGATCGCGCGATGATCGAAGAGCGCATCCGAGTGCGTGCCGAGCTGGCCGACCAGCAAGGTATCTGCCTCGCGTGGTGCACTCGGATCGGACACGTCGAACAGGGATAGCTTGACGCCGAGCACGAACCCGCCGCGCGCATCCTGGCGACCGTCATCGAGCACCAGCGCATCGCGGCCGATACCCAGCAGGTAGTCCTGGCTGATCGGCAACAGATAGTCGCTGTAGCCCTCGACCTCGAGTTCTGACAGCAGGGCCGGTTCACGCGGATCAGTCAGATCGACGATATAGAGCGGATCTGTCTGACGGAAAGTCACCAGATAGGCGCGATTGCCGAGAAAACGTGATGCATAGAGTTGCTCCCCGGGTTTGCCGATATGCGCGGGCTGCTCGGCATTCGGCAATTCGGCTATGCGTTGCAGGCTGCCATTGTCGTCCGGCGCCAGAATTGTCAGGCTGATCGGGCCGATGTCGAGCGGCTGCGTGCCGCCGTCAGACACATCCGCGGCGGCATCGTCGGTGCCACCATCATCAGCCTCTGTGTTGTCAGGCGTAGCGGCGTCCCCGGTCGTGCCGCCACTCCCCGGAGCGCCCGGCTCGATGGCGTCGCCTTCGAAGAACCCACCATCGGCAATACCGTCAGCAAAGCCGAAATCGCCTTGATCGTTGATCGTGGCGACGCGCAGGTAGCCATCTTGCTCGCTCATGCGGAACGGCTTGCGTAGCTCGTCGAATCCGAGATGGCCGCGCACGCTGCCGGACGCGCGATAGCGCAGCGAACCCGCCTCGATATCGAATTGATGGATGTCGGTCTCGACGCCACTGTCGCTACGACTGCCATCTTCAGGCAGGCCGTAGTTCCAGCGCGTGGTGGCAAGATAGACGGCATCGGGAGAGGCATACAGGGTCTCGCTGGCGCCCAGGTAGCACTCGCTGTCAGCCACCTCCATCGTCCTGAGATCGAGAACCGACAAGGTCACGATATCCGGCGAATACCACTCATCCCCGTCAGGACGTGCTGCAACGAAGCAAGATTCCGGTTCGACCAACGGCTCTCGTTCACCGGTCGACACATCGGTGACATGCGGCAACAGATCGGCTTCGTCTGCCGAGCCGACTGCATCCCGCCATTCGTCCGCCGTCTGCTCCCAGGGCTGTCGACCCGGCAATCTCGGGTAGAAGCGCGAGGCAACGAACAGATACGGGCCAATCCGCCGGCTCGACACGATCTGGCCATCGATGCTCACGTTGCCGGAAATACCCGCGTTGGCAGGATCGTCGACATCGATGCGGGTAATCATGCTGTCGATCCCACCGAAAGCATCCGGTCGGCCCCATTCATCCCAGTACCCCCAATAACCGTTGCTGGAAGAGGTCAGGATGATCTGACTATTCGAATCGGTCTCATGCAGGTACATGCCCTGCGCCTGACGCCCGTTCAGATCCACGTCGACATCTCGCAACGCGGTCGCATCAGCGGCATCGGCATCCAGTCCGAGCACTCGCAACATCGTCTGGATGGCAAACGGTTCCGCTACTGCCGAATCGACGGCCGCACCACCGGTCTCGATGACCAAGGGCTCTCCCGTCTCGATGTCGTCGATGACGACGGGTTCACCATCGATCGGGTAGAAATCTCCCGGGTAGGTTGTATTCAGCACGTACAGCCGCGTCCCGTCTGCGCTGACCTTGACGCGATCCTGCTCGTCGACCCCGACTTCCTGCACATTGGTGCCGGTCACATTCGGGCCGTCGGCGGTCGTGGTCGAGGCATCAGCCTCGGGTGCCGCCGCAGCTTCGCCGCGAGAACCGTCTGTCGATACGGGGCTCGCCACGCCGCCGGCGCCAGTGTCGCTTCCACCGCCGCCGTCGGTCCCGGCCCCGGTTCCAGCGTCGATCGCACCCTCCTCATCACCTCCGAAGTAGTCATCGTCGCCGCGCTGTGCCAGCAGGGCACCACGAACTTCCTGAAAGAAGACCTCGCGATCACCAAGATTGCGAAGCGCGACACGCGTGCTGCCGGCTGCCCCGTCGCCGTCGATCGCCCCATTGCCCGTCGCCCCGATGCCTGTCGCCCCGTTGTCGGTCGCCCCGTCGCCGCTCGTCGACGCGCCGGTGCTTGCACCCTGGGTCTCTGCGTCGACGGAACCGTCGCCACAGGCCACCAGCGTCAGCATGCCTGACAACGCACCACTGAGCAGGGTCGTTCTCGTGAAGGATCCGCGCATGGTCTGGCCTCTCATTGCTTGATCTGCAATTGGGATTATATACCCAATCGAACAGGAATAGCGACCAGGTTTCGCCCGCCTGAAGGTGAGTCAACGTTCCTTGAGCTGGCCGGCGAGTCGTTCGAGCGATTTCTCTGCATCCCGCACAAGGGATTGCCGGTTCGGACCCGTCTGCTGAATACAGCCCAGGAAGAGATCGAGCGTGGCGATCAGTTTGCTCGACAAGGCTCGCTGTGCCGACGACGGTGCGGCACGAACAGGCGCTCCGAGGACCCGCAGGGTACGTAGCGCCGGCACGACGTCGGGAAGATCGGTACAACGCAGCGCTTGCTCGATTTGCTGCCACCGGTCGTCGACCGGACTTGACCCCACCAATTGCAGGCCGCTCAGGTCACGCTCCACTTCACGGAGCAGGCGACGTGCCGCCTCGACACCCGACCAGCGGCCTTCGTGCCCGTCCGCTTGCCGCTCTTGTTCACTCAGTCCACCATTCCCGAGCAGATCACCCCACTGTTCGTTCGCTTCGTCGACAGAACGTGGCAACGCCTGCATCCAGAAGGTCGCACGGCGCAATGGGTCGAGCGACCGGACTACCGTCCGGCGACGCGACGCGCTCAACGACGATTCGGTTCCGAGCTCAGCCAGGGCGTCGTCAAGGACACCGAGACAACGCCGAATTCCGGTACGGACTTCGTGCGCACCGAGCAGCGACGCGACGCGTTCCGTGCCGCCGAGCTGCTCTCGCGCGAGCTGCAGTCGCCGGCGATCAGCGCATCCCTCAGGCTGTACGAGCGCGTCGATCAGGCGACTGATATCACGACAGAGCTGAACGTGAACGGCCGTGATCACATTCGCATCCGACTCCGTGACAGGCGCGTGACCGTCAGCTGGGCGCGAGGCAACAGGTGGGCTCGGTGCAACAAGTGGTAAAGCGAATCGTTTCTGCAGTGCCGACGCTCGCTCGTCGTCAGGATCGAGCCGGGCCACTTCGTACAGCAGCTCGAGACAGAGCGTAAGCGACTCCACAGCCGAGGCGCCGCCGTCCTCTTTGCCTGTCGTACCCTCTACATCGATGGATACCTCCCCCGTATCGAGCCATCGCGCGAGCGACAGGAAGATCTGCCGTCTGGCAGGCGATTCAGCGACTCCTTCCGGACCGAGTGTGTCATTCAGGACCAAGGCCGACTCGCACATGAGCACCGACAATTCCGGTTCATCGCTCGCGGCCTCGCGAAGTAGCTCGTCGATGCCTGCCGCGTGCAACAAGGTCGCCGAAAACACTCGCTCACCGCGAGTGGCGCGACTGTCGTTGAGAAGTGGCACCAGGCTCAGCGCGACTTCGTCTGCCCCCCGTCGCTGCAACTCACGCGAGTAGTGGCTCAGAGCTTCTCCGGCGCGAGGAAGGAAATCCGCGAAGGACATCTCGTCGATCGTCGTTCCCGCCCGGTGCGCCGCCAGCAGCGTGAGCAGCTCTTCGACGACGATCACACCGCCGATGCAGTCGAGCAGCACCAGGTCGTTGCGCACACGCCGGATATCATCTTCCAGCTGCACACTATCGGCGTGTGCCAGATCCATGCCACGCTGCTCGTGAGCATGTTTCCTGAAGACAGCCGCGCAACGCACCAGATCGCTCAGGACAAGGGCATCAAGCGAGTCTGCAACGGGCGCTGGTACGACCGACAGCCTGCTGACCGGCCGATGATCACCCCCTTCCGGGAGAGGACTCATCGCCGCGACGAAGCGGCGTCGCCAAATGCCTGTTCGCTCGCCATAGCGTTCATCCTCGAGCGTTCATCCACGCGTCAAATCCAGGAACCCGAGGTTAGCTGAAGCAGCGTGCCAGCGTCACACGCCGTGACATAATGCGCTGTTCGATCACTCGTCTGCCAGTACGGACCTCAGGGCCCATGATGACCCAATCCTCCAGCGTGGCCGCCACGGCACCTCCCTCGGCAAGCTCGGGCAGACCGTCCGCCACAGCCCCGAATACTCTGTCCGGAACCGTCGATCGAACCGGGCAAAGCGGGGGGCGAAGCGGCGTGACGCTCGGCGTGGTCATGGATCCGATCGAATCGATCACGCCCTGCAAGGACACTACCCTGTCGATGTTGCTGGCCGCTGCGGCGCGTGGCTGGACCCTCCACATCATGGAACAGAAAGATCTCTATCTCGTGCAAGGCAAACCTTACGCGCGACGTAGAAGGGTGACGGTACAGGACGACGATGATCACTGGTTCGAGGCTGAAACGCCTGTCGATGCACCGCTGACCGAACACGACATCATCCTGATGCGCAAGGATCCGCCGTTCGACATGAGCTACATCTACACCACCTACCTGCTCGAACGGGCGGCCGAGGCGGGTGTGCTGGTGTCGAATCGGCCCGCCAGCCTGCGTGATGTCAACGAGAAGCTCGCGACCACCTGGTTTCCGGAACTCTGCCCACCGACGCTCGTGACCACCCGTGCGGCCCGGCTCAAGGAATTCGTGACCGAACACGGTGACGTGATCGTCAAACCCCTCGATGGCATGGGAGGTGCGGGAATCTTCCGGTTACGCCCGGAGGATCCGAACATCAACATCATCCTCGAACATTCGACTATGAACAGTCGGCTGCAGATCATGGCGCAACGCTACGTACCGGCGATCGTCGACGGCGACAAACGTGTGCTCGTCGTTGCAGGTGTTGCCGTCGACCATGCACTGGCGCGCATTCCTGCCCAGGGCGAGACGCGCGGCAATCTGGCTGCCGGTGGTCGTGGCGTGCCTGTACCACTCGGCGACGCGGAACGTCGCATCGTCGAACGCGTCGCACCGACCTTGTTCGAACGTGGGCTCGACTTTGTCGGCCTCGACGTGATCGGCGAGTACCTGACGGAAATCAATGTCACCAGTCCGACCTGCGCCCGTGAACTCGACGCGAAGGCAGCCAGCGACCGGGGCGAGCAGGAACGCAGTGGCGCACCCGGGATAGCCACGCGCTACCTCGCCGCGCTCGAGAGTCGGCTCAGGTGAGCCGTCGCGAAGGACAGGGGGCGGACCTCCTGACGATCGCGCTGTTCATCGCCGCGGCCGCGCATGCCATCGTCATCCTCGGCGTGAGTTTTTCGCCCATCCTCAAGGAAATGCGCACACCGCCTGCACTCGAGGTAGTCCTGGTGCCCCTGCGCGTCGAGAACGATGAACCGGAAGCGGCCGACTACCTGGCGCAGTCGAGTCAGGACGGCGGCGGCCAGAGCGACGAGTCCGCGCGCCCGACTTCGCCGTTCGCCAGCGCCCAGGACGCCGACACCGACGGGGTTGCCCCACAGGCCATGCAGGCGACTTCACCGAGCGAATCGAGCGCCAGCACGGAAGACATCATCACGGCTGTCTACTCGGAAACCTCCGAGGAAAGCGAAGACGACAAGAAGGAGACTGAAGAGAGCGAGTTGGCGCCCGACACCATCCTGGTCGAACAGAATCTGGACATTGCCCGCTTGCAGGCCGAGATCGACCGACAGCAGGAGAAATTCGCCAAGCGACCGAAGATCAAGACCGTCAATGCACGCACGACCGAAGCCTCTTCGGCCGAGTATATGTACCGCTGGGTGGAGAAGGTGGAGAGTGTCGGCAACCTGAACTACCCGGCGGCCGCTCGACAAGAGGGCCTTGCCGGTGCGCTTGTGCTGATCGTCGGCATCCACAAGAGTGGCGAGATCGAGAGTGTGACGGTCGATGAATCATCCGGTTCGAAAGTGCTCGACGATGCCGCCAAGCGTATCGTGCGTCTGTCTTCGCCGTTCGATCCGATGACGGGCAAGCTTGCCGAAGAAACCGACATCCTCTACATCGTGCGCACCTGGGAATTCCAGACCAGCCATTCCGTCATCAGCTACTGACAACCACCCTGCCTTGGTCCTCACGCATCACTTCCTGCTCGCCATGCCACTCCTGCAAGAGGAGCATTTCCGGCGCTCGCTGGTCTACGTACTGGAACACGGCAAGGACGGTGCGTTCGGCGTCGTCGTCAATCATGCGCGCGGCATGCCGCTCGGCGATGTCTTCTCCCAGCTCGATATCGAATCGACGGACAGCGACGTATCCGATTCGAGCGTCCTCAGGGGCGGTCCGGTCGATCCGGGCCACGGCCTGGTCCTGCACCCGCCCGGCCCGGTGTTCGAAACCACGCGGGACTTTGGTGGCGGCATCGCATTGTCGAGTTCACGTGACGTTCTCGAAGCGCTCGCGATGGGCCTCGAACCGAGAAAGGCGCTTGTCTTGCTCGGCCACGCAGGTTGGGCCCCAGGGCAGCTCGAGGACGAAGTGGTCAACAATGCCTGGCTGACCTGCGAGGCGAACAGTCGCGTCCTGTTCGACACGCCGCTCGAGGCCAGGCGGGATGCGGTCGGGCGCCTGGTCGGCATCAATCTGGACGCGATGTCGCCCGAGGCCGGTCATGCCTGACGCACCTCGGCCCGACCAGGCTGTGCTCGGGGCAGTGCCGGAGCCATTGCCCGAGTTGCTGTCCGAGTCCTCGTCCAAGTCCTTGTCCACGGAAGCTCCAATCGACACGACACTGTTCGGTCTCGACTATGGAACTCGACGTATCGGCGTTTCTGTCGGGGCGACAAGACTGGGCCGGGCGCGACCACTCGTAGTGATCAGCAACACCAACGGTACTCCCGACTGGGCAGCGCTTGACGAACGCGTTGCCGAATGGCAGCCGAGCGCATTCGTGGTCGGCTGGCCCATCGATATCGACGGCGCTGAACAGGCACTGATTGCGCATGTTCGCGGCTTTGCCCGGCGACTGTCGAAACGCTACTCGCGTCCGGTCCATGCTATCGACGAGCGCTATACCTCGATCGCGGCCGGTGCCGAATTGCAAAAGCTCCGGGCCCGCGGACACCAGACGCGTCGTGTCTCGCGAGGCGATGTCGACACGATGGCCGCGACGCTCATTCTCGAACAATGGTTTGCCCGGCGGTCGAGCACAGATGAAGCGCCTGCAATCGACCCGCTCGCCGCTCGATGAAGACCTACGACACCATCGAGGTCGCCGCCTGGATCGACGCCATGGTTAACGAGCTGCACGCGCTCCTGCAGCAGGAACCCGACCTTGCGCTGATCGGCATACGACGCGGCGGGGTCGACGTGGCACGACACCTTGCCAGCGGCCTGGCGGCACGCGTCGCGCGCACGGCAGGGCACCCGGATGCTCATGCAAGTGCGGGTGCGGGTGCGGGTGCGGGTGCGGGTGAAGATACCGTCGACATCCCCTTCGGCGAACTCGATGTGGCGTTCTATCGCGACGACTTTGACAGGATCGGCCTGCATCCGATCGTCGGACCATCGATGGTGCCCTTCGATCTGGACGATCGCCACATCGTGCTCGTCGACGATGTCCTCAGCAGCGGTCGGACGGTACGCGCGGCGATGAACGAATTGTTCGATCACGGCAGACCGGCGCGCATCACGCTGGCCGTGCTGGTGCAGCGTCACGGTCATGAGCTGCCCATTCGCGCCGACGTGGTCGGGCATGCGCTCGATGTGGCCGACGACGACCATGTCGAGCTGGACGCCTCGGCGATGATCGTTCGCGTCGGCGCTCGTGACGAACTCGCGCGTCGTCGCGATGAAGTCGTCCAGTGAGTCGAACCTTGCTGATGACACGCACCGCGTACGCCTGCATCGCAAGCCAGGGTCGCTGATTCGTGAGTCTTCCTGATCCGCAACTCGGCAAGGGCGGGACGCTCCGCCATCTCCTCGATCTCGATTCTCTCGACGCCACCATGCTCACCCGTATCCTCGATACGGCCGAAGGGTTTACCGGCGTCAACGATCGATCGATTCGCAAGGTACCGCTGTTGCGTGGCAAGACGGTGGCGAACCTCTTCTTCGAGAACAGTACCCGCACACGGACCGCTTTCGAACTGGCGGCAACGCGACTGTCGGCTGACATTCTGAACGTCGACCTGGTGACTTCGTCAACCAGCAAGGGCGAGTCCTTGCTCGACACCTTGCGTGTTCTCGAGGCCTTGCAATGCGATCTGTTCGTGGTCCGTCACGGTGACTCGGGCGCAGCACACTTCATCGCACGACACGTCGGCGACACCATTACCGTCGTCAATGGCGGTGACGGGCGCCATGCCCATCCGACGCAGGGGCTTCTGGACATGTTCACGATCCGCCGCCACAAGGGGCGTTTCGACGGACTGATCGTCGTCGTCATCGGCGATATCCGGCACTCCCGGGTTGCCCGCTCGGATATTGCCGCCCTGGTCACGCTGGGCGTGGCGGAAGTTCGCGTGGTCGGGCCCAGGACCCTGTTGCCGAATGCGCTGGAGTCGCTCGGTGTGCAGGTATATGACAACCTCGACACCGCTCTCGACGAGGCTGATGTGATCATGGGTCTGCGCTTGCAGAAAGAGCGCATGCGCGGTGCCACGGTGCCGAGCAGTGGCGAGTTCTATCGCACCTTCGGCCTCACCCCCGAGCGGCTTGCCCGTGCCCGCCCCGATGCGCTGGTGATGCACCCCGGACCAACCAACCGGGGTGTTGAAATTGCCGCGGACGTTGCCGACGGCCCGCAATCGGTGATTCTGGAACAAGTGACCTGGGGGATAGCCGTCCGCATGGCCGTCATGTCGATGATCATCGGCGACCGGGCCGCCAGCGACCATCAGAAATCGATGATGGATGCGTCGACATGACCGATGACGCCCCGGCGGTTCTGATCAGAGGGGCTGCGCTCGCGCTCGCGACCGACGGCGAAGGCCGGCAACAGGTCGACGGCCCGACTGCCGACATCCTCGTCGAGTCAGGCAAGATCAGCCGCCTCTCGACAGCCGTTAGCCTCGACGCTGGCGGGGCAAGCGTCATCGAGGCACAAGGCCTGGTTGCCCTGCCGGGCTTCATCGATCTCTATGCCCGTCTGCGCGAACCGGGGCCCGGCGGTCACGGCAACCTCGAAAGCGAATCGGCGGCAGCACTTGGCGCAGGTTTTTCTCATGTGCTGTGTGCCCCGGACACGACGCCGGTCATTGACAACACCGCCACGCTCGAACTGATCCTGCATCGCGCAGACGCGGCAGGCGGTGCCCGTATTCTGCCGATTGCCGCGCTGACACAGGGCCTCGAAGGTCAGACGCTGAGCGAACTGGCGACCTTGCAGCGCGGCGGCTGCGTTGCCGCAGGCCAGGCCGACCGCGCCGTCGAGGACGCTGGCGTGCTCTTCAGCGCCCTGCAATACGCACATGGTTTCGGGTTGCCGTTGATCATGACGCCGCGCGACGCGCGACTCGGCGCAGACGGCTGCGCCCACGACGGTGCCGTGGCAACGCGACTCGGGCTACCGGGAATACCGGTTGTCGCTGAGACCGTCGCGTTGGCCCGCCTGCTCGAGCTGGTCAGAGAGTCGGCTTGTCGACTGCACGTATCTCGCGTCAGCTCGGCCCGAGCCGTCGAACTCATCGCTGAAGCACGCGCTGACGGCCTGCCGGTCACGGCCGACGTCGGCATTCACCACCTGTTATTCACCGAAGACGAAATTGCCGGCTACGATGCGCGCTATCGCGCAGCCGTTCCCTTCCGGAGCGTCGACGATCGCACCGCACTCCGCAAAGCGCTTTGCAGTGGCGTCATCGACGCCATCTGTTCAGACCATGCACCGCTCGACAGAGACTCACGGCTCGCACCGTTTCCCGCGTGCACCCCGGGGCTCAGCGCCTACGACCATTTTCTCGAACTGTTGCTCGCGCTACCCGCGCTGCTCGAGCGACCGTTCGCCGAGTTGTTGCCAAGCGTGACCTCGGCACCGGCCACGCTGATCAAGCTCAACGGCGCAGACAGTCGCCACACGCTCGGCGAAGGCTCTGCCGCCGACCTGATGCTGATAGACCCTACCGCCGCCCATGACGAAGCGGCTCCGCGCTTGAGCGCGGGTCGAAACACACCACTTGATGGCGTCGATAATCTCCGTGAGTGCACCGGCGAGCACGCACCACTTGGCGGGCGGGTCAGGCATGCGATAGTGGCCGGTGTCGTCACTACTCTTGCCGATACATCTTCCCGCCCTGCTCTGCATGAAATTCCTCAACGGCACGAATGACCTCGTTGTTGTTGAGGGTGGCATTGACGAATTGCGTCGTGTTGAGCACGAACAGACCCGGGTGTCGTGAGGTCACCGCCGGCACGGTACGCGAATAGTCGAGCACCTGGAGCGGCTGGACACGCCTGGCTCGGTTGACGTGCACTGCAGTGATCGAAGCGGGGTCGAAGGAGGGAAACATTCTTGCCAGCGCCGCCAGGAAGGCATCGCTTGTCTCGCTGTCGCTGTCCTCGAAACCGCTGTCTGTCGAGAGCAGGTATTTCGGCAGGTAGGTCAGATACCGGCCGCCGGTCTGCTCCACGGGCACCACGGTCGACATGCCGATGACACCGGTAAACGGCATGCTCTCGTCGGCGACGTTAATGACGTAGTACGGCGAGATTGGCTTCTCGCTGACGACAACGACGCAGACGACGCCGAGATACTCGGTTTCACGTTCCGGTTCATCGATGCGCAGCAAGGATGTATCCACTGTCTGTCGAAGCACGCTGGCGGGGCCGGTGCAGATGACCCGGTCGAACAGGCGCTCCTCGCCATCCGCAAGGGTCACGCTGACTTGCGACGCATCGCTCTCCGTCCCCTGGTTGTCGAGAGCGGCGACCGGAGCGACCCGAGCGACCGCCCGAGCCGTTTCGACCGAACCTCCGCCCTGCTCGATCGCCTGCCGCAGGGTGTCGAAGATGCGGCGGTAGCCGCCGTCGACATGCCCGAGATGCTCGGCCTTTGCAGAGCCTGCACGGGCCGAGAACAAGCGCTTGATATAAGACCAGATGAATACCGCCGAGACTCGCTGATAGCTGGGCCCGAGCTTGGCCAACAGCAAGGGCTTCCAGAGTTTCTCGAACGTGGCCTTGCCTGAATAACGGATCAGCCACTCATCGACCGTCTGCCGCTCCAGTGGTCGCCAGGTATCGATGCGCGATGCGTAGAGCAGCGTGAAGGCGAGCCTTGCCTTCGACCACAGCGACAGCGGCGGAAAGCGCAGGAACTCGATATTGTTGCTGATCGAGTGCATCTGGTCATCGACATAAAAGCCGGTTCGCGTCCGCGCCCAGAACATCGCCGATTCCAGCCCCAGCGCATCGAGCAGGCCGATCAGATGCTGATCGGTCGGCAGCACGACATGGTAGAAGCGATCCCACTCGAAATCGCCGAAGTCGTGCCACGTTGCGAGGCCGCCGATTTGCGGTGCGCGCTCGAGCACGGTGACTCGATGGCCATCGAGCGCAAGTTTGCGCCCGAGAGCCATCCCCATGAGCCCCGCACCAACAATACAGACGTCAGCGCTTGCCGGCATCACGATCCTTCATCGCACCGATCTGCCAGGCGACGGTGCGTTCGAGACCGAGGGACAACGGAATCTGCGCCTTCACGCCGAGCAGTCGCTCAGAGAGCGTGGTGTCAGGGACGCGACGCCGCACATCCTCGTACTTCTTCGACGAGAAGCTCTCATAGGGGACCATCTCGATATTCAGATTCCCTGGCTTGACACCAGTTGTCTCTGCAGACGAGAGACACGCGTCGTGGACACGGTGTGCGAGTTCGAGAATGGTGATTTCCTCGGTGTTGCCGATATTCAGCACCTCGCCATTGGCCTCGTCGCGCACCATGGCGGCGTGAATGCCGTTGACCGTATCGGTGACATAGGTAAAGCTGCGGGTCTGCTGGCCATCGCCATGGATGGGAATGACGTCGCCAGCCAGAACCGCCTCGATGAACACCGGCGGCGGCCCCCCCCACCAGGACAATGGCTGGTTTGGGCCGTAGCTTCCGAAGAAGCGCAGTAGCGTCACCGGGAACCCATAGGCATCCTGATAGGCAAGCGCCAGATGCTCGTCATAGAGCTTGGAAACCGCGTAGCCCCAACGTGGCGACTTCGAGGAGCCGATGATGCTGTCGGTGTGTTCCTCCGAGAACGGCACCGCCGGATTCTTGCCGTAGGCATCGGATGTCGATGCGATGACGCACTTGATGTTCCGGGCACGGCAGAAATCCAGGACATTCTCGGTGCATTGCTGGTTGATCTTCAGCGTGTCCAGCGCATTGCCATAACGGGGGATCTTGAAGGCAGCCAGGTGGACGGCCACATCGATCCCGTCCGGCAGCGTATTGAATACCGCGGCCTCCATGGCATCCGCTTCGAGAAACGTGAAGCGGCTGTCGTCCATCGCCCAGCGAATGTTCGCCATGTGGCCCATGGAGAGGTTGTCGAGCCCGACGACGTCGAAATCTTCATCGAGCAGCCGCTTCAGGAGATTCGATCCGAGGAATCCGGCGACTCCGGTCACCAGCGCCTTGCGCCTACTCATCGGACGTGTTTCCAGTCTGCTTCATGACCCGCTCGCGAGGCTGCTTCAGCTCGAACAGGCGGTGCGAACCGAGGTGATAGAGATCTTCGAAATAGCGCATGTTTTGCAAGGCAATTGCTCCGAGTCCGATCAACTGCAGGGCCAGCATGGCCGACAGCAGCGCGGTGACGAAAGTGTGCGGATTCGCGTCGTAGGCGATCGCGAAGGCTTCCGCAAAATTCGGCTGCTTTCCGGAACTATCCGGCATTCCCAAAGCATCGAAGAAGTGGGCGAACATCCAGAAATTGACGTAGATCGCGAACATCGCCACGAAGATGCCCGGCACCACCAGGAAGAGGAACGGACGAAAGACGAAACCCGAGAGAGTCGTCGAACCGACATGACTGAAGATTCTCAGACTCGATGCGCGCGAGTGTTCATATGACAACTGCGGCCCCCAGTCCAGACGACCGGGAATTTCCTCGATCTTCGCATGGATGACCATCGACTTGTAGAGCATCTCCGGCATGATATCCATGCCGACTGAACGAAGGTCGAGCGAGCGGATGAACGGGCCGTCGTAAACGCGGACAAGCGATGTCAGGGTCGAGAAACGGCCACGCGCAAAGGTGCTCAGAAAGCGATTGCCGAGAATGCTGAGCGTGCGTCGCAGCCACGGCACATTGGCGATACTGCCGCCCGCCATGTACGGAGAAGCGAGCACGATCTTGGCATGTGACTCGCGGATCTTCGCGACGAGTTCGACGATATGCCGGGCGTCATAGCTCAAGTCGGTATCGAGCGTCACGATGAAGTCGCCGGCGGCGTTAGCGAAGCCGAATTTCAACACCTGGCCGAGGCCGAAATTGACCGGATGATGCAAGGCCCGTGTTCGCGACAACGAAGCGACCAGTTCGTCGGCGATCTCACCAGTACGATCACGACTGCCGTCGTTGATGATCAAGAGTTCCCAGTCGAAATCCACATCGGGGCTGGTATCGAGGTAGTCGTGAATATGCGCGACATGATCGGCAAGCAGGGCTTCTTCGTTGTATGCCGGCAGGATGATCGAGACTAGCACGCGCGCGACGGCCTTTCCCTGCTGCTGATCAGCCCCCTGCTGTTGATCAACCTCGTGCTGTTGCCCGGGAACGTGCTCCGCTGTCAACACCTTCGCCATGCTGATTTCTGTCTCCTTCGTCATATAGACGGCATATTCTAGCCGCGTGACAGACTTTGTCGGAGCTGTTTGATACTTGTTTCCACTTCATCGCGCATCATGAAGTAAGCCAGCAGGGCATAGACCAGCGCACCGGTCACGATGTCGGCCAGCAATCGCACCCAGACTCCCTCAATAGCGGCCGCGAGCGCCATGTCTACACCGATCACGGCAGCGGCCATCAGAAGACCCGCGAACAGCGGTGCGACGAGAATATCGACGATCTCGCGCAAGCTGACCGGCATGACCTTCGACATCACGATGAAGCGCACGACAGCATTGAGCAGTGCGCCGACGACGTGCGCCCACGCGACCGCACCGATCGTGCCGAAGTGGAGTACGGCAATCAGCAACAAGGGCGCGGTGATCAGCAATTGACTCACACCGAGCCAGAACAGCAGCCGGATGCGCCCTGTCGCCTTGTAGATGTCGCCGGTATGCCAGACCAGGCTGATGAGCACGGTCTGCAGCGCGATGCCCGACACGACCGGCACGGAATCCAGCCACTTGATACCGAACAGCGCGGGCACCAAGGCCGCCGACACACTGGCGATGCCGAGACCAACGGGGACGCTGACAATGGCGACGTAGCGCAGGGCCGTCTTCCAGCCGTTGATCATCGCGACCGGGTCCGATTGCTTTCTGACCGACATCGGAAAGATCACCTTCGAAAGCGATTCGATGATGGGTGTGATCAAGAGTGTGGGTAGTCGAAAGCCGATCATGTAGGCGCCCAGTGCCGCCGCGCCGAGCAAGCGCCCGACCAGCACGTAGTCGATGTTGGCGATCAGCGTGCCGACGATGCTCAGCCCGATCATGCCCCCGCCATAGCTCAACAAGGGTCGAACCTTCTCGGCGCGAAAAACGAAGCGGAATGTCGGCCACCAGCCGGCCGCAATCCAGAGCACGACAAGTTCGGCTGCCAGCGCAATCACGACGCTCACGATCATGGCCCATGCGCCACCGCCCGCCAGACCGATGCTTATCGCAGCGATACCCTTGACCGTCACCTTGACGAACTCGGGCAAGGCCATCAGCTTGAACTGCATGCGACGGGTCAAGAGGGCTTTAGGTACGATACGAAGCCCCGTGAAGACGAACGCGAGTGCCAGCACCTGCACCAGCGGAATGGCACGCTCGTCGTCGAAGATGATTGCCGCGACGGGTGCGGTCAGATAGACGATGGAGGCGATACCGAGCCCGGTCAGCGCGCTGATCCAGAAGGCATTGTTCTGCAGTTCCTCATCCTCGCCGTGATAGACCAGCGCCGACTCCACGCCAAAGCCTTCGAGAATCTCGATGAAGGTCACGAAGATCAGCGCATAACCCGCCAGCCCGAAATCCTCTTTCGACAAGAGCCAGGCGAGCGCGATCGTCGTCAGCAGGTTGATCACCTTGCCGCCGTAGCGGGTGCCCACCGTCCAGGCCATCGCCCAGATGACGAACTGCGAGTCTTGCCGGTCGGTACCGGACTTGCTCATCGACGATTGCTTGCCAGCGAGCGGTAGATATCAGTCAGTCGTCTGGCCGTGCTGTCGAGTGAATGATGAGCTTGCACATGCTGCAAGGCGGCAGCGCCTCGCGAACAGGCCAGCGTCGGATCGAGGGCCGCCTTCATGGCCGACACCAATTGCCCGGTATCGTCCGGTTCAATCAGCCAGCCGCGCGCGTCGTCGCCGAGCAGTTCGCGCGCCGCGCCAACATCGGTGGCAACGATCGGCAGACCGGCCGCCATGGCCTCGAGCATCGAATTGGACATCCCTTCGGTCGATGAGGGCTGCACGAAGACTGACGCACCCGCCAGCACCCCCGCTACGTCCTCGCTCTGCCCGTGCGCGATCACTCGCGCATCTTGCGCCGCCGCCGCCGCGACAATGTCACGCTCCGGGCCGTCACCGACGATGAGCAGCCGACAGTGCGGGTGTTCCTCGACCAGCTGTCGAAACGCGTCGATCAGCCGATCGATGCGCTTCTCGACCGCCAGACGGCCGACATAGACGAAAACCGTGGCATCGGCAGGAATCGCCTGTGACTCGCGCATCGAGACATCACCGTGCCGTGACGCCTGCGCCTGAACATCGACGGCATTGACGATGCGATGACGATGCTCGCTCGCCACCCCGAAGGCCGCGAACTCGGCATCGATCTCGTCGCTGATGACTTGCGCCGCGTCGATCGCACGACCGAGCAGACGTCGACGCAATGCATAGAACGGCTTGTGCCGAACACGATCGAGATCGCCCTCGCGTCCACCGCGCAGGATCTTCAGCACCATCGGCACGTCGGCAAAGCGACGATAGAGCGCGCCGATCGTAGCCGGCGTCATCAGGGAGAAAGCATGCATGACCGCCGGACGGAATCGGTACAGTGCCCACAGGGCACCAACCATGAAGCCGACCGTACCAAGGGGTCCGAAGCGATTGCTGCCAAAACGGACAACGTCGACGCCGTCGACGCTGGATCGGGCCGGCGCACCCTGTATTCCCCGGGTCACGATCAAGGGCCGGACGCCACCTGCGACGATGCCCGGCAGGAATTTCTGCAGCTGTCGCTCGGAACCACCCACCACCGGGTGGTAGGTCTGGGTTATGAAGGCCACGCGCAAGGGGGGCGGGCGAACCACGGCGGATTCGTCGACGAGCTGTCGGTGGATCACTAGGACCGCTCCGATTCATCGACCGAAGGCGCTGTGGCTGGCCGGGATTCTGCCTGCGTCGATTCTGCTTGCTTTCGCGGCACCCAGCGGCTTACCCGCCGACCGCGCAGGTAATCGTAGACGCCAAGACTCATGCCGAGCAGACCGAGCACCAGATAGGCGAGCGCTTGCCAACGACCGCTGATCAGGACCACGGCGACGCCGGCGGCGAACAACAGGCCGGCGATGAAAATCAACCAGTACATGTCGATCGCCAGACCGAACAGGCTCGATTCACCCGGCAGAAGCAGGAGAATGAGCAGACCGAATAGCAAGGCGACGAGCGCACAAGGTACGGCGACGCGGCGCAACACCTTGTTGATGAAGAGCGCGATCGCGAACAGACCGTAACGCCACGGAGCAAGCAGCTCACGCCGATGCCAGAGAGTTGCGAGCCCGCGACAGGTCACGCGTCGACGACGCTCCAGTTCATGCCCGATGTCGCGCGCCGGCCGCCCGATCAGGGCGGCAGCGCCAGGCTCGAACACCAGCCGCTTGCCGTGGACGACGGCACCCAGCCCGGTAAACAGATCGTCGGTTACCGAGTCCGGCAAGGAACCAATGCAAGACCGTCGGACGGCATACAGCTTTCCATCACAGGAGGTCACGGAGCCGAAACAGCGCATCTCGAGCATTCGTATGCCGCTGTCGAGCGCACTGTAACCTGCCTGAGCCTCACCGAAACGACTGTCATCGACAATCCGGCGGCGACCTGTCACCGCACCGATGCCCGGATCGTTGAAGGCGCTCAGCAGCGCTTCGAGACTGGGTTCGTCGACCCGTGAATCCACATCGGTGAACACGAGCACGTCGGCCTCTGCGATGGCATGAATTCTCGCGAGTACGATATTCTTGCCTTGTGCAGGCGTCATCTCGATCCAGCGCAGGCTCGAATCGTCGAAAGGAGGTGGCAAGGGCCCCTCCGGAAGCGCACCGTCGAAGCCGATGAACAGCTCGGTGATTCTGGAGCCGTTTGCAGAGTCCGGGCTTGCATGAATCCGCGCGGCATGCTCGAGAAATTCTCGAACCTTCGCCTCGAGACGATCGTCGACTCGGTTACTGACGGTGACCATGCCGATGCGTCCGAGCGCGCCTGCATCGACATCGGCAATGTCGACATCTGCGGTGATCGTCTCGACAGGATGGAACGGCCTGACACGGGCGAGGACACGCAGAGCCAGCGGGTAGGCAAGGAACAGCAGTGTGGGAAACAGCAGCGCGGACAGGACGAACAGCGCCACGCCAATCATGCAAGCCACGCCCGACACCATCGAATTCTGTGCAACATCAAGATCGATTTGCCTTCAAGTTCGATTGGCCTTCGAGATCGAATCGATCAGGCGCCTTTCGGCCGATCGCCGGCGACAGGCTCTTCGACGCCCGCGGACGCTTTGTGGTTCTTGATCTGTCCAAGAATGCGAATGCCCTTGCGCTGAAGTATGCGTGTCGTCGATGTCATCAGCTCACGGTCGAACGAACCACCCGCATTGACGATGACTATACCGTCCAGCCGCCGCGCGAGCGCCTCATGCGTGATGACATCGCCCAGGGTATCGAAGGCCACGATAGAGAACTCGCTTTCGGCGCGTAGCCAGTGCAACAACTCGAGCTGATCGACGCTGTAGCGGACGCCTTCCTCTACGCGAGCACTCGGCCAGATGTTGACTGAGCGAGGCCGGAGCGTGCGGATGCCGTCGACACAGTCGTGTGCCGCGGTCGGGTTTGCGATGATATCGCTTCGCGTCACCCTTGCAATCGTGGTCGTCAGCTGACTGTGTTCGACCACCGAACTCGCCAACAGCAGGGAAATGGACTGCGCCTGGTCGGTCTCGAAGACTCCCGATATACCGACGACCGCACGTCTATAGCTGTCTATCTTCGACTCGAGCGACTGCCGCAGGCCATCTATGGCGAGCTCGAGCGGCGTTGGCGCTGCCGCCACCCTGGCGGCCGCCTCGTCGGCAAGCCGGGTTATCGTGTCACGCAAGCCGCTCAATGAAGGTCGGTCGAACTGGATCACCGACGCACTCCGGAGAGTTCGCCCAGGATCGGCGGCTCACCTGCAGGCTGGGCATTTTGCTGCACATCGCTCAATGCCATCGGCGAATCGTGCAGATAGACGAGACGTCCGCGCGATCCATTGCCGAACCCGTCGCGATACATGCCCGGCATCCCCGTGGTGCCGGCCTTGCCCGACCGGAACAGCTCCACCCAGACAGCAATGATCCAGCCGATGAAGAATCCGATCAGGGCGCCGAGCGTGAAACGGGTGAACATCGACAGACCCGCAGCCGTGCGCGGCACGGCCGGACTCTCGACCACGCGTACATTTGCCTCGCGCGCCGCATCTGTATCGGCCAGGATCTTCTGTTCGAGGTACTGTTCGTCGACATCGAGATAGCGCCTTTCGAGAAGCGCCAGCTCATCGGCAAGCTTTCCTGCTTCGCCGAAGCGCCGCTCGAGCGCCTGCAGGTCCGCCTGCAGCTCGGCTTCCTGCTCCTCGAGAGATTTCAGTCGAACCTCGGCACCCGCCGTGCTGATCGTCAATTCGGAGCGCTGCAACTCGAGACTATCGCGAATCGGGTTGTTGCCGGTGCGCTGCAAGTCTCGCGAAGCTGCGCCTTCTTCCGAACGGATGATGCGTTGCAATTCGCTGATTTCACTCTTCACACGCGTCACGGGACGACTGGTCGGCGTGAACTTGCCGAGCAGCTGCTTTTCCTCGACCTGAAGTTCGACCAGGCGGCTGCGCGCGCGCTCCAGAGCGGAATTGACCTGTGATTCCGAATAGATTTCCTTGCGCGCAGGCTGTTTCGAGATTTCGCCATCGATGACGGTCAACTGCTGGCGGTCCTCGGCAAGCTGCCGCCGCGTCGCCCGTGTATCGGCACGGAGTGACATCAGCTGTTCACGCGAGATGCCCATCGTCGCCTCGATGTCGCGGATACTCGCGCCGGCCAGATAGGTTTCCTGGCGGGTCCGCGCGGCTTCGAATCGCTCCTGCGTCTCTGTCCGCAAGGAGGCGAGCACGTCGACGTTCTGCGTGCGCAACAACTTCTGGCGCTCGCGGAAGTACACTTCGATCAGCTGAGCGAGCACGAGCTTGGCACGCTCGGGATCCGTGTGTTCGTAGGTCAGGTGGATGATCGCGCTGTTCTCGACCGACTTGACGTTCAGCCCGCCACGCATGACTTCGACCGCATCATCGCGCGTGAACGAGTCATCGCTCGCATCCGAACCCCCGAAGCTGTTCACGCCGAGCTCGTCGACCACCTTCAGGTACTGATCGTGACTCGTCAGGATCTGCACATCGGTATTCATCGCCTCGGCAAGCATGATCCGTCCGTTGTTGCGGGACGACTGACCGATGTCGGATTGCAGGAATTCGTCGCCGAGCTTGAACAGCAGGCGAGCTCGCGACTCATAGACCTTTTCACGCTCCCAGCCGGCAAGCACGGCCGCGATCAGCGTCAGTGCCAGAATCGGAACGATGTACTTGACGAGCGGCCTGATTATCGTTTTCATCGGTCGTTTTCCTGTGCACCGGCGACCTTCGGGTCGATCACCATCGCGAGAGTCGCGTGTGCGACGGGCAATCTCGTTGCCGCGATCATCACACCGAGCAAGGCCCATATCGGCTGCGCGTGCACATCGTGAAGAATAACGGCAGATAAATAGTAGGCAAGCGCGGAAATCACCATCGCTATCGTCAGATAGCCACCCGACCTGTCATGGTTCCGGAGTCTACGGATACCCTGCAGCAAGACTGTCAAGACCACCCCACCGATGGCGATCAGGAATACGGCGAGCCCGATGACTCCTCGTTCTGCCAACAGTTCGAGGTACATGCTGTGCGCCGACCTGTCGTCGTTGTACAGCTTGGTCCCGAAGTCGTAGGAATACATCTGGAAGTAGTGTTCGTAATTCGCGAGGCCGACACCAGTCAGCGGATGAGATTGCCAGAGTTCGAAAGCAACGCGCATTTCCGACAGCCGACCACGGGTCGCACCGTCGACCGGGGCCGCGCCATCGCCGAGCATGCGCCCGGCATCATCGATGGAGCGCACCATTCTTTCGGTATCGACGTACTGCCATGCGGCCAGGATGACGATCGTGGCCGCAAACAAGGCACCAAGCTGATACCAGAGGGGAATGCGTCTGGCGGAGAGCGCGAAAGCCGGCACCCCGATCGCCAGAAGCACCAGCAGGGCGCCGCGTGACTCGCTCAGCATGACGCCGGCCAACAGCACCAGCACGCAGGCATAGGCCAGCCGACGCACCCGGGAATCGCCGGTGAGAATCAGCGCAACGGTCAGTGGAATCATGAAGACGGCATAACGGCCGAGGCTGTTGGGGTGTCCGAAGGTTCCGGCTATGCGGTCGGTCACATCATCCACATCGTTGCCGGAGTAGACCTGCGTGAACCCGGGCAGGATGCTTTCGAGGCCCGGAAAGAAGGAGCCGAGTATCGCCAGCAACACCGCACCGGTAGTGCCCACCATCGCGAGCACACAGACGTTCGGAAGCGAGGTCAACACACCGAAACGGCCGACCGTCAGCGCCAGCGCAAGACAGATGATGAGGTTCCGCCGCTGCAGGCCGAGTTCGTCCAGCGCAAGCGTCGCGTCGGTGGCATACAACGCGGGAATCAGCGTGAAGACATAAAAAAGTGCAAGAAAGCTCATGCAGACGCAGAACGGAACAGGGAATTCGCTATCGCGTGTCACCGGCAGCCAGAACCGCTCGGGAATGAAACGTGTTCGGGACTGACGGACCCAGATGATGACGATGGTGGCGATCAGCACCATCGGCAGATACTTGGTCAGTACGGGCAGACCGTACTTGTCATGCAGGACAGACGATGACGAGGAGAACGCCACCGCTACACAGGCAACGACGCTCAATGACGGAAATGCAAGAGCGACACCCAGGGCGATCAGGCCGAAGATGCCGATCGCGATGATCGTCAGTGCGCCAAGATCCCCGAATTTGTAGAGCACCTCCTGCAGGAGCATGCCGGTCATCAGCGCGACGGCAAGCAACGCGGCAACAGCCACGATACGCTCGCTGCGGTCACGGACTATCAGCAGCAGTGATTCGATCAGGCCACGCTCGCGAGACGCGACATTCGGCGTGCCGCCCGCTACGGCACCCGCCATCGAGGCACGCCGCCACGGCCGGCTGAACCTGCCCGGCCTGTTGCCCTCGGACATCGAAATCACTGCGACGTCCTATTGACCTTTCAGCGCGGCGGGAAGGGTGTACAGCAGGAGCAGCACGGCCTCCTTGACGGAGAACGCGCGGACGTGCTGAATATCGAGCCTGACCCGTTCATCGAAGCCGGACGTTCGCGACCTCACCTGCCAGAAGCCGGTGATCCCCGGGCGAACTTCAAGCCGCTCGGTGTGCCAGACGTCGTAGGTTGCAAGGGCAAAGGACGTTGGCCTCGGTCCGACCAGGGACATGTCCCCCTTGAGGACGTTCAGGATTTGCGGGAGTTCGTCGAGACTGGTCTTGCGCATCCAGCGACCGACGCGTGTGATGCGCGGATCGTTGGTCATCTTGAAATCCGGCCAGACGCGCTCGTTGTATTGCATCAGCTCATGCTTGAGTTCATCGGCATTGCCGACCATCGATCGAAACTTCCACATCGAGAATACTTTCCCGTGCATGCCGACACGTAGCTGTCGGTAGGCGATCGGCGCGCCCGGATCGCCAAGCCATACGATCAGCGCACAGATGATCATGACCGGAATCCAGAAAGGTGCCAGAAAGAGCACGAGCAGCAGATCGAGAATTCTGAGAGTGTCGTTTTGCGAGTCGATATTCGTCACGAGTGGCTTCCCTGTGTGTATTGCGTTCCCTTGACCTACAAGGTTCTACCGGTGTTACGGTTGCTACGGCATTACGGGTGTTAAAGGTGAATCAGCTTGCTCATTTGCGTCGGTCGTGCTCATTCGGCCACAGCAGCGACTTCGGTATCTCTCAACATCGCCGGCAGCGGCGCGCCACGTCGTGCGGTCTCGAACAAAGCATTCAGGGTGACAGCGTCGTCCGGGAACGAGGCAATCGAGAATTCATCGACGGGCGTCGTCGCACGTAAGCGCTCGGCGTACTGCAGGGCGTCGGCACGGGTCGTGTCGAAACAAAGGATACCGAGCTCATCCGGTGCGACGCTGAACACGGTATCGAACTCGCGCGCTTGCCCTTTCAACAGATCGACGAGGTCCCGACGCTCGGCGGCCGACAGCCGATCGGTGCCCTTGAGAATCATCAATGAGAGCGGTGAACGTGTCCGCCGGCTGCGCCGCAGCTCGCGCGCGAGAATCGAACGTGCTTCGTCAGCAGGTATCGGGCGATTCGGCGACTTTGCACCTCCTTCGACACCGTTCTCGAGCGTGTGCAAGGTCACCAGCAGCAGGCCGAACAAGGCAATGGCCATGATCTGGACCAACGTCAATACGACGGCAAGCGCACTCCAGCTGCTCACACTGAAGAACGCGACGGCCACCAGACTGCCGATACTCAAGACGGTATTCAGACGCGGCCGGTTCCAGCGCGGAAATGCCGACGTAACCGACACCAGGATAACCGGCAGAGCGTACAGCACGAAGCGCAGGCGATCGTCGGCAAAAAAGAGCGACAGTGATCCATAGATCACGATCAACGCCACGAAGCCCAGCACTCTTATAGACACGTCTTCCTCCGACATCTTGTCGTCAACTTCAATCAATTCACCAGTTCCGCCAACGCTATCCCTCGCGGGAAAATACCAGTCGAGGCAAGCCGATTCGCATGCCCCACTACGATTGCTACCTGCGATCAGGATTCAGCTGATAACCGAACGAGATTCCATTGAACAGAAGCAGCTTGCGCAGATACAGATCGACCCATTCGGTTGCCTTGGTCATCTCGCTCTTCGGCACGAAGACGATGTCCCAGGGCTGCAGCGCGCCCGAGGCATCGGCCTGCATGACCATGTCGTCCAGGTCGAGTACCGACGGAATCGGCCGGCCCTTCAGATCCTTGCGAATGACGACAACCTGATTTGCCTTGGCGGTCGATGCGAAGCCACCCGCCGCAAAGATCACTTCCAGTGGCGTGATACCGGCCCGATAGGCGATCTCGCGCGGTGTGTTGACGGCGCCGCCGACGTACACCTGCCGAGCAGTCGCCTCGAGCAGCTGCACGACCACCTGCGGCTGATTGAGTTCGCGCGCATACGCGGTGCGTACCAGCTCGGTCAGCTCGGGAATTGTCATGCCGCGCACCGTGCGCGTGCCGAGTAGGGGAATGGTCACGGCACCATCCGGTTGCACCCGGGCTTCCTGGTTGAGATCCGGATTGAAGAAGAACTGCAACCCCAGGCGATCACCGGGCTGAAGCTCGTACGGCGTGCTTTCAACCTGAGTGAAGGCCGGCTGCACCGTGGACCTGGCGCGCTCATCGCTCATGCGCTGAACCTTCGATTCGTTCAGATCGAAACCCGGCGTACCGCAACCCGTGAGGACGAGTGCGCACAGCGCGACCAATGCTCCGCGACACGCTTGTTGCATGCAGCCTTTCCAGGCGAGCAATTCGATCGGGAAATCAATGCGGTTCATGTCTCTTTCTCGCAAGGGATAGCGGCGCTGCAGATCTCCATCAGACTACTGAAACCTGCTCGCCGAAACGCCGGAGTCTTCCTCGCCTTCAAACGAACTATCGGCTATCGAAGATGCTTCCCATACGGGACTTGATGTATTCGTGACACGCTTCGCCTCGCGACGATAGATCTCGTCGAGACTGTGTAACCAGCCTTCAACGGAAAAGGTTTCACAAGCACGTGCATAGGCTCGCTCGGACAGTTCCCGGGCGCGAACGGGTGACGACAGCAAGGCGCCGACGTGCGCCGCCGCCGCGGCAACATCGCCTGTGTCCACCAGATGCCCACACTGTCCGTCTTCGAGCAGCCAGCCGACATCACCGACCTGTGTCGCGACGATCGGTAGGTGCATGGACATTGCCTCGAGCAGTACCAGGGGCAAGCCCTCGGCAAGCGACATGGACAGATAGACATCGGCGGCAGCCATGTATTCACGTACCTGCGCGCTTCTGCCCACTAGCAGAACCCGTTTCTCCAGACCTCGCTCAACGACAAGCGCTCGCAAGGCCTCCAGATAAGGGCCATCGCCGACCACCACCAGGCGCACGGCCGGAACGGTCACGAGCAACTGCGAGATCACCTCGACCGCATCATCGAGTCCCTTGGCAGGCGTCACCCTGCCAACCGTCAGCACCAAAGCGCCTGCGCCCGGGCTGCCGGCGAGACCGAGAGTCGCGCAGGCGCGAGCCTTGCGCTCATCCGGTCCGAGACCATCAGCCGGCTGCTCGACCGGATTCGGCAGTACTTCGATGGTCTTGCGACGCGGTCCTGCACCTAGCCGCGGCTGATGGGTTTCGGCCACGGCCGGGCCGACTGCCACTACCGTTGCAGCACCAAGTCGCATCGCCCAGCTTTCCGCCCAGTCGCGGCGCGCGTGCGCGAGACCGAGCTCGGGAAAAGTGTTGTGCAACGTGGTTACAACCGGAATGCCGCAGAGCCGTGCGCACAAGTTGCCGACAATATTGGAGCTGCGCAGGTGCGTATGCACGATGTGCGGTCGATATTTTCTGAGAATCCGGCACACGCGCATGATTCGCCCAAGCGAAAAGACATGCGGCGAGGCAACGATATGAATGGATTCGACCTGCAAGGCGAGCTCCGGGTGAACATCATTTCGCCTATCGAGCGACACGACCCGCATCCGGTAGCCCATGCGCTGTGCATGTCGGGCACGCAGCGCCAGCAGCGCCTGAGCGCCGCCAGTCTTTATTCCGTCGATGAACTCGACGACGCGAAGCGGTTCGTCCCAACCGGGAACGGATTGCCTGTACAGGTCCACCAGCTGATCTGTCCAGACGTCTACATCGAAGGTTTCACGCACGCGTTGCAGCCCGCGAAGCGCACGCGCCTGCGCCTCGTCAAATCGCTCGATGACTGTCGCAAGTGCCGTAACCATCGCCTCCCTGCGGTCGTCTTCAGGAAGCTCGGAATCCACCAGCAAAGCGCCTTCGACTCCTACCGCATGCTCGATGTCACCTACATTCGTACTGACGACTGGCAAACCTCTCGCCATGGCTTCGAGCAGCGCCATCGGCAAGCCCTCGATGTACGAATTCAGCACGAAAACATCGCAGCCAAGACAGAACGTGTCGACATCGTCCCGCCGCCCGAGCAGGTGTACGTGATCACCCAGCCCACGCGCATCGATGGCGTCGCGAATGGCGCCATCAAGCGGCCCGTCACCGACCGAGACCAGCTTGCAATCGGGGTGACGCTTGCGCAGCGCGTCGAACACGTCCAGGAACTCGGGCCAACCCTTTTCACTGGCGAGTCTGCCGACCGTCAGAAAAAGCACCGTGGAATCCGTCGCACCGACCGCCTCGGAAACCCGGGCTCGCGCAACCACCCGTTGTTCGCCCCTCGACTGCGTGGCTGAGGTCAGCGACAAGGGATTCGCCAACACATCGATGGCTCGACCGCGAAGTCGCGCCGAATTCGTCCTGGCAACGACCGGACCGACCGCGATGACGCGGGTAGCGGCGAGACGCAGGCAAAGCGATTCGGCAACCCGTTTCCAGGTACCCGCGAAGCGCGGATGCGGGTCGACGTTGTGCAGCGTCGAGACGACCGGAATGCGAAGCAGTCGTGCACAAGGCCCGGCAATGACGTGGGCCGCCAGCAGATGGGTGTGCACGATATCCGGCTTGATCTGCCTGAACAGCCGGATGAGATTGACGATTCTGCCGTGCGAGAGCAGACGCCTGCCAGGCAGGACATGGACTTCGATACCGCTGGATTCGAGCGCCTCGCGCTCGTCGTCCCGCGTCCCCAGGCTGATGACGATTATCCGGATGCCACGGCAAGCGAGGTTACGGGCCATGACGGACACAATGCGTTGCGCGCCGCCGGTGCCGAGATCGTCGATGACGCAGGCCAGCACCCGCTTGGGCCGCGCCGCGTCGGGCCGCGCCGCGTCGGGCCGCGCCGCGTCAGCCCAAGCCGCGTCAGGCCGCGGCGATTCAACCTTGACCGCCTCGGCTTGCGCCTCGCCGGCCGTCACCATGACCGGTCGGACCGCATCCAGTCGCACCGTATCGGCACGAACCACATCGGCCCGAGTCACGACTGAGCGGGCCGCACCTGAACGGGCCATATGACGCGGGTTCGCACCCTGATCATGATCTTCGTCGCGGACGGGATCGCTCGCGCTCATGCGTACCCTCCCACCACGTCGGAAACGCCGCAAGACCCCGTCACTGTGGAGTCAGTGAAGTTCATAAGAGCTTGCCCGATCGCTCCAGCCGGCATTCCATCTCCATCTCACTCTTTTCGCGGCAGGCCCTCATGGGCGTTTGTCGGCTGGAATCACCGCCGCTGAAGCCGCCCGCCGTCAGAACGGGAATCCGGGCAGGTATGGAAAGACGGAAGCACCCTGACGCTGGCGGGCATCGCATGTCGCTACCAGTTTGTACAGCGGAAATCAACGTTTTATCCTTCCCTGAGACTCAATGATGGAGCGCTACCTCCACGTCGCGACGAGACCGACAGCTCGCTGACCCACCAGTCAAATGTCCGACAATACTTGAAGGCAGATCAATTACTGCCCGCCCATGAAAGGCGCTGGATGCGGTTGCCCGCGGCGCCCGGGATCAGATCTCCATCACATCAGAAAGACCAGCTTAAACAGGCACCTGGAGCGGCACGTATTTCACCGGCCGGGGCACAATACAACAACAGCCCGCCTCGCAGTGTAACGGCTTTGTCACCTGAAGCTACGTTCTCGAGCTGTCAATGGTACGTCATGTTAGCTGGTTGCCTGACCGACCGGGCGCGCCGTTATCCATTGCTCACATTCTCTCCCGCAGGCGTGACGGGACAACGACACCCGCGTCGATCAGCAGCCGGCACTGATAGGCCAGCCAGAGCAATATCGGCCCTACTAGTACAACTCCCTGGCGTCCGATCGACACGACCAGAAAGTTGCCGCCGAGATACACCATGCAGAACAGCATCACACTGACGAGACCGGGAATCTGTCGACGTGGGTTGATGGCCACGATCAGGAACGATGCCGCCAGTAAACCGTACATCAACAGGTTCGGAATCAGGTACGCGTAGGTGTAAAGGGATTGTGAACGAAATGAAAAGGGGTAGTTGAACAGCACCCGTCCGGCGTTGGCGAACAGGTTCCTGACCAGATCCAGCGGATCTTCGAGAATGCGGGCGGCGCTGAGCTCAAGGTAGTACGCATGCGCCTCCGGGCCCGTCAGACTTTCCGCACGGGACACTTCAGCCGCGTAGCCGTGCTCGACCAGAAAGTCGATGCCATCAACCTTGTCCGATGCAACCCAACTGCCCCACACATCTTCACCGCCGATCGACATCCAGTAGAGGTGCTCGCCGCTATTGGTGCCCCAACTGAAGAAACTACCGGTCAGCGAATGCACGAACGCAAGGTAAGGCGAGCACAGGAGGATGGCGAGCAGGCCGGCAGCGGCCGCCCAGCGCTGGAAGCCCTTGAACCGCGAACGCGGCAAGAAGGAGGCGCCAATGGACACGATACAGACCACGGCAATCGCGTAGCCGAACAGCGGTTTCAGGAGGGCGAGCCCGGCAAGTGTCAGCGCGAGCCCGCACAGGCGTCCGATACCAGGCCGCTCCAGATCATCGATGTCGACCAGCAGCCAGCAAGCGCTCATCATGAACAACGCAGCCAAGGGCTCGGTCATCAATTGCGAACCGAGCATGAGCATCGGCGGATAGATGACGAACAGCAACGCCAGCAAGAAGGCCCAGAGCGGGGCGCAGTAGCGAAGCAGCAGCGAGTGCAGGATCCACGTCGCCATCAACACGGCGGCAACGTTCAGCAATTTCAGGTCGTACGTTTCCACCCCGAATGCCATGAAGAATGCGAGCACGGCAGGAAACAAGGGTGGATTTCCGATGACGCCGCCGGGGTACACGAGCGAGCCCTCGACCATGCGGGTGGCCTGTCCGAGGTAGCGCAGTTCATCGCCGAGAATCCCGACGTTGAGGGTCTGCCACATGATCACGTGCAGCCCGAAGGCAATTACCAGCAGGACCAGGCGGTAGGGGTGACCAAAAGCAGTCGCAAGCACGTCCAGGCTCGCAGAGGTGTCGAGGGCGTCTTTCAACAGGCTTTTCTCCTTCACAGGACGGTTCGCGATATCCGTTCTCGAAGCCCGTCTCGCCTTGTCAGGATGCGGCATGTTAATTTTCGCCCGCCAGAGTGCCGGGAACAGTGCAGCAAACCGGCATCATGCAAGCGCCATACCCTTGCTCGCCTCTCCCCTGGAAGTCCATGACGACTATGCTCGATATCCTTTCCGTAGTCGGCGCTCGACCTCAGTTCGTCAAACTGGCGCCCCTCGCACGCGCATTACACGCACGTCAGGAAGTACAACATCGGATCGTACACACGGGCCAGCACTACGACGACAGGATGTCGTCGATATTCTTCGAGCAACTTGCCCTGCCGACGCCCGAACTCAACCTCGGCGTGGGTTCAGGTTCGCATGGCCAGCAGACCGCTGACATGCTGAGGGGTATCGAGGCCTGTCTGCTCGAGCAACGGCCGGATGCCGTTCTCGTCTACGGTGATACCAACTCCACGCTCGCCGCAGTGATGGCGGCAACCAAGCTGCACATTCCGGTGGCCCACGTCGAAGCCGGCCTCAGGAGCTACGACAGACACATGCCCGAGGAGATCAATCGCCTCGCCGCAGATCACTGCAGCGACCGCCTGTATGCGCCCACGCCACTGGCGATGGCCAACCTGGCGCGTGAGAACCTGGCGGAACGGGCCGTGCTCAGCGGTGATGTGATGCGCGATGCCGTCATCGCGCATCACGATATCGCGCTTGCCGAGTCCCGGGTGCTCGAGCAGCTCGATCTCGCCGATCAGCCGTTCGTGCTCGTCACGTTGCATCGTCCCGTCAATACCACTCGCGAAAGCCTCACGCAGCTGCTGCATGGCCTGATGGCCAGTCTGGACAACTCCATGCGGGTCATTTTTCCGATGCATCCTCGCACGCGTGCCGTCCTTGGCAGTACGATCGATGCCCTGCCCCCTGCATTGTCGGTCATCGACCCGCTGGCCTATCTGGACATGCTGCGCATTGCTTCCGCGGCAGGACTGATCATGACCGACTCCGGCGGCCTGCAGAAGGAGGCCGCCTTCCTGAGGACGCCTTGCATCACGGCACGCGAGCAGACCGAATGGGTCGAAACGGTCGACATGGGCGTGAACCGACTGGTCGGCCGCGACCTCACCCGTCTGGCCGCCGCGCTGGATCACTTTCTGCATGGCCCCGACCCCTTCACGCCCGAAACCGCTATCTGCATGGATAATGAATACGGCAAAGGCGATGCAGCACAAAGGCATTGCGACGACCTGGTTGAATGGCTGGGAGCGGCATCCATCGCAGCCGCTTCGACTGGCGGCGACCCGACATGAGCGCTCGCCCGAGCATGAGCCTCTCACTCGACCTCGACAACAAGTGGTCGTACCTGAAGACGCACGGCAACGATGCCTGGCGGAACTACCCGGGCTACCTCCCGCTGGTCGTGCCTCGCATACTCGACTTCCTCGCGCAACGAGACCTCTCGATCACGTTTTTCATCGTCGGCAAAGATGCCACTCTCGACGAAAACAAGGAGGTTCTCGGCGAGATCGCTGCAGCAGGCCACGAGATCGGCAACCACAGCTTCATTCACGACCCCTGGTTGCACCTCTATTCGGCAACAGATCTGGAGCGCGAGTTCGAAAAGGCCGAGGAGGCCATCGAGGCGGTTACCGGCATTCGCACTCGGGCGTTTCGCGGGCCGGGGTTCAGTCTTTCCACCGATACGCTGAACGTGCTCGGCAATCGCGGCTACGACTTCGATGCCACGGCCTTCCCGAATGCACTCAACCCGCTCGCCCGTGCCTATTTCTTTTCGAAGAGCCGCTTGACCGCGGCAGAGAAAAAGCAGCGCAGCGCGTTGTTCGGCACATTTTCTGACGCCCTGCGACCGGTAAAGCCCTATCGCTGGACGCTGCCGAGCGGCCCCTTGCTCGAGATACCGGTCACCACACTGCCGCTGTTCCGGGTGCCGATCCACTTCAGCTACCTGCTCTACCTCGCGAGTTTCAGTCGGATGGCCGCTCGGCTGTACACAAGAACGGCGGTGGCCCTGTGCCGCGCCACACGTACCGAGCCCTCCTTGCTGCTGCACCCGCTCGACTTCATGGGCGAGGAAGATGACGATGACCTCGCCTTCTTTCCCGCGATGAACATGCCTGTTACTCGCAAGCTCGAGATCATGGACGAGCTGTTCGCCGTGCTGCTCGACAACTTCGATGCCTGCACGATGGGTGAGTTCGCGCGCAACGCCTGTGGAACCGATGTCGCGCTGCGTGAATTTCCGCCGAGCTTCCCGCACCGCTCAGAGGGCATGAATCTCGGTCCCAGCGCCGGGAATGACGCCTGACACAGGCGAGGTCCGCGACGTGACCGCCGAGGTGAGCGACGGGGTCGAACGGCCGGTCAAGGTGTCGTCGAGACGAAAGGCCTTGTCCATCGTGAGTGGCCTGTTGGTCAGCGCACTCTTTCTATGGCTGGCACTACGCGAAGTCGATCTTGCCGTGCTTCGCGACAACCTCTCGCGCGCTGCCTGGTGGCCACTGGCACCGTTCGCGCTGGCCCTGATGGTGTACTTCGCGCTGAAGGCGATGCGCTGGCGGCTGTTGCTCAGAGACGAACACGGCGTCAGCACGGCGCGCCTGGTCAATCCGATGATGATGGGTTTTGCCGCGAACAACGTGTTCCCGTTGCGTGCCGGCGAGCTCATTCGCGCCTATACCGCCGGACGCAGCCTCGGCATACCGATGAGCGAGGTGATCGCCTCGCTGTTCATCGAACGTGCCCTGGATGCCCTGTCAGTCGCCGCGCTCGTCAGCATCGCCGTGGTGCTCTGGCAGCTCGGGCATGGTAGCGACGCCCAGGTCACCGGGCTGCTCTGGGCGGCCATGCTCCTGATGATCCTGGCGGCCGGTGGCCTGCTGCTTGTCGGGTTCTACGGCAATGCGTTGCCACGACTGGCAAAGCTCCTCCCGCTACGTTGGCAGGCGCGGGTGTCGACACTGCTCACGCAGTTCGCCAACGGACTGGAGCCCCTCGCCAGATCAACCCGACGGCGTGCACTCGGCGTCCTGTCGACGTCGCTTTTCCAGTGGTTCCTGATCGGCGTATGCACGCTGTTGTCGATGCTCGCCGTAGGCGTGGATCAGGGCCCCTGGATCGATCAGCTGGCGACGGCAATCATCGTCCTCGGCGTGGTCGTGGTCGGCACCAGTGCGCCGAGCGGGCCGGCCTATGTCGGCGCGATCGAGTATGCCTTCGTGCTCGGCCTCGGTTTCTTCGACGTGCCGCCGACAGATGCTCTCGCCGCCGGGATCTACTACCACTGCGTCTTCTTCATCGTCGTCACATCGAGTGGCGCTGTCTGCTGGCTACGTCATGCGCAGGCGTCGTCGGCCGCGTCGGTCAGTTCGCGGAAGTGACGCCGACACTTCGATTCATAGCGTTCATTGCCACCTATCTCTACCTGCTCGCCAGCCGCGACCACCGCGCCGTCCGCGTCGAGCCGAACGGTCATGGTCGCCTTGCGCCCACAGCTGCAGACCGTCTTCAGTTCGCTCAGCTTGTCGCCAATGGCCAAAAGTCTCGCTGAACCGGGAAACGTCTGGCCGCGAAAGTCTGTCCGAAGCCCGAAACACAAGACTGGCACATTCTCGTTATCGACGATGGCGGCCAGCTGATCGACCTGTTGCGCACTCAGGAACTGGGCTTCGTCCACCAGCACGCACGCCAGGCTGCCGATTCGAGCAGCAAGCGTTGCCGTGAAATCCGTCCTGCCATCGAACACCTCGGCTTCCGCCTTCAGGCCGATGCGTGACCTGACGGTTCCCGCCGAGTAACGGTCGTCGATCGCTGCCGTGAACACGGCCACGCGCATCCCCTGTTCCCGGTAATTGTGGGCCGACTGCAAGAGCGACGTCGACTTGCCAGCGTTCATCGCCGAGTAATAGAAGTAAAGCTGAGCCACCCTGCATCCTGGCGCTGTTCGGAGCGATGCATGGTAGCTCGCTCACGCTTGCTTCGCTGCCACGGGCGGTTGCCATTCCAGCGGCGCCGCTCCGAGCAATCCGCGTGCACGACCACCGGCCGCCAACCAGGCATTGATCGCGTCCTGTATCTCGCGTTCACCACGCACCGACATCTCGACAGCGGGTACGTGCTCGAGCAATTCCGGCGGCAGCACGAAACACAGGTTCGCGGCGATACCGCTGGGTGCACTGCCCGCCACCGGCTTCTCGACAATCTCGTCTATATCCAGCGAACCGATGACTTCGCGATCACGTCGTTCCGTCGACAAGGTCAACAAGGACTCTCGAGCACCGGGTTCCGACCGGGCGAAGCGCACGCTCGAGCGCGCCTCCACCGAACCCATAATCGGCTTGAGACTGACACTCAGTTCGGCATCGTGGCCGACGTGAAAGCGGAGCAGTTCGCGGTAGAAGGGCAAGGGCAGCAGGTAGTCGGTCGCGCTCAGCACGAACGGCGTCACCAGAAACTCAGGCCTTGCGCGCATCACGCACTCGATTGCATGCGCGGTGCCGAACAGGTTGTCCTGACGGATGCAGATCAATTCCTGCGACGACACGGCCCGTCGGCGCACGGTGTAGGCCTTTATCTGGTCGGCCAGGTGATGGGTGACCAGCACCACACGCGAGATACCGGCCCGTTCCAGCGAGTCGAGCAAGCGATCAAGCGTCGCCTGACCCCGGTGCGGGAGCAACGGTTTCGGCGTGCGATCGGTCCACGGCGCCAGTCGCTTGCCGCGGCCGGCTGCCAGCAGCACGGCGGTGTCTATCGGTACAGGCAGTTTCATGCGATTCGAACTCCATTTTCCGGCATCGCGGCGAAGCATCGAGCCACGCCTCGCTTGTCGGGGTAGATCTCCTGATAGTGCGCAAGTATGTCTCGTTCGACCGCCGTCACGACATCTCGATCGACAAGCATGACCAGACAACCGCCATACCCGCCTCCACTGAAGCGACTGCCGTGCACACCGGAGAGCTCCGCCGCGATGCGGTGCAGCGCGATCAGCCACTCGCTGCCGCTCTCGTAGTCCTCGATGGAGCTTTTGCAGGAGGCACTCATCAGCGCGCCGAATTTCCTCCAGTCGCCCGCAGACCAGGCCTCGCAGCCGCGGGCGACGCGTTCCATCTCGGTGAAGACATGTCTTGTCCGGCGGGCGAGGCTGGGCGGCAGCCGGGCCAGCGACGCCGCGGTTCGCTGTGACGGTGCGATTTCACCCAGGCGCCGTGCTGCTGGTTGCAGGAGGGCTGCTGCTTCTCGGCACTCGGCCACCCGGGTGTTGAACCCCGATCCGGACGCGAGCTCACGCGAAACGCCGGAATAGCAGAGCACCCACCGCACCTCATCGATCGTCGGCGGATCGGGGACCGGCATCGAGGTGACTGTTTCGACGTCGAGACAGGACAGTGCATCGGTGCGTCCGAACACGACCGACATCTGGTCCTGCAGACCATTGTCCAGCCCCAGATGCTCGTTCTCAACCTGGCGGACGAGTTCGACCATCGTCTGCTCGTCGAGCTCGATGTCGTTGACGAGTGCGAGCGCGCGCAGGTAGGCCAGCACGACCGACGCGGAGGAACTCAAGCCAGCCGCAACGAGGGTGCCGTGCACCACACCAGACAGCCCGTAAGCAAGGGGCCTGTAGCCGTTCAGGACGCGCGCCGCAGCTGTCGCGAAGCGGACGCGACTGTCGCTCTCCTCCGCCGTGGGCGGCGGGTGTTGCGCGGGCGAGCACTGGTCTACCGCCGCCGACGCGCTCGACCAGGCGATTCGACAGTGGTTCGCACGAGAGTGAGCCGCCCCGGGCTTCCCGGCACCCTCGTCGAAACGCAGGTCAAGGACCGGGCGCTCACTCGGCCAGAAAGCCAACAGCGTGTACTGGTTCAGAGTGCGCGCCAGTACGCGGCCCCCTTGATGATCGATGTGCGCACCGAGCGGATTGAAACGATAGGGCGAGATCACCAGCCGGGCCGCGTCCCGGCGCCCGGCGATCAGGCCTGCGCGGGCACGAAAGTCATCAAGATAGCGTGCACTGCCGACGGCAGCCGCATCGGCAAAGGTCGTCATCCCTGAAGCATCGCAAATGAGGCATCGCTGAAACGATGGCGCTAGGCTAGACCGACAGCGCTCTGCTTGTCGAGTCCGCTCTTGGCTTCTCCCGGCCTGCAGCCGGCCCTCAGCCGGCCATGCGATGTCCGCCCGACTCATCATCCTCGTCCTGCTCGAGCGACATGGAACCTGCGATCATGTTGTCGACGGCCGACGAACCGCCGCCTTCGAGCTTGATACGGAGCCTCAGATCGTTGACTGAATCGGCGTTGCGCATGGCTTCCTCGATGGTGATCGCATTTTCCTGCAGGAGTTGGAACAGGGCATGATCGAAGGTCTGCATGCCCTGGTCCTTGCTCTTCGTCATCAAAGCCTTGATCTCGTGGATTTCCCCTTTCATGATCAGGTCGGACATCAACGGCGTGTTGAGCAGCACTTCGACCGCCGCCCGACGGCCCTTGCCACTCGGCGTCGGCAGCAGGCGTTGCGATACGAAAGCCTTCGCGTTCAGGGAAAGATCCAGCAACAGCTGCTTGTGGCGCGTTTCCGGAAAGAAGTTGATGATCCGGTCAAGCGCCTGGTTGGTGTTGTTCGCATGCAGTGTCGCCAGGCAGAGGTGTCCGGTCTCGGCGAAGGCGATCGCATGCTCCATCGTCTGCTGGTCCCTTATCTCCCCGATCAGGATGACGTCCGGCGCCTGGCGGAGTGTGTTCTTCAGCGCAATCTCGAAGGAATCCGTGTCGGTACCGACTTCGCGCTGCGTGACGATGCAACCCTTGTGACGGTGCACGAATTCGACCGGGTCCTCGATCGTGATGATGTGCCCGTTCGAATTCTCGTTGCGGTAGTCGATCAGAGCGGCCAGGCTGGTCGACTTGCCTGACCCCGTGCCACCGACGAAGATCACCAGCCCGCGCTTGGTCATGGCCACCTGAGACAGAATATCGGGCATGCGCAGGTCCGCGAACGAGGGAATCTCGTTCGGAATGACTCGAACCACAAGGCCGGCACTGCCGCGCTGTACCAGCGCGTTGACACGGAAACGGGAGACGTCCGGCACCGCGATGGCGAAGTTGAATTCCTTGCTTTGCCTGAATTCCTCACGCTCGGATTCGTTCATGAGGCTTTGCGTCAGCGCGAGCGTGTGGTCCGGAGTGAGCTTCTTCTCGGTGACCGGCGTGACCTTGCCGTGTATGCGCATGGCGGGGGCAGCGCCTGCGATGATGAACAGGTCAGAGCCGCCCTTCTCCACCAGGCTGACGAGCAACTTGTCCATGAAATTCTTGGCGACCTTCAGATCCATGAGCAAGCTTCCTGTGCCGGCAGAGAGCCGGTCTTCACGAGTTGATACGTCGTTCGGGACAGAACAGAGGAACTACACGATGCTGTCGGGATTCTGCGCCTTCTTGCGCGCCTCGGCGCGATCGACCAGACCACGATTGACCATTTCCTTGAGATTCTGATCGAGCGTCTGCATGCCATGGCCCTGTCCGGTCTGGATGGCCGAATACATCTGCGCGACCTTGTCCTCGCGAATCAGGTTGCGGATGGCCGGTGTGCCGATCATGATTTCGTGTGCGGCTACCCGGCCGCCACCGGTCTTCTTCAGAAGGGTCTGCGAGATGACCGCTCTGAGTGACTCGGAGAGCATCGAGCGAACCATCGGCTTCTCGCCTGCCGGGAAGACATCGACGATTCGATCGACCGTCTTGGCGGCAGAGCTCGTATGCAGCGTGCCGAAGACCAGGTGACCGGTCTCGGCCGCGGTCAGAGCGAGAGAAATGGTTTCCATGTCGCGCATTTCCCCGACCAGGATGACATCGGGATCCTCGCGCAGTGCCGAGCGTAGCGCTTCACCGAAGCCGAAGGTATCGCGATGCACCTCACGCTGATTGATCAGGCACTTCTTCGACTCGTGCACGAATTCGATCGGATCCTCGATGGTCAGGATATGGCCGAGTTCGCTCTCGTTCTTGTAGTCCATCATGGCCGCGAGCGTGGTCGACTTGCCTGAGCCGGTGGGCCCGGTGACCAGCACGATACCCCGCGGCAGAGCCGCTATTTCCTGGAAGATCTTCGGTGCGCCGAGCTTCTCCAGTGACAGGATCTCGGTCGGGATGGTCCGGAAGACCGCACCGCAACCGCGATTCTGATTGAAGGCATTGACTCGAAAGCGGGCCGTTTCTGGGATTTCAAAAGAGAAGTCCGTCTCCATCTTCTCCTCGTAGTCCTTGCGTTGCTTGTCGTTCATGATGTCGTAGACCATCGCCTGAACCGCAGCATGGTCCAGCGCAGGGACGTTGACGCGACGCATGTCGCCGTCAACCCTTATCATCGGTGGCAATCCAGCCGACAAGTGGAGGTCGGAGGCGCCGTTCTTCACGCCGAACGTCAGCAGCTGAGCGATGTCCATGGAGCGTTCCTTGATTGACGAGTCTGCAAGTGATGGGTCTGCAAGTAATGGGTCTGCAGCGGGTTACTCGCCTTTGTCGGCCGGCGGGACCGATTGCTTAACGCAAGCGTTCGCGCAGGTCCGTGCCGACATCCAGACCTTTGCCAACCGCCACGCTCGAAACCCTGACGACATCACGCTTCTGGCTGTCAGCAAGACGCGTCCCGGCGAGGCAGTCCAGGCTGCGGCTGCCCTCGGGCAACGAGCGTTCGGCGAAAACTACGTGGACGAAGCCCTGGAAAAGATCGCCGCCTGCGGGGCAGCACAGACCGCAGCACAGACCGCAGCACTCGAGTGGCATTTCATCGGCACGATCCAGTCCCGTCGCTGTGACGCGATTGCCACGGCATTCGACTGGGTACACAGCGTCGATCGCATCAAGGTCGCCCGTCGTCTCGCCGAGCGACGACCTGCCGGACTCTCCCCTTTGAACATCTGCCTGCAGATCAACGTCGACGACGAAGACGGCAAAGGCGGCGTCACGCTCGAGGAACTCCCCGAACTCGCTGCCGCCTGTGCCGGATGGCCGACGCTTTGCCTGCGTGGACTGATGGCCATACCCGCGCCACGTGACGACATGGCAGGCCAAAGACAAGCATTTCGCACAGTCCACGATGCGTTTTCCGCCCTGCAGTCGGCCGGCCACGATAGTCTCGACACCTTGTCGATGGGCATGAGTGGCGATCTGGAAGCGGCGATTGCCGAAGGCGCGACGATCGTGCGTATCGGCACCGCCCTTTTCGGCCAGCGGCCGAGAACACGTTGACTTCCTTTCTCGGCCAGCGGCCGAGAACACATTGACTTCCTTTCTCGGCCAGCGGCCGAGAACACATTGACTTCCTTTCTCGGCCAGCGGCCGAGAAAGTAAACAAGTCGAACTTGATAGAATCCGTCACCTCGACACCGGACGATCACAGATGAGCAGCAACCCCCTTCGCGAAGCACACGCCGCCGGTCAGAGTTTGTGGCTCGACTTCATCCAGAAGAGTCTGCTAGACGGCGATCTGCAAGCCCTGATCCGCGACGACCACATCATGGGGCTGACGTCGAATCCCGCCATCTTCGAACAGGCGATCACAAAGACCGACGAATACGATGCGGCCATTGCCAGTCATCTCGGCGCCGATGCCACCATCGATGATCTCGAGCTGTTCAATCGCCTCGCCATCGACGACATCCGCGCCGCCGCCGATATCTTTCTCGACACCTGGAAAGCGAGTGAGGGCGTCGATGGCATGGTCAGTCTCGAGGTCACACCGGATCTTGCTCACGATGCGGAGGGCACAGTGAAGATGGGCCTGGAACTCAATGAAAGGGTCGATCGGCCCAATCTGATGATCAAGGTCCCCGGCACGACAGCTGGCGTCACGGCCTTCGAGGAACTGACCGCGGCCGGCGTGAACGTGAACGTCACCCTGCTGTTCAGCGTGGCCCGTTATCGCGAGATAGCCCAGGCTTATATCCGTGGTCTGGAGCGCCGTCACGCCGAGGGCCAGGCAATAGATCGTATCGCTTCGGTAGCGAGTTTCTTCGTCAGCCGTGTCGACGCCTCCGTCGACAAGGCACTCGACAACGACGGCAGCGAGGCCGCGGCGGCTTTACGCGGCAAGATCGCGATCGCCAACGCCAAGGTTGCTTATGGGCATTTCGCCAATCTGTTCGGCAGCGATCAGTTCGCGCGACTCTCGAAAAACGGCGCTCGTCCACAGCGGCTATTGTGGGCGAGTACCGGCACAAAGGATGAATCCTACCGGGATGTGCTCTACGTCGAAGAGCTCATCGGACCGGAAACCGTCAATACATTGCCGCCGAAGACCCTGGATGCATTTCGTGACCATGGCACTGCCGAACCGCGTCTCAGCCGCGGCCTCGGTGACGCACACGCGCAGCTGAAGAGCCTGTCCGATCTCGGCATCTCGCTCGATCACATCACCGAACAACTCGAAGCCGATGGCATACGCTCGTTCGTCGAAGCCTTTGATCGCCTGCTCGGCTCCCTTGCCGACGAGCGCAAGCGGCTAGCCAGCCCGGCATGACATCTACCGGCGTCCACTGGACCTTTGTCGGCGCAGGCAACATGTCGGCAAGCCTGGTCGGTGGACTACTCGCGGCGGGCGAACAGACAAGCGCCATTACCACGGTCGACCCGAACGCGGCGGCACGCGAGACGATCGGCGAACGCTTCAGCGTCGCTACCACAGCGACCTTCGACGCCGCGGCGAACAGGAGCGATTCCGACCACTCGACTGAAGCGCATTGCATCGTCATCGCCGTCAAGCCGAACATCGTCGAGCAAGCCTGTCGGAGCGTCTCCGAGCTGATCCCGTCAAGCTCGCCACCACTGATCGTTTCGGTTGCCGCCGGTGTTCGCGCTGAAGCTCTCGGCACCTGGCTCGGCGACGCGATACCGATTGTCCGCTGCATGCCGAATACACCTGCCTTGCTCGGTCTGGGTGCCAGTGGCCTGTTCGCCAACAAGCGCTGCAGCAAGACCCATCGGGCGATCGCCGAACGTTTGCTGAGCGCAGCCGGCACGGTGCACTGGGTCGAGGAAGAGACGCTTCTCGATGCCGTCACGGCGACTTCCGGCAGCGGCCCGGCCTACTTCTTCTACCTGATCGAGCAGATGAGCCACGCCGGACAAGCGCTTGGACTCGACGCCGATACGGCGCGCGAACTCGCGATCGATACCGCTTTCGGCGCGGCAAGCATGGCGCGGGCTCGCGAATATCCACCCGACGAACTAAGACGACGGGTCACTTCGAAGGGCGGAACTACCGCCGCAGCGCTGGCGGTGTTCGATGATGCCGGCCTGCCATCCATCGTGCACGCGGCCATGCGCGCGGCGCATGATCGCGCGGTGTCGCTCGGAGACCAGTTTTCGCCGAATGAAGTCTTGCCGGCAGAAGAGAGACCGTCAGACGCAAGGCCGACACAGGAAGACTAGACAAGCTCGCCAACGCACGCCGCCAACGAACGGCGGCGCTACCCGGCGTCCAGGGCCTCGTTCGGCAGGCAATCACGGACCCGGTCTCGACACCGTCCGTCAACACGACCACCAGGAGACAACTACGCGATGGGCAACTCTGCTCTCACCGCCATCGGCTTCATTCTCGGCACGCTTATCAACCTTTACGCGGCTGTGGTCGCGTTGCGCTTCATCATGCAAGTGGTCCGCGCCGATTACTACAATCCGGTTGCACAGTTCATCGTCACTGCCACCGACCCTCTGCTCAGGCCACTGCGACGTTTCATCCCGAGCGTAGGCTCGTACGACACGGCGTCATTGCTGCTCTGTCTGGCTGTGTTGCTTGTGAAGCTCCTGCTGTTCAAGTTCTTTTCGTTGGGCCCGGCCAATGCGATCGGCCTCAACCTGCCGGTGGCAGCCATGCCGGTGGGCATGCTTGCCGTGGCGGCCCTCATCGACTTGATCTATCTGTTCTTCAACGTGTTCCTGTTCTGCCTGTTCGTGCAGGCTTTGATGAGCTGGTTACCCAATGCGGGTGCAAGTCCGGTATCGGGCCTGCTGAATTCGATCACCGCGCCGGTATTGCGACCGATACGACGTTTCATCCCCCCGATGGGCGGTCTCGACCTCTCCACCATGGCCGCCATCATCGGGCTGTATGCGCTCCGCATCTTCGTGGTGGGCTCGCTCACCAGCCTCTTGTTCGGCTGAGTTCGGGGAGTATCCAGCCAATACGAAGGGAGAGGCCTCAACGCCTCGAAACACCGGCTTTTCAAGGCTGAATTCACTCGAAGCTACGAAAAACACTGCAAAAACAGCGTTTCCTTCTGATCCAGGGAGTGCAAAACGGAAGTTCGGCGCATTATCTGTGGTAAGTTTCGCGCGCCTGTCGCGCACGTCCTCCCCGTGTCGCGAGTCGGGCACCACCCGGATGGCATTTCTCATCCCATCATTCCCACTGACGATTCCACTTCCGAGGACAACAACGAGATGGCGGCCAAGAAGAAAGCCACGGCAAAGAAAGCCGTGGCAAAGAAGGTAGCAAACAAGAAGACTGCAGCGCGTGCAACCGCTGCGAAGAAGACCACTGCAAAGAAGACAGCTGCGGCCAGAACCGGCGCAGCCAGGAAGCCGCCCTCCAAGTCAGAGATCCTGGGCTCGATTGCCGAGTCCACCGACCTGAGCCGCAAGCAGGTTGCAGCGGTGTTCGACGCGCTGAATGGCCTCATCCAGGACAATCTCAAGCCGCGCGGCCCCGGCACCTTCAGCGTTCCCGGTCTGATGAAGATCGTCGTCAACAAGCGCCCGGCCAAGAAGGCGCGCAAAGGCATCAACCCCTTTACCGGCGAAGAGACGGTGTTCAAGGCGAAGCCCGCCACCAAGGTCGTCAAGATCCGCCCCCTGAAGAACCTCAAGGACATGGTCTGACCCAGGACGCAGCCCGGGAAGCAGCCCGGGAAGCAGCCCGGGACGAATATTGATCGGCGGCAGCGCGGCAGCTGCCGCCAGTTCGAAAACCTTCGCGACCGTCACATCCCGGACGGAATCATTCCCCTCTGCAAGGCTCTATCCTTGCAATGCAATTCGCTTGCACCCGTGCCGATACATCAGGCTCCGCCCGCGAACCGCAACCCGATACTTTCCGATGGATCCCCGATCATGAGCGCGACAGCGACGATCAGCAGTGAAACGAGCAGTCAGCTGCCACGCTGGGCCAACAATCTGCTTGTCATTGCCATCGGCATAGCCTTGGCACTGTTCGTGTTGAAGCTGTTGCCACGCTCGGCGCCCGCCTTGCCCCAGGCGGCGATCTACAACGGCACCGCGAACGCGCAGGCACCCGACCGGCTGACTCTCGGGCAGAACATTGCCTCACTGCACCTGTTCGGTGATGAAACGGTAATTGTCGAGAAGGTCGAGCCGGTCAAGGTCGAGCAACCGGTCACGGACACGAAGCTGAACCTGCAACTTGCCGGCATCTTCGCTTCCGATCCTCAGGATCAGGCCATCGCCATCATCAGTGTCGGCCAGGCCGAACAGAACGCTTACGGTGTCGGCGACAAGATCACGGGCGAAACCAGCCTGAAAGAGGTCCGCGCCGACCATGTCATCATCACGACGCGCGGCGTCGACGAACGCCTGAGACTTCCAGAGAGCGCCCAATCAGGACCGGCAATGACGCCGGTGGCCAGCGCCAGCCGCTCGCGAACGGAAGCGCGGTCGACCGGCGAACAGAATTCCAACGAGGACTTCAGTCAGCCGCTCGAACTTCCGACCAACCCCGGCGAGCTACGTGACACATTGGCCAAGAACCCCTCGATGCTCGGGCGGGTCGTGGCAGCTGAGCCATACCAGGAAAACGGCAAGCTCGTCGGCTATCGCATCACCCCGAAGCAGAATCCGGAAATTCTCGAAGCTCAGGGCATCGTGGCAGGCGACGTCATCACGCGCGTCAACAACATCCAGTTGAACAGCCAGAAGCAGGGTATCCGGGCCCTTCGCAATGCGGTGAAAGCCCAGAATCTCGAAGTCGTCGTGCTGCGTGACGGTATCGAGGTACCGATCAGTATCTCGCTCGCTCAATGAGGCTGCCAGTGGGCGCTGATCCCGATGGTGCCAACCCGGTCGGCTTGAGCCCGGCTGGCGCGAACCCTGGCGGTGCGAACAGGTTCGCACCCATATTGTCGATCATGCCTCCCACCGGATCGAGCAGAGCCTTGTCGCGGGGCACAACGAGTGGTTCGGGTGCCCGAACGGCTACACTGTGCCGTACAGCCTTGAGTACAGCGTTGAACAGACCATGACGATGACCACACGGACGGCGAAACGTCGCTGCTTTGCCGGACTTGCAACGCACCTCGCCCTGACTGCTGGCCAGACCCGCTCCCGGACCCTGGGTAGCCTCGTCAGCAGTGTGCTGACTGCGTTTCTGCTGGGCACTCTGTTGAACGTCTCCTCGCCGGTTCTGGCGCAGGAAGGCACGTTCACGTTGAACCTCAAGAATGCCGATATCCATTCCCTGATCCAGACGGTTTCGCGTCAGTCAGGGCGAAACTTTGTCGTCGATCCGCGCGTCAAGGCACGTGTGACGGTCATTTCCTCCGAACCGCTCAATTCGGCCGAGCTCTACGAGACCTTCCTGTCCGTGTTGCAGGTCCATGGCTACGCGGCCGTTCCGCAGGGCGATCTCATCAAGATCGTGCCAGACGTCAATGCCAAGCAAGGCCCCGTTCCCGCCTACACCGACGATCAGAGCAGTTCTGACCAGCTGGTCACACGAGTCATCAAGGTAGAGAACGTGCCTGCCGCCCAGCTCGTGCCGATATTGCGTCCGCTGGTGCCGCAGCAAGGGCACCTCGCCGCCTATGCGGCCACCAACACGCTGATCGTGACCGACCGGGCATCCAACATCGAACGTTTGAGCACCATCATTGCCGGCATCGACCGTCCGGACAACGAAGAAGTCGAGATCGTCCAGCTTCGACACGCATCGGCATCCGAGATCATCCGCATACTCCAGTCGTTACAGAACCGCGGCGCGCAGATCGGCACGCCGGGACAGGTGCGCTTCGCGGCCGACGAACGCACCAACGCCATCCTGCTTTCCGGCGAACAGAACGCCCGTACAAGAACTCGCGGCATCATCATGAATCTCGACACACCGGTCGAGTCTGGTGGCAACACGCGCGTCGTCTACCTGCGCTACGCCAACGCGATCGACCTGCTCGCCATCCTGACGGGTGTGTCCGCGGGGCAGGCAGCCATCGGCACGGACGGTGGCGAGGACGGTGAGGGTGGCGACGGCGCCATGGCGGGCAACGCCGCAACCTCCGTCGACGCCAACGGCGTACCGATTCCGCAAGCGCCGCAGATTCCAACGGCCTCGTTGATCCGTCGTGCCACCGAAGACACCTCCCGGCCGAACGTCGACATCCAGGCTGACGAGGACACCAACGCGCTCATCATCACCGCACCACCGGACGAAATGCGCAGTATCCTGGCGGTCATCGCACAACTCGATATCCGTCGTGCCCAGGTGCTGGTCGAGGCGATCATCGCGGAACTCTCCGCCAACAACTCGAGCCAGCTCGGCGTTAATTTCTTCGCCAACGGCGCGGGGCAGAATCGACCGATCGCCTACACCAACCTGGGCGGCGCAACCCAGCAGCTGGCGACCACAGCGGCGGCTGTCGCTGCCGAGAACCCGTCAGGCGCGTCGCTGAGCAGTGGCCTCTCGCTCGCTCTGGGTCGATTCGGTACCGGTGGCGTCGACTTCGGCTTTCTGCTCTCGGCCATTGCCTCGGACTCCGACAACAACATCCTCTCGACACCCACACTGGTGACGATGGACAACCAGGAAGCCGAGATCGTCGTGGGCCAGAACGTGCCTTTCGTCACCGGCACCCAGCTGTCCTCGGCCAACAACAATCCCTTCCAGACAATCGAACGTCAGGACATCGGCATCAGCCTCAAGGTCAAGCCGCAGATCAACGAGGGCGACAACATCAAGATGGAGATCGAGCAGGAAGTCTCCGATGTCAGCAACACGGCGGTCACCGGCGCTTCCGACATCACGACCAACAAGCGCTCGATCAAGACCACTGTGCTGGTCGAGGATGGCCAGACACTGGTGCTCGGTGGTCTGATCGACGATCAGGTCAACGACACGCGTGACAAGGTGCCGCTCCTCGGCGATATTCCACTGCTCGGCAGCCTGTTCCGCTATCGCACCACCAACAAGCGCAAGCGCAACCTGATGGTCTTCCTGCACCCGACCATCCTGCGCGACCCCGAAACAGCCGACTACTACAGTCGCAGCAAGTACCAGGACATGCGCACGGCTCAACTCGGTCTGTTCGACGGCGATGACGCACTCAGTCAGTCGTTGCGGCCGACCTTGCCGGAACTGCACCTCTTCTTCGGTGGTCAGAGGGTGGCAGGTGACGCTGATGTGACCCAGTCGCTCGTTCCGAGCCGCGCACCGGTCGCTGACCCGAATACCGACGACGGCGCGTTCACCACACCGGTACCCGACGTCGAGACAGACCCGACGGTCGACCGTGGCGCGGATGATGCGTTGCTCGGTCCGTTCGATTCCGACAATTGATCCCGAACCCCAAACTACGAACCCCGAGCAGTGAAGATGGTCGCGAACCAAGCCGGATTCATCGACGTTGGCGACGAGACAACCGCTCACGGTCGTGAGATGAACACCGCCGATGCGGTTGATCCCGCGCATGAGCTGTTCGGAAACCCGGCAGAGAACAGTTTGTCGTCTGGCTTACCTAACGGGAACGGCATGGAAGGCGAAGGCCAACGTTTCACCGACCTGCCCTACACCTTCGCCAAGCGCCACGGGGTGCTTCTCGAACAGACGCCCGATGGCGTGCTGAATCTTGTGCATCGCCCGAACATCAGCCTGACGGCCCTCAGCGAAGCGCGTCGCAAGGCGCGTCAGTCACTCGTCCTCGAACCGGTGTCGGCCGACGACTTCGACGCACGCCTGACTCGCCACTACGAAGGCGAGACCAGCCAGGCCGTCGACATCATGGACGATTTCGGCGACGATATGAATCTCGAGGCACTCGCCGAAGCGCTGCCCGAGCCGGAAGACCTGCTTGAAAGCACCGATGACGCTCCGGTCATCCGCCTCATCAATGCCATGCTTACCGAGGCGGTCCGCAAACAGGCATCGGACATTCACATCGAGCCTTTCGAGAAGCGCCTGGCCGTTCGCTATCGGGTCGACGGCGTCATGCAGAAACTGCTGGATCCGCCGCGCGCCATCGCACCGCTGGTGATCTCCCGGCTCAAGGTCATGGCCAAGCTCGATATCGCTGAACGCCGGCTCCCACAGGACGGTCGCATTTCGCTGCGTGTGGCCGGACGTCCGGTCGACGTGCGGGTCTCGACGCTGCCTTCCGGTCACGGCGAACGGGTCGTCCTGCGCCTCCTCGACAAGCAGGCCGGCCGACTCGATCTCGAGCATCTCGGCATGCCCGTTGACACACTCGAGTCCTTGCAGCGCTCCCTCTCGCTCTCGCACGGCATCATTCTCGTCACCGGCCCGACCGGCTCAGGCAAGACCACGACGTTGTACGCGGCGCTGGCACGGCTCAACACGTCGCGCTACTCGATCCTGACGGTGGAAGACCCGATCGAGTACTACATCGATGGCATCGGGCAGACCCAGGTCAACAACAAGGTCGATCTCGACTTTGCACGCGGGCTGCGTGCCATCCTGCGTCAGGATCCGGACATCGTGATGGTCGGTGAGATTCGTGACGTCGAGACCGCCGAGATTGCCGTCCAGGCATCCCTGACCGGCCACCTTGTCCTCTCGACCTTGCACACCAATACCGCCGTCGGCGCCGTGACCCGCTTGCGCGACATGGGCATCGAGCCGTTTCTGCTGTCGTCGAGCCTGGTCGGCCTCGTTGCCCAGCGGCTTGTCCGGGTGTTGTGTCCGCACTGCAAGCGACAACACCAGGCGAGCGAGCCGGAGCTCGTGACACTCAAGGTAGACCGTCAGCAGGCGCTGGACCTGTACGGTCCGCACGGTTGCGAACGCTGCAGCCATACCGGCTACGTCGGGCGCTCGGGCATCTACGAAGTCGTCGAGGTAGACGACCGGATGCGCACGATGATCCACGACGGCGCATCCGAACACGATATCGAGCACTACGCGCGTACACGAAGCCGAGGAATTGCCGACGACGGCCTGCGTCTCGTGCTGTCGGGCCAGACCTCCCTCGAAGAAGTCCTGCGCGTGACGCGCGAAGGCTAGTGGTGCGCCTGCATCCTCGTCATGCTGCGACGAGCCGCCGCTGATGGCCGCTTTCGAATACCTCGCCCTGGATGAACGTGGGCGCGAGAAAAAAGGTGTGCTCGAAGCGGACACGGCGCGCCTTGCCCGGCAGTTGCTGCGCACACAGAGTCTCGTCCCGCTGGAGGTCAGCGAAACCTCCGGGCGGGAACGAAAGAAGAGCACCAATGGTTCCTCCGCCAAGGCGGTGCCGACGTTTCGCGGTGGCATCAAGACCAGCGATCTCGCTTTGTTGACACGGCAGATCGCCACACTCTCGGCAGCCGGCACACCGCTCGAGGAAGCGCTCTCGGCGGTCAGCCGACAGACTGAGAAGCAACGGATCAAGTCACTCTTGTTGTCGGTGCGAGCCAAGGTCATGGAGGGCCACACTTTCGCGTCGGCGCTCGGCGACTACCCTAAGGTCTTCCCGGAGATCTACCAGGCAACCGTCTCGGCCGGCGAACAGTCCGGCCACCTCGATGCCGTGCTGGAACGACTGGCTGACTACACCGAGGAAAGACAGGCGTCCAACGCGGTCGTCAAGAAGGCCTTGATCTATCCGAGCATGCTGGTCGTCGCCTCCATTCTCATCGTGAGCTTCTTGCTCGCCTATGTCGTGCCACAGGTCGTTCAGGTGTTCGAGGGACTCGACCAGGAGCTGCCAGCGCTGACCCGCGGCATGCTTGCAGCAAGTGCCTTTGTTCGTGAATGGGGCCTCGTTCTCGCGGGCGTGATCTTCGTCCTCATCGTCGCCTTTCGCCGGGCTATGCGCGGCGAAGGGTTTCGCACCCGAGTGCATGCCTGGCTTCTGAAACTCCCGCTGTTCAGTCGTCTGATCCGGGGTTTCAACACCGCCCAGTTCGCCCGCACGCTGAGCATACTGGCCGCGAGTGGCGTGCCGGTGCTGGAAGCACTCGACATCGGTTCGCAAGTCATCACCAATCGCCCGATGCGGCAAGCCGTAAAGACCGCCGCCGGTCAGGTTCGCGAAGGGTCTACCTTGTCGAGCGCGCTGGAACGAACCGGCTACTTCCCGCCCATGCTCCTGCACCTGATTGCCAGCGGTGAGTCATCCGGGCAGCTCGACAAGATGCTCGAGAAGGCAGCGACCCACCAGGAGCGGGAACTGAACTCGCTGACCGCCGTCTTCCTCGGACTGTTCGAGCCGGTGATCATCCTGATCATGGGCGGCGTTGTGCTGACTATCGTGCTCGGAATCCTGTTGCCGATCTTCGAGATGAATCAGCTCGTCAACTGACGCTCTTCTGCGGGAAAGGAATGATCTCGCAGCAGTGCACGGCCCTTGCCTGCGGCATGCGACCGTTGGCGGCCGAGCCACCAAACGGGTAGACCTGATCGCGCTCGATTGCAGCGATTGCCCGGCAGACCATCTCGTCGGTGATCTCGATTTCGCGCGTCGCATCCCGTGGGTCGAGTGTTGCCGCCCAGGACAGCGCTTCAAGGTCAATCAGGCCCATCGCCGTATCTCCGGTTTCGTCTGTCTTCCCAACAGGTGACGCCGCTCGATCACGCCGCGATTCTCGCAAGGATTCGGCCATGTCACTCACGATTGCTCTTCCTCAAGCGCACGAATGTGCTCGTCGAAGAGCGCAAGCTCATCCGCGGATTTCTCAGGCCAGCGAAGAGGCAAGTCGGCGAGCGTATCGCGAATGATTTCGGCCACCGTCAAGCGCATGAAGGGCTTGTCGTCGGCCGGAATGGCAAACCAGGGCGCATGTTCGCGCGATGTTTCATTCAGCAAGCGTTCGTAGGCTGCCATGTACTTGTCCCAGTCGCGACGTGCCGCGAGGTCACTCTTCGAGAATTTCCAGAACTTCTCGGGCGTTCGCAGGCGCTTGAGAAATCGCTCTTTCTGCTCGTCACGCGAAACATCGAGCCAGAACTTCAGGACCACCGTGCCGTTGCGCGCGAGATGCAACTCATGCTCACGGATCGACTGGAATCGCTCTTGCCAGATCGTGCTCGGATTGATGTAGGGCAGTCGCTGATTCTCGAGAAACTCGGGTCGCACACGAACCGCAAGCACCTCTTCGTAGTAACTCCGGTTGAAGATGCCTATCCGACCCCGTTCGGGTAGACGGCAGCTTGTTCGCCAGAGCCAATCGTGTTCGAGCTCTTCATTGGACGGTGCCTTGAACGACGAGACCTGGCAGCCCGCCGGATTGACACCACTCATGACCGCGCGAATGGTGCCGTCCTTGCCGGCGGCATCCATTGCCTGAAAGACGAGCAACAGCGCAAACCGATCGTCTGCATAGAGCTTCCGTTGCAGCTGACTTATCTCGTCCACGACACCAGCCAGCGCAATTTCCAGCTTTTTCTTGCTGAGCTTCTTCTTGCCGTCCCTGTCGGCGGGTGGCTTGCTGCGATGATCAGCCACCCGAAAACTTCCATCGCAGGGCACACTGAAAACGGATACCGGCGGACAGGACAACGACTTCTCCGATGTCACGCCAGCTGCCTGGCTCGACGAATTGCTCGACGACTCGCTCATGCGATACGCCGCGCGCGCGCCGGAATCCGGACTACGTTGAAGAAACGTCGATTATGTTGGGAGAGTTCGAGCACGAATGACCCTTCGAGGTTGACGAGCCCAAGCGACGACAAACACCGACGCTTACGAACACTGGCGTCGACGAGCACAGACATTGACGAGCACTGGGCGATGCTGGCCGGAGCGCTTGACCACGCCCGTTCGCACCCTGTCACGATGCTTCGAGACACTACCGCCTGTGGCTTAAACGAAGCTGAAAGTTGCGCCACCGAAAGTGACGCCAGGTCTCGTAAAGGCCCCCCGGTGCCAGTAGCTCCGGTAGAATTTTCACAATCGTTAAACGAATCCCCTTTTCATGAAACGTTCAGATGTCAATAGGATCATGGCCGAAGCCGATGCCTTCATCGCCTCGTTCGGCTTTGTGCTCCCGCCATTCGCACGCTTGAAACCTGCCGAACTCGTTGCATCCCACCGCCGGGGAAACGTTTCGGGCATCGTCGACGCACGCCTGGGCTGGGACATCACCGACTACGGTGAAAGTCGTTTCGACGAGATGGGCTTGTTCCTGTTCACCGTGAGAAACGGTTCACAGGTTGATCTCGCGGCAGGTCGCGGCATGTGCTACGCCGAAAAGATCATGATCTCGCGCGACCGGCAGATGTCGCCGATGCACCGCCACATCGTCAAGGCGGAAGACATCATCAACCGCGGCGGCGCCACACTTGCACTGGAGCTGTTCAGCTCGGACGATGACGGCAATCCCGACCCGGTCGCCGACGTCACCGTCTGGTGTGACGGTCAACCACGCAACCTGCGCGCAGGAGAGATCCTCAGGCTCGCGCCGGGTGAATCGGTGACGCTCATGCCGGGCGACTGGCATGCGTTCTGGGGCGAGGATGGCGACGTGCTGATCGGCGAAGTCTCGACCGTCAATGACGATCTGACCGACAATGTCTTTCGTGAACCCATCGGGCGCTTCTCGACCATTGAAGAGGACGTCGAACCGACCCATCTCCTGGTCTCCGACTACGACACCTGGCTGACCTGAGTTCAGGGCAGTGGAATCGCACCGGTGTCGTGCGGTTGCGCATAGCCCTTCACGAATCCAGGCCGCGCGGCGAGCGCTCGATACCAGCGCTGCAGATGAGGGAACGCGTGCAGATCGATTTTCTGGAAATCGAAACGCGACGTCCACGGCCAGATCGCGAAGTCCGCGATGCTCAATTCACCAACGATGAATTCCGACGACTCGAGGCGGCGATCAAGAACGCCGGAAAGCCGTCTGGCCTCCTGCCCATACCGCTTCTCGGCGTAGTCAGAGGTGCCAGGGTTGAATTGCAGGAAGTGGTGAGCCTGTCCCAGCATAGGTCCGTAGCCACCCATTTGCCACATTAACCATTCCAGCGTCTGCCAGTACTCGGCACTGCCCTCTGCTGCGAGAAAACGACCGGACTTGCGGGCAAGGTACAGGAGGATGGCCCCGGATTCGAAGATGGTGACTTCTCCGTCCCTGATGGCCGGCACCTTGTTGTTCGGACTGAAGGCGAGAAACTCCGGTGCAAACTGCTCGTCCTTGCCGATATCGACGGGCACACACCGATATTCGAGCCCCATTTCCTCGAGCGCGATGGAGACCTTGCGACCGTTCGGGGTTGTCCAGGTATGGAGCTCGATCACAATCGGCAACCGCGCAGGCTAACAGTCGGGCCGGCTGACCGGCACCTCGATGACATTGATGGCAAGGCCGCCGCGCGCGGTTTCCTTGTACTTCGTCTTCATGTCCGCTCCGGTTTCACGCATGGTCTTGATGACCTTGTCGAGCGATACGAAGTGCGTGCCGTCACCACGCAGGGCGATTCGTGCGGCGTTGATCGCCTTCACCGAGCCCATCGCGTTTCTCTCGATACACGGCACCTGAACCAGTCCACCCACCGGGTCGCAGGTCAGTCCAAGGTTGTGCTCCATGCCGATTTCGGCCGCGTTCTCGACCTGCTCGGGCGTGCCGCCCATTACGGCCGCCAGCGCACCCGCCGCCATCGAGCAAGCGGATCCGACCTCACCCTGACAGCCGACTTCGGCACCTGAAATAGAGGCGTTTTCCTTGTAGAGAATGCCGATGGCACCGGCGGTGAGCAGAAAGTCGACGATGCCCGCCGCCGAACTGCCCGGCACGAAACGCTGGTAATAATGCAATACCGCAGGAATGATCCCGGCTGCCCCGTTGGTCGGCGCCGTGACAACGCGCCCGCCTGCGGCGTTCTCCTCATTGACGGCCAGAGCGTAGAGATTGACCCAGTCCATCACCGTCAACGGGTCCTTCATCGCGGCTTCAGGGTGAGCTGCGAGGGCGTCGTAGAGGTCGGCGGCGCGGCGCTTCACTCGCATGCCGCCCGGCAGGATGCCGCGCGTGCGGCAGCCACGCGAAACGCAAGCCTCCATCACGCTCCAGAGCGCCAGCAGTTCTGCACGCACACTCGCCTCATCGCGCCAGGTGAGTTCGTTCGCGAGCATCAGCTCGGCAATCGACAGGCCGTTCTCGCGGCACAGCACGAGAAGCTCGTCACCCGACGTGAAGGGCCAGCGAACCGGGGTCTCGTCCGCCTTGACCAAGGGCTCTCCAGCGGCGGCTGATTCATCGAGCACGAAGCCACCACCCACCGAGTAGTAGCTTCGAGCCGAAACCACGGAGCCGTCGCTCGCAAATGCCGTGAAGGTCATGGCGTTCGGATGGAACGGCAGCGTACGCCGCTTGTGCATGACCAGATCGCTCTGCTCGACGAACCGGACCTTGCGACCATCCGGCAGCCTGATTTCTGCCGACTCGCGAATGGCGCCGAGACGCCCTTCTATCGTCTCGACATCGACCGTGCGCGGGTGTTCGCCTTCAAGACCCAGGAGGATAGCCTTGTCGCTGCCATGCCCTTTACCCGTTGCCCCGAGCGAACCAAAAAGTTCAACCTTGATACGCGCCGTTTCGGCAACGGCAGGGTCGTCCACAAGAGCTCGGACAAACCGGTTGGCGGCCACCATCGGCCCGACAGTGTGCGAACTGGACGGCCCAATACCGCTCTTGAAGAGATCGAAGACGCTGATGGCCATGAGGGTTTCACGCAACTAGGGCACGGGCGAATCGACAACCGACAACGCGTATCCGTCGAGCACACGCCTGAGCGTTGTAGCGGCCACCGATACTGAATGGTTAGGCAGTCTTACATACCCGCTGCCACTTCGATAGGCGCCAAATCCACGCAACATGCCAAGCAATCGAAAATCACCGTCCGCACAGGCCAGCAGTCCACCGCCGGACTGGCCGGCGTCGATGGCTGCGCTGGTATGCAGGACACCTTCACGCATACGTTGAAAGACGCCACTCGACGTCGTCTTGTTCGCATTCTTCGGATAGCCGACAGCCCACACTGATTCATGCTCGATCGGCCCCTGCAGTGCGACCGGCAGCGGCTTGATCGAGCTCGTTTCGACACCGAAAAGCGCGACATCGTTCGTTTCGTCGACCAACAGCACGTCTGCCCGTCGAACCTCGCCGTCAATGTCAACATACGGGACTTCGCCGTCTGCAATTGCGTGTGCAGCGGTCAGCACGCGCCCTTCGGCAATCACCACGCCGCTGGCGCGATTACCCTGGTCGGTAACCACCGCGACGACCGCTGACAGCGAGTCCGGGTCCGGCCAGCGGCACTCGCGGGACGGCGGCACCGCAGGGATCGTGCGAAGCACCAGGGCGCCGCTGCGGTTGTCTGTTGCGAGCGTAACCGGCACCGGGGTGACGATGGCGCGCGCAGGCTCCACTTCCGACAAGGACGCCTCGACAGAGGCATAGTCAGCGACGTTGATCCATTCGGTTTTCGGCCGCTCTGGATCAGCCTGCACGATGGTCATCGACATCAGCGTGACGAAAAACAACGCTACAGCCGTCACGGGTGAACTTCTCATGAAACAAAAGCCCAAATCCGGATCCTCTGCGATTTGGCACACGGCCGCCGGAAAGCCTGCCTGCGCGGATCGCCACGCCAACCGCACCGGAGTCTATCGCAACTAGTGGCCTTCCACTTACTCATCAGTTGCCTATGCCGATACCCAGTCCGAACGTGAACCTTGGCCGGTCATCGTCCTGGCCGGCTCGCCACAGGTGCAGTTGCCTTGCACGCACGACGGGAAAGCTGCGCGTTGCCTCGGCAACCTTGCCGTCGACGACACCCTCCAGAGCGCCCAGAATCGTTATCTGGCGGCCTTCCGCGTAGTCCAGCGTCTCCACATAGCCGTCTACAAGTACCCGAAAACGTCCTTCAGGCGGACGCCCGATCATGGGCCGCTGACGTCGATCAAGTGGATAAGCCAGGACTTCGAACAGAGTTTCAGCGTCGAGATTCGTGCTCCCCACCAGAACTCCTCCCCAGAGCACGGTGCCGGTTGTTGCCGACGTCGCCGGCGAACTGACACCCGGTGCGTCTGCCGAGTCGGCTTCGGCCCCGGCTTCGACCCCGGCTTCGACCCCGGCTTCGACCCCGGCTTCAACACCGGCTTCAACATTGGCTTCAACATTGGCCTCTTGAACCTGGCGAGCAACCTCGGCAGGCGTGCGTTCATCCAGCACCTGTTCCTCGACGCCGATAGGCGGACTGGCGCAACCGACCAATCCCGCCAATACCAGCAGCAGTAGCAGAAACGTCGGCAGGCCAGCGATGTGACGCTTGATGTCCATCAGAATCTCAACCCGCCATGAATCCGCGTGCCGCGATGCCGGTGCGGGTGGTGTGGCCAGCCGTGCCAGAGATCATCGTGGCGATCACTGATCGGCCAGGGGTGCGGCAGGTGTGCCGGATTCACGGCAGGCGGTGCAGCTTCGGGCTTCCAGTAGCGATAGTCGCTGACTTGCACGACCGGAAACCGGTACGAGGCCTCGCCGATCTTCCCGTCGCGAATTTCTTCAACGCCCCCGTTTACAGTAAGGTCACGACCGACCACGACGATGATCGGGTCAAGAAACTCGGATACTTCCGCGAGAAATCGACCCGAGGTCACGTCGTTGCGTAACGGTCGGCCGTTTCGTTTCAACGGTCGCGCGACCACTTCGATGACCGTACCACCGGCCTTGGTGTTGCGAATACCGGCAATGGTCCCGCCCCAGGTCACCCGGGTGGCCGACAGCGGTGGCTTCATCTGCAGTTCAGACACCGAGGGCGAAACCGCATCCGGCACCATCGGTTGCGTCGTACAGCCTGCCAGGCCCAGCGCGAGCAGGACCAGCACGAGCGGTACAGGCGCCGCTCGCCGGGCGGTGATGCCCGGCTTCAGATCATCGGCAACAATCATTATGATGGACTCCACGTTGCACATACGCACGAAACGGTCTATTCACGGGAAACAGTGGGGCAAGATTGCACAGACGGAAAGGCTCCTGTACACCTGTTCACGCAGATTTACTTTGACGAGGATGGCAGACCACCATAACGGCACGATTTGAGCACCGACACAGAAGGGCAATGACGGCATCAGGATCGGCAATCCCCGTGCCGATGCCCTGTTAATGCGATCGTCGAGTGCGATCGCTGAGTGCGATCGCTCATTGATCGTGCGATCGCTTAAAAAGCGATTGACGAAGCGATTGATGGAGCGATTGATGGAGCGATTGTGAGAACGAACGTTCGGCGCAGTTTGACGTCGGAATGATGGCGCCCTGGACGGCAAGCTTGATGACGCCGTTGACAACGCCATTGATGACGCGACCGGACATGACAAAGAGCAGTTCGATTCACGGACAGACAACCGCGGGAGAATGTGATGCAGTCGATCTCGAGAGCGGCAAAATTGCTGGAAGTCAGTGAGTTCAAACTCTTTTCCGAAGCGTACCTCGCCTGGTTCGGCGACCGTGCGGACGACGAAGATCTCACCTGGGTCTTTGCCCAGTTCATGATGTTTGGTGAACTGCCCGACTGGGCTGACAGTTATGCGCGCAGTGTACTTGACGATCTCGAAGCCAATCGCCAGGTCAACATGAATTCGTTCAGCGTTCTCAACCTTTCGCCCCGCGTCGGCAGACGTCCCGAGATCAGCTTCTCGATCATGTGCTGAGTTGCGTCGAGCGGTTCAACTCACCTGGCGCGCACGCCGGTCGAGTAGCGTCGTGCCGCCCGTGCATCGCCGTACCGTACGGGTTGCAGCCCGCTGATCACGATTCACCGGAATCGTGATCAGCGGGCACGCACCTGAACGGTCTCGCCCATCTCGTTCAGCATTGAGCAGAGCGCATCGTAGTCCGGGTGGCGAACCCGCAACCAGGCGTTGGCCATGTAGCCCGCTTCGACGCCCTGCGTTGGCGTACCAGGCTCCGGAAAGTACTGTCCGACGACGCAGTCTCCGTACTTGTCGAAGATGGGCCCGGTGCCCTCGTAGCGATCGATGATGCCGTCATGGTCCGGTCGAAACGCGATGATCCCGCATGCGTAGCGCCGTGACGGCGCCTGCTCGGTCTTGTGATGACAGACCGCAAGGGCCCATTCGCGATACAGATCGAACTCGTTGCCCGCACAGTAACTGTCCCACTGGCCGACACCTGGCGGTCGGCAGCCGATCTCCGAGAAACGCAGCCCCTTGGGTCCGAAGAACCATTCCATGTGCGTCGCCGAGGTCTCGATACCGAGGGCCTGCACAACCCTCTGCCCTATCTCGCGAACCTCCTCGTAGGCAGGTTCCGTCAGACGGTTCGTCGATACGATCTGCGGGGACACCCAACGTGTGCGCATGGCATCGAGGACGTTCGGGAAGTAGTGGCTGACGAATTCGTGTGCCGTCTGACTGTCGATGGTCAACGTGTCGTAAAAGCCTTCGTGGCCCTCTATGTACTCCTCGATCGCCGCAAGTGCTCCCTGGTCGAGGCCGCTGCCACGGGCGGCTTCGTGCAAGGCGTCATCGTCGTCGGCCCGATAGGTCCCCGCGGCGCCGGCCGAATCGCGGGGCTTGAGAATGACCGGATAGCCGACCTCTGCCGCGAAATCCAATGCTTCGGCAATGTTCGTGACACCGCTCGACGCGGCGCAGGGCACACCGGCTTGCCTGAGAACCTCCTTCATCATCGGCTTGTCGCGACACAACCACGCGGTACGCGGAGATGTGCCGGGAATTCCGGTTCGTTCACGAACGTGTGCTGCCGGCATGACATGCGCCTCGACGACTGCCTCCAGTCGATCGATCCAGACTTCACCCTGAGCCTGACGAACGGCATGCTCGAGCGCGCCTTCATCGGTGATCGACGTGATCTGGCGATAGGATTCGAGCCAGCTCCTGAGTTCGTCGTCCAGCCATTCCCACGGCCGATCCCCGATGCCGTGAACACGCGCGCCAATGCCGGCCAGTGCACGAACGAAATTCCGTTGATTAGACGGAAATCCCGGCTCCAGAAAAATGACGTTCATGTAGCCCCCTCATTCGTCGTCCATAATACAACACGAAGACAACACGCGATCATCCGACGATCTCATCGAGAAACTGTGGCAGCATCTGCCGCCATGTTGGCCAATCGTGATCGTGTTCCGTACCCCAGGGATCGACCCGATTCGGAATGCCCTTCTCGCCCAGTCGGTTGGCCATGCTCCAGGATTGTGACGGGTCCTCCCACTGTCCCTGACCGTGGGCTAGCAGCACGAAGCGCGAACGCAGCCTTTCCAGGGTCGGCTCATGGGCAAGATCAGGCAGGAAACGGATCGGCGCTGTCAGGTGATAGTCCTCGTTACCCGCGTAGTCGAGCAGACCGGATAATTCGTAGGTGCCGCTCATGCCGATGGCGGCTTTGAAGTGATCCGGGTAGCGACAGAGAACAGAAACCGCATTGAACGCTCCGATCGATGCGCCCGCTACGACGATACCCGTCGCCACGCCCGCCGAATCGTCCTTGATGGCCGGCAGGGCCTCGTGCACGACGTACTCGCCAAACTGCTTGAGCAGCCAGCAACGATGTTCGGGCGATCCTTCCTTCCTGGCCAACGCACTGCCGGCCACACTGTCCACTGAGTAGACCTTGATACGCCCGCCATCGATCATCGCGCCAAGCGCATCGATCAGCCCCATCCGTTCGACCTCGCCAACGTCGCCACCTGCCGTTGGAAAGAGCAGGACCGGCTGCCCCCAATAGCCCCAGCGATGCATGCTGACGCTCTGCTCCAGACGCGGCGAATGCCAGTTCCAGGCGCGCTTGTCCATCAGGCGAAGTCGGGGTCGGCTTTTGCCCCTTCCTGCGCACGCCAATTCTGCACTCTCGACCAGAACAGCTCAGTGAACTCGTCGATCTCGTGCTCCGGGAAGAGTACGCTCACCTTCCGGTGAATCGCGTCGCGCATCGTCGACGAGCCGAAGAAGTCGTAGGCGAGTTCATCGAGGTGCCCAAGGTGCTGCCTGCAGAAATCGCGGAACCGCATCGTTTCGAAGCGCGCGTGCGCAACCTTGGCATATTCCGCGAGTCGCTCGCGCTGGTCGATATCGCAAGCAGCAATATCGAGGTAGGGCTGCCAGTCGAGCGTCTTCCGCATGGAGCGGTCGGTCACCGCACAGAAGATCGACCAGCGGAGGTTTGCCTTGATCAGCCACGGAAAATGATAGTGCAATGAGGTGACCTGACTGTCCGGACAGGCATTGGCAAAATCGATCGGTTGCCAGATGCCGTCGCGTCGAAGGGCCTCACAGGAATTGAATTCCCATCCGAAGAAGCTGTTGATGGTCAGCGTCATGTCGTCGAGAACCGACTCATCTTCCGGCTCGAGAAAGCCCGTGGCCGTACCATAGCGGTCATGCAAGGGCGCACCGGGGTTGTAATCTACCTTGCGTATCTGCGGCCCGAGACCCACACAGCGCACGAAGTGGTCATGTGGCACCACCGCTTCCTGCAGGTTCATCAGTTCGGTACCGCTTTCGTCATAGGCCTTCTGCAACGATGCCGCATCATCGATCTTGCTGACACCCTTCCAGCCGCCCCCGTGGTACGGCTTCATGAAGAACGGGTAGCCGATTCGATTGCCGATATCCTCGAGCGAGAACATGCGCGCGTATTGCCGCAGGGTTTCCTCGAGATCATCCGACACGTCATAAGATTTCGGCGGCAACGTCCAGGTTTCCGGCACCGGCAGGCCGAGCCGCGTCATTGCCGCATAGGACGTATGCTTCTCGTTCGATTGCAGCGACCAGGGATTGTTGTAGACATACAGATCATCCATCAGAATGGCCTTCTTGATCCATTCCCTGCTGGTCGAATACCAGTGTGTCAACCGATCGATGACGACATCGTACTTCACGGGCTGTCGCAACTCGAACGGTTCTATCGTCACTCGCTCGCAGCTGACATTGACGCGCTCGCCGCCGACCGCGCCGCCAGCGCGTTCGTCGAGTTCGATGTCCAGATCGAGCTTGTCAAGCAAGGCCTCGTAGCAGATAGGCCAGCAGATGTCCGCGCCGAGCGACAGTCCTATCCTTGCAGTTCGTGCTTTCATCGTTGTCTCTCCGGAGTTCCGTGAGTCTCGGCACTTCAGGGGTTCAGCTGCCGAGAACCCACATCAAGCCATCGCGCAGGCGGTCTCGCCAGTTGTGCCAGTGATGCCCGTCCCAGGCCAGATCGAAGCGTACATCGACGCCGCGCTCATCGAGAAAGTCAGCCAACGCCCGGTTCTCGCTCGCCAGACCTTCGAGCTCACCTGCCGAGACGTAGGCCCGCGTGGGAGGCAGTGTGGGCGCTCGACGCAAGGCCTTGACCAGTTTGGCGACGCGAACGAACACCGGATGGCGCCGCCCTTCGAGAACCCGTTCGTCGAGCACGAAGGAGCCGGAAGCCAGGAACAACCCGCCGAAGACACCCGGGAATCGAAACGCGGTCGACAAGGAGGCGACCGCGCCGAGGCTTGCGCCGAGCAACACCCTTTCGCGCTCCCTGGTGGTGATCGAATAGCCCGTCTCGAGCGCCGGTAAAAGCTCGAGCACGATATATCTCGCATGCCGGCGGCCGCGCGGATACTCCTCCATGCGATCTTTCGTCTGCACCAGCGCAGCGATCAGAGGCGGAATATCACCAGACTCGATGAGATTGTCGAGACACGTCACCAGGCTCGCATAGTCGACGAAGTCATTGCCATCGTGCACAACCAGGAGTGGATAGCGCAAGTCCGGTTCGTAGCCGGCAGGCACGTAGACACTCTCCTCACGCACTTCACCGAAGGTGTCGCTCTGGACCCGCAAGGTCTCGAGATGGCCCGCAGGCTTGTCTTGCGGCAGACTCCAGGCCGGACGCTTATAGCCGAAGGTGCGACACACGGAATTCGGACCGAATGGATCTTCCGCCGTGGCGTCGTTTAGCGGATCGATAACCCAGTTTTCCTCACCGTTGCGTCCGATCGACAACTTGTACTCGAACCGCCCGCCATCCTGAACGGCGAGACTCAGCAACCAGAGTCGGGTACGGCCTACCCGCTCGAAGGCGACTCGATCGACACCCGCATGTATCCAGCGCACCAGTTCGACCCGATCGGCCACGCCGAGCCACGCAAACGTGGCCTGGCCGCGAGCCACCAGCGGAAACTCGTAGCCCGCGATGAAGGCGCCGATGCGCTCGCACAGCACCTTGGCGTCGATCGCAGTTTCGTCGAACACGCCATCGCCGAGCAATTCAACAACTGCCGGGTGTTGCTTGACGCCGCGGTCGCAATTTGCAGGCTCAGGCGTGGTCGCGCTCACGCGGGCAACGGTGGACCGCTCGGCGAGGCCGTCTGCTCGATCAGCCAATCGACCACCGCGACCTGCGCGGCATGGTCGTCATCGCCCCGCGCCAGAGCTTTTCGGTAGACTTGCAACTGGTGATCAGCGCTAGTGCCACGGCGGGCGATGACGCGCGCATGCTCGACTTCGGCGACGCAGTCCAGGCGCTCGGCGTGCGGCAGCAGCATTTCCACCAGTTCATCGATGAGTTCAGCCAGCGGCACTGTCTTGCCCTTGCCGAAGTCACCGAGTTCCGCATCCACCCCGTACCGCTGTGCACGCCACTTGTTCTCGCGGATGAGCAGTGAGCGATACTGGCGCCAGCGCTGGTTGTTTTCCCGAAGGTTATCGAGAAACGCAAGCAACGTCTGGTAGAGCGCCGCGATGGTCAAACCGTCCTCGAGCCAGGTACAGATATCGCAAATGCGGATCTCGAGTGTGGGGTGCCGGCCACTGGGGCGTATGTCCCACCAGATCTTCGATGGATCGGTGACCATGCCGGTCACCGACAGATCCTCGAGCAACTCTGTCCAGTCGTTCCAGCTATCGAACTGTTCGGGCAGCCCGGAACGCGGCAGATCCCCGATGATGATCGGTCGAAACGCCTTCAGGCCCGTATCGTTGCCTTCCCAGAAGGGCGACGACGTGCTCAACGCGAGCAGATGCGGCATGAAATAGACTACTTGATTCATCAGTTCGACCCGTCGATTCTTGTCGCTGATGCCGGCATGAACATGCATGCCGCAGATAGACATGCGCCGCGCCAGGGTTGCGTGTTCGGAGCCGAGGATACGATAGCGCTCCATGTCGACCGGCTCCTGCTCGCGCCAGTGCGCCCAGGGATGAGTCGATGAAGCGATCATGCGCAGGTCGAACGATTCGGCAACGCTGCGCACGGTTTCCCGTAGCTCCAGCATTTCCGCGCGGGCTGCGCCGATGTTCTGACAGACACCCGTGCCGACTTCGACCTGGCTCTGCAGGAATTCATACATGACACGCTCGCCGACAAGCTCCTTGCAACGTGACATGAAGCCTTCGCGCTGGCGGACCGCAAGCGCACGGGTTTCAGGATTGACGAGCAGGTACTCCTCCTCGATTCCGATCGAAAGTTCAGCCGGCACGTGTCTACCTCCCGTGGTTCACCTCATCCTCTGGCCTCAGGTGATGATCTGTCAAGAGACCATCGCCTGCGACGGCCCGCCATCCAGTCTGTAGAGGCGCCTGGCATTGTCGACAAGGACCGCGTGCCGCTCGTCGGCCGACAGTCCCTGCAGGCAGCTGTCGATCGTGCGGACGCCGTAATCGAACGTTGCCATCAGGGAATCGACGGGGAAATTGCTACCCCAGAGTAGCCGTTCGCTGCCGAAGCACGTCAGCAAGTGGTCGACGAGCGGCTGCACGCTCTCGCGCGACCACTCCTCGTCGAACATGCCGAAACCGGATAGCTTGACCGCGACATGCGGCAGCTCTGCCAATCGGGCCATGCCGTCGAGCCACAATTGCCTGCCTGCGGCCGTACCATCGTAGGGCGAGCCTGCGTGGTCGACGATGACCGGAATATCAACGTGTTCGCTCATGAAGTCGGCCGCATCCATCATCTGTTCCGGGTAGAGCTGCAGGTCAAAGGACAAGCCATGCCCGGCGAGCAGCGCGTAGCCGTCTCTCCAGGCGGGGTCATGCAGGTAGTGTTGCGGCGCGAAGGACAAGGCCGCGTCGTGATCGAGTCGCGAGAGAATCTGCCGGACACCCCGAAAGTCAGGAAATATCACCTGCGCAGCAATTGCCTCCTCTGCACCCGCGGACGAAAGATCGACCAGCCCGACTATGGCATGGGCGAGGCCGCTCCTGTCGAATACCGACTGGACCCACGCGGTCTCTGCAACTGGATCAGCGATCGCACCGTCACACTGCACGTGAACCGAGCCGAGCAGCCGATGTTCACGGCTCTCTCCGATATACTCCGGCCATTTGTAGTCGCGCTGTATCGGCGTCGGGTCACCGAAAGGCTTTGGCGCGCCGATATCGCGCAGCCATCGATAACCAAGATCCGGATTCCTGCTTTCGGGAATCCAGAGATGGTGGTGCGCGTCAAGGATTTCGATGAAATTGCCCTCCGCAATCGTTCGTCAGCTTCCCCGGTACGTACTGTAGCCGTAGGGGTTCACCAGCAACGGCACATGGTAGTGCTGGCCATCACCATCAATCTCGAAGGTCACGTCGATCTGCGGATAGAAGCCGCGCGCGCCGAGCTGCTCGTGATAGTCGCCAATGTAGAAAGTGAGTCGATAGGTTCCCGCGGGCAACGCTTCGTCCGTGCCGGTGAAGTCGCTGATCCGACCATCCGCATCGGTTGCTGCAGAACCGAGCATCAACCAATCATCCTGGAGTTGCTGTTGCAGAGTGACGACAACCTCAGCGGCGGGTTGGCCGAGTGCGGTGTCAAGGATGTGAGAACTGATCTGGGTCACGTGGCGTCGCCTGCGTCCGGAAGATGCGCTCAGTCTACCGACAGGAAGCCCGATTGCGTTCATGCGCAGCGATCGACGACGCGGTACGGGCGCAACCGTGCAAATCTCACCGACGGTTCGAGAATCAAGACGCACTGGGGCATGATGGGTCATCGATTGCATTCCGGAGAACCCATGCCTACTGCCCTGATAACCGGTGCCTCATCCGGTATGGGTCGCGAATTCGCCCGCATTCACGCGCGTCGTGATCGCAATGCCATTATCGTCGCGCGACGTGGCGAAGCTCTGCAAGCTCTCAAGAAATCTCTCGAATCCGAATTCAACTGCGAAATCACGGCCGTCGAGGCCGATCTGGCCACGGCCGACGGGATCGCGCGCGTGGCCGATGTCTGCGCGCCGCGAGAAATCGGCGTGCTGATCAACAACGCAGGCTTTGGCGATCGTGTCGCCTTCTGTGACCAGAAACTCGACAAGGCTCTGTCGATGATCGATCTCAATATTCGCGCCTTGACCGAGATAGTGCACGCCGTTGCGCCCGCCATGGTTGCCCGCGGCACTGGACGTATCCTCAATGTCGGTTCGACGGCAGGCTTTCTGCCCGGGCCAATGCAAGCGGTGTACTACGCAAGCAAAGCCTACGTGAACAGTTTCAGCCAGGCCCTGGCAGAAGAGCTCGACGGCACCGGCGTTACCGTCACCTTGCTGGCACCCGGCCCGGTAAAGACCGAATTTGCCGATACCGCCGACATGTCGGGACTCGCCATGATGAAGCATGCTGCAGAGGCCGCGACCGTCGCGCGGGCGGGATACGAAGCGATGATGCGGGGCGAACTCGTCTGCATCAATGACCGGCGGCTCAGCGCGATGTCACGCATACTCGGGCTGGTACCGCGGCGTACGCTGCTTAAAATGTCGAAGCGCTCGATGACTGAACGCCGCGATGAGAATCGCCGGACGACGGTTGATGGGTGACGTCATCGGCCATCCAGGCGTCCCGGCCGGGTAACCGACAGGCGTCGGTCGACGTCCTCGCGCAAACGATCGAGCAGCGACGGCGCGCGAAGGGCAGCATCGCCGAGTCCGCGAAAGTGCTGCCTGACTGTCGCCTGTGAATTAGCGGTTGAAGCCGCGCTGCAATCAGCGGAAGCGTCCAGACTGACAAGCACTTGCCCCTGAGTTGCCTCCCCTTGAGCCATCTCTCGATGTGCAATGCCAAGTGCGTTGACGATCATCAGACCTCGATAGCGCAGGTCAGGCGGCAGTTCAGTGACGATGTCATCACGCATCAAGGCGCGCGCAGCGGCGAGCAGATCCAATGCGGCCGGGCTATCGACCGTTGGCCTGAGCAGGATGTCAGATAGCGGGGACTGATTGTCGATCCCATCCGGGTCAGCCTCGATAGGTGCATCGATGGTTGCATCGAAAGCTTCTACCTGATCAAGCAGATCCTGCTCAAGTTCAGCGATCATGCGGCCCGTCAATGCAAGCTCGAGAGTCGCTTCGTTGCCCGAAGTGAACCGCACACCCTGCTGCAAGGCGATAATCGCCCAACGCAAGGTTGCGACAATTTCCCAGACTTCGACGGCCTTTGCATCGATATCCAACCCGGCCACTGACGTGTATCCCCGATAGAAGTCTTTCCGAGAACCGAGTCCGCCAGCCGGTCGATCCCTTCTTGCGAAGCGCCAGCAAGGGGCACAGAACCAGCCGATGTCTTCGTGCCGATCACCCACCGCTGCGAACTCCCAATCGAGAACTCCGGTCAGACGCACGCCGTCGATCATCAGGTTGCCGGTACGAAAATCGTTATGACAGAGAACGGCCGGCGTCGACACGATGGAACGCCGCTCGAGCCAGGCGAGCACCCATTCGAGCGCTGGCCGAGTCTGCCCAAGCGCATCGAGCAGGCTGCGGTAGTGTTCGATGCGCTGCACCAGCACTCCCTTGGCTACTACTTGGGGAACGGCTTGTGAATCAGTCTGTGAATCAGCTTGAGAGTGACTGCAGGCTTCATCAGTTGCCTTGCCGACAGCTGCCCTGTCGACGAGAAAAGCCAAGGATGGATCATCTAGCGGGATAGCGTGAATCCGCGCCAGCTCGACGCCCAGTTGACTCAGCAAGGAACTTCGTTTGGCATCGTCCAGCGTCTCGTCGCGCGTCAGCTGAACCGGGTGGGTGGTGCCCGTGACGCGCTCCATCAGAAAGAAGGGAGCGCCGAGCACCGTCTCGTCCTTGCAAGATGCAACGGGCGCGGGAACCGTGACCCCGGCGGAGCAGGCCGCGGCCAGCACGGCATGTTCCTCTGCTCGCGACAGGCTGACATCGACACCGGAAGGTGCGTCGGTGCGCAACACCAGCGACCGATTTACCCTGCCACGGTCGAGTGACAGTGAAAGTGCGATGTTCTGCTGAATCGCCCCGCCGGCGAGTTTCCTGAACCGGGTGACCTCCAGCGTGTCGTCTGCGAACGTCTTGCAGAGCCAGTCGAGCAACGACGCAGGGACCAACAGCGGGACGGATGCAAGGTCTGTCGACGTCGTCTTGTCGACCGTCGTTGTCACATCAGTGGATCTCGTCATCCGGCGTCGCCCGGCTCACCCCAGTGCCAGAACCCTTGGCCATTACGCATCAGTTGATCGGCCAGAACCATCTTGTGCACCTCGGAGGCCCCGTCGACCAGGCGAGCCTGACGGGCATAGCGATAGATCCATTCGAGCACGGTGTCCTTCGAATAACCCCGTGCGCCGTTCAGCTGAATAGCCGTGTCGACTGCCCTGTGCAGCGTATCGGCGACCGCCACCTTCGCCATGGATACTTCTTTCCTTGCAAACTGCCCCTGATCAAGCATCCAGGCCGCATGCATCGTCAGCAGCCTGCCGCTCTGAATATCCATGGCCGCCTCACCGAGCAGCCAGCGAACACTCTCCCGCTTCGCCAGTGGCTCGCCGAAGGCCTCTCGATCAGCGACATGCGCGAGGGCAATCTCCAGCGATCGCCTGGCAAGTCCGAGCCAGCGCATGCAGTGTGTCAGCCGCGCTATCCCGAGCCTGATCTGTGTAACCTTCAAACCGTCGCCGACTGCCAGCAGACGATTCGCATCCGGTATCCGCAAGCCATCGAACGAGAGCTCGCAATGCCCACCATGCTCTTCCGGCCCCATGATCGGAATGCGCCGTCCGATACGAAATCCCGGATCGTCGGCATGAAACAGGAAGGCTGTCAGACCCTTCCGCGCATCGTCTCCAGTGCGTGCCACCACGATGAAGTGAGCGGCCTCCGCAGCCCCGGTGATGAACCACTTCCGGCCTTCGATCACCCAGTCGTCGCCGTCACGCGTCGCCGTCGTCTGCATCATTCCCGCCGGATCCGAACCACCGCCCGGCGCAGGCTCGGTCATCGCGAACGCCGAACGCACGGCGCCTTCCGCTATTGGGCGAAGCCACCAATCCCGTTGCGACGGCGTACCGATGCGCGCCAGCAGCATCATGTTGCCGTCATCGGGTGCGGCACTGTTGAACACCGCCGGCCCGAAGATCGAGCGATTCATCTCTTCATAGCAAGCCGCCATGCCTACCTTGTCGAGCCCCTGGCCGCCGTATGTTGCACTCAGCTGCAGGTTCCAGAGCCCCGCGGCACGTGCCTCTTCACGCAGCGTCTCGAGCAAGTCCAGACGGATGTTCTCGTGCGCATCGTAATTCTCTCGATCGGCTTCGAGCGGCAACACCGCCGCGTCGACGAAGTGCTGCACGCGTTGCCTGAAGCCTTCGTTGCGCGCATCCAGTGTGAAGTCCATGAGTCGCTCCCGGGGAATACGCCACTATGCCATTGTGGACCGAACATGCCCGGGCTCCATCACGAGTTGGTTCAACTGTGCCGCTGCACCAGGAGCATCGTCAGACACAGAACGGCGATCAACCAGATACCGACGATCAGCGCACCGACAACCCGGTGTGCGCCTGGTCGAAGGTGATCCCTTGCTTTGGCTCGGCAGTCAGCCATCAGTTCTTCCGAAACCATCTTGACGACCAGCATGATGCCCAGCGGAATGATGATCAGATCATCCAGATAGCCCAGTACCGGTATGAAATCGGGTATCAGATCGAATGGGCTCAATGCATATGCTGCCACTGCAAGGGCAATGGCCTTGGCATACCAGGGCGTCCGCGGGTCACGGCCTGCAAGTTAGATCGCCACAACATCCAACTTGAGACGAAGAGCCCACGATTTCACTTTTTCGAACATGACAAGTACCGACGTACCGTCGCCTCATGATTCCGACAGGCTCGAGCGTATTGCCATGCACGAGCAAGCCTGCAGCGAGCAAGTGAAGTCAGCCCGCTTCGTGTTGGTGATCATTCGCATCACGTCGTTCGTCCAGCGACTGTTTGATGATCTGAAAGGCCGAAGACAGAAACAGACTGGCCATGATCCCGGCAACAATCAAATCTGGCCAGCCGCTGGCCGTTCCCCAAACCCCAAGGGCGGCGAACATGACAGCGATGTTGCCGATGGCATCATTGCGTGAGCAGAGCCACACAGAACGAACATTCGCGTCGCCATCCTTGTAGCTCAGTAGAAGGAGAACACTTGCACAGTTGGCGACCAGCGCAAGAAACCCGACCCAACCCATGATTTCAGCAGTCGGAACTCCACCGTAAAACACTCTGTAGACGGTAGATCCGAATACCCAGGCACCTACTGCCAACAAGCTGATTCCCTTGAACAGGGCCGCATTGGTTCGCACCACAATAGACGAGCCGATGACGGCCAGCGAGAGACCGTACGTCAGTGCATCGGCAAGGAAATCCAGTGCATCGGCCTGCAAGGCTTGCGACTGCGCGAGGCGACCAGCACTCATCTCCACAACAAACATCAGCGCGTTGATCGCGATAACGAGCCAGAGCCGGCGCTTGTAATCCTCAGAGGCTCCATCGAACTTGGCGTCATTGCCACAACATCCGGACATGAACGGCCCTCATTGCCTTGATCTGCTCACAGTGTAATATCTCTAGTGACTAGAGGTTCAAGGGGTATTTGACGATGTTTTCGATTGGCTCACTGTCGAAGCAAACGGGTGTAAAAGTGCCGACGATTCGCTACTACGAACAGATCGGACTGATCGATCCGCCAGATCGAACGGAAGGCAATCAACGTCGCTATCGAAACGAGGCTTTGCAGCGCCTGGGATTCATCAAGCACGCGCGCGAACTGGGTTTTTCCATCGAGACAATATTGGCCTTGATCGAACTCAACGACCATCCGGACAGAAGCTGTGCAGATGCCACGAGGATTGCACGAGAACAGCTCGATGATGTCAGGGAACGCATTGCCAGTCTTGTCAGGCTGGAGACCGAATTAGTCAGAATCTCTGACGGGTGCAATGGGGCCGGAGTGGTCAGCGATTGTTATGTTCTTGCTTCATTGGCTGATCACGGGAACTGCGAAACCCACCATTGATCTCCGATACCATGACGGATTGGGTCATTGGGTGAACGGGCTCGTTGCCCGGGAACACGTCAACCCTGAGAGCCGCATTCGACCGTCAGCCGTGCTCAGAGTCATGCGCCAATGACCGCGAAAAAGGCCGCGAACGCTAACCAAAGACCAACTCGAATATATGTTAATATATACAGTAATCAAGGACGATTGAAGTTCCGACTCGACGTGGTCTGACCCGATCACCGAGCGTCACTAAAGGAGCATGACTGCATGGAGCACGATACAACAAGACTCTTCCGCTCATACGCCTTAGTACAGGACAGGCACACAGATGCGGTTGCCGAGAATCCTGCCGAGTACCAGAGTGAAGACTCTGACAAGGCAGTACCACCGGACATTGAAAAGCAATCTCGGACTACTGAAGAGGGTGTCGTTGAAGAGCCTGTCGTTACGGAGCCTGCGCACACAGCCGACAGGGCTCACACAACCCGGTCAGATCATTCCAGCGAAGCAAGCACCCTCCCACCCGATCTCGTCCTCCGCGGTCAGACGCTGAGACTCGCGACGGCGCTGATCGAAGGTGCAAGCATGGCATCAACCGATCGGCGGGCAAATGCTGATCGACTACGCGTGTTTTCCCGGGTGGCAGCTGGCTCGATTGCTATGCCACGTGCCGAGTCAACTACCGAGTCAACAACCGATCCAGGGACAGAGTCGGCAATCGGTTCAGCCGCTGGAGCAAGCTCGGGCTCTGAAACGTTTCCGGAGTCGAACAAGGATCTGCCAGAGTCGAACAAGGAGCTGATCGACAGACTGGGTCGACTCGTCCGGTCGAACGACCGGAACATGGCCGAGCAGCTGAAGTTGCTGGTGCGAATCGACGAACTGCAACTCTGGAAAGCGGCTGACTCGGAAAGTGGTGGCTGTCGCGATTGCGCCCAGTGGATGGATCGCACGCT
>ENA-ORXM01000446-ORXM01000446.1-marine-metagenome-genome-assembly--contig:-NODE-446-length-74887-cov-7.158121_pt1 | contig 74887 bp, 83 predicted proteins | sample MGYA00237867_ERZ511480 | MGnify/ENA primary metagenome ERZ511480 (study PRJEB26309, sample SAMN06266103) | marine metagenome | isolation source: Algal blade | place: United Kingdom:Sidmouth, United...
AATATGTATAAGCAAGCAGGATTGGATGCGGATGCAATTGTCGAGACCGTGTTTAAGGCGCTGGGCCAAGAATTGGCGACGCAGGCAAGTTTGGCCTAAAGCGTGAAGGGTCAGATTTTTATCCCGACTGACGCGCCCGAAGATTGGCAAAGATTTCTAGCTGATCCTGAAAAACAATGGCGCGATGGCTATTCCGCAAAATCAACGGCCATTCATTGGGAAAAGTCTAGAGGCCTGCCGTCAGATATTAAAGGTGTCCTGATAGAGTCAGGATTTAATAATACAGAACTTCTTTTGGCTATACCTGAATGGAAAACGCCCCTGCCAGGTGGCCGCCGAGAAAGCCAGACGGATGTTTTGGCTCTTGTGAAGTCGCGTGAAGGCCTAATTGTCTGCGCGATTGAAGCGAAAGTTGCTGAGCCTTTTGGTCCCACTGTTAGCGAATGGTTAGTGAACGCTTCTGATGGCAAGCAAGCACGCATCGGGTTTCTAAAAGATTTGCTGGGTCTGTCAGGCGAAATCGGACATCTTAGATACCAATTGTTACACCGGACAGCCTCTGCCATTATTGAAGCCCAAAACTTTGACGCCCACGCTGCCGCAATGATTGTTCAATCCTTTCATCCGGACGCTTTGTGGAAAGAAGCATTAGAGGCATTTGCGCAAGCCACAGGTCTCACGCTGGGGACTCTAGGACAAACCATTCAAGGCGCAACATTACTACTCGGATGGTCTAGTCCTCCTCTACCATGAGAGCTGACCTCTACCTCGTCTCTAATGGCTATTATGAATCCCGGGCTCGGGCTCAGGCCGCCATCAAAGCGGGACTCGTAAAAGTTGATGGTAAGCGCCTGAGAAAGGCGTCTGAAAAACTCTCCGACCTTAATGAGATAAGCGCCAAAGCCGAGCATCCTTGGGTCTCACGGGGTGGGTTGAAATTAGCCTATGCGCTCAAAGAGTTTAAAGTCTCAGCGGATGGTAAAACTTGCCTTGATGTGGGCGCGTCCACAGGCGGCTTTTCAGATGTCCTTCGCCAGAACGGCGCGACTAAGGTTTACGCCGTGGATGTCGGTCATGGGCAATTGCATAGCAGCTTGCAAGATGTGCCCAAAATTATCTCAATGGAAGGCCAAGACGCGCGGGAGCTGACCTCCACTCATTTTGACCGCAAACCGCAACTCATTGTCTGTGATGCGAGCTTTATTTCCTGTATGAAAGTGTTGGAACGCCCCCTCACCCTCGCCGCTACATCCGCAGACTTAATCACATTGGTCAAACCGCAATTTGAAGTCGGGAAAGCGGGTGTAAAGCGCGGCGGTCTCGTCAAATCCGAAAGCCTGGCTTTGCAAGCTCTCTCAGATGTCTCCGCTTGGGTCACGCGCCAAGGCTGGCACGTCGTCGCCACTTGCAAATCCCCTATCAAAGGCGGCTCAGGCAATACAGAATATCTTCTTCATGCTCGCAAATAAAAACCCCGCAAAATATGCAGGGTTTTAAAATTTAGATAAAGTCAGAACCTAATGGCTGCAATGGCGCGTATGACGATGACGGTTGCGAACCCGACGTACACGTGGCCGTGAATAATAAGACCTATTATTGTAACCGCGGCCACCACCGTAATAACCACCTGACCCGATATTGATGCTTAAACTGGTGCGTGGACGTGAATAATATCCGCCGCCACCGCCGTAATACGTGCTCGGATAGCTATATCCACTATAAACAGGCTGGCTGTAAGTCGTTGTTGTATAGGTTGTTGGATAACTATGACCATGGCTGTGACCAGTATTATAATAACCGCCTGTGGAATAACCGTTATGTGAAGAATAACCATTATTATAGCCGCCATAGTAACCCGTATTGGAGTTGTAATGACCGTTTCCACCATAAGTCCGATGTCCGTTATTTCCGTTACCTGCGATGGCTGCGCCTGCGACGCCGCCAAGCACAGCGCCTAAGACGGATCCTTCTGTGCGCGCACCGTTTCCGGCCACTTGTGAGCCGAACACACCGCCAACAACTGCGCCGATAGCGCCGCCGACCAATTGCCGGTCGCCGTTAGAGCTGTTTTGATGTGAATGATTATAACCATTATCATGTGCAGAGGCGATTGGGGCCGCGGCAATAGTAATGACAGCTGCGAGGGCAAATCCGAGTTTGAAATTCATGGAAAACTCCGTGTTAAAGCGCACCGTTTCCTGATGCTATACAATCTACATACTTACCGTTATCTGAATGGTTCCTGAAAAGCAAAAGCTTGACTCAGTCACCCAACCACAAAAAAAGCGGCCCTTAAAGCCGCTCTTTAGACGTTGTTAACCCTAAATTAGTGATGACGACAATGATCGTGACTATCGGATTTTATCTTATTACCACGGCTGTCATAACGCTTTTTTCCACCAGCATAGCAATACTCATTTTGAGGACGCACAACTGTTTCCGGCATATGGTATGTCGGCGCGGGCGCAGTATATGTAGTTGTCGGAGCTTGGTAAGTCGTCGTAGAAGATGACGAGTGACTATATGATGGCGTATAACGTGTGACAGAAGACGACAAACAAGTTCCATCAGACTGCATCGTTGTATCTGCCGGGCAATTAGCCATTTCTGGAGCCGTGTAAGACTGTGCAGTGTAACTAGGCGCGCTATAAGTTGGCTCAGTATAAGTCGGTGCAGAATAAGAAACTGTACTCTCCATACAAGTTCCGTCGGATTGCTCTGTCGTTCCTGCAGGACAGTCCGCCATTTGAGGCGCAACATATGGCTGGGAAATCACAGGAGCTGGTGCACTGTAAGTCGGTGCAGGCGCTGTGTAAGACACCATCCTTTCAAGACAAGATCCATCACTTTGACGCGTTGTGCCTGCGGGGCAATCTGCCTCTTCGACTACAATACGCTGCGAGCGCACAATCGGGGCCGGCTCAACAGTAATAGTGCGGCGCACAACTGTCGGGCGAATCGGAGGTCCTGCAAGAGTCACATTTGGCGCCGCATATGTGACACCATGATTGACAGGTGCTGTGTAAACTGTCCGAGGTTGGGACAGAATCATAGGTCTTGGAGCCGGCTGCACGTAACGCGTAACAGGCATGACGGGTCCAGAAATAAACTGACCTGACGGGATAAATTGTGGACCGCTCATGATAGGAGCTTGTGGAAAGCCAGGTCCGCCGAAGCCTGGAGCGCCAAATGCAGGCGCGCCGAATGATGGAGCGCCAAAACTAGGAGCCCCAAAACTAGGACCGCCAACAAAGCCCGGCCCAACAGGACCAAAGCCGCCGCCGATCGGAGCAGAACCGTAACCGCCATAACGCGATGATCCACGATTTGCGAGCGCATATCCAGCCGCGCCGCCTAATAGTGCACCAATAGCTGTTCCTTCTTGGCGAACACCTGAGCCCGCGAGATTAGAGCCGATTGCGCCGCCAAGGCCTGCGCCAATACCCGCGCCAATAAGGTTTCTGCCGTTAAAACCGGGGTTAAACTGCCCCGCATAAGGATTACCGTAATAATTGCTGCGGCTATTGCCGTAAGCTGCACCTGCTAGGCCGCCGACGACAGCGCCAATGGCTGTGCCCTCATCGCGGTTGCCAGATCCTGCAAGATTAGACCCGATGGCACCGCCAAGACCCGCACCGACTGTGCCGCCTAATAGCGTTCCATTATCAAAGCCGCCAAAAAGTTGTGCTTGAGCTGTTGCTGGCACAAAGGCCATGGCCGCAACTGCGACCGTTGTCATAAGAATTTTCATTTTTGGCTCCTCCGCCATTATTAGGTCAATCACCCACAATACCCATTCACGGGAAAAGGCGATGCTTGCGAGTTACTATGCAAGCTTTACGCCGAACGGACATTTTCTATCATCCGCAAAATACAAATACAAAAATACTCGCTTTTTAGGCGAGTCATTTACGCACCAACTTTAGGTCGTAAAAAAAGCCCCGGGAGGTTCCGGGGCTTCCTTTTGTTAGAGATGACCTTGGGGGGTGGTCTCTACCAACGATTTTGAAAGTTTCTGTTACGATTACGCTTTTGCGACTTCTTGATAGCTCTGCGATAACGCTTTAGTTGGGCAAGTTGACGGCCATTATCGTCTAGGCGATACTGAATGCGTCTGATTTTACGGCGACTATTCGCATAACGGGCCCGACGTTTTAACTCAGCACCTTCGGCACGAAGATAATCAATCCGGCGATCAATACGGTCAAGACGCGTATCAACAACAGCCCGGCGCTGGTAGCCACGGTCATATCCACGTGTGTATGTGGTCGTTCTGTAACCGCGATCATAGTTCGTTCTATACCCGCGATCATAGGTCGTTCTATACCCCCTGTTGTGTCCGACAGTCGTCACAACGGGAGCGCGGTTATAGCCCGTGTCATAGCTACGATTAGTTGTCGTGCGGTAAGTCCGGTTGTCGCGAAGTTTATCGCAATCATTCTGACCGTCCGCAATCGCAGCACCTGCTGCGCCGCCCAAAACAGCCCCTAATACAGAGCCTTCAGTGCGCGCGCCATTACCAGCTGTTTGCGATCCAAGGACACCGCCAAGGACTGCACCGATAGCGCCTGCAACAACTTGTTCTTGTGTGTTAGTCGCGCAATCATTCTTATATGAGGTTGTTGAATAATTTCCGGCATGAGCGAGTGCTGGGGTGGCGAATGTCGCCGCAGCTAATACTACGGCAGTGAGAGTTTTTTTAGCGTTTAAACGAGCCATGATGTTTCTCCTGACTTGGCGCCGGAAGGGGACATCCCAACCGTTAAACAGGGTTTAGGGAAACAGGTCTGAACTCTCTCTGAGACTGATTTTCAGATTTCGTTCATATAGCTTTACTTATTAGGAGATTTAGGACTTAAGCTGTTGAAATAAAATACTATATTAATTATCCATTTAATCCATTTTTTTTGAAAAAGGCCCCAATTTCATCTAAGGCGTCATGCGCTTCTGCCAGATAATTATCAAAAATCTGCCACACATGCGGGAGGTTATTCCAGCTTTGGAGCGTGACGTCCGAGCCTTGCGCTTGAGCCTTAGCCGCATAACGCACACTATCATCATATAGCATCTCAGACGCGCTGGCTTGCAGCAGAGTTGGCGGCAAGTCAGACAAGTCGTCAAAGATGGGCGAAATGACAGGATCGGAGGGATTAAAGCCATACGTTTTGCGCAGTCCCCATAACAGCAATGTTCTGGGCGCTTTCAAGACATCCTTCAAAAGGGGCGTTAGCATAAGGTCTGTATGTAAATTGCCCTTCATGGAGGGGCTGGAAATTGTCGAGTCCGTGCTTGGCGAGAGCGCGACAACGGCGTCAGGTCTTTTAATCCCGGCCTCGCGCGTCCAATGGCTCACCATTAGCGTTAAGTTTCCGCCCGCAGAGTCGCCGGCGACTCCTATGGCTTGTGCTGGCTCAGCGCCGTCAGGGCCATTATCCAAAATCCATTCATAGGCCGCGCGGCAGTCATCAATTGTCGCCTGACGTGAATTTTCAGGCATAAGCCGATAATTGACGGCAAAGACCGCGCAGCCCGTGCGCTTAGCGATATTATATGTCAGCGGCCTATGGCTGATATCGCTTCCAACCGTCATGGCCCCGCCGTGGAGATAAAGAATGCGCCTATCAGGGTCTGCGCCTTCGACCAATGTCCAAGCGCCATCAAGCATGACTCCATTAGCCTCAAAACTATCCTTGCGAAACTCACAATCATGTTCGCGCGCCAAACCCGCTGCATCAAAACGCTCGCGTTTGGCTGACCATCCCGTCGTGGCCGTTGCCGATTGGCCGTGCATCCCGAAAGCTTCATGCAGATATTCATTCAGGCGGTCTATACCTTCCGGGTTTTCTGGCACATCAAATGTGGGGGGATCATTTCGGTCATATTGGGCCAGGTTCTCACCGCCTAAGACTTTATGCGTGTAAACGAATAAGCCAAGAACAGGCAGCCCAATGGCGGGAATAGCGAAAAGCATATGATATCCTCAAAATTTAGAGGCTAAGCCGTATCTGGGCGGGCCGGAAAAGTAAACCTACCGCGGAATTGCCGCTTTCCAAACTTGGCTAATTCCGCTAACGCGTGGCGCTTAATTGTCTATCACCGGAATTTATTATGTTTGAGTCTGTTGCCGCCCGTCCCAATGACCCCATCATGGTTGTCATGGAGAAATGCAAAGCTGATACCCGCCCGGAGAAAATTGATTTGGGCGTGGGGGTTTATAAAGACGCTTCGGGCAATACGGCTATTTTGAAATCTGTCAAAATGGCAGAAGAAATGTGGGGCCGCGAAGAGACAACAAAAACCTATGTCGGAACCGTCGGCAATCAGAACTTCTGTCAAGACATGCTGGAATTGATGCTTGGCAAAGACAGCCCTGCCCTGACCGAAGGCCGTATCGGCGCGGCGCAAACCGCCGGCGGGTCTGGCGCGTTGCGGTTAGGGGCTGAAGTTTTAAAAGTTGCAGCCCCTAATGCCACTGTCTGGGCGTCGACACCGACATGGGCCAATCACATCCCGCTCATTTCAGATGCCGGTATGCGCATGGGCAGCTATCCCTATTATAACCGCGAAACACTCGGCGTCGATTTTGAAGATATGCTCTCTTATCTGGACGATCATGCAAAGCGCGGGGATATTGTTCTTCTGCATGGCTGTTGCCATAATCCTACGGGCGCTGACCTCTCGCCCGAACAGTGGGACCGCCTCGCGCCCTTCATGGCCGAGCGCGGATTATTTCCGTTCATTGACTTAGCCTATTTCGGTTTAGGCCGCGGTATGGATGAAGACACTTATGGTCTGCGCAAGGTTGTCGAGACTTGTCCTGAACTGCTGCTAGCTGCGAGCTGTTCCAAGAACTTCGCGCTTTACCGCGAACGCACAGGTCTCATTGCTGCCATCACGCAAACGGCTGATAAGGCTGCTGTCCTAAAAAGCCAATTTGGCGCGATACAGCGCAAACTCATCTCTATGCCGCCTGATCACGGCGCAGCCCTTGTCACGCGGATTTTGCGCGATGAAAATCTGCGCAGTATTTGGGTCGGGGAATTTGACGAGATGCGCGAGCGTATGTTGGGGCTGCGGCAGCTCTTATCTGAAGCAATGAATGTTCAAGGCGGTGAAGCCATGGCCGCCGCAATCAAGAACCAAAACGGTATGTTTTCAACTTTGCCATTATCGCCTGATCACGCCACACGTCTTAGAGAAGACCATGCGGTTTACCTCATGCCGTCAGGCCGCATCAATATTGCGGGCGCGAATACAAGCAATATCCCAAGACTTGCTGAGGCCATCTTAGCCGTTCTCTAGCTGTTTTAATTTAAGGCCCAGGCGGAATGCGCGGCGTATCAATGCGCTGCGGTATTTCGGTCGGCGGCGTTTCTATCGGCACTTCCTGAGGGGTTTCCCTTGGAATTTCCGGCGAAATAGTTGGCGGTATCTCACTAGGCTGTGGCGTAGGAACCGTAGCAGGGTCTGTCACAGGCACTTGAACTGGGGGTATTTCAGTTGGTTGCTGGGGCTTAGGGGGCATAGTCTCTTTGTCCTTCTTTAAACTGTCTTCCGCCGCGTCCAATATCTCCTCGAGAGAATTTGCCTTGTTATCTTCGGCAGCTGTCTCGGTATTATCCTCAACAACTTGTTCTTCCGAAGCCTCTTTCGGCATCTCTTGTGGAGCCTTCTCAACAGGTTCTCGCTGAACAGGTTGCGGCGCACTCCCCTTTAATACGCAGGACGCATAGTTAGAGTTCCGAATAACTGCCATCCGTTGACGCAGCGTTCCCGCGCGCCCTTGCACAAAACTCGTTGGCGGGTTGAGACGCCATTTATTCGGACTGGGCAGAACTGCGGCGAGTAAAGCGGCCTCTTGCTGGCTCAAGTTTCTCGCGGATTTGCCAAATCTGTTTTGCGCCGCAGCTTCGACACCAAAAATACCGTCTCCCCATTCGGCCACGTTCAGGTAGACTTCCATCACGCGCGGCTTGCCCCAAGTGAAATCAATAAGGCTGGCAAACCACGCCTCACCCGCTTTGCGCAGATAACCACCGCCATTCCAGAAAAACACATTCTTGGCCGCTTGCTGCGTGATGGTAGAACCGCCGCGCCGACGTCCGCCCTCTTGATTATCCTCTAAGGCCTGCCCGATAGCCTCCCAATCAATACCGTCATGCTCGCAAAAGCGGCTATCCTCGCCGCCCATCACGGCCTCAATCATATAAGGCGAAATGTTGTCCAGCCGTGTCCATTCGCGCTTTATATCCTCACCGCTCAAGCCGCGCTGAAACATAAGGATGGTCGTTGGCACAGGAATAAACCGCAAGGCGACAGCATAGAGATGTATGCCGAGAAACACTAACAACCCCGCCCGAACAATATTTCCCAGCCACATGGCTAGGGAACGGCGGTCTGTGTTTTTTGCTGTATCAGTCAATGACGAAATCGCTAGGGCGATATCCCGGGTCAGGATATTGCGGGTTCATCTTTTCCAGAGTGTCCTTCACAATACCGCTGATAATCGCGCCCCGCGTAGAGCGGCTGTCAGAAGGTATAATATGCCACGGCGCATGTTTCGTGCTCGTGCGAGCAACCATCGTCTCATAAGCGTTCATAAACTCAGGCCATAGTTTGCGGTCTTCTAGATCGCCCGGATTAAACTTCCAGCGTTTATGCGGCTCTTCCAGGCGTTCGCGCAAACGCTCGCCTTGGACCTCATGACTGATGTGCAGCATAAATTTTAGAACCGTCGTCCCGTTTTCTGTCAGGTGCTTTTCAAAATTATTAATCTGCTCATAGCGCTGCTCAATCTTATCAGCGGGCGCAAAGTTACGAACTTTCACCACCAAGACATCTTCATAATGACTGCGGTTAAAGACCGTGATTTGTCCTTTGCCGGGACAGACATTGTGAATGCGCCACAGATAATCATGCGCCAGTTCTTTTTTACTTGGCGCTTTAAAACTGGCAACATTTACATTGAGCGGCGGCGTGCGGTGTAAAATAGCGGCCGTTGTTCCGTCCTTACCCGATGTGTCCATGCCTTGCAGGACAATAAGCAAAGACCGCTCAGCCTCGCCATATAATTTATGCGCAAGCGGCTGTATGGCTTTGGCGTTATCCTTTATCGCGGCACGCGCAGATGATTTACCGGAAAAAATATCGACCTCAGTGGGACATTTGGAGAGATCAAATTTGGCGCCGCCTTTGGCGATAAAACGATCAGCGAAATTCTCAGTCATAAAGGCTCCAATTAGAATATATCAGATGCCTTTCTATCAACTGCCGCCCAAAGCACAAAGCTTAAAACAACAGCTCCGGCCCAAGGTGATAAAAAATCTGCAAAAGTCGTTTTCTATCCGTATAGTAGCTATAAAGGATATCCCATATGAAAATCTTAGCGCTTCCCCTGATCACGACTTTATTGTCAATCTCGGCCTGCGGCCAAGCTAGCGAGCCCGCCGCTAAACGCGCGGCGCAAGCCTCTGAACCTGCGCCTCCAGTCACGCCCGCAAAAATGGAACAGCTTGGAAATTGGCTTGTCGCGAAAGCTGATAGCCACATCAAATTTACGGCCTCGCAGCAAGGCAAGAGTTTTACAGGCGAATTCAAAAATTATGATGTCGTTATCAATTTTAAGGAAGATGCCATAGACGACGCGAGCGTATTAGCCACAATCGATGTGTCCTCTATCTCCGCAGGCGACAAAGACCGTGACGGGGCTCTACCCGGCAAAGAGTGGTTCAATGTCAAGTCTTTCCCCAAAGCTGTCTTCCAATCTGGTGAATTCACGAAGACCGGAAACAATAGTTATGAAGCGCGCGGAACGCTTTCCATGAAAGGTAAATCGCAACTCTTTACCCTCCCTTTCACATTGGATATCAACGGATCCAAAGCGCAAATGTCCGGACAAGTCAAATTCGACCGAACGCTATGGGAGGTTGGCACAGGCGCATGGGCAACCGATGAATGGGTCAGCACGGACGTGACCGTGGACATTAAAATCAGCGCAGAGAACCCAAATTAGAGCTTCTTCATCGCCCTGAAGGGCGGGCAATGCATATTCTCTTCTGTTTTACATCGTTTGAACGAGAACATCATCAAATCAGCTCTACCTATTAAGTGATCAAGCGGCACATAGCCGGGGCCTGTTCTTGCACGGCTATCAGTCGAGTTGTCGCGATTATCGCCCATAAAGAAGACATGATCTTCGGGAACGGTAAATTTTTCTGTTGTGTCCAGGTTACCGCCATCTGACTGCTCATAAATAATGTGCTCATCTGCCATTCCTGGAAAGACTTCTTTATAAACATCAACCCCGACAACACTGCCTAAGTGCTGACGATAAAGATAATTATCAATATTCTCGCGGGGAACCAAAACGTCATTTATAAAAAGCCGTCCGCGATGCATACGGATTGTATCATCCGGCAGCCCCACAACGCGCTTTATCATGACTATGCCTGACTTTGGGTTACGGAATACGGCCACGTCTCCGCGCTTAGGCAGTTTACTTAGAATTTTCCCGTCTTTTAAAAACGGCAGCTTGTGAAGATTAAACGGCGCGGAATGACGCGAATAACCATAAGCAAATTTTGACACATATAAATGATCGCCGACTTCCAGCGTGGGCTGCATTGACTCAGATGGGATTTTATAATGGCCCCAGACGAATGTCAGAAAGGCCAGCATGACCACAGCCAGCCCGGCGAAAAACTTTACTTCCGCAAATATACGCTGCCCTATTGAGAGCTTTTCTTTAGTCTCTTCGGGCATTTCTGTGAAGGTCTTTTCGCTCATGCCCCGCCAATGCCGCGATACGCCACATTTATCAAGTGTTTCATTCTGTCTTTTGCGTAACTATAAGGTGTTCATGATACGACCTTTATTAGCTTCCGTTCTTTTCGCGGCCCTAACAGCCTGCGCCACGCCGCCGGTTATTGAGCCAACAGCGGCTCCTGCGGGGAATTACAAACTCGACCCCACCCATACCAGTGTTATTTGGTCACTTTCCCATGCGGGGCTGTCAAATTACACGGCGCGCTTTGATACGGTTTCAGGGGCGCTAAATTTCAACCCTGATGCGCCGATAAACAGTACCGTCGATATTCGCATTGACCCAAAAAGCGTCAATACGGGCCTGCCTAAATTTGATGAGGAAATCGCGACGAGCGGAAATTATTTCGACGCCGACACATTTCCAGAAATCCGTTTTGTTTCGACAGGCATCACGCTCACCGGCGAAGCGGCAGGCATGATTACGGGTGATTTAACTTTGAAAGGCGTTACCAAGCCTGTTGCGTTGGATGTGATCTTTAACGGGGCAGGAAAATCATTTGGCAATCCCGGCAAAACGCTTGGTTTCTCGGCGACGACAAAGTTCCTGCGTTCGGATTATAATATGGGGCATCTCGTCTCTTTCGGAATTGGCGATGAGATTACGCTACGGATTGAAACAGAATTTAATGAAGCGCAATGACGTCTCTTTCTGACATAAAACATAAAATAAACTTTGGACACGTTTGCATATTACCCACCGAGACCGTTTATGGGATTGCGTGCCGTGCAGACGACCCCACAGCCATTGACCGTATATATGCAATTAAAGGACGCGGCTTTAATAAACCTCTGGCGGTATGTATACGCGACATCGAAGCTGCGAAAAAACTCACAGAGTTTGAGGATATGGCGCTTAAGCTTGCGAAAGAATTTTGGCCTGGGCCTCTGACTCTGGTTCTGCCTGTTTACAAAAAGACATTGGATAAACGCTGTTATCAAGGCGACACCATTGCGCTGCGTTGCCCTGATATTGCGTGGCGGGAGCATTTTAAACAACCCCTCGCCCTGACCAGCGCGAATAAGTCCGGCGAGCCTGCTGCGACCACGGCCGAGACAGGGTTAGAGGTTGATGCCGTGCTCGATACAGGCCCCAGCCGCGAGAAAATCCCCTCCACCATTCTTGCGGTGAAAGACGGAAAAATTACATGCTTGCGTGCCGGTGCTCTTAAAGCTGACGCCCTCGCCGCTTATGATATAAAGTGGCCCAATGACTGACGGCATCAAAGCTTTAAAAACCGCCCTGCCCGCTGCCGCTTGGACACAGGACGCAGATATTATCGCGCCGCATCTGGTCGAATGGCGAGATAAGTATCAGGGCGTTACACCGCTCATGCTGACCCCGCGCTCAACCGCCGAAGTCGCAGACGCCGTAAAAATTTGCGCCAAAAACGAGCTGAAAATTGTCCCCCAAGGCGGGAATACCGGATTAGTCGGCGGCCAGACACCACAAGGTGAAGTGCTTCTGTCTCTCAAAAAAATGACCGCTATACGCGATGTGGACACGACCAATAATGCAATGATTGTCGAAGCGGGCGCGACGCTACAATCCGTCCATGACGCCGCCGATAAAGCCAACCGTAAATTCCCGCTCTTCCTCGCCTCGCAAGGCTCTTGCACCATTGGCGGCAATCTCTCGACCAATGCGGGCGGGAACCAGGTGCTCAAATATGGCACGACCAAAGATTTGGTCTTTGGCGTTGAAGCCGTATTAGCCAGCGGCGAGATTTACAACGGCCTGACCAGCCTTCGCAAAGACAATACGGGTTACGATCTCTCTCGGCTTTTCCTCGGCGCGGAAGGTACGCTCGGCATCATTACTGCCGCGAGTTTGAAGCTTTTCCCGAAAGCAGGTTACACACAGCGCGTCATCGCCGCTGTGGACGGCCCCGCTCAAGCCCTCTCATTATTAGAGACATGCCGTGCAGGCGGACGGCTGAGCATGTTCGAGGTCATGCCCCGTATTGGCCTCAATGCCGTTGTCAAAAATATTGACGGTCAACGCGATCCGTTTGGAGCGCCCCATCAATGGTATGTTGTCATTGATTGGGATGTGGAGACGCAGAGCGAAGGTGCAGCTCTTGCGGAAAGCCTTTTGGCAGAGGCATTTGATAAAGAACTCATCCGCGATGCCGTGATTGCCCATAACGAAACACAGGCCGCGCAAATTCTATCCCTGCGCGAGAACATGTCGGCAGGACAAAAGTTCTTAGGCGGTTCCATTAAGTTCGATATCACTGTTCCGCTAAACACCATTCCCGCCTTTTTCAAAAAAGCGGATGCCGCCATGGAAGCTCAAATCCCCGACTGCCGCCCCGTCGGCTTTGGACATTTCGGCGACGGAAATATCCATTATAATATCGCCAAGCCCTTGGGCATAGATAAGCAAGAGTTTTTGGACCAATGGCAAGCTGTCTCCGAAACCGTCTTTGATATTGTTGGCGAATTTGGCGGCTCTATTTCAGCCGAACACGGCATCGGAATTATGAAAAAGGATGACCTCGCAAAACGCGCCGACCCTGTGAAACTGGCGATGCTAAAATCCATAAAACACGCGCTCGACCCCCACAATATGATGAACCCAAGAGTTATGATCTGACCTCACAACCATCGTCATCCCGACACAACGCAAAGCGTTGACGGGACCCATGCCTGAATATTTCGCCTAAATCAAAATTTACCATTAAACGCTAAATGAAGGCATGGGTTCCGCCACGACTTCGTCGTGAGACGGAATGACGATAATATAAGGAGTGCTCCATATCACCCAACTCGATTTTCGTGAAAATCGGACGAATCACAATTGTAAATCGCCCAAAACACCCTATGTATATTAGATACAAATAGGGGAGACGTTATATGTCCAGTTTCGAAGCTCAAATTGAGAAGTCTCGAAAAGAGGTTGCCCAAGCGCAATCCAAAATTACCGAATTATCGGGTAAAATAGAAACCGCGCGCAGCAAAATGGCACAAGGCACAGATATCACATTAGATATCGAAAATGCCTCGCTTGAAGATGTTCATGCCCATTCAGATATGATGAACGGTAATATTGCCGAGCTTATTTTAGGGCTCGACGATGTTACGTCCGGCTTCTCCAAAGACTTTGACTCTATGCGCTCAAAAACGGGCTGGGAAAAATTCGTCGGCGTGTTTTCGAAAAAACGTGCAGAAATGATGCGCCAAGAGCGTATCCGCACGGCCTCTATTGAGGACAAGCTGCAAGATTTAATCGGCAAATCCAATACGATTGGCGCGATGTTGCAAGATCAATTGGATGAGCTTGGCCGCCACAAGAACCAAGTGGAGTCCAATCTTCAAAACACATTGTCAGAGCGCGGAACAACGCTGGAAGAACTCACGACTATTCGGGATGAGCTGAAAGACTTGGACCCAAAGGTTATAGAGCTTGAAGGCAAGCTGGCCGTTGCGACAAACGCCAATGATCGGTCCAAGCTTGAGTCCGAATTGGCGACCCTCAATGCGCGTTACAACGAGCTTGTGCAATTAGAGCAAGTCAAACTTGGCGGGTCTCAAACGCTTGAACGTTATGTTGAGAAAGGCAAAACATGGCTGGATTCACTCCAGAACCAAATGGCCACTCAAATGGTTCTGCTTAATAAGCTGCAAACCGATACGAAACAGCGCGTCATCCTCTATGATGCTTTGTCCAAATCCTTGAAGACAGCGCAACAGCAAGATGTAGCTCACCAGATTAACGAGATTGGTGTAGCAACAGATAAAGAAGCCCAAGTGGCGATGGCCGCCATTGGCGCGGCGACCAATACCCGTATGGCGGAAATGATGGAGTCGCATGAAGACCACATCGTCTTTGCCCGTAAGGTGCTGGAAGAGAAAGTCAAAGCTGATGAACGCTTTGCCCGCCGCTTTGAGAAAATTGTCGAAATGCATGACAAGAACGCTTACGGCCAAGGCGGCTCTTCGGGTCAAGGTTAGGCCCCGCTGGTGGATCTCACCTTTGACCACAAAGTCCTAGATAGCGCCAAGGCGACCCGGCGCTATTTCGCAAAGTTTGAACGCATTATTGTTCACCTCACCGAAGTGGTGGACCTTTCCAAATCTGAAAAGCTCATCACCTCACCCGAGGCAAAGATGCTCAAACAATATTTGGAGGCTTTGTCCAACACCTTTACGGCGCTGTCTTATAAATTCCTGATGGCGCACCGCGTGCGGGAACAAGCGGACTTAAATTTTAGCATCGACAAAACTGAAAGCGGTTTTCCGATTTTCCGTGAGCTGTTGCAAATGGCCTCTGACTCGACGCAGGCGAAAAAGCATTTGAAATCTCTGCCAAGCCAAGAGCGCCTGAAAAAAGATATGATCAATCATATCCTGAGCGAGCAATCCGCGCCCAGCCAATTACAATATGCGCTCAGCCAGCGCATTTATTATGAATATCTCGACGGGAAAGAGTTGTTTCTGTCGCAAAACCATCCGCAAATTATTTGGGTCGGCAAAGATATGAAAGCTGGCCGCCGTACCTATCTGGTTCATTGGGCAAGCTATGACAGCCAGACGAATTTGCCGTCCATTTATATGATGGAGCTGGAGGACACCTCGCACCGCGCCCTGCCCCATGATGAGCGCCGCTGGCCGCGCGTGCAGAGCCACCTTATGGCTCAAGCCGTTTCAGGGCTAAAACTGCTGACCATTGCCAAAGGCTTTGACCAAGATTTTAATGATTTGCATCCCAAGCTGCTGCGCCGCTTTCATCTTGGCCCTATGCACAGCCATAGCTATACCGAACAGCATGGACCGCTGCGTAACGTGCTCGCTGAAGCGGATGGGCCGCCGGGTCTGGATTGGGCTTTGGCCTGGACCGTGGAAAGCCTCGTCTCTGAAACAACGACCAAAGAAAAAGTTGGGATTTTTAAACAGGCCGAGCGCCAAGTTTATGCGCTGAACAAAATGGATTTCAAAATGGCGGATGCCGGCGCGACAGAGATACGCCGCTCACTCATCTTGCCTCATCGCGCTTATCAAGTTTTAGAAGAGAAACACAAAGATGATTTTGACGGCGTGCGAAAATATGTTGTCGGCAGAAATGCTAAGATACTAAGTTACAAATAAATAGAGAATTAGATGTCAAACGACTTAATGGAATTAAAAGAAGAGCTTATCCGCGAGAAATATAGCGCGGCAGAAAGTTTGCTGGATGGTTTCGATCATACCCCTCGCTTGGCTAAGCCTAAAGCTGGCGCAGCGCCTGCGAAAGAAAAGTCATCTGGCATTGGGACGCGCCGCCGTTTCCGCTCGACCACGCCGGGGCTTGTGACTAAGTCCACAGCCCGCGCAGAAGGCGTGCATATTATCAATCGCGTACAAGAGGCCGACGATGACGATATTCTTGTCAGTCCGATGCAGGCCAATGTCCTGAATAGCCTGCGCCGCGCCCTAGCCACGTCAATGGTCGTGGCCGATCAATTTGCGGATCATACAGGCCTCTCCCAGCTCCTAAAAGATAATCTTGAAGGCGGCTTAGCGGCCTCTCGCAAATCTGAATTTACAGAGTTGCTCGCGGCCAGCTCTGTCATTAGCCTGCATGTTTTTGCCAATATGGCGAGCTTCCTATTGGCAAATGCTCATGCCGATGCGTCTGACGTAAATGTCGAGGTCGGGGAAGTTGAAGAAGTGCTGACCGATAATGCCCATCTCGCTCTGACGGGCGCGCTATGGGAGCTTGATCAAGACCTCGCCATCTTTGCTACCAGCGAAGATAAATTAATTCCAACGGTTACAGCCTTCCTTGAACAGCTGATGGAAAAGGTTGGCCTCCGCGCGTCAAACATGGCGCGCCTTGAGGCGTTCACGTCGGTTAATTATCGCGTTGAGGACGATGACTTCAACGTCAACGGTTTCACACCTTCGGGCCGCGGCACCAGTTCCAAGCTGACCATGACGTTTAAAAAACCTAATGAAATTGTCGGCAACCATATTGCTAAATACCAAGCCATGAAACTCGCCAAAATGATTATGGCTTATGATTTTGATCGTAAGCTGAACCCGTTTGTCGATTTGGGCGGCTTTATTTTCACCTTTATGGGCGACGGTAAGCCCGGCACGGGTAAAACCATCCTTATTCAGATGATGGCGGGGTTGATACATGACTATTGCCAAAATGCGGGATATCCGTTCCGCTATCAGAACCTCTCCACGGAAAGCATTGATAGCTATCAGGGTAAATCGGCGCAAAATGCCAAGGCATTTTTCAATAATGTGATTGATCCTAATGTCATTGGCTTTGGCACGATTGACGATATCGATCAACTCGCAGGCAAACGCGGCGACCGCCAATCCTCCGCCGGACAATTAGAAATTACCGCTGTCTTGATGGAAAGCTTTGCAGGCGCGAATACGGTCGTGCGCGGCAATTGCACCTTTGGCATGTTTTCCAACTATCCTGAAAATGTCGATGATGCGCTACGGCAACGGGCGGGCGCTAGGTTCCTCGTGGACGGACCGCAAACGCGCGAAGACTATATTGATATTCTGCATATCTTGATGGGCAAGAACCACAAAATCCCTCTCGGCGACCATAAGCTTTTTGAGACGCAACAGCTTAAAAAAGCGGTGGCACGCAGTTTCGAAGCCCATAGCAAGCCGCAAGAAGAAGGGCTGATAAAGGTCTATGAACAGACCACCAAAGAGCTCGGCAAATTAGATACACTCGCCAAGATTGGTACCTATCTGGATAATATCCAAAACGTCGATGAGCGCTTTACGGGCCGCGCCATTAAAAACATCACAGACGCCATCAAAGTGCGCGCTATGGATTTCGAACTCCCCGATGAATGGATGGAAAAACCTGACCTCTTCCTGCTCAAAGATTACGACACCAAGAAAGATATGATCGCCGACCTGTCTGTGCCGATAACGGTCGATATGGTCATGCAGGAAATCAACCGCTATGCCGACTCCGAATTCCGCTACGCCGACAAGTCAGATGAAATCGCCATTGAGAACATGGTGCGTGACTATGGCCGTCAGGAAGAAGCGAAGAAGCGGTATTTGAAGGGTAAGACGTAAGTAAAAATAAATATCACGGCTCTGGTAAACTACACCATCAGTAGTTATATATAAAACATAGTGAAAGGAAGTTATGATGAGTACGAAAGGACAACACGTTGTGCCTCGCAATGGTGGATGGGGCGTTAGAAAAGCTGGCTCTGAGAGATTGACTCGCCAATTCAGAACTCAAAAAGAAGCGATTCAAGAAGCTAGAAAAATTGCGCGAAATCAAGGAACTGAACTTTATATACATGGCAGAAACGGCCGTATACGCGAAAGAGACTCCTACGGAAACGATCCACATCCGCCTAAGGGATAAATTTGTCCCGGGCTGATTTTGAAAAAAATGTTTTCGTCAATTGTCCTTTTGACGAGGACTATGAACCTATTCTTCAAGCAATATTATTTTGCATCACATGGTTTGGGTTAAGGCCAAGACTGGCAACTGAACGTAACGATGCCGGAGAAGCTAGACTGGCAAAAATAAACTCTCTTATCGAAAATTCCAAATATTCAATTCATGATTTAAGTCGATGCCAAGCCAGTAAAGCTGGAGAGTTTTATAGAATGAATATGCCATTCGAACTGGGACTGGATTTTGGGTGTAAAATTTTTACAAAAGGAAAACTCACGTCTAAAACTATTCTCGTGCTTGAAGAAAAAACACACAATTACGACATCGCTTTATCTGATCTCTCTGGAAGCGACATTGAAGCGCATAATGGTAAATACGATATCGCAATAAGAAAAGTCAGAAACTGGCTAGTAGGCCAAGACTTTAAACCACGTATTGGTGCAGCTAAAATAATCTCAGATTATGAAGATTTCCTAGAGTGGTATTATGAAGAACAAGAAAAGCTTGGATTTAATGAGGATGATATTTTGGATTATTCTACTCCGGAGCTTTTAGATGCCATGGTGAAATGGATTGCACTAGGCAAGCCCATATGATGCGGCTCGTTAAAAACGGCCTCATGTTCGGCAATCTTGTCGAGATAAAATCGGCCGCTTTGGTGGAGCGTTATAATCGCGCGCTTGAGCATTTGAATGGCCGCACGACGGAACTCACAGAATTTCATGTCGATATTTCGGGCTACTCGCCAGAGATCGGGCATGAGTTTGAGGATGATTTATATCTCAATCCCAAGGGCACGAACCGCATGTTTATTCTGCTCTCGACGGATCAGAAAACCGCGCCTTTGCTCAATTCGCAATTCTCGACCTCGCGCTCTATTTTGCGCCACTATATCGAAAAGAATGAGGATCAACTTTTCGCCCTCACCGCGCGCGAAGCTGTGGCGGGCGAGTTGATGAACTCGGTCTTTTCCATGGAGAGCCCGCAAGACCTTTTGCATATCAACCAAATCGATATTGAGGCCGACACCATCCAACAACATGTCGCCGAAGCCAATCTGCTCGGCGGACATATTGAACAGTTCATGACCCAAGATGATGCGTGGTGGGATGATGTTCTTATTTCAGAGATGATAGAGCTGGCTAAACGCACGGGCAATATTCAGCGCAATCCCGTTGAGCTTAAAACCCAGAGCTATACGCAAGGCAATTATTATACGAGCCATTTTGGCGGGGTATATGTGTTCCGCGATTGCGAGACACCAACCATCATTGCACGGGAGATGATTGAGGGGCTGGACGGCCTGTCGATTGAGAACATTCTGACTTTTGAAGACCGCGACGAGATTGCCAAATTCCTGCGCGATGAAGGCTTGTCAGAACTTATCGTACAGCGCCCCAATGAAAGCTCGGCCTCTATCATCAAACAGAAGATTGACTTTATTACGATTACGACGGCAGCGGATCTGGGCCATGATCTGAAAGGCGTCACGCGGCGCAATATGCGTATGCTCGAAAGGCGCTATGCCAATAACATGCCGCCTGAATTCAAAGGCCTCATGGATGTGTATCGCTGGGCCAGCCTTGGCGGCGGCATTCCTAAGATAGGGCCAGACCATCCCGCTTTTTTCTACGCGCTTCGTTCTAGCCAGCATGAAGATCGCGATTTGGTCAATATGCTGCTCTCTGACCTCTCGCGCATGGATTTTCGGCAGCTCTTTATCTGTCATAAGCCGCTTTTCTATGAAGCTTACCGCAATTGGGGCGAGCCTAAGAAAGACTATGTTTCCAAATTCCTCGCGGCGGAATACGCCATGGATAAGGTCGGCGCGCGCGAAGCTCTATTCGGCGCAGAACCTAAAATGGAAGAACCGGAGTCGCTCTACAGTGCCGAGGATTATAGCGAGACAAAAAAGAAACGTAATATCCAAAGCCCATGGGGCGTGCCGCTGATTAAGGACGGCAAAGTTCAGGTCAAATATCGCAAAAAAGATGATGATGACGACGATGATGATGATGATGACAATGATCGGCACCCGCGCCGCAAGGGACGCGGCGGCCTGCGCGAAGAACTGGATTGGGATAAAAAAAAATATCGTGGTAAAGATAAGAAGGGACGGAAAAGATGATTATTTGGGTTCGCAATATTGTTCTTATCCTGCTCGTTTTGACGATTATTTATCTCGCCCTCTCGATGCTTGCGCGGCTGCGTAAACGTCAAAACCTTAAGCTGGAATATAAAACCGCCAAACCCGATACCCCTGAAGATGAGTATATGGCCAGAGGTATGCAGAAATATGAGCGCTCGCTTAAGCCCAAGCTTTTTGCAGGAGTCTATCTCTTCCCCCTCGCCGTGATAGTGTTGCTCGTCTATTTGGCGCAGCATTCATGAAGGAGACCGTTATGAAGACAATTAAACGCATATTTATATTATTACTGGCGCTGATAACGGTTGTCTTGATTCACTATTACTTGCCGCAGCGCGATATTGTTCAGGTCGTTAATACCGATGTAAAACGCATGGATATCAGTAAAGGATCGCCCTTTTGGGATCGCCCAGATGCCGGTACGGATAAGCAGGAAACGCGCGATGTGCGTTTTATTTATACGGTCAATGAAAAGGGCAAGACGCGGGTTTACCGCAATGAAGATACGGGATGGTCATTTCCGTTTTACTTAAAATTTGACAGTAGTGACCTTTCCGCCAAGGCGCAGAATATGGCGAATAAAGAAGATACTTGGGTCGCCGTGACGCATTATGGCTGGCGCATCAGGCTGTTCTCAATCTTTCCGAACGCCACCAAAGTCAAGCAAGTCAGCGGCCCGGATGTGTTCTTAATCCCTTGGTTTAACATCGTCTTTATTGGCGCTGTCTTCCTCTTCCTGTTCTGGATTTGGAGCCTAGTGCGCAAGTGGAAGAAAAAAAACGTCGACCCGATTACGGATAAAATCGGCGAGGAACTGGATGACATCGGCGAAACGGTCGGCGGTCATGCCAAAAAGGCGAAAGCTGAAATTAATGAATCTCGCTCAGGCTTTCGTAAATGGATGCGGCGTTGGTTTGGCTCTGAATAATTAGAGCCCTAAAATTAGAGCTTGTCGTCGCGCTTATCGGCTTTGAGCGTTTCGACAATCTTCTTCACGTCTTGGGCATCCTCTAATTTGGCCACAAGGATAGAACCGTCTTTTACAATCACAGCAATTCCGTCCAGGCCTACGGTTGTAACTAATGGCCCATCTGTTTCAATCAGGCTGCCCTGTGTGTTGTAAGCAATCACGTCACCTTTAATGGCATTGCTATTCTCGCCTTTCTTAAGCGCGTGGAGCGAGGCAAATGAGCCAATATCATTCCATCCAATATCCGCAGGCACAACAGCGGCTTTTTCAGTTGGCTCCATAACGGCATAGTCAATGGATTCTGACGGACAGGCCGCGAAATGTTCTGCGTCTAACTTAATTAGATTTGATCCCAATTCGGCAGTCTCATAAGCAAGTGTCGCTTGCTCAACAATATCAGGGTGAAACTGCTCCATCTCTGCTAATAGAGTTTCAGGCGAGAAGAGGAATATTCCAGCATTCCAAAAATAACCGCCTTGATTGAGATAGCTTAGCGCTGTCTCTCGGTCAGGCTTTTCTTTAAATGCTTTGACTCCATAGGCCCCAGGAGAAATATACTCCCCCTGCTCAATATAACCATATCCTGTATGCGGAGTATCAGGCGCTATGCCAAAGGTGACAAGACATCCGTTTTTTGCCGCGGTCATCGCAGCGGCAACAGCGCGGCGAAAAGCGTCAGGTTTAGTCACGTGGTGATCTGCAGGCGCCAGTAAAATAAGGGCCTCTGGATCACTGACTTTCGCATGAATGGCCGCGACAACCGCACATGGGGCTGTATTTCGGCCCATAGGCTCAACGATAATGCCGCCGGGTTTAATGCCCTTAGCAGCCATTTGCTCACGGATAGGCGCGGCATGGGCGCTGTTACAAATAAATACAGGTGGATGGAAAAGATCGCCGCTAAGCCGCTCGGCGGTCTCTTGAACCATCGTATCATTAGTCACCAGTGAGAGCAGCTGTTTGGGCATGGCCTTTCGCGAAGCTGGCCATAATCGGCTCCCGGCTCCGCCCGACATAATCACCGGAATAATTTTCACGTTCCCAATCATGGGTGGTAATTTAGCATAGTAACTCTTTAAGACTACTTAATCGAACCCCCTAATAGAGATTTAAGATTCAGCCCCCAAGCGTGACATCCCCGGCGCGGAACCTGAGCAAAACACGGCAATTTTTCAGCGCCCCGTCTTTTGGAGGCGCGAAACGCCAATCCTTGACAGCGTTGCGGGAGGCACCCTCAAATAACCCGTCAGGCACAGAGCGCTCCACATCGACATTTTCAGTCTCGCCTTTGGCGTTAACATCAAGCCTCATAATCACCCATCCCTGACGCCCTGAATTGAAAGACCGCCTTGGATATTTAGGTAAATCAAAATTGCGTGCCGCTAACTTTTCTCCGCCCAAACAATCGTCAGGGTTTGAATAGCCTTTCACCCATGGATCCGGAGGATATTGGCTTTTGGGTCTGAAGGTATCTTTTGTCGCGCAGCCACTCAAGATTACGGCCAATGCGAAAATCATCACAGATTTCATTCGCTTTCTCCAAAACGGTCTTCGACAAGCTTAACCAAAGCAGAGACAGCGGATTGCGCATCGTCACCAGTGGCCGAAATTGTAATCTCCTCACCGCAGGCCGCGCCGAGCAGTAAAAGCTCCATAACCGAATCTGCGACAACCGTTTCCGCGCAAACATGATTATCGCTGCGGACAAGAACCTCTGCGTTAAACCGCATCACACATTCCATAAATTTATTAGAGGCCCGCGCATGCAGTCCGCGTTTATTGATGAGTGTAACGGTCGCTGTAACCGTCTGGCTCAAGTCACGCCCGCCAATATTTTTGACGCAATTGCGATATAGCGTTGACCGGCTTCTTTGGCTTTTTCAGCCGCTTCATCTAGGCTTGCGGATTGGCGCGCCTCGGCCAGCTTAATCATCATCGGCAAGTTCACACCCGCCAACACTTCAACTTTGCCTTCACTGAGCATGGAAATCGCCAGATTAGACGGTGTTCCGCCAAACATATCCGTCAGCAAGATAACGCCTTTTTTTGTGTCTACGCGCTTAACGGCGGCGCGTATATCATCACGGCGGCGCTCCATATCATCATCGGGGCCAATGCACACTGTTTCCAGATTGTCCTGCGGGCCAACAACATGCTCGGCCGCACGCTTAAGCTCTATGGCCAATTGACCATGTGTTACGATAACCAGTCCAATCATGGACGCACCTTTTATTCCCTGCGGGCATCAATGCCCTAAGCGCCAGTTAATCAACATTTTGCTGGAATGGAAAGCCTTTTATGCGGCCTTTTTCGCATCAATTTTCTTTTGTTTCCGCTTGGATATTTGCGGGGCACCGCCATGGGTTTGACGCGGAACCTGAATAATGAAACGCGCGCCCTTAATGTCATCATTTGCAGCCGCATGGCGGTTTTCCGCATGAATAGTCCCTTTATGGGCGGTGATAATCTGGCGGCAAATCGCTAGCCCTAGACCTGAGTGAGACCCAAATTGCGCGCCTTTAGGACGCTGCGTATAAAAACGGTCAAACACAGTATCAAGGTTATCCGCAGGGATGCCGGGCCCATCATCATCGACAATGATAATAACATACTCCTTTTCCCCCTCACGCTTAAGCTCCGCCTTTATTCTCACTTCGCCATCTGCAGGCGAGAATGTCAGCGCGTTGTCGATCAGGTTCCGCAAGACTTGCGCAAAAGGCGTTTCAAAGGCGCGAATGAAGACAGGCTCGTCCACTTCGAGCTTGGTTACATTGCGCAGCTGCGGGCCATCGCCGCTGCTGGTTTGCGCGTAAAATTCAGTAATGTTTCCGACAATCTCCAAGACATCTAATGTCTGCGCGGTATCGCGCGCCAGATTTGCATCCACCTTAGAGGCCTTAGAAATATCCGTAATCAAACGGTCCATGCGGGAGACATCTTGCTGAATGATTGAAATTAGTTTCTCCCTCTGCTCATCTGTTTTCGCGACCCGCAAAGTATCAGAGGCAGAGCGCAAAGATGTCAGCGGGTTCTTAATCTCATGGGCAACATCGGCCGCAAAATTGGCGATATCGTCAATACGCGCATAGAGGCCTTGGGTCATACCCCGCATGACGGAGGAGAGATCGCCAATTTCATCGTGCCTCTTTGATAAGTCAGGGATAGCGCCGCGTTTTTGGCTGGACCGCGTAACCAATTCAGCGGCCCTCGCCAGTTTTCGCATAGGAAGCGTAATAAACAGCGTCAGCGCTAAAGACGATAAGAGCGTCGCCAAAAACGCCAGCCCGATAATCGGCGCCAAGGCCCTGCGTTCGGCTTTAACAATACCGTCCACATCAGAGCTCTCGACCGTGACGACGCCCAGAACCTGCTGGACACGTTTGACCGGCAGGCTGACTGTGACGACTAATTTGTCCTCATCATCATAACGCTCACCCATCATTGTGTCGCCTTCCAGCGCCTTACGCAGATCTGCTTTCAGGTCCCGTCTCAGCGCCGCCCGTCGGCGTTTACGCCATGGCAGATTATGGACTTTTTCATTGACCCAATCTGTGACTCTGTCTTTCCAGACCTCTTGGCGGGGCGGCTCAGGGATGTCAGGAATGATAGGGTCAAGCATGCTGACTTCGACTGAATCGTCCAGCGTCTCCGTATCAAGAACGGACTGCCCCCCGCGGTCATGAAGCCGCACGCGCCAGCGGTCAGGCACATTTATACCGAGCAAAACTTGGCGCGCTTTTTCTATATCCAGCTCTGCGGCAGACCCAAAGCCCGTCGCATCGTCCCCCATAACCGTTGTGATAGTCGAGGCCAGCGAGCGGAGGTTTTCGACCTTCGCCTCAATCAGCCCGTGTTGGAATCGCCCCATCGCCAATGAGCCGCTGACCAAAATAATGAGGCCAATCAGATTGGAGAGAAATATGTTTCGGGTCAGCCGTGACGTCAGAAGAGACCGCCTCGGGCCTCTTCGTCTGTCACTGATTTTTACGCGGCCCGCGGGTGCTTTGCTCACCCGGTCTTTACGCTTCTTTGTATTTATATCCGACGCCATAGAGGGTCTCTATACCATCGAAGCTCTTATCCGTCTTGCGGAACTTTTTACGCAGGCGTTTAATATGAGAATCGATTGTGCGGTCATCTACATAGACCTGATCATCATACGCCGCGTCCATAAGCTGATCGCGAGATTTCACATAACCGGGCCGTTTGGCGAGGCTTTCTAAAATCAGAAATTCCGTGACTGTCAGGCGCACAGGCTCATTATTCCAGCTACAGGCATGACGGTTCGGATCGAGCAGCAGCTTACCCCGACGAATAACTTTATCATCGCCTTCCTGCGGCACAGGCATTTCAATGGAAGTTAAAGAGGCGCGGCGCAGGACAGCTTTGATACGCTCGCCTAGCAAACGCTGGCTGAAAGGCTTTGTGATGTAATCATCTGCGCCCATGTTAAAGCCAATGGCTTCGTCAAATTCATCGTCTTTGGAGGTGAGGAAAATAACAGGTAGATTTGAGGTTTGGCGCAAGCGGCGCAGTAATTCTAAACCATCCATACGCGGCATTTTCACGTCAAAGACAGCCAAATCCGGCGGAGATTTCTTCAACGCCTCCAAAGCCGTGACGCCGTCATGAAACTTACGGACTTCATATCCTTCGGATTCCAAAAACATCGACACGGATGTCAGAATGTTTTCATCATCATCGACAAGATAAATTTTAGCCATGGTTCGCTCCCCAGCGCGTCTTGGTGAATAAGTCTTATCTCTTACTAGGCTCATTGTTTGCATGTCTCAACCCTCTGCTCTTGTGTTATGACAGCTCTATAGAAAGTCATTGTGGCAAGGCTTTGACGAAAACCTGCCTTATTTCAGACATATGGGTTATTGCGGTGCGCAGCATTTATCCCTAAAGAGCCGAAAACGGAGAGTCCCATGACACTTATTCAATCGATTATTGTTTATCTATTAGCGCCGCTTTTGGGTCTGCTGTTTTGGATATTCGTCGCCTATATGATTTTCTCATGGTTGATAGCGTTTAACATCGTCAATTTGAAAAATCCCGCGATGGCGCAAATCTATGGTGTTATCCGCCGTATTTGCGATCCTATATTAGACCCCATCCGCAAGGTCATTCCGCCACTTGGTGGTTTGGATATGGCTTTTTTGGTGGTTGTTTTAGGCTTAAGCTGGATACGCGGATATGTGGTGCCGATTCTTTATAACGCCGCCGGGTAAGTCTGCTTATTAAAGCAAGCCCGCTACATCTCTCAAATAATGACCATAACCGCTTTTCTCCAAGCGGTTTGCATGTTTGATAAGCGTATCGCGCGTAATCCAGCCTTTTTGAAATGCTAAAACCTCAGGACAACAAATCCGTATCCCCTGACGCGATTGCACAACATTGACAAATTGCGCGGCTTCAAAGAGCGATTTATGAGTCCCCGTGTCGAGCCACGTTGTGCCGCCTCCGAGAAGCTGCACATGAAGCTGCCCTTTAGATAAGTAAATCTGGTTTAGCGCCGTTATCTCAACCTCTTGCCGCGCAGAGGGTTTAACCTGCTTAGCGTAATTTGGCGCGTGCCCATCGTAGAAATAGAGACCCGTGACGGCGTAATTAGACTTTGGTGCTTCAGGTTTTTCTTCAATCGAGAGAACCTTGCCCGCCTCATCGAACTCCACAACGCCGTATCGGTTAGGATCATTAACGCGATAGCCGAAAACGCTCGCGCCCTCATCCCGCGCCATCGCCGCTTCCAGCCCGCGCGAGAAGGTTTCTCCGAAAAACAGATTATCGCCAAGAATAAGCACAGAAGGCCCGCCCGCCAAAAACTCTTGCGCGATAATAAGCGCCTCTGCGATACCGCGCGGCGCATCCTGCACGGCATAGGTCAGTGACACGCCCCATTGGGAGCCATCTTGCAAGAGCGTTTGAAACGCCGCCTGATCATGCGGCGTGGTAATAATCATGATCTCTTGAATCCCCGCCTCCATAAGCACGGAGAGCGGATAGTAAATCATAGGCTTGTCATAAACAGGCATAAGCTGCTTAGAAATGGCAATGGTCGAGGGATGCAAACGCGTGCCGGTGCCCCCTGCCAGAATTATACCTTTGCGCGGATGTGTTGTCATAGGTTTCTTTTAAACCCTCACGACAAAGGCGCAAGTGCGACACAGGGGTGATTGCCACCTCTCAAAATCAGGGCTATTGGCGTGCCATGATTGCGGAACTCGGACATTACTTGCTGATATTGGCCCTGTTTACAGCCTTGGCGCAGGGCGTATTGCCTATTCTAGGTGCGCATAAAGGCTCCGAAAACATGATGGCCTTTGGCGACAGGGCCGCAAAAGTTCTTTTCGCGCTCATCGCGCTGGCATTTATCGCCCTCACCGCCGCCTTTATCGCGTCCGACTTTAGTGTGAAATTAGCCGCCTCACATTCTCATTCCATGAAACCGTTCCTCTATAAAATTTCCGGTGTCTGGGGAAATCACGAGGGATCGATTTTGCTCTGGACTTTGATGCTGGCTTTTTACGCCGCGCTCATACCTGTCTTTGGCAAGGGGCTGCCCCAAACGCTCAAGGCGCGGGCTATCGGGGTACAGGGGCTGCTGACATTTGGCTTCTTGGCCTTTATTCTTTTCACCTCAAACCCGTTTGAGCGTCTTAATCCTGTGCCTGATGACGGGCTTGGCCTAAACCCGCTGCTCCAAGATCCCGGCCTCGCGATACATCCGCCTATGCTTTACATGGGATATGTCGGGTTTTCCGTCGCCTTTTCATTCTCTGTAGCCGCCCTAATCGAAGGCAAGGTTGATGCGATGTGGGCACAATGGCTCAGGCCTTGGGTGCTAGCGGCGTGGAGCTTCTTGACCCTGGGCATCATGCTCGGCTCACTCTGGGCCTATTACGAGCTGGGCTGGGGCGGTTGGTGGATGTGGGACCCCGTCGAAAACGTCAGCTTCATGCCGTGGTTGGCAGGAACCGCCCTGCTGCATTCCATCATGGTGTTAGGCACGCGGCATAAGCTCGCCAATTGGACGGTGCTTTTGGGTATTAGCGCCTTTTCGCTCAGCCTCATCGGAACATTCGTGGTGCGTTCGGGTGTCTTAGTCTCCGTACATTCCTTTGCCACCGACCCTGAACGCGGGGTGTTTATTCTTCTGCTATTGATGCTCGCAACAGGCGGAGCGCTGTCCCTTTATGCTCTGCGCGCGAAAACCCTCAAAGGCCCCGGCGGATTTGAGCCCGTCTCGCGCGAAGGCGGCTTAATTCTCAACAACCTTCTTTTAGCCACGGCAACCGCCACTGTATTTCTCGGCACATTCTACCCGCTCTTCATAGATGCGATGACAGGGGATAAAATCAGCGTCGGTAAACCTTATTTCGATTTGACATTTGCACCTATCATGTTCCTGCTTATTGTCTTTATGGGCGCGGCGCCGCTGTTAAAATGGCGCAAAGACAGCGCGGCCAGCTTGAAACGTCTGGTCCTTTTTGGCGGGCCCCTCATGTTGATAATAATAGTCTTGACTGCCCTTTTCGGAAAATCTGTTCTCGGCGGAATAGGCTTAGCCCTGGCCGCTTATTTAGCCTTGGGAACAATTTTAGCATTGGCGCGGAAAACACAAAATTTTAAAAACTGGCGCGCCCAACCTGCAGGCACATATGGATTTGTTTTGGCGCATCTTGGGGTAGCTATTTTCACAGCCGGTGCAGTTGTCATGTCCGTCTGGGCCAAAGATGATATTGGCAGGCTCAAGGTCGGCGAGAGCTTAAACGTTTCGGGATATGAATTCACCTTATCCGCTGTCGCGCCGGGTCAACGCGAGAATTATCAATTCCTCAGTGCTAAGGTCGATGTGAGCAAAGACGGTAAAGAGATAAAGACGCTCTATCCTGAGCAGCGCTTTTATCCTGTTCGCAATATGGTGACGACCGAGGCGGGATTTCATTTCACGCTCGGCCCGACAATCTTTAGTGCCATCAGTGAGGGCAATTCCCAAGATGGCTGGATTATTCGCGCAAATTATCATCCCTATGTCACATGGATTTGGATTGGCGCTTTGCTGATGTCGCTGGCCGGTTTTATTTCGCTCTTCGATAAGCGGCTGAGATTTCGCGAGGACTTAGCCTGATGCGCGCCCTCCTACCCCTCGGTATTTTTCTATTGATAGGCTTGGCCTTCGCTGTTGGCCTTACCAAAGACCCCAAACTCTTGCCGTCTGAATTGCTCAACAGGCCTGTGCCTGAATTTGCCCTTACTGAACTTTATGATGAGACGGACATCCTCACCCAAGATATGTTTGACGGCAAAGTCTCGCTTATCAATGTTTTCGGCTCTTGGTGCGTGGCCTGCAATGTCGAACATCCTGTCTTGATGGACATTGCCAAGCGCAATGAGGTGAACCTGATTGGCATAGATTGGCGCGACGAACGGCCTAAGGCGAAAGACTGGCTCGCAAAACGCGGCAATCCTTATCGCAAAGTCATCTTCGATAATGAAAGCGTTCTGGCAATTAAACTCGGCGTCTCAGGCGCGCCCGAAAGCTTCATCATCGATAAGGCGGGGCAAGTTCGCTATAAACATGTTGGCGTCATCACACCTAAAATCTGGCGTAATACGTTGCTTCCGATTATAAAAGCTCTGGAGGCAGACTAATGCGCTGGATAATAATCGGGATAATATCTCTTATCATGGTCTTGAGTTTTGCGCTCGCAGACGCTGCGCAAACATCTGACGCGGATATAGAATTGCGGGCCAAAGACGTCGGCCGCTCACTGCGCTGCGTTGTGTGCCAAAACCAATCTATTGATGAATCAGATGCGCCGCTCGCCATGGATATGCGAAAGCTCGTCCGCACCCGCCTAAAAGAAGGCGACAGCAATGCCGAGGTCATTGCCTATATGCAGGAGCGTTACGGCGACTTTGTCCTGCTGAAACCGCCCGTGCAATCCAATACTTATCTGCTGTGGTTTATGCCCTTTTTGCTTCTATTCGCAGGGCTGATTTGGTTTATCAAAACATCGCGCAAAACGGAAGCCAAGCCATGATTTGGCCTATTATAGCCATTCTGACGCTTTGCGTGATATTGCTCATCACAGCCCCGCTTCTGAAAGGTGGGCGCTATTCCAAAGGCTTGGTGAGCCTATTCTTTGCTGCCTTTATGGGATTGTCCCTTGGAACTTATGCATTAATAGGCCGCCCTGACCTTCTCAAAGAGGATGCATTAAAACCCTATCAAACCCCGCCCGGCCCAACCGCAGAGCAAGTCCAAGCCGCGCAAGACATGTCTGTGGAAGACCGCGCAGAAATGATATTAGCTATGGTCGAGGGTCTTGCCAACCGGCTAGAGGACAATCCACAAGATCCAGAGGGTTGGGCCCGCCTCATTCGCGCGCGGACTGTATTGGGGCAAAAAGAAAAGCTCCAAGCGGATACTGACCGCGTGAAGCTTATTTTTAAAGATAGTCCAGAGACTATCGATATGATTTTAGGTCGGTCTGATTAGGCGCGCTTAATCAATTTAATGAGAAACAGTAGAATTACCGCACCAATCGTCGCATTAATGATCGACCCAACAATCCCGCCGCCAATGACTAAACCTACAGCTGGCAATATAAAGCCGGCGAGGAATGCGCCAACGATACCTACAATAATATCGCCGACTAAGCCAAATCCAGCGCCACGTACAATGATTGACGCCAACCAACCTGCGATACCACCGATGATTAAAAATATAAGTAAGCTCTCGAGTCCCATGATAATGTCCCTTTGTTGTTATTATCTATACCACATTAACGGGGGTCCTGCTATTTAGTTCCCAGTTATTTAAAATTTCGTAATGCACCAAACCTATTGCCCCGCCTCGCAAGTTAGGGCAAAAGCAAAGCATGAACTGGCTTTCAAAATTAGCGCCTCCCGGCGTCAAAGATATGTTTTCCAAAAAGGACACACCGGATAATCTCTGGATGAAATGTCCTAAGTCTAATGAGATGGTTTTCTCCGCCGACTTACCGGGGCTACTCCATGTTACGCCGTCTGGCCATCACCTTCGCATTGGGCCTGAAATGCGCATGGATTACACATTTGATGATGCTGACTATACCGTTGTGGATATTCCTGATGTCGCGAAAGATCCGCTTAAATTTAAAGACGATCAAAAATATACGGACCGCTTGAAAAAAGCCCGCAGTAAAACAGGCGACCGCGACGCCATGAATATTGGTGTTGGGAAAATACAAGGTATAGACACTGTCGTTCTGGTTCAAAACTTTGCCTTTATGGGCGGCTCGCTCGGCATGGCCGCAGGAGAAGGGTTTATCACTGCGGCGGAACATGCTGTTGAAAATAATCTCCCTTTAATTGTTTTCACAGCGGCGGGCGGAGCGCGCATGCAGGAAGGCGCGCTAAGCCTTATGCAAATGCCGCGCACAACCATTGCGGTTCAAAAACTACGCGAAGCTAGCTTACCTTATATTGTTGTCCTATGCGATCCGACCACCGGCGGCGTTACAGCAAGTTATGCGATGCTCGGCGATATTCATCTGGCCGAACCCGGCGCGCTTATCTGCTTTGCAGGGCCGCGCGTGATCGAGGAAACCATTCGCGAGAAACTGCCTAAAGGATTTCAGCGCGCAGAATTCCTCGAAGAAAAGGGCATGATAGACCGTGTCGTGGCGCGCAAAGATATGCGCCAGACCTTAGCGCAAATCCTCTCCGTATTGATGAAGACTGACTATCAAAAATCGCTCGAAGATGCTTGAGACGGTTCAAGAGGCGCTGGCCACTTTACAAGCGTTACATCCTAAAAAAATCGACCTCGGCTTGGGCCGCATTGAGCGCGTGTTAAATACGCTCGGTAATCCTCAACATAAGCTCCCGCCGACCATCCATATCGCGGGAACCAATGGTAAAGGCTCGACGGTGGCCTATTTGCGGGCCTTCGCAGAGGCCGCAGGTTTGAAAGCTCATGTCTATACCTCACCGCATCTGGTCCATTTTCGAGAACGTATAGTTATTGGCTCCGAAGAAATTTCAGACGATATGCTTGTGGACGTTTTGGCGAGAGTACGCGCCGCGAATAATGGCAAACCTCTCTCCTTTTTCGAAGCCACAACCGCCGCCGCTTTTCTGGCCTTCTCTGAAAACCCCGCTGATATCTGCATCATCGAAGTCGGACTTGGCGGGCGCTATGATGCAACTAATGTAATCACCCCAGCCTCTTGCGGCATCACGCCAATAGATATGGACCACGCCGAATTTTTAGGTCGGGACCTCGCAGGCATTGCGCGGGAAAAAGCCGGCATTATGAAGATGCATACGCCTGTTATCATTGGCCCCCAATCAGATTTGGTTCGGGCCGTCTTAGATGCTGAAGCGAATCAAGCCATGGCCGACGCCAAATTCTGGGGTGCGGATTTTCGGGCTTACCGCCAACACGGGCGGCTAGTATTTGAAGATGATGGCCAGCTTCTTGACCTGCCTCTGCCGGCCTTAATCGGCGATCATCAAGTGATGAATGCAGGCACCGCCATCGCAATTGCACGGCAGATGCAGCTGCCTGAAAGCGCCATTGAAAAAGGCCTGAAAACCGTCTCTTGGGCTGCCCGTATGCAAAACCTCCAAACAGGTCCGCTTGCCGATATGGTGTCAGAAAGCGGCGGCGAATTATGGCTGGACGGCGGGCACAACCCCCATGCCGCGCGCGCCGTTGCCAGCGCTATGGCGGAGATGGAAGCCAAGTCCCCGCGGCCTTTAATCTTGGTCACAGGTATATTGGCGAATAAAGACATTGGCGGTTTCCTCGATGCCTTTGAAGGCTTAGCCAGCGCCGTGATAGGGGTGACGATTGCCGATCACAGCTCCATCGCCCCAGAAACCCTTGTTGAGATTGCGCAAGCGCGCGGCATGAATGGACAAGTCGCGGGCAACTTAATCGACGCCGTTCAGCGCGCGATAAATACGGGCGAAGCTCTCTCCCGCGACACGGCAGATAAGCCCGTAGTGCCGCCGCGCATTCTTATTTGCGGCTCACTTTATCTCGCAGGCGAAGTGTTGAAACTGTGACCCGCCCCAAGACAAAATAAAAAGCAGCTTACCGATTTAAGGTAAACTGCTTTTCATATGCTTGATATGACAGAGAGATTAGGCGACGTTAGCGCTTCCGCTATCTGTGTGCTCATTCACCCATTCGGCGAGTTTTGTCTTTGTCATCGCGCCAACTTTAGTCGCCACGACTTGTCCGCCTTTAAAGATCATCAATGTCGGAATGCCGCGCACGTGAAACTTGGCGGGCGTCTCAGGGTCATCATCAATATTGACCTTCGCAATCTTGATTTTATCGCCCATTTCTTCTGAGATATCTTCGAGAGCCGGGCCGATTTGTTTACAGGGTCCGCACCATTCTGCCCAAAAGTCGACAAGAACAGGGGTTTCAGATTCGATGACGTCGGCTTTGAAACTGGCGTCTGAGACTTTGACAGTGGCCATTACGGGCTCCTTCGTTAGATTCGGTGTGTCTCTTAGGTAGGAAGCGCGGCTATCTGCGTCAAGGCCATGTCCAGACGCGCATCATCTAAAATCATGAGGCGCGGCCCATCCGTCCAAAGTAAGCCGCAAATTATCTCGCGGCCAGGATAAATCTCTCGCGCTAATTCGCGGTAAGCGGCCATCTGGCCCCAATATATATCCGCCACGGCCTCTTGAGTTTGAGGCGGCGGGCGATTGGATTTATAGTCAATGATAAAGACCTTATCGGGTGTGACGCTGATACGGTCGATTTGGGCATTGAGGTAAAGGTCATTGGGCAAGCCTTTCGCAGAGCCCGCCAAAGACATTTCTGCGCGGCTGCCCGGCGCAAATATGGCGGCAAATTCGGGCGCGTCTAAGACGGCAAAAACTTCCGCGATGATTTGATCCTGCGCCTCCGGGGCAAGAGTTTTATACCCCGATAACATTTTGCGTGCGATACGCTCGCGCTCAGCCGTTTCAAATTCAGGCAGGACTTCCAATAGTTTATGGATGAGATTTCCGCGCATAAAGCGAGATTGCGAGGTTTGACCCAAAGGCGAGCGCACAGGCATGTCGCTATGGGGCTTTGGCGCGAGCAGATGAGACGGTGTCACGCGGCGGCGTTGTTTAGGCGCAGGACTCGCAGGACGGTTTATCCACTCCGGTAGCGTCACTGCCATATCTTCGGGTTTTGTATTTTCGTTCTGGACAGGCTCGGCATCCGCGCCAAAGGTCAAGCCAGTTTCATCCCACGGCAAAGTAATCTCGCGGGTCTCAAGCGCGGCAAAGGCGGCGGACATGTCTTCATACCAGCAACCTTTAGCCATCCCCGTTTTGCTATTGCCGATCTTATAACCGCAAACAATCAGGCGCGATTCCGCCCGCGTCATCGCCACATATAAGAGCCGCAAATATTCTTGCGCGCGTTTGTCTTTGGCGTGTTGCTTATAGCTCTCTAAAATCGCGGGCAGTTGCTTGGAGCTTGTCGGGATGGCGTATCCGTTTTCCACGCGAATAACGGGGCCAGAAGTGGATGGCGTTTGTGTTGTATCAGGCAGGAAGACGACGGGCGCTTCTAATCCCTTGGCGCCGTGGACGGTCATCACCCTCACCTCACCCGAGCCACTATCCATTTCGCGTTTTAATTCTTGCTCGTCTTGGGAAAAACGGCGGACGAAATGTGCTAAGGAGGGCGAGCCTTCTCGCTGATGCGCGAGGGCTCGCGAGAGAAAGGCCTCAATAGCGTCTTTGGATTCCAATCCTAGGCGCTTGTAAAATTGCCGCGTGATGTTTGTGCCAGTCGGGCCATTCATATCCAAAACGCGCGTGAAAAATTCATAAGGCGCATAGCGTTTGGATTCTGTCAGGATGTTCTCCAATAACTCAGCCGTGTCAGGACGTCTGTCTTTCACCGCGTCCCATAAATGCCCTTTACGAGCCGTTGACACGTCAAACAGCTCTTCGACGGAGTAATTAAATATCGGGCCTTTTAACACTTCCGCCAAAGATAGATCATCGCTTTGTAGCAAAGTGAAATTCGCCAAAGACAACATATCCTTCACGGCGATAGAGTCTTTTAATTTCAGCCTATCCGCGCCCGCTACCGCCACACCAACAGATTTAAGGTTACGAATAACCGCATCAAAAAACGCATTACGCTGCCGCACCAAGATGAGAATATCTCCCGCCGTCATGGGACGTGTTTCTTCTGACTTACGGTCAAAAACAGGTTCTTTAGTTTTAATCCATTCCCTAATCGTCTCCGCAATTCGCAGCGCTAACTGCTCTCGCGAGTCGCCCTTGGATAGCGCATTGACAGGCGTCGTATCCCAAGGGTCTTTTTCCTCTTCCGCTTCGGGCAATTCCGTCAGCGGCCAGAGATCCACCCTTCCGTCGTCCTGCCTATGGGCCGTGTGACGAGTAAGGTCAGAGGCCGGCGGATAAGTCTGCGCATCAAACATGCGTTGCAAAGCCTGTTGATCGACAAAAATTTGATCCACAAAGCGCAAGATTTGCGGGGCCGAGCGGAAGGACATGCGCATATGCGGCGAGAGCGTTTTTTCGCCTTGGGTATAATGCTGAATTTTTGTGAGAAATTGCTCCGGTTCCGCCCCTTGGAAAGAATAAATAGATTGCTTTTCATCCCCCACCGCAAAAAGCGTTCGAGCTTGCGGAATATCGCGCTCTTCCTGCTCAAATTCACTAGCGAGTGCGTCAATAATATCCCACTGCGCGGGAGAGGTATCCTGCGCTTCGTCTAATAATATGTGCTCTATTCCGCCATCTAATTTATAACGCACCCACTCAGACACTTCGCGCCGATTTAGAAGATCGCGAACCAATATAATCTGGTCACTAAAATCCAAGCCGCGGCGTTTATTTTTGGCGGCTTTAAATTTGGCGGAAAACTGCTTGGCCATCACATAGACCGCGCGGGTCATTGATAGGCAGTTGGCGGCCTGCGCCTGTGTCCATATCTTTAACACCCGCGCGAGTTCAGGCCCTGCCTCCTCTTCCTTATGCCCAAATAAAGCCACGGCAGAAGGCGGGCCTTTTTTCGTAATGACATTTTTCAGCGGCGAAGATTTATCCGATGTCAAAAAGGCGGAGGCATAGGTCGTGAAGGCTTGCGCCGCGTCTTTAATCGACAACGCCTCAAGGATTGTGGCCGATTTTTTGCGGTCGCCCACAGACGGGCTTTCGCCCAAAGCGGCAGCCGCGCGGCGAATGTCATCTTGCGGGGTCTGCGCCCACCCTTGCGAGAGAAGCTCTGTCTCATCCGCATCTTCAGCAATACCTAATATTTGCGCGAGAGGCGCAATGCCGCCGCCCTCTTCCCATATATGAATTTCCTCACCTGCATGCAACATCCACGTAAACAAGCTATCCAGCGTCATATCGGCTTTAGCCAGCGTTAGGACACGCAAAGCTTGCGCAATATCGCCTTGCGGATTTTCGGCCGCTTCAATCAATATGTCGGCGCGGACTTGCTCAAACAGAGCGCTAGTTTCGACATCATCCAAAGGTTCAAAGCCTGGCAAGATACCCGCTTCAATAGGAAAGCGCGAAAGGATGCGCTCGCAAAAAGCATGGATGGTTTGCACCTTCAAGCCTTCAGGCGTCTCCAAGGCTTTGGCAAATAATTGCCGCGCATTTGTCAAAGGAATGTCGCGGCTATTTGTGCCAACTAAGTCATCCAACTTTTCGCGCAATGGAGCATCATCCATAATCGACCACGCGCCTAATGTCTCAAAAAGGCGGCTCTGCATTTCAGAGGCGGCGGCTTTGGTATAGGTCAGGCAAAGAATAGTTTCAGGCGCGGCCCCGCCCAATAAAATGCGCGAGACGCGATTGACCAATACGCGCGTCTTGCCCGAGCCTGCATTAGCTGAGGCCAGCTTCGTTGAGGACGGATCGGCGGCCTGGTTTTGCGCTTTGACGGCAGCTAAATATTCGGGGTTAGTCATCATTGCCCCCGCTCTTGCGTTCAGCGCCTAATCGCGCCCATTCATCGCGCCGCGCCAAGTGATCATAATCGCCATAATCATGTGTATATTGCGCGCGCGGTTGAGAGTGGTAAATCGTAGACGGATCATCAAAGCTGCGAATTAAAGCGGCCAGCGCTTTATAAGCTTCGGCGGCATAGTCCGACGCAGGCCAGCCTTTATCGCCTTCCGTTAAAGAGCTCACAAGGTCATGGCTATCGCCCGAACCTTTCACCCGCACATAATTTAATTGATCGACATCAGCCGCGCCCTGCCCCTTAACCCCGCCTTGGGCCAGAATATAGGCCGTGAGAGGGAGCTGCGGATCAAAGCCTGATTGCACGACTCTTAGGCTCGACGGCGCGCCCGTTTTATAATCCGTGACAGCATATCCCGACGGGCCTTTTTCAATTAAATCAGCGACGCCCGTTATTGTAAAATTTTCGGCTTCAAAGTGGTAATTAAGTCTGGCTTCGGCTTGCCGGAATGCCCAACCCGCCGCGCGGCGTTCGGCCATCCACTCAACAATTTGCGCGGAAACTTTTTCGAGGCGCGGGACTTCTTTTTCAATATCGTAATCAGGATAATTATAGTGCGCCATCGCCGCTTTAAAAGACTCCACTAATTTATCAGCCGCATTTTTTGGCAATGTTGTCCTGTTATCATTCGCAAAATCCTCAAGCCCTTTGTGAATGGCTTGGCCAAAGTCGCGCACATCCAGCGGCGCGTCCAAATCCCCTAATGGATTGAGCCCCAAAACATGTCGGGCATAGATGGAATAAGGATCGCGTATCCATGTTTTGATTTGCGTGACGGATAATTTGCGTTTCTCATTGGGCCAACGCGCCTCTACGGGCGGTGTCGGTTCAGGGCGCGTGGCTGTCTCAACATTCTCTGGCGCAACATAATCCATGGCCCGCGCCCAGTTTAGATATTTTTGCCCTTGCGATAGCCCTGCGGCGGCTTCCTCTTCCCCTAAAGCGCCCGTCATCAAAGTCTGCAAACGCCAAAGCCAGCGCGAGGCAACTTTGGGGCCGTCATCTGAGCGTTTTGAGCGCGTCAAAACAACATCAGGATTGGCGGCAAGCTCTGCAAAGTCATGGGCGGAGAGGCCAAAGCGGCGCTCGGGCAGTGACAATCCCAAAGTCTTGCGCATCCCGCGCGATAAGAAAGGTTCAATAGAGGGCGGAGCGGGCCAGATGCCCTCATTCAGCCCGCCTAAAATGACTTTATCATAGCTGAGCATACGCGCTTCGAGCGGGCCTAAAATCGCCAAACGCGGGTCTGTACCGTATCGGGGACGAACCACTCTTCCGCGCATGAGCGAGCCAAATAATTTGGCAAAATCCTCAAGGCTCATATCGGGTAAATTATCACCATGCGCCATCAGCCCTTCAATCAGCGAAGCAGCTTTCTCGCCCGCATCTTCGACCCAAAGACGCGCGGCCCCCTCAGCTTCATCCGTAGCAGCCAAACCCTCCGCCGCAGATGTCAGAGCCTGCGCCCATTCATCTGCTGACGCCTCCTCAAACGCTGCCAGAGGTGTGAGCTTTGAGACTAATAATTCAAAGCCAGAAAATTGTGATAACGTCGGCGGCTCACGATCGGCTCTCATGCGGTGTTCTTGCCGAACCCAATCGCGTTTTAAATCACCATGCTTTTGCCCTGCTGACAGCATAGGATGTTTGCACAATACCGACACAGAATGAGCGCTTTCTGGATTTTGAGACACATCCAAAATTGCGGTCAGAAAAGCTCCTAATGAGGTTTCCTCAAGCGGCTCACCTTGAGAATAATCCACCTCAACACCCCAGCGCCTAAGGCGGGATTTAACGCGGCGGGCCAAAGCTGGGTCAGGCGTCACAAGCGCCGCTGTCTGGGCAGCTTCATCATCCTCTAAAGACTCCCGCAGGATAAGCGCTATCGCCAGCGCCTCTTCCTCATCATTATCCGCCTCGATAACTGAGAGACCTTGCAGCGCGTCCTTGAACGGATCAGTGCCTTTCTCGGCACCCTCTTTCAGCGCAGCAATACGACTTGGCCAATCCCCTGTCGCTTGGATGGGCACCAAGCTCTCGGCAATAACGCGGCGGCGGGCATCTAAATGGGGCGCGTTATGGCCGTCTATATGCCGCCAATTTGTAACGTCCCCGCGCTCAATGTCTATTGTTTCAATCAGCTTTTTGAGAGAATTTTGCGGATGTTGCGGCCCGACATCTTTCCACGCTTTATCAGGCACATTATTATTCAGCCCTGGCAGAATAATCATCCCGTCTTTCATATGGGCTACAGTTTTCATGAGCTGAGCAGAGGCCCCCAATGTCCCTGTCGAGCCTGCGACGATGACAGGATATTTGGGCGGGCTTTCCTGCCATATGTCTGTCAGCGCCTTAAGCAAAGCCACGCGGCGTTGCATCGGCTCCATTAAATCCAATTCGTTTTCTGCTAAGCGGCTCGGCCAATAATCCTGCACAATTTCGTAAAGCGTGATGGCATATTTAAAATGCTCTGCGGCGAAATCTTGAATTTCTTTAAGGTCGGTGATGCGGGAAATATCCGCTTCTTCCATCGCCGCATCATCTAATATGGCAATGAGCGGATCAGCCAAAGCCAAAGCCCCTGCGGGATCGAGCGGTAAGTCTGAGATGGCTTTGTGATAATGGAAAATCAAACGCCCCATCTCGAAGCGCCGTTGCATCGGATCAATGGCGGGTTTAATGAGCCCCACCAATTCGCCCGGCTCAAAAGGCGGTTCCTCTGGATTGATATCCGCGAGCGGGCGCATACGCGGGAGCAGGCTCGCCCCGCTCTCGGCGACAAAGGCCTCGCCCAAGGCCCGCACAGCGCGGCGGGTCGGGAGCAGTATCAGCGCGTCATTTAATTGCTCACCGTGAATCTCGCGCAAACCCTTCGCCAGTGACGGCAGAAACGGCACGCCGGACGGCATGTTATATACCGCCGGCTTAGGCATTTGCTTGGTTTAGTTTTTGTTCGGCTTCCTCAAGGGCATTAGGGTCGCCAACATGCATCCAGAAAAAATTAGCCATGCCGTATCCATAAAGACGTGAAGTGCGAAGGGAGTCATCCCAAACCTTGTTTCGAGAAAAGGGCTCGCAGGGGTAGTTTGCAAACTTTTCCAGAGTGGAAATTTGAATGCCCGCATAAACGTATGGCGCCGTGTCTTGCCAACGCCGTGTTAAATGTCCATCAAACCCTATATTAAAATCCCCCTTTCCATAATAACCTAATGTGTCCTCTATCGGCGCTAGTAAAAGGAGGTCATCCATAGTGTCGGGGTTCCACCATTTTCTCATTTGTTTAAGTACTGACTTTTGTTTTCGTAGAGGTACTTTCATGCCATCGATACCAAGATTCACATCCGTGACGGGGAAATTCTTATGATGTTCATGTTCAATCCACACAGCATCTATATTGCAGATAAATATAGGGTCATTCCCTAGGAGGGGCAAAGCTTTAACTACGCCTCCCCCAGTCTCTAAAAGCTGATCACGTTCGTCAGATATAACAATCTCAGGCCAGCTTTTCCTCGCTTTTAAATGCGCTTCCAGATGATCTGCATGGGCGTGGACATTCACCACGGCGCGCGAAACGCCTGCCTCTGCTAATCTGTCCAGCATGTGATCGATAAGCGGCCTCCCGCCAACCTCCACCATCGCTTTAGAACGGTCATTGGTCAGAGGCCGCATCCGCGTCCCATGCCCTGCCGCCATGACCATCGCTGTTGTTATCATACTAAAGTCTCCGGCACATAGCGTTCTATCCACTCTTTGAGCCGCGCACATTTTTGATCTTCGAGATTACCTTGAAAATGCGCGTTTACTCTGGGGATAAGCTCCCGATAATGCGGTTTCCCATCCCGCTCCGCAAGGCGCACAAATATACCCAAGATTTTCGCATTACGCTGCGCGCCCATCACGGCATAAGCTGTTTTGAATTTTGCATCATATTTAAGGCCAGCTTTCTCGCAAAACCGCTCGACCAAAGGCGCAGCCAGTTGAGCCGAGACATCCCGCCTTGCATCCTCAATCAAGCTAACAAGGTCATAAGAGGGATGCGCAAAGAGCCCGTCTTGAAAATCAATGAGTCCCACCTGCGGCACCGCTTGGCGAGACGGGAGCCAAAAAATATTCTCCGCATGAAAATCCCTCAGAGCCAAACCAGATGGATGCGCGTCTAAACATTCAAATAGTTCAGCCCAAATATCATACCACTCGTCTCTGGCTTGCCCTTGAATGTCATGACCAAAATCTTTGGCATACCAATCCAAAAATAAATCAGCTTCAGCTTGTAAGGCCGCCGCATCATATGACCTCACGCGCCACCCATGGCCCTGAAACTCCATCTCGGAGGGAAAGCTAGACCGATATATCGCTGCCAGCGTATCAATCGCCGCTTCGTAAAGATCTTGCTCTGTATCAGGCTCTCTCGCAATCACACGCGCATAAAGATCATCGCCTAAATCTTCGAGCAGCATGATGCCTTTATCCATATCCGCCGCAATAATCTTGGGCGCGGAGAAGCCTCGTTTGGTCAACTCATTCGCGATGCATGCAAAAGCTTCAGGATTGGGCCCAGCTAAACGTGCCAAAGCGTTATAACCAAGCGCCCGTCTATCCTCGACGCTTGCACCTTCAGGTTCACCAGGCGCTTCATCTCCTTTAGGCGCGTCCATGAGCACAGCTTTCTGACCCTTTAACGTCAGTCTCTCATAGCGGCGTGTCGAGGCATCACCGGGCACAGCGACGCGCGTGGCCTCATGCCACCCTGCCGCTTTCAGGAAAATCTCGATATCGGATGTTCGGCTCATGAAATTTTCTCAAACCCCTTTACTGTCACCTTGCGCCCCTCACCTTCAAATTCAATATTAATTGAGAGCGAGTCTTCAGGAATAAGCGGGCCAAGCTTATCAGGCCACTCGATAAGGCACAAAGTGTCTTCAAAGGCGTCCATCAATCCAAGCTCATATCCGTCCTCGGGTTTTTCCAAGCGGTACATATCACAATGCCAGAGCTCAAAGCGCGGAAACTCATATGTCTGCACCAGCGTATAAGTCGGGGACGGCACATCTATGTCGCCTAATACAGATTGAATCATGCCGCGCACCAAGGTTGTCTTCCCTGCGCCCAATCCCCCTGTCAGGCAAACCACCTGACCTGCGGACAATCCCGCTATCAGCTTCGCGCCCAAGGCTAGCATTTCGGCTTCATCTTTAAGTATAAACGATTGCATATGCCGCATTGATACGCGCTTGCAAAATCATCGCAAGCCCTTACATATCCAAGAGACGACGAACACAGACATAATTACAGGACGAACCATGCCAAAAATCAATTTTATCGATGCCGCCGGTACATCACGCGAAGTCGAGACTAAAAATGGCACCTCCGTAATGGAAGCGGCTGTCCAAAATATGATTCCCGGCATTGACGCGGATTGCGGCGGCGCTTGTGCCTGCGCGACCTGCCATGTTTATATCGCTGAAGGTTGGGCTGAGAAATTAAAAGCTAAAGACGATATGGAGGATTCGATGCTCGACTTCGCCGAAGACGTCCAAGACAATTCGCGTCTCTCCTGCCAGATTTTGATGAGCGATGAGCTTGACGGCATTACCGTTTCAACACCTGAGAGCCAGTAGACCCTAAGCTATTTTATCAAATAATTCCGGATGCGCCGCATCGGTTGGCGCTTCTTTGGGGAGATACACCGTCACGTGTGTGCCCTCATTTTCTTCGGATTCTAATTCGACCCAACCGCCATGCCGTTCAACAAATCGCTGTACTAAGGCTAGCCCTAAGCCCGCGCCGCCGCGGCTGCTCTCGAAAGACCCGAAGACTTGCGGCTGGCGGTCTGTAGGAATACCTACACCGTCATCTTTCACCCAAATCATAACGCCGCCGCCTTCGGCCGCCTTGCCACCAAGTTCGATCATGCCGTCAGATTTAGTAAACCTCAGCGCGTTAGAGAGCAGGTTATAAACGACCTGTTTTAAGCGTGTTTCATCAGCGCGGATGATACCAATATCTTTAGGGCATTTGAGCGTTAGACTAATCCGTGTATCCTCTGCTTTTGTCGCAACGTAATCCAAAGAATGCTCAAGCACGCCATAAATATTAACATCACCCAATTCGAGATCTAAAACATTGGCCTCTATCGCGGCAATATCCAAGATATCGTCAATCGTTTTAGCCAAGTCTTCAGAGGCGCTTTGGATGGCGAAAATATATTCACTTTGCTTATCATTCATTTCACCTGCGCCGCCGCTTTGCAGGAAATCGGAATAGCCTGAAATTGTCGTCAGTGGCGTACGAAGTTGATAGCTGACATGGCCAACAAATTCAGACTTCATACGGTCAGCCTCTTCCAAAGCCTCTGCACGTTCAATAAGGGCCGCCTCAGCGCGGCGCGCACTTGTCACATCATCCCACGCCACCAATGTCGCCCCGTCAGGCAATGGCCGCGACAGCCAAGTCAGCATTCTGTTGTCAGATAGCTTAATCTCGCCATCCACATGGCGGCGGACTTCAGGGTTAGGGTCTGTCGCGCGGGCCTTTAAAGCCTTCCAAAAATCCCTGTCATGATAAAGCGGTAGGTTTGCTTCGATAAGTTTTGAAAAACGGGGTCTGTCTTTGAGCTGGTCTTCTGAGAGATTCCACATGCGGGCAAAGGCGGCATTATGAATTTTCAGTCGCCCATCCGTGCCGAAAACAGCAATGCCTTCGGATAATTTATCCAAGGTCGCCCTTTGAACATTGATCAAGGTTCCAAGTTGGCTCTTAATATTCATGGAGTCTGTCATATCAGAGAACAGCAGGGATATGCCGCCATGCGGGTCTCTCATTCTAACAAGGCGTAAGGTCCGCCCATCCGGTAGAGCCCAAAGTTCATCAGGGTTTTCTTCAGGCCATTCCGTGTAGAGTGACAATTCTTCACGCTTCCAAGCAGAATAATCAGACTGTGCTGGCAGAGAGTTCCTCTCATGCAAATGATCCAACCAATCGCTATGACCGGGCCGATCTTTAAACCAAGAGGGATCAATTTTGAAAAGAGAGGCAAAAGCTTTGTTATGAAAACTCATACGTTTATCAGCGCCAAAGATAACAATGGCTTCGTCCATCGCGTCGAGCAATTCATCATGCGCCCGAATATGGCGTGTTAAGGTCTCGCGCAGACCTTCGGCTTCTGTGGCATCCGTCGCGATACCAGCCACCCCGCCTGAGACAGGGAACACCGTCACGGATGTCGACTTATTATGTCCGCCAAGAACGATACTACGGATATCCTCAACACGCTCATTTGTCGTCAAAGCCCGTTTAGCCTGTGCGGCCGCCTGCTCATCTAAATGTGTTTGATTATCCAAAACATCCCGAACATTTTTCGCCCCAACCGCGTCGACATAAGCGGCGTTCACCCAATTAATGCGGCCACCCCCTGTCATCCGCCAGAGCGGGAAAGGTGCGCGGCTCATCATCTCGATGAAGGCCACGGGATCAACTTCGGCTGTGACACGATTATTCTCAAATCTTGAAATCGCTGTCCGCTCATCTTCTCCCCGGATTGAGGCATCTTCGAGCCAAAGCACAACTTGGCGACCCGCAACACGGCCATCAGCTTCAATGACGTTGCCTTCAGGCAAAACAACAGTGATTGAGAAAGGCTCTCCTTTGCTCCGCAACTGAGCGATATTAGCCCTAAGGGTTTCCGTCTCATCAGCTTCACTGATTGTATTAAGGTCAGCCAAACCATTGAGGACGCGCTGCGCTATATCTTTGGACTTTCCAGTCTCCGCAAAACGCATCATGGAGGCTAAAGCAGCGGGAGACCCATAGACCCGCGGATTTCCCCAATCGGAACTAACATCAGGTCTGGCTTCTTCCCAGACCAGTATGAGCCCAGGATAAGCGCCAAAAACAGAATCAAGCTGCCCGATTTGTCTATCGAGAACAGCGCATTTCTTCTTCCAAGCCGCCGCAGCTCCATCACTGTTCATGCGTTGGCGGAAAGCTAATACAGACGTCAATATAGCCAGCAAAACTGCACCAGCCGTAACGATCAAATTTATATCAAGTGTTTCCGGCAACACATCTTCCCTCATGACTCTGCCTTGGCTTAGCCAATAGACTGTGTCGTGAAAAGCTTAGATTGTAGCGGGAAGGCCTATCTTGAGGCCAAAACAGCCTTAAGCGGCAATTTTCTCGATAAATAGAGCTAAATCATTGGTAATTTTCTGGACCTTCGCGCTGTCATCACCTTCGGTCATGACACGGATCAGAGGTTCTGTCCCTGACGCTCTGACCAAAACGCGGCCGGAGTTCCCGAACATCGCTTGCGCATCCTCTATGGCCGCTAAAACATCAGGGTGATCCATAGGAGACGTGCCGGAATAGCGCACGTTTTTCAAAAGCTGCGGAACAGGGTCGAAGAGTTTTAGGACTTCACTTGCAGGTTTTCCACTACGGATAATTTCTGCCAAGACCTGCAGAGCCGCAACCGTGCCGTCCCCTGTCGGGGAGAAGTCTGTCATCAAGAGATGGCCAGATTGCTCGCCGCCAACATTATAGCCGTCAAGACGCATACGTGCCGCCACGTGGCGATCACCGACAGCGGTGCGAATAAAGGTCATATTCTGATCTTCAATATGGCGCTCTAATCCTAAGTTCGACATCACGGTGGCGACAATACCTGGCTTTGAGAGCTGCCCGTTCGCCTGCCAGCCAGTAGCAATAAGCGCTAGCAGCTGGTCACCGTCGATAACCTGTCCTTTTTCATCACACATAATCAGGCGATCAGCATCACCATCCAGTGCAATACCGATATCCGCGCCAGTCTCGAGGACTTTACGCGACAGTGTGTCGGTACATGTAGATCCGCATTCAGCGTTAATATTCATGCCGTTCGGGGTCACACCAATCGGGATAACTTCGTCAGCGCCTAGCTCCCAAAGTGTATCGGGGGCCGTCTTATAGGCTGCTCCATTGGCGCAATCGATAACAATTTTAAGACCTTCAAGGCGCATGTTTTTAGGAAATGTCGATTTTACAATCTCAATATAGCGCGCTTGAAAATCCTCATAGCGGCGCACACGGCCTAATTTTTCTGACACCGCCAAGCCTTCTTTCCATCTTTGATCCATGAAAGACTCAATTTTAAACTCGGCCTCGTCAGAGAGTTTGCGGCCATCAGGCCCAAAAAGTTTAATCCCATTATCCGAAAATTCATTGTGAGACGCAGTAATCATGACGCCAAGATCTGCCCGCAAACGCGTTGTCATAAGCGCAACTCCGGATGTTGGAATCGGACCGCAGAGTTTTACATCCATGCCAACAGACGCAAATCCAGCGACCAAAGCGGGTTCAATCATATAGCCTGAGAGGCGCGTATCTTTACCAATGACAACAGAATGGCGTTTATTATCGCCATGCAGGAAGTATTTCCCCGCCGCCATGCCAAAGCGCATAACATTATCGGGGGTCATTTTCCCAACATTCGCGCGTCCACGAATACCATCCGTACCAAAAAACTGTTTCTTCATCATCATCCCAAGTCCCGCCCACTCGATATGTTGCGGCTTAATTGTCAGATAAGCGTTGTATTTGGTAAAAACCAAATGTGTTAAGAATGAGGAGGTATTTCATAATTTTTCCCCATCCACGAACAGCATACTCTAAAAATTATAAAAAAATCAATGCCAAGGCACTGTCATTTCTTTAACTTTTAGCAGTTGACCTAAGAGTCACTATATCTGGATTTACCCCTACTTCTGTGACATGTGTCACGCCCTAAGGTTAATTCAGCCCTTTTAAAAAAAGACACGACATGACGAAAACAGCACTAATTACGGGCGTTACGGGCCAAGACGGGGCCTATCTGGCGCGGCTTTTACTCGAGAAAGGATATGTTGTTCATGGCGTCAAACGGCGGGCTTCGAGCTTCAACACCTCCCGCATTGACCCCCTCTATGTCGATCCGCATGTCGATGGAGCTAAGTTTTTTCTCCATTATGGCGATTTGACGGACAGCACGAATCTTATTCGCATTGTGCAAGAAACACAGCCCGATGAGATTTATAATCTTGGCGCACAAAGTCATGTGCAAGTCAGCTTTGAAACCCCTGAATATACAGCAAACTCCGATGCTGTGGGGACTTTACGGCTGCTAGAAGCCATACGCATCCTAAGCATGGAAAAAACGGCAAAGTTCTACCAAGCCTCAACATCAGAGCTTTACGGCAAGGTGGCCGAGACGCCTCAATCGGAAACAACGCCCTTTTATCCGCGCAGTCCTTATGGGGCGGCCAAGCTTTACGCCTATTGGATAACGGTCAATTACCGGGAAGCTTACGGCATTCATGCCTCTAATGGTATTTTATTTAATCATGAAAGCCCGATGCGCGGCGAAACATTCGTCACGCGAAAAATCACCCGCGCCGCCTCACGCATTAAGCTCGGACTGGAAGACACGCTTTATCTTGGCAATTTAGACGCCAAGCGCGATTGGGGTCATGCACGAGATTATGTCGAAGGCATGTGGCGGATTGTCCAGCAGGAGAAAGCGGATGATTTCGTGCTCGGCACGGGCGAGGTGCACAGCGTGCGCGATTTCGTTGAAAGCGCGTTCAAACATGCGGGTATGAGTATCGAATGGTCAGGCAAAGGCACAGATGAAGTTGGCATTGATAGTATTAGCGGCAAAACGATTGTCAAAATTGATCCGCGCTATTTCCGCCCCGCAGAAGTTGAGCTCCTTCTAGCCGACCCGTCAAAAGCAAAAAAAGTTTTGGGCTGGGAGGCGACAACGCGTTTTGACGACCTCGTAAAAGAGATGATGGAACACGACATGGCCGAGGCTAAAAAACAGGCCTCCGCATGAGCTTTAGTTTATTGGGAAAGAAAGTCGTGGTGGCCGGCGGAAACGGTATGGTTGGCAGTGCCATCATGCGGCGATTAGCGCGTGAAAATCCATCAAATGTTCTTTCGGTTTCCTCCAAGGAGTTAGACCTGCGGGACCAATCAGCCACGCAAAACTGGATTAAAGATAACAAACCCGAGGCCGTTTTCATGGCGGCGGCTAAAGTTGGCGGCATTCATGCCAACAATACTTACCCCGCGCAGTTTTTATATGACAATCTGATGATGGCGGCCAATGTGATTGACGGCTCTTACAAAGCGGGCGTTGAGAAGCTTCTCTTTTTAGGGTCGTCCTGCATCTATCCGAAAATGGCGTCTCAGCCGATTAGCGAGGACAGCCTCATGACAGGCCCGCTCGAGCCCACAAATGCAGCCTATGCGGTGGCTAAAATTTCCGGTGTCTATCTGTGCGAGACTTACCGCCGTGAATATGGCGCTGATTTTATTTCCGCCATGCCAACCAATCTATACGGCCCGGGAGATAATTATCATCCTGAAAACTCGCATGTTATCCCCGGCCTAATAAGACGCGCGCATGAAGCTAAAATCGGCGGCGCGAAATCGCTCTCCGTTTGGGGAAGCGGAACCCCTCGGCGGGAATTTCTCAATGCGGATGACTGCGCCGACGCGTTGGTTCATGTGATGAAAAACTATTCTGACGCTGAGACCATTAACATCGGGAGCGGGACGGATATGACCATCGCTGAACTCGCTCAAACCATCTGCGAAGTCGTCGGATTTGAAGGCGAACTTGTGTTCGATACCTCCAAGCCTGACGGGACGCCGCGCAAACTGATGAGCGGGGCGAAGTTACAGGCGATGAATTGGACGCCGAAGATAAGCCTAAAAGACGGATTAGCAGCAGCTTATGAAGACTTTAAACGCCGCACTTAGGCAATATAAACCGTCTTCACATTACAAAAAGCGCGAATACCTTCTGCAGCCAATTCACGCCCATAGCCTGATCGTTTAATCCCGCCAAAGGGTAAATGCGGGTTAGAGCCCGACATCGCATTGACAAATGTCCCGCCCGCTTCCAGCTGATTTATCGCTTGTTCTTGTTGATCAGCTTCATTCGTGAAAATCGCTGAGCTGAGGCCAAAGGGAGAACTATTTGCGATGGCGATAGCTTCATCCAAATCTTCGACTTTAAACAAGAGCGCTACAGGGCCGAAGATTTCTTCATGGTAAGCCTTGGAGTCTTTTGAGATATTTTCAAGAATACCCGGCGTAAAGTAGAACCCTTTGCCGTCAACTTTCTCAGCGCCTGTAACCCTTATTGCGCCATCTTTTAAGGCGCTTTCGACCTGCGCTGAAATCTCTTCGCGGCTGCTCTCATTGACAAGTGGGCCTATATCCGTGTTTTTTTTCATCGGATCACCGACTTTAAGCGCTTCGAAACTGGCCTTCATGCGGGCTTTTACATCTTCGTAAATATCAGCATGGATAAAGAAACGTTTGGCCGCAATACAGCTTTGCCCGTTATTTTGGGTTCGCGCTGTTGTGCCAATCGCAACAGCTTTTTCGATATCCGCTGACGGCATGATGATGAAGGCATCCGAACCGCCGAGTTCTAAAACTGTTGGTTTAATTTCTTGTCCGCAGATCGAGGCCACGGAGGCTCCTGCCGGCTCAGAACCCGTTAACGTGGCCGCCCGTACTCGCTCATCGCGCAAAATACGTTCGACCTTAGCTCCGCCGACCAATAAGGTTTGGAAAGCCCCGTCAGGAAGTTCGGCTCGCTTAAACACATCTTCGATATAAAGCGCGCATTGCGGGACATTAGAGGCATGTTTCAATAAACCCGTATTCCCCGCCATGAGTGCAGGCGCGGCAAATCGGATAACCTGCCAGATTGGATAGTTCCACGGCATGACCGCTAAAACAGGACCAAGCGGCAGATATTTACGGTAGGATTTTGTAGCCTGCGTTTTGACAATTTCATCGGCCAAATGCTCAGCAGCTTTATCTGCATAATACTCAGCACCAACGGCGCATTTTTTGACTTCTGCGATAGCGGCCGTGTAGGTTTTTCCCATTTCAAGCGTCACTATTTTCGCCAAATCTTCCGCTTCATCGCGCAATATTTTCGCGGCCCGCTTCATATGCTTGGCGCGTTTTTCGAGTGGCCAATCGCGCAGCTCCTGATGCGCGACGACAGACTTAGCAATAGCCAAGTCAACTTGCGCGTCACTATGAGGTTCGAAAGTTTTTACGATCTCGCCCGTTGCCGGGTTCTGGGTTTGAATAGCCATTGTCTGTCTCGCTTCGCTGATAGGTCATTTATCTAATGCGCGTGCACCCTTTTCGTTTCGCAAAACAATGTCAAAGCGAATTGTGGTCTTTCAGACGAAAATTATGCCCCTCAATATCATAAGACCTGTGCGCATTTATCCATATACCCTTAAAGGTTAGCCCCCTATAAGGTGGCTATGTTAAAAAGGGCTTCGACATTTTTGCGTATGTTACGTACGGGCTGGGTCTTGGCCCGCCATGACGCGCTTGTACCCAGTGAATATGCAGGTACTGTGCCTTTCCCCGTCAAGCTGCTCGGCGGCGTCTCGCGGCTTTTCGCTATTCGCGGCCGTGCTGAGAACCCGGGCGAGCGCTTTGCCAATGCGCTGGAAAAGCTTGGGCCCGCTTATATAAAGTTCGGGCAAATCCTCTCCACACGAGGCGATATGCTCGACCCCGTTTTTGTCAAGGGCCTCTCGCGCTTGAAAGACAATGTCCCCTCCTTCCCGATGGAGAAGGCCGAAGAAGCGCTAAAAGCCGAATGGGGCGTGCCGTGGCAGGAAAGGCTCGCCAGCCTCTCACAGCCCATCGCCGCCGCCTCTGTCGCGCAAGTCCACAAGGGCGTGCTGAAAACAGGCAAGACGGTCGCCGTGAAAATCCTGCGCCCGAATATCCAAAAACGTATGCGCAAAGACATGGATGTTTTGAAAATGGTGTCTTCATTAGCAGAGTTTTTCGTGCCTGACTCCAAACGTCTTGGCCCTAAGAAATTTGTCGAAACCGCTGACCGCGCCGTAATGTTAGAGCTTGACCTGCGCCTCGAAGCCGCCGCTTGTTCTGAGCTATCCGAACCTGCAATTGAGACCGGCCTTTATAAAGTGCCGGAAATCCACTGGAGCCTGGGCGGAAAAAACGTCATGGTCACGCAGTGGATTGACGGCACGGCGCTCTCGGACGAGGCTATCCTAAACCGCCCCCAAGCTGAGCGCACAGAAATTGCCCGCAAAGTCATGCAAAGCTTCCTCGCCTGCTCCTTTGATTACGGCGTCTTCCATGCCGACATGCATGAAGGCAATATGATTATTGGGGACGACGGCACATTATGGCTCATCGATTTTGGTATTCTCGGCCGCCTCGCGCCCAAGGAACAGCGCTTCCATGCGGAAATTCTCTATGGTTTTTTGATGCGCGATTATTTGCGCATTGCCGAGGTTCATTTTGAAGCGGGCTATGTCCCCGCCCATCACACCATTGAAGATTTTGCCTCGGCCCTGCGCTCGGTCGGCGAGCCGATTTTTGGGCAAACGGCGGAAAATGTCGCCATGACCAAAGTCCTCGTACAGCTTTTTGAGATTACTGATATTTTCGATATGGAAATGCAGCCGCAACTCATCATGCTGCAAAAGACCATGATGCAAACCGAAGGTGTCTGCAGGCGTCTCGATCCGAATTTTGATATGTGGGAAATCAGCCGCCCTATCGTCGAAGCCTCTATGCGCCGCGAGCTGGGCGTTGAAGGCCGCGTCAATGATTTGCTGACAGGCCTTGATAAAGCCCGCCGCACATTAGAGCGGCTACCCGACGCCACAGAAAACATCGCCGCCCTCGCCCAAGCCTGGGCTGACGGCGATGTAGATTTGTCCAAAGGCGCGCCAACTCCACATTCAACTGTAAAAACGCCCGCGTGGAAACCAATTGCATATGTCGGCACAGGCGCGGTATTAGCTCTAGGCGGCGTTTGGGCCGCAACGCAGTTTTAGGCCAACGTTTTGGACAAACGCATACTCTTAATTATCGGCGGCGGGATTGCGGCTTATAAATCGCTCTTTCTTATTCGTGTGCTGGCTAAGCGCGGGATTGCGTCTCGGGTTATCATTACGCGCGGCGGGACGGAATTTGTGACGCCTTTATCTGCAGGCGCTTTGTCTGGCGATAAAGTCTATTCTGATCTTTGGAACTTAACCGACGAAGCTGAGATGGGGCACATAGAGCTCTCGCGCTCGGCTGACCTTGTCGTGGTGGCCCCTGCGACAGCGGACATCATGGCCAAGGCCGCACACGGCATTGCCAATGATTTGGCGACTACCACACTTCTCGCCACGGATAAGCGTGTGCTCTATGCCCCTGCCATGAATGTGCGCATGTGGGAGGCTGCCGCGACGCAGCGCAATATGGAGAGCCTTAAAAAAGATGGCGCACTATTTATCGGTCCGGATGCGGGCGCCATGGCCTGCGGAGAATTTGGCGAAGGCCGTATGGCAGAACCTGAAGCGATCGCGGATGCGATTGAAGCGGCCCTTAAAGGCGTTACCACATTGGACGGTCTCAAAGGCCCTAAACCTCTTAAAGGCAAAAAAGCCCTTGTAACAGCAGGCCCAACACGCGAGCCGATTGATCCGGTGCGTTATCTGTCTAATCACAGCTCCGGCAAGCAAGGCTATGCCATAGCCGGCGCTCTTGCGGATTTAGGCGCGCAGGTCACGCTCGTCTCAGGCCCTGTCTCCATTCAAGCGCCCGCCAATGTAAACCTCGTCAAAATCGAGACCGCGGAAGAAATGCTCAGCGCCTGTAAAGCGGCCCTGCCGTCTGATGTCTTCGTCTCCGTAGCCGCTGTCGCCGATTGGCGGCCTGCGTCTCGCGGAGCTAAGAAGATAAAGAAAAATGGCGACGCGCCTGCGCCGCTTAAGCTGGAAGAAAATCCCGACATTTTGAAAACCCTCAGCACATCTGAAAATCGCCCTAATTTAGTTGTTGGTTTTGCCGCCGAAACCAATGACGTGATTAAACATGCCACTGCTAAACGCCTGCGCAAAACATGTGACTGGATTGTCGCTAATGATGTATCAGGCGATGTCATGGGCGGAGATCATAATAAAATGATCTTGGTCACAGATGATGGCGCAGATGAATGGCCGCGCTTGTCAAAACGGGATAGCGCCAAACGTCTGGCGGCTAAAATTGCGGAGTATTTTGCATGAGAGTTTTACTAGCGGCCCTTCTCTTAGGTGTATCTATGCCCGCTTTTGCGGATAATATCGCCGGGTGCGAAGTTGTCTTGATGGAAAAGATTCAACAAGAAGGCGTTGAAGGCTCGGCCGAGGTCGCAAGCTTCCGGCCTGCAGGAGACTTCATCGCCAGTATTTATGACGAAGAGACAGACATTTTGCGCAAAATTGATGGCCTGCCCGTTCGCGCCATCATGTGCCAGCGTAATAGCGTCGTCCCGTCATTACGTGATTTTCCCATAATCGCTTCGGGTACGCCATTTATGATTTCACAAAATTTTGACAGCACTGAAACGGGCCTGACGACGATTTATTTTAAGGACGGCGAATTTCGCGCAGATTATAAAGGACCGAAGTTAGTCGACGCATTAAATGCTGAGATGAAAGACCGTTTGGAGGTCTTCAATCTACAGCCCCACGATTTGGCTGAAAAAGAAAAAGCGATGCTGGCAAAACTTGAAAGCGACGCCATTGAGAACGAAGTAATTGAAAAGCCAGAGGCTGAAATGCCAGCAATTGAAGATACAATGATCGAAGAAACAGTGGTTGAAAAAACTTTGGCCGAAGAGTCATTGGCTAAAAACGCAGAGCTGCCAATAAATAACGACCTCATAGATGACGCGAAAACTAATATTGAAGAGTCCACAGATGCGCTTGGTTTCAAACCTGACATGCTCGGCGAATCTATCGAAGATGACACTGCTTCAGCGCGTAAGACAATAAAGTTTTCCGCGCCCGAGGAGCTTAATGAAGTAGAATAGGCTGTCACCATGTCCCTCACCGTTGAGATTAAAAAACTCGCCCATTTTGGCGATCTGGAACTTCCCAAATATGAAACCGTTTTAGCCGCTGGCGCTGACCTACGCGCTGCTGTTGAAGACCACGCCCCCATAATCTTGCAACCCGGCGCCCGCGTTCTTGTGCCGACAGGCATGGCTATGGCTCTTCCCGCCGGATATGAGGCGCAAATTCGCCCGCGTTCCGGTCTGGCTTACAAGCACGGTATCACCTGCCTGAACACACCTGGCACGATTGATGCAGACTATAGAGGTGAGGTTAAAGTCTTGCTGATAAATCACGGCGATAGCGCGTTCACGATTAATCGCGGGGAACGTGTTGCGCAGATGGTGATTGCGCCAATTACGCAGCCGGACTTTGAACCTGTTACAGAACTTTCCAAAACAGTGCGCGGTGCGGGCGGTTTCGGATCAACAGGAACGCAGTAATATATGACATTGATCCGTTACGCCTTTTTCACCTGTCTCGCATTTTGCTTGCTCGCCGCCACGGCGCAGGCCCAAACGCCCGTGCAAAAACATGGAGACTTGCGCATATCCGGAAAACATATCGTTGATAAAAAAGGCGCGGTAACATCACTGGCCGGGCCAAGTTTCTTCTGGAGCAATACAGGTTGGGGCCAAGACCGTTTTTATACGCGCGGCGCCGTTGAGACTTTCGCGCGTGATTGGAAAGCGGGTATTGTCCGCGTCGCTGTTGGCGCGCAGAATGACGGCAGTATCCTCAAAGACCGCAAAGGCAATCTCGCCCGCGCGCAAACCGTTATCGAAGCCGCCATTGATAACGGGCTTTATGTTATTGTCGATTGGCACTCCCACCAAGCTGAGCAAGATGTCTCAGAAGCGCAAGCTTTCTTCACACATATAGCAAAGCGTTACGGCCATACGCCCAATATCATTTATGAAATCTATAATGAACCGCTGGACACAACGGATTGGAACCGCACGGTCAAGCCTTATGCCGAAAAAATGATAAAAACCATCCGCGCCATTGACCCTGACAATTTAATTATTGTCGGCACTCAAACCTGGTCGCAAGACGTCGATAAGGCGGCAGACAATCCCATCAGAGGCCAGAAAAACATTCTCTATGCGCTGCATTTCTATGCCGCGACGCATAAAGAGTATCTGCGCGAAAAGGCTGAATATGCGATGTCAAAAGGCCTGCCGATTATTATCTCTGAATGGGGCACGGTGACCTATAGCGGCGACGGCTATATGGATATCGACTCTACGGGTGAATGGATGTTCTTTGCTAAAAAACATGGCCTCTCACATTTAAGTTGGTCCGTAAGCGACAAAGACGAAACGGCTTCTATGCTGCGCCCGGGCGCGTCTTCTAATGGCGGATGGACAACTCGAGACTTAACGCCATCAGGCCGTTTAGTGCGGAATCTGATAAGAACTTGGTAAGCTAGGACAGCGTTTTAGAGGCCTCACATAGCCGCACAATATCTTCCGCGTCATGATAAAGCCCTAACCCAATCCGAAGCACATCACCGCGTACATCGGTAATAATATTTTGGGCATGAAGCTCAGCTTTCCAGCTTTGCGCATTTTCGTGTTCCAGGGCTAAAAACCGCGCCGAGTGTTCCGCCGAAATATTATTTAAAAGCCTGGCCTTGCCCAAAAGCCCGGCTTCTCCTTTTCGAATAGATGAGGCGAGCTGTGATTGAAGCCCGCCCACAAATTGGCTTATGCGCTCTGTGTCCAAACCTTGCTCGGTCAACATCGCTCTGACCGCATTAAAGCGGTAAAGCCCTGACGGATCAAAGGTTGCGCCGAAAAAGCGCCCGGCATCTTTGGTATAACCCACGCCGCCTCTGGGCGGGGCGACTAAATCTCCAAAAGCGGCATACCAGCCCGTAATTTCAGGGCGCGGCGCATAGCCTTGCGGGGCATGCATAAAGCAGACGCCCTCGCCCGACATGGCGTATTTATATCCGCCCGACAGATAGAAGATTTTGTCGGCCACACCTGACAGATCTGTCGGCACCGCCATAAAACCGTGATAGCCATCAATAACCACCCAAGGCCCATCAGGACGAGACAGCTCCGCCAATTCAGATATGCCGCCAAAGATGTGGCCTGAGTTAAAGAAGACATGGCTGGTAAAGATGAGATCATAGTCATGATGCGTTGCGGCCTTCATAAACCGCGCGTCAAAAGTCTCCGCAGGATGCACAGAAATAATATCGGCGATAACCCGTCCGCTTTCTTCCCAGCGCTGCCTTTGACGCGACATAGAATGAAACTCGCCATCTGTTGTGAGCAGCTTGATAGGCGTTTTATCCAGAGCAGAAAACAGCCGCACAATCAGATCATGCGTGTTGGGCGCGAAAACAATGGAGCTTGGGTCTGGTAAGTTCAGTTCATTCGCCACATAACGCTGGGCCGCCGGATAGACCTCTCCAAAAATATGATCCCATTTATCATCCGCTAATCGCGCGGCATCCTCAAAGGCTTGGGCTTGTCCGTCTCTCGCCGCGTCAGGCCAAAGATGGTGGCTATGCGCCGCCATATGCAAGCGCTCGGGCGCGGCGCCCAATGATTTAGAAAAGAGATGTTTATAAGACATATATCCACCTTATAGCATATCGCCATATCAGCAATTGCTGTGTAAGAGACATTATGCCCAATGATTCCACATTTACTTACGGAAAGTATCTAGACCTCGAAACGCTGTTAGGCGCGCAAAACCCGCTCACTGATAAGCATGACGAAATGCTGTTTATTATCCAGCACCAGACCTCTGAGCTTTGGATGAAGCTCGCCATTCATGAGCTGAGTTCGGCCCGCGAGGCTATTCGCGCAGATAGCCTGCCGCCCGCCATGAAAATGCTGGCGCGGGTGTCGCGCATTTTTGAACAGCTTAACTCGGCGTGGGATGTCCTGCGAACGCTGACCCCTGACGAATATACGGCCTTCCGCGATGCCTTTGGCGCAGGCTCGGGCTTTCAAAGCTGGCAATATCGCGAGATTGAATTTCTCTTGGGCAATAAAGCCGCCAAACATCTTGAGACGCATAAGGGCCATTTCGCTTATACACGCTTGGAAACAGCCCTGAACACGCCGAGCTTATATGACGAGACCACAGCTCTTTTAGCGGCCCGCGGTTTTAAGATTGATAAGGCGCAGCTTAATCGCAACGTGTCTGAAAACTATGCCGCAAATGATTCCGTCCGCGCCGCGTGGCTCTCCATCTATCAAGACCCCAAAGCGCATTGGGACTTATTTGAGCTTGCGGAAAAGCTCGTCGATTTTGAAGATTACTTTCGCCGTTGGCGCTTTAATCACGTCACCACCGTCGAGCGGGTCATAGGATTTAAACGCGGCAGCGGCGGCACATCTGGCGTGAATTATTTAAAAGCAATGCTGGATGTTGTTCTCTTTCCGGAATTATGGGACATAAGAACCGAACTCTAAAGGAACCTTTTATGCCTGATCTTATACGCGGTAAAATTTACGACAACATTATGCAAACCATGGGCAATACGCCTCTCGTGCGCTTCCCCCGTATCACTGAAGGTGTGCCGGCGGATCTGTGTTATAAACTTGAATTTTTCAATCCCATCGCCTCGGTCAAAGACCGCATCGGTATTGCCATGATTGAAGAGCTAGAAGCCAGCGGAAAGCTGAAACCCGGCGGCACAATTGTGGAGCCGACCTCCGGTAATACGGGTATCGGCATCGCGTTCGCGGCGGCGGCCAAGGGTTATAAAGCTATCCTCGTCATGCCCGAGCAAATGAGTATTGAGCGCCGCAAAATGATGAAGCTTCTCGGCGCTGAACTGGTTCTCACGGAAGCCGCAGGCGGCATCCCCGGCGCGATGGCAAAGGCGGATGAAATTTGCGCCAAGACCCCCGGCGCTGTGCAGGCAGGGCAATTTGTCAATCCCGCCAACCCCGCCATTCATTACAAGACCACTGGCCCTGAAATTTGGAATGATTGCGACGGCAAAGTCGATGCCTTTATCGCAGGCGTCGGAACGGGCGGCACGCTGTCAGGCGCAGGAAAATTCTTAAAAGAGAAAAACCCAGACTGCCAAATCATCGCCATTGAACCTGTCGGCTCGCCAATGATATCCAAAGGCGAAAAAGGCCCGCATAAAATCCAAGGCATTGGCGCAGGCTTCCTGCCTGATGTGCTCGATACAGACCTGATTGATGATGTCGTGACTATTGATAATGACGCTGCCTTTGGCACGGCCAAACACGTCGCCGCTGAAGACGGCGTGCCGATTGGCATTTCCTCAGGTGCCGCCGTAGCCGCAAGCCTCATTGTTGGCGCTCGTCCGAACCTGAAAGGCAAACGTATTGTGACAATTATTCCAAGCTTTGCTGAGCGGTATCTAAGCACGCCGTTGTTTGACTGAGTGACCCCTGATTACGTCAATCGTTATGCGCGCCACCTTGTGCTCAAAGAAATAGGCGGAGCGGGACAGCAAGCTTTATCGGCGGCCAAAGTGGCGATTGTCGGGGCGGGCGGCTTAGGCGGCCCCGCAGGGCTTTACCTTGCCGCCGCGGGTGTCGGCCATATCACGATTATAGATGATGATGTCGTTGAACTCTCCAACCTACAGCGCCAAGTGCAATTCGCGGCGAGCGATATAGGCTCAGAGAAAGCGGCGGTCATGGCCAAGACGCTAATAGATATAAATCCCGAGATTAAAACCAAAAGCCATACTGCGCGGCTGACTCAGGAGAATGCACAAGATCTTTTAAAAGGCTATGACATCATCCTTGACGGCGTTGACGATTTTGAGACGCGCTTTGCCATCAATGACGCAGCTTTGGCGCTAAAAACGCCTCTAGTCTCAGGCGCACTTGGCCGCTTTGACGGACAGGTCAGTGTGTTTTTATCGGACGGGAAAAGCCCTTGCTACCACTGCTTCGTCCCGCAGATCCCGCCTGATGCGCAGACATGTTCTCAAGTCGGTGTCGTCGGCGCATTGGCAGGGGTTATAGGGTCTATGATGGCACTGGAAGTGATTAAACTTATCACAGGCGCAGGTGAGCCGCTCACTGGGAAAATCTGGCTTTTCGACGGACTGAAAGCTCAATCGCGAACCGTTAACTTGCCCCAAGACCCGAATTGTTCGGCCTGCTCTCTGTGATTTTGTATAAACACGACTCAAAGACTAGCGTAAGACTAGTCATTTAATGAGACAAAATTATTTTATGAAATGCGAATTCACTAACTACGTATTCTGCGATTATAGCGAACCTTGATCCCTGAGCGGCGGTTTTTAAATCCTCGGCGGCGGTTAACAAATGGCGCAGCACCAAAAGCCCCGACCGGAGCAGAATATCCACGGCGACGCTGAGAACTCTGTGTATCTTCTAAGCGGCTTTCAAGCGCATCAATTCGGTCAGCTTGAGCTGCCAATCGTTCATTTTGAATAGCTTGTAATTGCTTAGCATAATGACTGTCAGAGCGTTCACGAATGATAATAGGCGCGGCAGGCGCGGCCATCGGTGTCGCGCGATAAACTTTCACACCGCTCTCACAGCTCATATTTATAGAACTTGCTTGGCCATTGTGACACGCCATAGCCGTTCCCGGAAACATCATCGCGAAAGCGGCTAGAGATATAGATAATTTACGCATGTTAGACTCCATGGGGACACCTTAGCAGGATATCAGATATTTTCCACATACTGCGCCCCTTAGGCGAGTTTTAACGTCAATTTTCGGGCTTCCATAATTTTGTAATCCGCTTCACAGGCTTTCAGCATATCTTGATATTGCGGCGGCATGACGGGTCTATCTTTGGGCGGCTCCGTAAAGCCTGTCGATTCCATCACCGATTTATACCAATGCGGGGCCCAAGCGCCGTCTTCCGGGCGCGAGCCTTTTTCCCATGACATCATTGCCTTATCAAAAGGTATGCCTATGGCGCGGCATAGCTGGCTCAGCATAGTTCTCGGCCAGAGCAAAATATCAAGAGAGTCGATAACGGGCGGGCGTCCGAGCTGTTCCCATAATTGGCGCTGAGGCGCGAAGCCCAAATCCTCAATATCAAAGTCTTCGCGGCCTTTGGCGTAAGAGGCTATCACGCGGGCCGGGTCACGGATGAGAAAGAAATGTTTCGCGCCTTTGGCCCAGTTCATCGGAAAGCCGTCCAACATATGATGGGGCATATGTTTTTGAAAGCTATAGGCGGTTTGGGTCTTCGCGCGGCACATCTCGCTGACCTTTTGTGGGTCGCATTCGTGACGTGCCAAAGTCTCTGCCCGCCCCGGATGGGCATTACCGCTGACCGATAGATATGGCGCGAAGAAGGGCTCGTCCATAACACTGCAATCCGCGCGCGAGCCAAAGCTGCGCATCATGGCCGTGGATAAATTACGCGGCCCCGACCACATGGCGATGATAGTCACTGTGAGATTCGATGAGAATAATCTTCAAACTGTTTTAAAAGCTTTTTGGAATCTTCTTCCGTAAGCACAACGTGAGTTTCACCTACAGAAATATAGTAGAATGCTTTTCCTTGCTCATTATGGTAGCCTAATTCAACGTGTGTTGCCTCTTTATTATTAGCTCGGTCAACTCCCATGCAGTCAAATAACATTGTTGTAGACATATTAAACTCCTTGTTAAACTCTAGTTAGTTAGGAGCTTCTATATATCAACTCAAGATATAAACCCTGCAACCGCTCGACCATCGGGCCGCGTTTGCCGCTCCCGATTTTGCGGCCATCGATGTCCCCGACTGGCGCAAGCCCAGCAAAGGTGCCGGTCGTAAAGGCCTCGTCCGCGCTATAGCATTTCATCAAGCTAAAGTTCTTTTCGAAGACAGGAATATCATTAGCTTTGCACAGGTCTATAATCTTACCCCGCGTAATACCGCCCAAGCAATAATCACCCGAGGACGTCCAAACTTCGCCGCCGCGAACAATGAAAAAATGCGTGGAATTACAGGTCGCGACAAAGCCTTGCGGATCGAGCATTAAGCCCTCATCCGCGCCCGCCTTAATCGCTTGGATACAGGCGGTGATACAATTAATTTTAGAATGCGAGTTTAGCCCGGGGTCCTGCACATCAGCTCGCCCCCGCCGCACGGAAACGGTATAAAGCGAAAGCGGGTTTTCCGCTGTTTTCGGATTGGCCTTTTTAAATTCAGGCGCGATTACAATGGTCGATTTAGAAATCACAACACGCGGATCTTGATAAGGCGTGCTTCGCAGACCGCGCGTCAGCATGAGGCGGATATGCACATCCTCTGTCATATCATTGGCGCTCAAGGTTTCGTAAAGCCGCGCGGTCAACTCTTCTTGGGTCAGCCCAATATTGATATCCAATGCTGCTGCCCCTTCCCAGAGACGGTCAAGATGGTCTTTTAAAAAGGCTATTTTCCCCGCGTGAACGCGCAGACCTTCCCACACGCCGTCCCCTAGCATAAAGCCGCTATCAAAGACATTAACCACCGCTTTTTCGCGCGTGAGCAACTCTCCATTGACATTAAATAAAACCCGCTCATTACGCGGGTCAGGAATATAGGCATGAGATCCGTAAGACATAGTCTGTCCTATCAACTCAGCCGATAGACAGCAAGCTTAGCCCAAGATAGGCCCTGAATGCTTAACTAACCGCGTCGGCGACGACCCTCACGGCCACGGCGGCCCCCTTCCCCTGCAGCGGGTGCGGGACGATAATTCTTAATCCAATTGGCGCAGCTCGGGTCAACACCGTTGAGAACATCGGCCGCTTTTACAGACGGCACCAGACCAGCATGAAGCGGGTTCACAATAGCGGAGGTCATACCCGCCGCCGCCAACATAGGCAGGAAGGCATTATTGATGGTGTTACGCTCAGGCAGACCAAAGGCGACGTTAGACGCCCCGCAAGTCGTATTCACGCCAAGCTCTTTGCGTAGCCGCCCGACAAGTTTAAACACATCCGTGCCCGCGCTATTGACCGCGCCAATCGGCATGACGAGCGGGTCGACAACAACGTCTTCGGGTTTAATTCCATAATCCGCCGCGCGGTTGACGATACGCTTGGCAACTTCAAAGCGCACATCAGGGTCTTCTGAAATGCCTGTGTCGTCATTTGAGATGGCTACTACGGCGCAATCATATTTGGCGACGAGCGGCAGGATGCGCTCCATCACCTCTTCTTCCGCCGTGGTCGAGTTTAGCAAGGGGCGGCCTTTATAGACTTTCAAGCCTGCTTCCAGTGCGTCCATGATAGAGCTATCAATACAGAGCGGAACATCGGTCAGGCTCTGAATAAGGGGGATGACTTCTGACATAATGAGCGGCTCATCCGCCAAAGGCACACCAACATTGACATCCAAGACTTGCGCGCCTGCCTCGACTTGGGCCAAGGCTTCTTTTTTCACGCGCCAATAGTTGAACTCTTTGAGCTCTTTGGAAAACAGCTTACGTCCGGTCGGATTGATACGCTCACCAATCATTGTGAAGGGCTGATCAAAGCCAATCACATGTTCTTTGGTGGCAGAGGCTAAAATTGTGCGGGCCATCTTTATATCCTAAATCATTGTGGTCTGAAGGCTTCGATACAGATATTGCGCCAGACACGCAAAGGCTTATCTCCATAAAGTCCAATGAGACGCGCCTTAAAAATCAGACTGTTTCAAGAGCGCTGAGAGCGTCCTCAAGTCCGCCATAGCCGACGTGGCGAAACTCATAGGATAGGCCGAGCTTTTTCGCCGCCGTTCGGGCCTCGGATTTCAAATCATCATCATCCGTCTGCGCCAGATAGGTCAGTTTTTTGTAATGCTTGAAATATGTTTGCTGAAGGTCAGGATAACGGTCCAAACCCATGCCCTTTATAATCAAAGTGTCAAAATGACGAACCAGATAATCGGTCAGGAAAAACGTCCCGAGCTCGTCTTCCATCATCGCGTCAAAGCGGCCAAGTCCCGCATAGAAAGCATAGCAATGCGCGCCCGGCAGCCGTGTCGCCTGTTCGTAATTTTCAAGTAGCCTGTCCAACCCGCCGCCAGTGCCGCAATCGCCATAACCGATAAGAATGCGCTCATAATTTTGCGCCGCCTCATCGAGAATTGTTTTCAAGGCTGGTACTATTTTTTCAGGATGATTATGATAGATAGCCGGTAAACATTTCAGCTCAACTTGCTCGTTCATCTGACCCAATAAATGCACGATCTCTTTGGCCAAGGCCCCACAGGCCAAAATCAGAATCTTATGGGGCGTCTCGCTTTGCTCGCTCATAAAGGCCTCTCGCCAAATTATGCTCTTCAGTTTTAAGAAATTTGGTGCAGCCGAACGATATTACACCGAACACTTTTTGGGATAAAATTGAGGATTGGAACACTCAATTAAGGTTACTCAAGCCGCCTTCAAATTTGAAACCTAAATAAGGTCGAACCTGAGCTGTCTGCCCATTGCATTTGCAGCCTTCGTTAAAGTTGCCAGTGTCACGCCATCATGTTCTGGATCGAGCAAACGATTTAGGGCTGCTCGTGAGGTATTCATACGCTCTGCCATAGCCGTTTTTGTAATGTGCTCTGCTTCCATCAAGCTCTGAATTTGACGGGCCAAAACAGATTTAATCGCAGACTGTGTAACCTCTTCATAGATACCGTCTTCTTTAAGGAAGTCCTCAAAGCTTGAGCCGATAGGATTATTTTTTGATTTAGTTACCATCTTGCACATCCTTCTGCCGACTTGCGGCAAGTTTTAAATCTTTATCAGGCGTCTTTTGTGTCTTCTTTTTAAAACCATGAAGCAAAACCATTTGCCCTTCATGCACACAAAAAAATACCCGCGTTATATTTCCGCCTTTAAGTGCTGACCGTATTTCCCAAAGACCTTTGTACCCTGAGAGTGATTTGCATAAAGGCATACCAATTGGCCAAGAAAACTCACAATCGCGAATATCATGGCCTACAATTTTACGGTCTGCTAAATCCAACTCTTTTAGTAACCAATCTCTTACAGGTTCTTTGCCACTACTTAGTCTGTAAAAGACAGCTGGTAATTTACGATGCCGTTCAATCATATATAAGTGTATCAAAATTGGTACGTTTTGTCAAACTCTTTAAAAAATGAATACTTGCATCTTAACTCTTACGTCTATCACGCTCTCTCGCTTTTTCCGCCAAAGTATGGGTATCCATACCGTGGCCGATCTCAACAAAGCGACACATCATGTTCCATATTATTTCGATGCATTCAATTCTACCTTCATCGGTCATGTCGAATTCATCCAACATGGGTATATATTTTTCGGTATCAAGCTTCATTCATATAGTTAAGCAGACTCGAACTAAAAAAGCATAATAAATTCAACACGTTAAATACATGAGTGTGCTAGTATGCATTATTTGAGGAATAAATTCTTATTTATTTTCAATAACTTAGATAAATGGTGCGGCCGAGAAGACTGAAATCTCTTCTTTATATCTAATGATTACAGTGACTTAAGCGGGAACGCAAGGCATTTGTTATGCAAACAGGGTGCGGAATGTGTAGCAGTGGAGTGGACGCAATCTAGTCTCAGACCCATCAACCTATATGTAAAATTCAATCATGTTAAAATCAACTTTCTTAGGTTTATACCATCACGGGAGAAGATTTCTGGCGTATAAGCCTCACCTATAGAAACAGATTCAACGGCATTTTTACCTTGCTCAAACGCGGACTGTACAGATTGTCCGCTTGCGATTGCAGCATAGAAAAAAGGAGCAAAGGTCGCCGCTGCGATGTCGGAAACAGATACTTTCATAGAAATCAGCACATCAACGCTTTTGAGCAATTCATCTCTTCCAGCTGAACTTTCACACGAGTTCAACAGCAAGATTCGCGGGGGATTGTCAGGCGCGCCAAGGGCTTTAGATAATAGTGAATAAGAAAGCATATTGGTCTCAGGAGTTTCGACGCTTCCATCGTCAAAAGCTAAGCCATATGTATTGCTATGTCCCGAATAGTGAACCACTTGAGGCATAATATCATTCAAGCCTTTAACTAGGGTTTCGTAGTCAGCGGCTGGCCTATATTCAATATTTACCTTATCACTAAATTTCGAACCTCTTATTTCTTCTTGAACCTTCCGCATTTCTGCGTCCAGCCTTAGCTTAGACACCAGACTATGCAACTCCACGACTAAATCGTTGCGAATTGCGGGATCGGCACTCATGCATTTATCAATAAACCTAGGGACGACCACATCGGTTTCGGATTGAGATTGGGCATCCGCAGTCAAATAAAGAATTGATAAATCTTTCTGTTTGCTTAGCGCTCTCTTCGTTATGCGTCTTACTGTAGTTTGTTTAACAACAGCAGGTCGCCGCTTTGTAGGAACTTTATCGGCCTTTCGGGGATTGTCAGCGAAGTCTATTATTTTGTCTTTATTCGCTCGAACATCCTCAAGTTTGCCGTACACGAAGTGTCCACTATCTTTCTTGCGATCTCCGTTTTTTTCTTTCGAAATCAAATTGTGTTTTGATAAATGGTCAAGCGCATTTCTTACTTGTTGAGAACGACCAGCATCAAGCCCAGCCCTATCGAGAATTTGATTTAAAGACTGCGGCTTTCTTGCTCTCCCATATATAGCAAGGAAGACATCTCTGCGGACTTGGTTCTTCCCCAGATGCTTAGCTTTCTGGGTCAGAGTCTCCTCATAGTCTCCAGAAATATTTACGATAGCTGATTGACGAGCCACGAATTAGCCTTTGGCTTTTGGAACGCCGCCCGGAAACATTTTGCTTACAGAACTTCGCCCTTTACCCAATGCAGTAGCTACTTGATCTTGCGTGTGTCCTGAATCTAACGCCTGAAGTACGAGTAATTTTTTGATAGCCTCCAGACTATCTATCATTTCTTTGGCCTGTGTCTCTGTCATTGTTTACTCCAATTTATCGCCAGTCTTCTTAACACCTGGCGCAAGTCGACTAATGGAAGCCTGTGATGTATTCAGTATTTTGGCCATAACATCTTGAGGCTGACCATCAGCTAAGCATTGCGTCAGAAGAAGCTTTTTAATATCGAATAATACGTCTTTTAGCTCTTTGATGTCTTTGTCATTCATTGCTTCAATCCTTTACCACCGCATCCACCGTTCCTGAAGGAAACATTCGAGCTACGGTGGATTTATGCACGCCTAAGGCGGCTGCAATCTTCGTCAAACTAACGCCCTGTTTCGCCAAATCTAAAATTAGAAGCCTTTTAACAGCGGACATGTCTTCCGCGATCTCTTTGAGTAACTTTTCCTGCATTATTTATTCGCGCCTCGATATTTTTTCAAAATGCCCTTCGGAAACAATGTGCTAATTTTTGCATCTGAAACTCCAAGGATTTCAGCGATATCTCCTTGGCTCACGCCCTTCATCACAAGATCTAAAATCATAAGCTTGTGAACAGTATCAAAACTGTTTGTTTCTTTTTCCATTTCAGCCTCCTTTCGCTACGTCTTTCAATAGCCCTTTCGGGAACATCCTTGATATTGTAGCGGCATCCATATCTAGAGCGCTTGCGATTTGCGCTTGCTTCACGCCTTTTTTCACTAAGTCTAAAATCAATAGACTTCGAATTTGGACTAACAGTTCATCATCACCGCTTTGGCCTTTTTTCATTTCTTGCCCTTCTCTTTTCTTATTCGTGCCAATGAGACGTTCACTGTATTCGCAGAGGTTCCTAAAGCCTCTGCAATATCGACAGGCCGCATGCCACAGTTAGCCAAAAATCCAATTTTGTCTTTTTGTGAATCAAGCTCTTTAACCGCATTAGCTGCCTGCAACTTGATAAGTGTGTCTGTCTTATCTAACAATTTTTGTAGTAGCTCGTCGTTCATACTCTACTAACTCCCTTTAGGTAGCAATTTCTCAGAAATTGGAAAAATGTGTAACGGATGAAGCTCTTTCCCATGAGGCACCCGAAGGATAAGCCCTTCCAACTCCCATCTTTTAATCATTTTTTGGCAATTTGCTCTATCAATACCGCATACTTTTCCAATTTCGGCCTGCGACCTAGTGCCATCGCAGAGGTTGTAAGCCTTCAGACTCTTGGTGGATTTTTTTGTTGGGCAAACATGTGCTGCAACATCGCTAGCAGAAAAAGTTTGCCTAGCGATTAGTTGCATTATCATTTTTAAATAAAAGTCGGTATTATCAGACATGTAGACTAGCCATTGCTAAGAATCAGGAAAATGAATTTCAATTTAGATTGGGAGCGTTGCAATAAATGTCAAGGCACCCATAGTCGTTACACACAAGAAAAGAACTTTTAGCGAACAAACTGCGGGGTTTTGCGCCATCATACCCGCATTCTTCTGGCCGCCCGTTCTAACAAGGACCTTGTTATACAGCTTATTTTTGTTATGAAACATAGGTCAACAACAATCCTTGACCGAGTTTTTATAAATGACTGAAATATTCACAGAGTTTGAACGCATAGTCATGTTCATGAAAAATCGCGATATTGCGCGAGCTAAAGACCTGCGCGAATTTGGGATTTCAGGCACAGCCATCTCGCGCGCGGCTGCTGAGGGTATTCTGATACGTCTATCGCGCGGTATTTATACGACACCTGATGCAAACATGGACGCCAACTTTCAACTCGCTGAAATCGCGAAGCGTTATCCTGACGGGGTGGTTTGCCTCGTCTCGGCCCTATCCTTTTACGACGTAACAGATCAACTGCCGTCTCAAATTTGGCTGGCGATTGAAAACAAGGCATGGAAACCAAAACCTGGCTTTCCAAAAATTCGCGCTGTGCGGTTTCGGGAGCCTTATTATTCAGGGGCAATAAGTCACCACTCGATTTCCAATGTAGACGTGCCGATTTATACGCTGGAAAAAACACTGGCTGACTCGTTTCGTAATCCCAAATTGGTTGACCGTTCTGTCGCTATCGAAGCTCTCAAAACGACGCTGGCTGAAAAGAAGTCTACGCCTGCCAAAATTGCCGAAGCGGCACGGACTTACTCGGCTTGGAAAAAGATAGCTCCATATCTTGAGGCTCTGACCGCTAATGGCTAAGCCGCCGAAAGACATTGCCGCGTCAGTTCGGGCGCGGCTCCTGAACCTCTCTCGCGAGCAAGAGCAGGACTTCCAGAGGGTGCTTGTCTCTTATGGACTGGAACGGCTTCTCTACCGCCTATCCGTCTCTAAGCACCGCGAGCGATATATTCTCAAGGGCGGCATGCTCGTAACGCTCTGGACGATTGACCCGGGACGCTTCACGCAAGACATCGACTTCCTCGCATTTGGGCACGATGATGAAGAGCGGCTGCAGGCTGACTTCGCAGAAATATTAGGACAAAAAGTAGACGACGGTCTGGTCTTCGACATAGATACGCTCACCGCCGCCCCTATTCGCGACGATCAAGTCTATGGCGGGATGCGCCTCAAGACGACCGCATATCTCAAGACTACCAAGATTCCGATTGTGATTGACCTTGGTTTTGGCGACGCCATCACCGCCCCCGATTATGAAATCGACTATGGTTCACTTCTCGACATGCCGTCCGCAACCGTGCGGGCCTATTCGCCAGAAACCGTGATCGCCGAAAAGTTTCAAGCGGTCATCGCCCTTGGCATCGTCAATAGCCGCATGAAAGATTTCTACGACCTCTACGCAATTCCGTGCGCTGTTGAGGTTTCGGAAGACGCGTTGTTGAAAGCGATAAAATCGACATTCATGCGGCGTGAAACCGATATACCCAGCATACGCCCAACGGGCTTTTCAAACGCGTTCTCAAACGACCCCATTCGGCAAACACAATGGACGGCTTATTCAGCCGAAACGGATGTTGCGGGCATGACGCTTGAGCAAATCTGCGACGATATTTGGGCGCAGCTTGAACCCATCTGCGTCAAGGCAAACCAAGCTTAAAAACCAGCCAAAATCCTGGCATTTCCTAGGCGTATTCAACTCGTGGAATCCGTGACGCAGCGAGATTATGCGTAGGCCTCATACAAGGTGACACCCCCAAATCCTCAAGCCCTATGGGGGTTTACGCCAAAACGGTGACACCAAGCCCTTTGGGGGTGGAGTTACCAAAACCGATGTGCAGACAATGCGTTAGCATGGGGGTGACACCACCCCCTTTTATCTTGCCTTCCGCGCCTTCCACCCGCGCCCCGCCTCCATCGCATCTAAAACGCAACTTCTAAACGTCCCGCAAACTTCGAACTTCTCACAGCTTTTAGAATGAAAATTTTGAACCAGAATGCTATGGTCTTAACATGACAAAACCCAACACCTCACCCCTCACTTCCTACGACCTCACACATGCTCGCCGAATAGCGGCCCAACTTGTAGAAGCTTTGGGGGATGAATATTGGCCCGCATTTGACTGTCTCGACCGCGAGTTGGACAGCCGTCGCGGGCGAGAGAACCGCCTTCAAAACGCCTTATCTGCAAACTAAAACCTCACGGCTAGGAACCGCACGGCGGGACTGCTGGAGCCGCCCACACGAGCGCAGGCAGGCGCGCCGTGCTTGCCGCAAAGCGGCAACTAAACCTCACTCAAAGGGCCATCAACAACGGCATAAAAACGCTAGAGCGGGATGGCGTTCTCGCCGAACAGGCAGGCCATCCGCTTCACGCTTTCGCTACGGATGGCCTATGGCTTAACGGTAAAGGGATAGGCCAATAGCAGGTCAGAGCTAACGGGGTGCGTTATCTTTTTCAGCTCGTCACGGCGGTATTTTAGCGACCCTCCATCACCATATTCAGGGCGTGGATTACGGTGTCCCATTAGTGTGCAGCGCAGGCCATAGTCTAGCCCCGCCTCTAACATGCGCTTCTCAAAACTGTGCCGAAAACTGTAAATCCGGTGGTTAGAACTCGGCAAAAGGCCACGCGATTTGAACGCTTTTTGAAGTGTTTGGGACAGCAGATAGCCACGATCTCGGTAATGCGGGAAACCATCTCTAGCATGTTTCATCGCTTCTAGGCTGATGCCCAAAAGCGGAATTTCACGGATAGATGCCTCTGATTTAAGCTGTCTTTCTGGCGTCGAGCGAATACGAATATGCGGCACTTCATCGTCCAGTCGAATGTTCTCAGGCAGAATATTCGCCAACTCACTTGGCCTGCACCCCGTCTCGATTAAGGCTAGGCATAGCAAAGCGGCCTCACATTTTAGCCCCTCAAAGACATTCGGCTTCATAATGTTTTCGCGCACAAAGCTATTCGTAAACGGCTTCACTTGTTTCATTTTCTTGGCCGAAAAGCGTAGGTTACGAAACGGGTTTCGTCGGTCTTCTTCGCCCACATGTTCAAAATACATACGATATAACTTGCGCAGATTGCCAAGGTCGCGGTTCGCGCTACTCCCGCTTAAGGGCTTTGCGCCGTCGTTCGGATGCACTTTATCGGCCCAAAACTTATAGACCTTTCGCCCATGTTCTCGGCCAATCTTGCGCATATCAACGTCGCCATTAAGCTTCACAAAGTTAGCCACGGCGCGGCGTTTGACCTTTTCATATGTGGCCCGCTGCTCTGGTGATTTGCCTGCGACTTCATCCAAAGCAATCTCTGTTAGATATATGTCGAGCGCTTTAGTGATGGTCACCTTATCGGGTTTGACCGTGCCGATAAGCACGGGCGCGGCGCGCTCTATATCTACTCTCTGGCGGGTCTGTAGTGCCTCTAAGTGAAGGAGGCGGTGAGCAAGCTCTTCATAGTTATGCGGCTCTGTTAGCTCTTCCACGGGCTTATAGGTGAAGCCCATTGCGCTTGCATCCTGACGGGCCTGGCGCAGGGAGCGGTCAACGCTAGGGCGTTAAAATGCCGACGGCATCAGCTTGTGCCAGCGGGTTTCATCGGCTTCGGCGCACATATCACGACGCCTGCGGGCAAGGCTCACACTGTCGGTTTCAAGTGAGCGGCTGATGATTTCATGACCAACGGTATTTACGACAACGCTGGGGACACGGCGGACGTAGTGCCAGACCTCCCCCCGCTGTTGAAGGTATTGATTGGGGCGGCGTATCGTTTTCATAACGTTCCTTCCGATGGCCGCACCTCTGGGTTAGAGGAGTATGGTGCACCAATTTGTACAGCACATTGTGTAGCAAATTGTGTTGCAAGACACGAAAACAAGTAAAAGTAGTTACAGGTTTCCACAGGAAACCTAAACAATTACAAGGACTTACGTGTCCATTATCAGAAGAAACTTGGTGCGGCCGAGAAGCTTTAGCGCTTTCCATTAAGTCAACAAATACAATGACTTAAAATGCTGCGCAAGTCATTTGTTAGGCAAGAGGTTTGAAAATTTGTCCAGCAAAATTCATCTCGCCGCAATCGTACTTACAACTCATTACGAAACTTGAGCTTTCGACTTTAGTTCAGAAATCAACTTTCTATAGTCGATTTTTAAGTCGTTGATGTCATTCTTCTTAGTCACATGCGTTCGTCCGTGCGCAGCATTATCTCCAACCTTCTTTACGTTCGTTATAATGCCATCTGTGCCTCGAGCGAACCTAACAGACGACTGTCCAAGGGCACTGATAATGCCATTGAGCATTTTATAATTCCCGTTTCCATCTTTGATCAGCGCTGCCTCCCCCGCAGTCTCGAACACCTCTATAAGTAAAGATTCCATCAAGCGACGCATCAAAACAGCACACCCATCATAAAACTCATACTCATAAGTGCCGTTTATCTGCTTACACATTTCCACTAAATAAGCTCGTCTGTTGGAGAAAGTATCTTTTGCGAGAAAGCTATAAGAAATTCGTGGGACCGTATGCTCTCCGTCGACAGAAAACTTTGTTTCAAGATCCTCCAGATGCCTTAAAGAGCATCTAAAATGACCCGCCAGAGTACCCTTCAAAATCCCAGACTCACCACTAAGCGCCTTCATCAATCTAGGTTTATTCACCGATGATTTAAGCCCTGATGAAACAAAAGTTTCGATTATGTCGTCCACTGCCACATCAGTTCTAGGGTCGGCCTTTGCCATGTGCCAAACTAAGGCTGCAGCTAGAGTGCTTTCTTTGCCATGCTTTTTTTGTATTTTCTCGAGGTACTCTTCGTCACTTAAGGCCATAGCAAATTACGTTTCTTTTCTCTTTATAATATCATGATGGTAAAAGTTTGACCCCTTTGTAGTGAGCCTAATATTCTTATATCCACGATCATAGTCGATGAAGTGGTTCAGGTTTTTTGCGTTATCCAACGCTTTTTTGACTCCGGGAGTTTTCAATTTTGCCTTCAGATTGTCAAAGCAAGTGAATACGTCATCGCTGAAGACTTCCTCAAGTTTCAAGTCTTCCGTCAAAAATACTAGAAATGCGACAATATACTCGCTGTTATTTTTCAAAACAAGATTGTCGTAAAAATCACCTAACTTAAGTAGATCTAAATCTGCGTTAAATTTAGGCTTCCCACCGGTATTTTTCTTTTTAGGTTTAGGTTTCTTTGGAGGCTCTTCGTTCTTAGTCAGATCTTCGACCTTTTGACTACTCGCGTGCTCAATAGTCGGGCTTGAAGTTAGATGTGGTGCCGTGAGCGAAGGACTCACACTATCCTTTAGAGTTGAAAGGGTCGATTCAAGTAATTCATGGCTCCCTTCATACTCAAAAACCCCTTGAACCGCATCGTACTTAAACTTGATATTATCAGTCACTTTTGAACTCCCCTTAAAGCTATCCATTCCCATTTTCTCGGGGCAGCTCATCATTTACAAATAGTTCGTCCCCTCGAGTTAACTCCCAATCTAGAGATTCATCAAATTTATCGAACCAGTCATTCGAGTTTTTCGCGTTGGTTATAATTTGCCTCAAATGTGTTGGTCGTTTGATCTTAAGCATCTTAAAAGCAAATTCGATTTGTCCGTCGCTAAAACTATCCATGCCCATCAACTCGGTGATGTAATAGGCGATGACCACAATTTTTTCCGCATTGGAGCTACCCGGCTTTTTTTCTACGAAAAAACTTTCTAGCTTAGGTATGTTCTCGCCGTTTCCGTAAATATCAAACTTCTCTGCCGTCAGTTTTGTTGAAGAGGTCTTGGTCGGTTTGCTTTCAGGTTTGGGAGAGGGTTCATTAGCCCCCCTGTGAGCTTTCGGCTTTCTCGAGCGTTGATCTAAATTTTCTGGCGTCGAAGAATTCGCTTTACTTAGAGGGCTTTCGACAAGGCGCTCAAGCACTGAATCGAATAACTCGTTAGGCCCACTATACTCCAAAACCCGCAAACCAAAATCATACTTAACTTTAACTTTATCTGCCATAAGACTTCTAAGCCCCTATAATTTCTTCGAATTTCTGCATACCGCGACGGTTGAGTTCATAGCGCACTATGGCCCCTTTTTTCCTGACCCCATCAGCCATAACGAGAGCTTTCGCCTTCCGACTGATCGCTGTGGAAACGTTTGCAGTCGAAATTGGTACACCCAATTGTTTGAGCAGCCTGCTGATTTCGCCCGTTGTCATCGGCGGTTGATGATCAAAATATACTTTATTAACGTAAAGGCACATGAGCACTCTATTGACCACGTCTGGATGATCCAAAACATTGACCTCTAAGGCTTCAGCTTCACCACAATCACGGACTTTGTTAGCCATTGCCGCAAGATCGATCTGGTCTTTACTTTTTTCGTCACTGAATGGCTCCCTTGAGACGCCTTGAGTTGCACGCCGGGTCGATTTCGGAGCCTTCACTCCATCAGACTTATATAGCGAAACGATTCTAGCGACTTCTTCAACCGACCCATCTATCTTGATGCTGGTTCCATCCTTTAATAAAATTTCTGCTTTTGGCATCAGTTACTCCTTTTGTGCAACCTAGATAGTACGGGTTGTTTTTTCGTCAAACCCCTTCGCTCAACTAAATTGAGTATAACTTTAGATTTTAGAAGACAAAACAGGAACAAGTAAACAATCTAGCAGTTATTTACCCCTATCACTCACAGCCCTTCGCATCCGCCCGTTCATTAAACAACTTTTCTAAAGTTGGTTGTTTAAAATAAAAGGATACATCATATTGTTTTATATATATACTTTATATTTTTTGCAACGCAATTAAAAGCGCTTATACTCACTCGGGACGGGCACGAGCGGATACGCGTCAAAAATACTGCAACCGTTAGCTTTTGACTAACTTCCACCGATAAAAAATTCATGTATCAATTGTTTAAAATAGCCAAAATTTTCAGACCTGCTGTCTTTAGACTCTCCCGAAAGTCGAGCTAAAGACGCGTCACTGCGAACTCCCCAATGACTATTGACTCGCAACATTCATTACCGACTCATGCTTCTTGCTCTCCCAGCGTCCCAATCAATGCCACCCCCGCTAAGCACGCGCCCCTGAATGCGTCTGCCCGATGTCTGAGCATGGACGCTCTGCCAAGGCACTAAGTAGAAGGCGCGTTGGGTCTCGATCATTGCGTGCGGGCCGTGGGTTAGCTCTAGTCGTTTAGTAACCGTCCCCTCAATTAACCGTCCTGTCTGAGCGGCGACGAAGGCCTTGTTAGTCTGGCCCTCCATCTGTATCGCAGCATCTTTGAACCCGTCGGCTTCCAATGCTTTCACATAGCCGCGTTTGTAACTGACAGTGGGGTCTACGCGTCCATCATTGCTTAGCTCGGCATGCCCGCGCTCAATGAGCCATCCCCTGCGTTTGTGGAACGCTTCATCAATCTCTTTCCCAATTACGCTTTGTGGCG
>ENA-ORXM01000447-ORXM01000447.1-marine-metagenome-genome-assembly--contig:-NODE-447-length-74861-cov-5.758250_pt1 | contig 74861 bp, 62 predicted proteins | sample MGYA00237867_ERZ511480 | MGnify/ENA primary metagenome ERZ511480 (study PRJEB26309, sample SAMN06266103) | marine metagenome | isolation source: Algal blade | place: United Kingdom:Sidmouth, United...
TGTTAAATTTTATCGACCCATCACTTGTCGATGTAATGGCGGAACAAACAATAGAAGCCACAGAAAAAATGATCGCTATGTTTGGTGACAATGAAGAAGCTGCAGAAGCGATGCGAGAAGCAATGGAAGAACAAGATTTTACACCTACATTAGGCAAGACCCTTCTCGGATATTTAGGATCCTTAGTCTTTCCAACAGCAGTTATAGCACTGATTATTGCAGCTATCACTAAAAAAGAAGATAAATCATTTGCATAATCATCTAATAAAAATCTAATATTTATGATATTTAGAGCCAACGACTTGTTCGTTGGCTTTTTTATGTCTTTTCATTACTTATTCCAAATATGTAAAGCTAAATTTGTAAAAAAATTGCACTTTGGATATATCAGTTGTCATACCACTCCTTAACGAAGAAGAATCATTGCCAGAATTAAGTCAATGGATCAAAAGCGTCATGGATGAGCATAAGTATTCTTATGAAATTCTGTTTATAGATGACGGAAGTACAGATAACTCTTGGAATACTATACTTAGCCTACAGGATAAAAACGACAATATAAAAGGCATCAAATTTCGTAGAAATTATGGAAAGAGTGCCGCTCTAAATGTAGGATTCGAAGCGACTAAAGGGGATGTAATAATAACCATGGATGCTGATCTTCAAGATAGCCCCGATGAGATTCCAGCACTATACGATATGATTATCAACGAGAAATTGGATATTGTATCAGGTTGGAAAAAGAAGAGACATGATCCATTGTCCAAGACTATACCTTCCAAGTTTTTCAATAGAGTTACCAGACTCATCAGTGGTATTCAGCTCAATGACTTTAATTGTGGCTTAAAAGCATACCGTAAAGAAGTAGTCAAAAGTGTAGAAGTTTACGGTGAAATGCATCGTTACATACCTGTCATGGCGAAGTGGTCAGGATTCACCAGAATTGGAGAGAAAGTAGTGCAACACCAAGAGCGTAAATTTGGATATTCTAAATTTGGCGCTGGGCGCTTGATTACAGGATTTTTAGATTTACTATCCATTACATTTGTAGGAAAATTTGGGAAGAGGCCGATGCACTTCTTAGGTACCTTAGGTACGATAGCATTCGCCATAGGATTTATCATATTGGTCATTCTTAGTATCAATAAAGTATTCAGGGAAGGCTATGGTATGACGGATCGTCCGCTATTTTATTTTGGTATATTATCACTGATTATAGGTACTCAGCTGTTTGTTACAGGCTTCTTAGCCGAGTTGGTTTCTAGAACTTCTAATAGTAGAAATCACTATGTCATAGAGAAAAAGATGGGTGTCGATTATCGTCCTATTGAAGAAGACATTAATGTAGATGTCTAATACAAAGAAAAAAGTTGCCATCATCGGGCCAGCATTTCCTTTACGTGGAGGATTGGCGTCTTTCAATGAACGGCTAGCCTTAGCATATCAAGAGCAAGGTCATCAAGTCAAAATCTATACATTTTCATTACAATATCCAAGTATTTTTTTTCCAGGCAAAACACAAATGTCTGAAGATGCAGCACCCGATAAGCTCAACATAGAAGTTTGTATTAATAGCGTTAATCCGTTTAATTGGATTAAAGTTGGCAAGAGAATCGCTAAGCAAAATTACGATCTCATTATTACCCGTTTTTGGATTCCCTTTATGGGGCCGAGTCTGGGAACAATTCTCCGGCAAGTGAAGGATCGTAAACACACCAAAGTGGTCGGCCTCATAGATAATATTATACCACACGAAGCGAGAGTTGGTGATAGGAGTTTTGCTCAATACTTTGTGAATACTGTGGATGCTTTTATAGTCATGTCAAAAGCAGTAGGGGAGCAAATGACAACATTTGTGAAGGAACAAAGGATTGCTTACACACCGCATCCAATTTATGATATCTATGGTCAGTCCGTAGATATGCATAGTGCAAAGGCGCATCTGAGTCTCCCCCAAGCAGATAATTATCTTCTCTTTTTTGGATTTATCAGAGCATATAAAGGGCTAGATCTTTTGCTAGAGGCTATGGCGCAGCCTGCAGTCAAAGCACTTAACTTAAAGCTGCTGATAGCTGGTGAATTTTACGATGATCAAGAAAAATATGAAGATCAAATCAAGTCTCTTCAAATAGAGAAGAATGTGATCATGCACACCAGCTATATATCTAATGAACAGGTACGCTATTATTTCTCCGCTGCTGATCTGATAGTACAGCCATATCGCACAGCCACACAGAGTGGTATTTCGCAAATTGCTTATCACTTCGAAAAACCTATGCTAGTCACTAGGGTGGGTGGTTTACCAGAGATAGTAGATCATAATAGAAATGGATACGTAGTCCCACTGGACCCTAAAATAATTGCCATGTCTATTGTAGATTTCTATAACATGAATCGAGCAGATGATTTTAGAAGGGCTGTTATAAAAAAGAAGAAAGAATTTAGTTGGTCCAATTTTATGAATGCCATCGATAATTTGTGAATATTTATGTTTTAGTATCTGTTTTAAGGTTTATGTGAGCTATCATTTAGGTTTTCTATTTGTATTTCCTTAGTCTTACCAAAACATCTAAAATATTAAGAAATAAAAAGCAGCTCACTATGCTGAATAAGATAAAGGACATCATTACCAATAGCATCCTAACCAAACAGCATATTTTGGCTGATGAACAATTGCTTAGTGTCATTGAGCAAATTGTAGCTATTTGTATTAAGGCACTTAAGGCGGATAATAAAATTTTCTTTTGCGGCAATGGAGGTTCTGCAGCAGATGCTCAGCATTTGGCAGCAGAATTTACAGGTCGTTTCTATTTAGATAGAGATCCACTCTATGCAGAAGCATTACACGTAAATTCATCCTACCTGACATCAGTTGCCAACGATTATAGTTTTGAAGAAGTCTATGCAAGATTGGTAAAAGCAAAAATGCGCAGAGGAGATATTCTATTCGGAATCTCTACTTCGGGTAATTCTATGAACATTATCAAAGCTATGAGTCAAGCCAAAATGCAAGATGGTGTTACAATCGCTATGACTGGATCTAGCGGAGGAAAACTTGCTAGCAACGCTGATTTACTGTTAAGAATGCCATCTTCAGATACTCCTCGTATTCAAGAGGCACACATCATGGTAGGGCACATCATCTGCGAATTAGTAGAAAGAGGGATATTTGATAATAGCACACCTTCTAAATGATAAGCAAAAAATATCCGTTCCTCTTCTTAGACCGAGATGGTGTTATCAATGAGCGCCTACCTGGACAGTATGTCAAGACCAAGGAAGACTTCGTTTTTATGCCAGGCGCACTTCAGACCTTCTCACAATTAGCGAAACGGACTACAAGAATTATTATAGTTACCAACCAGCAAGGCGTGGGAAAGGAGATTATGACCTATGATGAACTAGATCAAGTGCATACGCATATGCAAGCGCAGATAGAAGAACATGGAGGTAGAGTGGATGCTATATATAGTTGTACAGAGCTGGAAACAGATAAGAGTAACTGCCGAAAACCATCGCCCGCTATGGGTATTTGGGCAAAGATGAGATTTCCTGAATTAGACTTTGCACGAGCGTTAATGGTAGGAGACTCTGTATCTGACATCCTATTTGGTAAGCACTTAGGTATGAAAACTGTGCTTTTTGAAGGTAAATTAGAGGAAAAAAATGCACTTTCTAAGCTTAAACCCGACTATTCTATCAAGAATTTTGCTAAAATAGTGGATATTTTATAATGGAGTGTTATTTTCACATTGTACAGATTTGCGAATACCTCGAACAGCTTTGTATAATTCACCCATTGTCTAAAATTGCAAATAATAAACGCTTACTATGAAAAATATTATTTTTATCATCTTTATTATATTTCCTTTTTTACTTTTTGCTCAGGAAGTCAAATTTGAGAAAAGAAAGGTTAAAGGGCTCACCTCTATTAAGGTTGATCCTGCCGCTTTGACTGATGGTTTCAATGCCAATCTTCTCCAAATATCAGCACCCCCGCCTAGCGGTAATTCTTACCGTTATAAGTTGGCTTTGCAAAAAGCAGAAAGCGGCAAACTTTTTCCACGCAAATCAAGTGAGAAATTAGAATCACGCAATCTGCTCAACCCGCCTACTATAGAGTACTCGCTTAAAGGCAATTCAGGAACGGGCGCTAGGCCACTTGATAACAGCTTTGCGGTCAATATGCAAGGTCAATTAGTAACTCTGATTAATTCTAACATAACGGTTAAGGGACCTACAGGTATAGTGCAGCTTAACATTACTTTAGAAGACTTTTCTTCAAGTTTAGGTACCAGCATATTTATGTTTGATCCGAAGATAAATTTTGATCCTATCGCAGATCGTTACATTATGACTTGGTTAGGAGGTAACACAGTAAATTCATCAATTATTGTTTTCGCATTCTCGGAGACAAATGATGCTTTAGGAGATTGGAATCTTTACAGCTTTCCAGGTAGTCCCAATAATGATGATACGTGGTCAGATTATCCGATGATAACCTTTACGGACAAGGAGTGTTTTCTTACACTCAATTCCATTTTCGAAGGCGTATCATGGCAAGAAGGATTTGACAAAACTATCATCTATCAAATCAACAAAGAAAAGGGATACGCTGGCCAGGAACTTGACGTTACGCTTTGGCAAGAAATAACCTTCGATGGTAAGGTTTTAAGAAATGTCTGTCCGATAAAGCAAGCTACAGGCGCTGGTGGCGACGAAGTCTTTTTTCTTAGTAACCGAAACTTCGATATCACAAACGACTCTATCTTTTTCATTCAATTAGATGGGACACAAGATGTAGCTGAGTTGACCGTAGATGTGCTGAAGTCAGATACGAACTATGGTGTCCCACCAGATGCCGAGCAGGAAGTTGATTTTTTAGCTACTAACGATGCACGTATACTTGATGGATACCTACTAGACAATCGCATAGAATTTGTCGGTAATTCTATCGATGCTAATAATGGTAGAGCATCTGTTTTTCATGGAACTATCCTAGATGTTTATGAAAGCCCTTCTCTTACGGCTTCCATTATTTCCAATGACGATGAAGATTATGGATATCCCAGTATTGCATATACTGGTGTAGAAGCAGGGGATCTTGATGGTATCATCTTGTTTTCCCATACGGGTGTAGAACGTCCCTCAGGGCACTCTGCTGTTTATTTTGATGCAAGCGGCGACTACTCAGATCCTCTGACTGTCAAAGAAGGTAGTAGTTACGTAGATATGACTGCAACTTCTGACCTAGAGCGATGGGGCGATTATACTTCTAACCAACGCGACTATTCCAATCCAGGTATGGTGTGGACGTCTTCCTCTTTCGGCAATGTAATTAAAAGAAATGCGACTTGGCTTACGCAGATGGCTAGGCCAAGTGGGAATGTATCGACTAACCATATCAATAAGAACAAAGTAGAGGTGCTGGCTTATCCCAATCCCACACAGAATGATTTAACCTTGACATTCGAAATTTATGATGTCAAGAATTTAAAGTTACAAATTGTAGATGTCAATGGTCGATTGATCAAGACTATTCATGATGACAAACCTAAGCGTCAAGGCAAACTTGAATTTTCTATGTCTACAGCGCCATTATCTGCTGGCATTTATTTTCTACAGATCATAGCGGATGGACTTTCTATCGGCAATGAAAAAATTGTTGTGCAGTAGTAATCTAGATATTTTGGGTGTATCCCTAGGCACAGAATCAGGTCAAAGATAATTTTTGACCTGATTCTGCACCCAGGGCCGGGTCGTCCAGAGGTCCGCTATCGCTCCCGTCCTGTGCTTTCCCGACGCGCCTTAGCGAGGACTGCGCCGAAGAGGGCGCACACTTACCACCCCTTACACAAAAGAGATCTGTGTATAAAGGTTAATTTGGAGCACAGAGACATTGAATTATTACTAACAATTACGTATCTTTGCACTCGCTATCAGAAAAGCGATTTAATATTTATCATTAAAAATAGTACACAATGCCTAAAATGAAAACCCACTCTAGTGCAAAGAAGCGATTCAGAGTTACTGGTTCTGGGAAAATCAAGCGTTACCAAGCAGGAAAGAGACACCTTCTTAGGAAACGCGGAAAAGCAGCAAAGCTTAGGCTTACAGGTTCTACTATTGTTACCTGCAAAGGTGATGAGAAGAGAATTAAAGCATTACTTTGTATCTAAGACATTATTTTTTAACGAGAATACAGGACATCAAGTGCATACTGCCCCTGTATTGAACTAAAATCACTAATTTATGCCACGGTCAACAAACTCAGTTGCCTCTAGAAAGAGAAGAAAGAAAATTTTAAAAGCTGCCAAAGGTTATTTTGGAGCCAGATCTAATGTCTATACCGTTGCGAAAAACGCAGTCGAGAAAGGTTGGACTTACGCATATAGAGATCGTAAAAATAAGAAGCGTGTATTCAGATCACTTTGGATCGCTAGAATCAACGCAGGTGCAAGATTAAACGGCACCACTTATTCTAAATTAATGCACAAGCTATCCGAGAAAGAAATCGGACTCAACCGTAAGGTGCTTGCAGATTTAGCCATGAATAATCCGGAGGTATTTGCTTCTATAGTTAAAGAAGTAGCATAACCCCAATTTTTATATAATATTTCAAAAAGCCGATGCGCCCTGCGCATCGGCTTTTTGCGCTACCCCCCACACGATTCATCGCGTAAAAAATAACTAGCTCTCCCGCGATTCATCGCGTACATTACACCCCATATTTCATTGCGCTAGCCCCCCCCCCCGCGATTCATCGCCTAAAAAACAACTTGTAATCCCGCGATTCATCGCGTATATTACACCCCATATTCATCCCTCATAATACATCTCCCCAAAATCCCTTACAGAAATGCACCTCAAACAAAAAGTCAAATCCCTAAGAAAAAGAGGCTGGGATTATAGTCAAAACGCAGGATACTTTATCACTATAAGTACACACTTAAAAACCCAATTCTTTGGCGATATTTTAGAAAGCAAAATGTACCTCAGTGAAGAAGGCAAGTTAGCAGAGAAATTTTGGCTCGAAATCTCAAACCAATTCCCATATGCTGAAATCGCAGAATTTGTAATAATGCCAGATCATATGCATGGAATTTTGATCGTAAATAAAACTTCAGAGTCAGCCATAAAATACTTGGAAGCAATAAATTTACAGCCTTATAATGAGGATTTTCTAAAGGCATCAGACAAGAAAAATGGCGGCGTCACTGGAGAAAAGAACCCTATGCTGCATCAAGATTTATCTCGAATAATAAGATGGTATAAAGGACGATGTACTTTTGAGATCAGAAAAATTAATGCCGGTTTTCAATGGACCTCTAAATTTCATGACCGGATTATTTGGAATAATCGAGTTCATCAGAACGTCGTTAACTACATTCTCAACAATCCCAAAAATTGGAAATAACGAAAGATCAAATAAAACCGCGATTTATCGCGCAAAAACAAACCCGCGATTCATCGCGTAAGAAAAAAATCGCGATTCATCGCGCAAGAAAAATACCTCAAAAAAAATGATTATTTTTGTCCATGGATAAAACCTCCCTCCCAGAAATATTCTTCAATGAAATAGAACAACTACTAGAAAATCAGTCCACTTTGGCTGGATCGAACATAGTACAAACCCAATTTAATCTACTCCAACAATTATTATCAAAACAAACCTCAGACGAACACCTCCATTTCTCGACACTATTCTCCAGAGTCGCTTACGTATGTCAAAAACACAGGATACCAGGTGTGATGCAATATGAAACACACCTTTTCAGAAAGGCATATCAGCACCTCAAAGATTATGACATAGAAGATATAAAGCAACTTGGGTATAAGGTAATGGTCAATCTTGTAAGCTTGATCTATGAAGAAGCAATACCCGAATCCCTCTCAGGATTCATTAGATACAAAAGTCCACTACTCAACCGCAAAGTAAAGGTGCAATCCTTCCTACCATTAGTTGAAGTTATTATCGTAGAAGATAATCCAACAGAAGATAGATTTATCGCCACTACCGAGATGGGAGAGAAAGTGGCTGTCCAGTATAATATTAGTGATAGAAATGAAAATTTTAATGATAGCATTGAATTGATAAGAAACGCATTTCAATATCCGCTAACGGTAAACCTTATCGATGTGGAGATAGATAAGGAAGGTTTATATAGACCGAAGGCGTTCGTGATCCTACCTGACTACCTTATGGATGTTACCTCTATTGCGAACTGCTTCAAGAGCTATGGAACCGAGCCAAACTTATACCTGCTCAATAAGATTAAAGCATTTGAAAGCTCCCCCGCCTTGATGATCGGTAACATCGCAAACTTCTTTCTAGATGAATTAGTTAATCAGGCAGATGCAGATTTCGATGAGCTGTTTATCCAAGTATTTCGGCTCAATCCTATGGCATTTGCCTTGATGGAAGATAGCGTAGTAATAGAAATAAGAGATAAGTGCAAACAGCATTTCAAAAATTTAAAACATGCTATAGAGGAAGATCTATCTTCATTGAATATTGATCCGAATAGTATGGTGCTTGAACCTTCTTTCTATTCTCAAAAATACGGTATTCAAGGGAGATTAGATGTGCTCGATTTAGGGGATAATGAAAAAAACTCCATCATAGAACTCAAGAGTGGTAAGATTTTCAAACCTAATCACGATGGAATAAACAGTAACCATTATCTGCAAACACTACTATACGACTTGCTAGTAAGATCAGTATTCGGAACCAGTGTAAAAGCTATGAATTATATCTTGTATTCGGCTCTTGAAACCAGGTCTTTGAGATATGCTACGCCTTCTAACGTATCGCAGATGGAGGCCTTACAAGTGAGAAATATTATGCTTTCACTAGAAGAAAAACTATGTGGTCTTATTCCTAACGCACAAATAAATGTTCGGATTTTGGAGGATACCTTATCCACCAAGCTGCTACCTAAGGTCGCTGGATTCGAAGCCAGCGATCTACAAAAGTTCGAGGCCATGCATGATGATCTAAATGAGCTGGAGAAGATTTACTTTTTAGCTTGGATGGGTTTTATAGCGCGCGAGCAGAAGATAGCGAAACTAGGGGACGACAATGCCTACTACAGCAAAGGTCTATCTTCCTTGTGGAGAAACTCACTTCCCGTCAAAGAGGAAATGTTCAGCATACTACAACAATTAGAATTAATTAACCCAGCAGGTGCAGCCCATGATGAGGCAATTTTAAAATTTACCAGATCAGGCAATACTAATAAGCTTGCAAACTTCAGAAAAGGGGATTTAGTAGTGATCTATCCATATAGGGATGAGAATACAAATGTGCTTAAAGAACAAATGTTTAAATCAACTTTAGTTTCCATTGATGCCAATCATGTCTCTATTAGATTACGTGCCAAACAATCTAATATCTCTATCTTCAAGGATAACAAATATTGGAATGCAGAACTAGATAAGTTAGATACAGGCTTCCGCAATATGTATCGATCTTTGTACCAATTTTTTGATCAAGACGTGGTAATTAAAAATCTTATCTTAGGCTGTTCAGCACCAGCAGAACCCCGAGCGCTCAAAGAGCACCAAAATGATCAGCTTACAAAAAAACAAAATCAGGTTTTCAATAAATTAATTGCTTCGAATGACTACTTCTTATTATGGGGTCCTCCAGGTACTGGTAAGACTAGTATCTTGCTGAAAAGTGTAGTGGAACATTATTTGCAGCATTCTGAAGATTGTATTATGCTGATTGCATACACCAACCGAGCAGTAGATGAGATTTGTAGTGCATTACACAGTATACCCGATTTCGGAATCGATGATTATATCAGAATAGGTTCAAAGTATGCAGCGGATCCAAGATATGCGGACAGTCTGCTCTCACAACGAATGAAGGATATCAGTAGTAGAGCAGATTTAGTCGAGCTCATTTCGAGCAAGCGTATTTTCGTTGGCACACTGGCAAGTATTCTAGGAAAAGCAGAGTTGTTCAAGTTAAAAACTTTTGATCGATGTATAGTAGATGAGGCAAGTCAAATATTAGAGCCTATGATGTTAGGTATACTGCCTTACTTTAAACACTTTACTCTTATAGGGGATCATAAGCAACTACCAGCCGTAGTCGCTCAGCGAAAAATATTCACAAAAGTAGAACATCCAGTATTTAAGCAGATTGAATTAAAAGATTTACGAGATTCCTATTTCGAACGGATGTACCACTTAGCGCAAGTAAGTGGTTGGAATCATGCCTATGCAAATCTAAGTGAGCAGGGGAGGTGTCATCAAGATCTCATGCATTTTTGTAGCGAAAATTTTTATAATAACTTTTTGAAAATTTTACCACAGACATATACGCAACAAACGGAACAATTAAATTATGTGCATAAGCCTGAGTGTGCCTACCCAGAGATATACTCCAAGCGCCTTATATTTATCAATACAGATTCAGAATTTTCAGGAAATTCAAAAATGAATAGTATAGAAGCTAATATCGTAGCTGATTTAGTAGAATGTATTACCAACATATATCAACAGAATAAACTTCCATTTACTCAGGATACACTTGGAATAATTACACCCTACCGAGCACAAATTGCCTGCATAAAAAATAAATTTGAGGAACAAAGACTAGAGCATAATCATATTTCAGTAGATACGGTGGAGCGCTATCAAGGAGGTGCAAGGGATATAATAATTATATCACTATGTACCAATGATATCTTTCTGCTCGATAGTATGATTTCGCTCAATGAAGAAGGCATTGATCGCAAACTCAATGTTGCGCTCACTAGGGCGCGTAAGCAATTAATACTACTAGGGAATAAGGACATTTTAGAGAAAAATGAATTGTATAGAAAGCTAATTGCTCAATCGCATCATATAGATTTTAACACTGTAATGAGCCATTCATAGTTAACTTATGTCGCAATATTTCCAGGCACATCTTTTTAACTTAATTATAACCTAAAGTTGTGATAACCTAATAGGTAGCGGTTCGTTTATTTAGTAAATTGTCAATATGAGAGTATTCTGCTTATTACTGCTATATTTATCTACTGTTGCTGCGGGAATCAATGCCCAATCATATCTATTTATTAATAATAGAGAAGATGATCCTAGAAAGTTTGACGAAAATCTAGCACCATTTTTTCATGGCGTAGCTTCTGGAGATCCTTTAGAAGACAGAGTCATAATTTGGACTAGAGTCACACCTGCCAACATAGGCGGAGATGTAGAGGTAGCATGGAAGATGGCAACAGATGTAAGCCTCAAAAATATTGTAGCTTCAGGTACTGTAGATACTTCTCCAGCAAAAGACTATACCGTAAAAGTGGATGTTACGGGCTTAGATGCAGGACAGGTCTACTACTATGTATTCGAGCACAATGAGAAGTATTCTTTAATCGGAAAAACAAAAACAGTCCCTTTAGAAGATGTTGATCACCTGCGTTTCGCTGTTGTCTCTTGTAGTAATTATCAATCTGGGTACTTTAATGCTTACGAGAGAATAGCGGAAAGAAATGACTTAGATGCCGTGGTTCACCTGGGAGATTATATCTACGAGTACAGAGATCGACAATCTGGAGACAGTGAATTATTTGATACGAGACCTCTTTTGCCAAAAGAAGAAATTGTTAGCCTAGATCAATATCGTATCAGATACTCTACATATCGAATGGATGAGCAACTGATAAAAATGCACCAGCAACATCCTATCATTGCAGTTTGGGATGATCATGAGTCAGCTAACAATTCCTACAAAGATGGAGCTGGCAATCATAATGCGGGAGAAGGGAGTTGGGCAGATAGAAAGCGAAATGTCAAGCAAGCATATTTTGAATGGATGCCGATCCGTGATCAAGCAGAAAATAAAGTGTATCGCAAAATTCAATATGGGAGCTTGGTAGATCTCATTATGATAGATACCCGGCTTGAAGGTAGGGATGCTCAGATTTACGATATTACAAGTCCAGCATTGAATAGTGCGACGCGCACTATTTTAGGTAGTGACCAGCGACAATGGTTATTTACTCAACTAGTATCCTCTGAAGCGAAATGGAAAATAATTGGTAATCAGGTTATATTCTCAGAATTCAATATCGGATTTGCTTCCGAGTTTGGATTTGGCAGTAGTTACGAGGCTGTTGAAAATGGATACTTAGATATTTGGGACGGATATCCCGCCGAACGCGATAGGGTACTTGATCTAATAAAAGACAACAATATAAATAATGTTGTTATGCTTACTGGAGACTCCCACGTAAGTTTTGCCTTTGATGTTTCTAAACGCCCGTCTGCATATCCATCTTTCGCCGGTTATGGTACGGGTACACCAGACTACGATGAAGAGAATCAAGAGGGTTCATTAGCTATAGAGTTTGCCACGCCTAGTATTACTTCCAATAATTTCAACGAAAGCTACAATCAAGTTCTATCAAATGGTTTAGAGTTTCAGATTAATAAACCCTTACCTGACAATGAGATCAACCCAAATCCTCATATGCGGTATGTTGATTTAGATCAGCATGGTTATTATATTTTGGATGTAACAAATCAAAAAGTGCAGGCCGATTATTTCTACTCTAGGATAGACCAGCTCAGCTCCACAGAGATTTTTGGCAGCGGTCAATTTGCTAGAGATGAAGAAAATAAATTATCAGAGAATCCAAGTCCTAGTGATGAGAAAGTGCAACAGGACACTCCAGCTCCTCCTGGATCGTATATGAGTGCAACAAGAACGGTTCTTCAGAATCATTTTGATGTAGTGGGCATCCACCCCACACCGGCTAAGGATCAAGTGAGTGTGCAGATAGCTTTGGAGAAAGCAATGCCTTTGTCCATATCTATATACAATATAGAAAGAAAGCTGGTCAAAGTAATTGAAGAACGTACAATTGAATCTGGCTTGTTTACCAAGCAAATTGATGTAAGTAATTTAGTAAGTGGAAACTACAAAGCTATTTTTAGGTCGCAGGGTAAAGTTTTAGGAACGGGCAGCATTTTGGTAGTGAAGTAAATTTAAATATTATTTTGTCACCGCAGATTGATACTATTGCGACTCGCCTTGGCGACTAAGCACGACAAGTGTAGCGCGTAGAGGCGAGCGGTAGAAGCGGCATTACTAGCCCTTTTCGGGCTAGTGATACAGCGGATGACGCGGTCCAGTATCGCTTTTTCTGCGAGACCTGGACGACCCCAAGTATAATACTATATTCTATTTATTTTCAATTTGTCCATCTTGAATTTGAGCACCATCACAACCATCTATAAATGCATTAAAATTTGCATTGGCCTTTACCTCAAAGGGGGCTTCTAATAAAATGCTGGTTCCAGAATCATAATCAATGTTGGCATTTGCATTAATAATCTGAGTAGATTCAATAGCGCCGTCCGTTTCAAAATCTTGCGTCCCACTTGCAGTACCGTCAAGCGCATCATTACCAGAAAAATTTGGAGGACAATTGCCACTTCCTTGGATAGTAAGTATGATATCATTTAGACTAATAGCTGCACAAATAACTAGAGTACTTGCATCATTTTGAAGGCTGCTAAAACTGTTGCCTATATAACTATTTATGTTAGCGTTATTCTCATAAGATATTCCGTATACGGTATATTCTCCAGCGCTAAGACCCGTAAAGTTTGAGTTCGCATTAACCGCTGCAATATTATCATTCGCATTATTTACAGCTATATAAGTATAGCTAAATGTAGCGGCGGGTGGAGGTGGAGTGCCATCATAGACAGTCCCTCCAGAATTACTGATCGTATAGGAGGAGGGTAAAATAGGACTATTTTCCCCAAAGCTACCCACAACTAGAGTATATTCAAGACCAGCCGATAATGCTTCAGCTAAGTTTGAACTGTTGTTAGATCCATTGGTAAAAGAGCTCTTAATAAAATTGGTGCAGGGACTGCCTGGAATAAAGGGCCCTTCATACAGCGTCATTACGATATTAAAGTTTCCACTTCTGCTGAAAGTATAGGTACCAGAACTTCCCACCTGAAAAGGATATTCGTCAAAATTGGTAACATTGCTAAATTGAGCACAGCCACCACCGCTATTCGCTGTGAGGGTAGAATTGGGGTCTGTAGTATTTAGTGTGCCGTTAATATTTCCAATTACATTTCCAAAATCTGGGGTAAGGGAAAGGTTCAAAGCACTACTTCCTGCGATAGCAATAATATCCGCATCTGGCGAAAAAGTTGTACTTACAGCATCGCAGGTAGAAGAAAGCGTTATATCGCCCAGATTAATATCAAAAAAGTAATTGTCACTACACTTCACTTTGACTCTCCCTACTGTAGTGGGAAATGAAGGAATGATAAAAGTATGACTTCCATCATTCGCTATATTGGTGGCAATGCTAAAAGGAAAGGTGTTGCCTCTATCTGTTGAAAATAATATGTCCACATCGGAGCAAAGCGCATCCGTACCTGCTACGTTCCATGTGACGGTTGCGGTACTAGAGCCATTGGCTGTCCAGTTAGTAGCGCTGGCTTGAGAGTTTACATTAAATGGACCCATAGAGGCGTCTACTGTCAAGTTTACCTGATCGCAGGATACTGCTCCACCACCATTTCTAAAGTCTCTAGAGGTCAATCTAAATTTCATTGCTCTAGAAACATTGGGTAAAATTTCACCTTGTGTTTGCGTATTATTTACTATGTCAGAGGTGGTAGGAAAAACCCTAGTATGACCCTCAGTGCTAGGATCAAAACTTCTGAATAATGGTGCTGTGGTGCTGTTAGCTGCAGCATTGGGGTTGCCAGCAGCAGCGTTTTGTGGATAGGAGTTGTTATCGGTATCATACTCTTCCCAGTTATAAATAACCGCATCACTATTGCCATCAGATGCAGTCCCAATCAGTTCGAAGGGTGTGCCTCTTGGTATAGTTTTATTATTTGGTGCCGAGGTTACTGGTATGTTATTTCCCGTAGCTGTAGTCGTTTGGCAGCTTTTGCTATTCATTTCAGTTATCATTTGATCTAAGCTGTGATTATGAAAATATATAGTAGAAACCTCTGGGGTAATATTGTGCGAGGTGCAAATACCCTCATAACTCATAAGTGAGTTTCCTGATCCAGGCTCATATCCATTACCAGCGGTGCGTTGCACACAATTTCCAACAGTACCATACATAGTATGAAATGCTCCAAACTGATGACCGATCTCATGCGCCCACAAGCCCATCCAAAGGGCATCACTTGCAGTAGCATTGGCACCAGTCCATCCCCTTGCTTTATTATTAGTCTCACATAAAATGCCGACACCTGCAATTCCCGATCCCGAGCAGCATCCTCCTGGAGATGTATAAAAAGTATGGCCAATATCGTAATTAGCTGCACCTATAGTAGAATTAATTACTGCTTGAGAGCTTGCTATCTGTGTGTTTCCATTACTCGGATCTAGCCCATCAGTACTTGCATCATCAAAAAGAATATCTGTGTTATTGCCAATTAAATTAAAGTGAACTGAAAGCTCGTCTTCATAAATATCATTTAATAAATTAAGATAACCGTTTATTTTTGCCAATACGGAAGCGTCTGTTCCTCCTTGTGCGTTGTAAAATTCGCCTGTAGCCGCTATTGCTATTCGATAAGTGCGCAGTTGCGTTCCATTGGTAAATGAGCTTTGGGAGCTTCTATTTTGGCTTTCTTCAATTTGCTTCTTTTCTAAAATCTCATCTGTACCGCAAGTCATCTGACTGCTATCAAAGTTGCCTTTATACATTTGATATTTCTTTCTGTCTTTTGTGGGCGTGATGAATTCGTATCCATTGCTATCTTTTGTCATGATATTAACGTGATCAGCTCCCGTGCTTAGTCTTCCTCTGCGCCTAGGATCATCTTTGTTTATCAATATATATGAACGAATTTCTGGAAATTGACTATAAAGTGGCTCCTCCATATTTATAGTCTCGTAGACATAATAAGAGGATATTTGCCCATCAAGTTGAGGCACCTCAAGTTGTTTATTCGAACGATTGCTACCCGTCGAGAGAATATTACTTGCTCCTACTAAACTGCTTTTGATTTCATTCAGATCCAAGTTTAATTCTATAGTATCTTGCTGTGCTGAAATAGATGAAACTGTGAATGTACAGATTATAAGAGCACAGATCGCGCTAGGAATGTTTTGCATATCGGTCGAGTTGTATATGATGGTAACTATAGATAGCTCCTTTAGTTCGATGGGTGAACGCGCTAAAAAGGTACAATCTTCATCCCACCAATTTTGGTATCTGCATCTACTTGGTCAAAACTTATGCCTAAAACATTGGCTTTGAATAGATTGAGCTGATTTTCTGAGACAGAGATGGGTATGGCGACGGATATGTAGGCGGATTCTTCAAATGTCTGCCCTAAGACTTCTAGATCTAATTTTTTGACAGCATTCATCACAGGAGCCATGAGGCTATAGTCGAAGTGAATGTAATAGCGATTTTTCAATGTCTTTTCTATAATATTTGCGGCTTTGAGTGCCTCCTCAGCTGCTGTTCTATAGGCTTGGATTAAGCCTCCAGTGCCGAGTAGGGTACCGCCAAAGTAGCGAACTACTATTATCAAAACATCCGTGATATTGAAGCTGTCAAATTGTCCTAGAATAGGCTTACCTGCTGTACCGCTAGGTTCGCCGTCATCATTTGCTCGAAAATTGTTACCATCAGTGCCTAAGCGATAGGCATAACAGTGATGTCTTGCCTTATTGTGCAGTTTCCTGATATCCGCTAATGCAGTCTCTACTTCATCTATAGAAATGGTGGGAAAGGCATAAGCATAGAACTTAGAGCCGCGATCCTTGATAAAACCTTCACTTGTTTTTTCAAGCGTATAGTATATGTCTGATTTTTCTGCCACCTAAATTAGTACGGTATTTTATCCACCTTGTTTGTCCAAGCGGTAAATACTTCAAGCGCTTCCTTTCTCATCATTTGTTTCATGGGGATGGTTCTTTTGTCAATCGGCTTATCTAATTCTTGATAAAAGAAGTCGTCGTCAAACTCTATGTCCGCGGCATCCTGTTTTGTATTAGCATAATATATACAATCAATGCGTGCCCAATATATGGCAGCCAAGCACATAGGACACGGTTCACAACTAGTATAAATTTCACAACCATCCAATTCAAAATTTTCGATCCGCTTGCAAGCATCTCTTATTGCTGTCACTTCAGCGTGCGCGGTCGGGTCGTTGCTAGAGGTGACTCTGTTATTCCCCTTTCCAATAATTTTTCCATCTTTCACGATTACAGCACCAAAAGGACCGCCCTCATTATTATCCATTCCTCTTTTTGATTCAGCTATTGCAGCTTGCATGTATTCTTCTTTCACGTATTTTACTTTATTGTAGTTTGTATCTGATTGGTAAGTTGAATTGAACCCTTACTGGTTTTCCATCTTGGTAGCCAGGTGTCCAGTTAGGCATACTTTTTACAACGCGTAAAGATTCTTCTTCGATGCTTTTGCAGACTCCTCTTCTGGTTTTGATGTCTATCAAGCTGCCATCTATATCAATTGTGAATTGAATGAGTGCCATACCTTCTATATCTTTACGTCTCGCATCATCTGGATATCTTAGGTTGCTATAAATATATTTTAGCATAGTTGTTTGAGCGCATTTACGCTTTTTATCTTGATCAACCTCATCATCACAACCAGGGTACAAGGGCATAGTTTGAACTACATCTATTGGCTGATCGGTTTGTTTCAAGGTCATACTAAATATTGTATCTGCTTTAAAAATTCCTTCGTTATAGATAGCTCCCAGCGAGTCGTAAACAATAAATGAACCTTCTTTAACACCCATTTTGAAAGTGTAGCTAGAACTAAGTATTTCATTTTTATAGTTTTTCTGAATGCCTTGTATTTTTCCCTTTTCGTAGATCGTTTCGTTAACTAAGGTGCCATCATCAAAGCTATACTCCTTCCACAGGCCGACCTTTTCATCATTTTCGTGTTGACCCTCTGTCTTTTTGTAGCCATCGTCCCACCACTCTTTATAGGAACCTTCTTTGTTATTAAAGTATTCATCTGTGGCCGTGATTTCTTTAGTGCACTGAAACTTCTCAGGATAGAAAACGCGATGTCTAAAATTTCCATTTGATAGTTGTGTGGTTACATTAATCCAATCACCATTTATAATTTCTTCATCAGCAGGTATATATTTTTGATAAATACTGCTTGGCTTTGGTGGGGGCGGAGGTGGTGGTATCCGATTGTTAGCTATACTCGTCGTTCTACATGATGAGAAGCAAATACCAAGAACTAAAAAAACAATGACGGATAAGTTTTTCATACATATGTGTATTTATACATTCGATTTTGTCAGCATCACTCCAAACTGCTTTCCCTTTACTTTTGCACTCGCCCAAGCCAACATGTCAAGGTACAAAAAGGATCTTTTCTCATAAGGGTCTTTAGCTATTTTTTTAAGCTCTGAACAAAAATTAAGAAACTCATCTTTTTCCTCTAAATGTGCCTTACTCAATATCCTATTGAAAAAGGCTAAACTTGCCTTTTGCATTTTATTCAATTCTTGCACCTTATCCAAAAATCTGTAATTTGATTTTATCAAGTAGGGGAGAAGACTAGTGTTATTCAATTCATAGTGCGCTAATATTTGCATGATTCTAGCATACGATTGAATGTCTTCGCGAAGATGACCAGCCTCCAGATTGATGATTACATTTAAGTAGTCTAGGGCTTTGTTAAAATCTCCTTTACCCATGTAGAGATAGGCAATTTTATAGTGAAAAACCATCGTCCTATGTACATCTAGTAGTGGAATATATTTTTTTAATTGACGTTCTATACCAGGGATCAGCTTTACACCATCTTGAAAAGTGCCCAGCAGAAAATGTCTATTCAATCTAGCAGTAGAAATATATAAAAACAGCAGAGTCTTCGAAAGCGGATTTAGTTTAGCTTGATAATTTTTTTCAAAATCTTCAAAAATTTTTAAATACAACTCGAAGTTTCGTTTATCTCGAATATTAAAAGCAGAAGTCAAAGTGTACGCAACACCACGCATGAATAAGGCAGGATCTTCCTCTATCATTTGCTTGTTATGTACAAAAAGTTGCGTCCACTTTTTTGCAAATTCCAGACATTTCTTGAAGTCTAGCAATATAAAAAAGTACCACACATAAGACTGATATAAATATACCTTCTCATAAAATGACAGATCTTGAATCTTTAACACTGGTAAGTTTGACCTAAAGTATTCCTCAACTATCAGTCTATCCTTGTCATTTTTTATGTGCCCGATCTGAATGTACCAACCGTGCATCTTTATTTTTAAGTTGGTCAATTTGCAAGAAGTGGCGATAACTTGACTTGTATGAAAGGCTTCGTCTATCAAATTTTCTACTTTATTTTTCACAGCTCTACTCCGAGTAATATGACGCTCTTCTATGAGTTTTTGAAATTCCAAGATATCCAATAATAATATATCTTGATGATTCTTAGTAGCCGTTTCTTTTACTCTGTCAAGTATTTTTAGACTGTCGAGGTACATACCTTTTCCATAAAGAATGCGCGCAAAGTCAAGTTGCTCCCGGATTTGTATATCTACATTTTGTTGGATATGCAGGAGGCGCAGGCTGATCAATATTTGCTTATTGAGGTGTCGTTTGGTATTGGATAGCTGCGCTGAACGAAGTCCTTCTATTTTTTTATAAAGCGTGGCTTCCTCATAAGCCTCCATCTTATCTAGTACGTCGAAGAGAGTAATAAATTTTGAATCTGCCTTACTCTGTGTGCGATTTGCATATAGCTTAAAACTTCTCTTTTCCGACTTCGTTAAGGATTTTATTAGAATGAAGAGAGGGTCATTTTGTTGTTTGGGCGTAACAGCAGTAAGTTTCATAAATTAATGAATAACAATTATTTAGCCCACAAATATAGGTAATGGGCATCATAATACTTTACATAATTGGTTTTTTATATCTATTTATTGCATATACCTTTACGCCAAATTTTTTAAGTCTTTTTTATCTAAAACTATATATAATTTTTTTTTCAAAAATATATTTATGAAAAGAGTAAAGTTAGAATATGTTTGGTTAGATGGTTCTGAACCAACCCAGATGATGCGTAGTAAGACGAAGATCGTTGATGGAGATAAGTTTAAAGGGGAGGTAGAAGATTGCCCCGTCTGGTCGTTTGATGGTTCTTCGACCAATCAGGCTAAAGGGAACTCTTCGGATATGTTGCTCAAGCCAGTTCGAGTTTTTCATGATCCGAGTCGCAAAGACGGCTACCTTGTTATCAATGAGGTACTCAACGCCGATGGTACACCACATGCATCCAATGGTCGTGCGACAATAGATGATGACGATAGTGATTTTTGGTTTGGATTTGAGCAGGAGTATGTTTTCTGGGATATTGATTTAAATAACCCTTTAGGTTTTCCAGCAGCAGGATATTTTCCAGCGCCTCAGGGACCATATTATTGTTCTGTAGGTGCAGAGAATATTGTTGGACGCGATATGGTAGAAGAGCATATGGACTATTGTATAGAGGCAGGCCTCAACATTGAAGGGATAAACTCTGAGGTGATGAAAGGGCAGTGGGAGTACCAAGTATTCGCAAAAGGCGCTAAGGAGGCAGGTGATCAAGTTTGGGCTGCTCGTTATCTTTTAGAGAAGGTAGCCGAGAGGTATGGAGTACGCATTAACCTAGCGCCTAAGCCAGTTGCAGGAGATTGGAATGGGAGTGGGATGCACGCTAACTTTTCCAACACCGCATTGCGTACCGCTGGCAAAAAAGAAGTGTACGATACTATCTGTAAGAAATTTGGCGATAAGAAACGCATAGAGCAGGCCATAGCCGTGTACGGAGCGCACAATGCTACCAGGCTGACAGGTGATCACGAAACGCAAGCGATAGATAAATTTTCGTACGGTGTTTCTGATCGTGGCGCGTCTATTCGTATCCCGATAGCGACGGTAGAAAATGACTGGAAAGGATGGTTAGAAGATCGTCGTCCTGCATCCAACGCAGATCCTTATAAAGTGGCTGCATCGATTATTAGCACTGTTAAGGATAAATAATAAGTTTATTGGACTATCCGCTTATTGGGGAGCAGATTTAAATTTTTAGTATACAAAAATTCTAAAGACATAGTGGAATTAGATTATTGACTTATTAGCATTTTCAATTTAAAAGTCCTGAAAGGACGTCAGCATTCAGCGATGGGTGAAACTTTTGTGAAACCCATCGAATTTGTATACCATATAATTAAGTCCTGCAAGGACGACAGATACTGGCCTAAATAAGCTAATAATGTTTAGTTTCTGTCGTCCCTTCAGGACTTTAAAAATTATGCACTTTAAAATAGGGTTTTACCATGTCCTTTAATCTTAGCTCCCCCGCAAAGGAGAGGACAAGCTTTTCATGAGCACTTTAGTAGTAACAGTTATATCAAGTTGAAATAAAAATTAAGCTATCTTATCTATGCCCCAGCATGTGGGTTGTCAATTAATCTAAATGCTTATAGCCGATTTCTTTTCGCAAGGAGATCGTTTTTTTTTGGGCATGCCTCTGAGCGAGTTGCTTACTTCCACTATCAGACTTCCGCAAAAGCTACAGTCTGATAGTGTCATACAGCAGCTCGCTCGGAGTCGCGTCATGCGGGAGTCCGCGTCCGCTTCCGTGCTACGCACCACTGGCAAGAGCCAGTGTCCCTACTACCGCTCATGCGTAAAAAAGAAAATTCAATACGCCATTCCTTCCCAATAACTACTAGGTTTGTTTCTTAGGTAGGCCATGTTTCTTTCTGGGATACTGTTGACATCCGGATGTGTATCCACCGCTTTGGTGACTGAACTTTCACGTAGAATATGAATCATGGGGAAAGGGGAACGGTTGGTATAGTTAGCGGCATCGTCCGTGTCGGCATTGTCAAAACAAAATGCTGGATGAAAACTGACAAGCTGGAAAGTATCTCTTAGCTGAAGATCTTCAAGTAATTGATCGCAAGCATAAAACTGGTCTAGAAAAACTAGAAAATCTTTATCTGCGTTCGGATATATAATCAAGGTGGTTTCTATTTCGCTGTTTAATTTTAATTCTTCAAATGATAGGCTTATCTTTTCTAGTATGTGAAGCAGTTCGGTAGCGTTGTCTACCTCAAGTTTGATTTTACCTGTTGGTATATGTTTGGCAAATGGACATATATTACGTCCGATAATAAATTGATCTATCCAGGATTGAGTGGTGTTTATAATGGAGTTATCATCGTGCATTTTATATAGAAAATTATTTTTTTGGAAATTAATTTAGAGAAATCAATGATTTTGTATTTCTATTGTTGATACTGTATCGAATACTCATTTGTAGCAGATTAGAATTTTCTTGATCAGTGAAGGAGCCTAGGGAAAGTATATATTTGTACTTCAGTGTTTCAAAAGAAATGTTGTAGTAGGTAATCTGAGGCCAGGGTAATCTAGTCATATCGATTTTTAAAATATTCTTCTTTCTAATACGGAAGCCAATACCCAATGAATATTGATCATCTCTAGAGATGAGTACATTGCTATATAAAATTGCTTTGCGGCCTAGCTGTATTTGAGAGTTTAAGTGAATAGATTCTTTATAGTCGGTTGTATTTGCAAATGCATAAACTCCTGTCGTACTTCTTGACCTATTTCTTACTGTTGAATATTGAAAATGAGAAAGAGAAAGGGTTGCGCCAAAATACCACTTAGCTTTTTTCAGGAAGCTGTAGTTAATACTCACTGACTGCTCAGAACCTGTATTTTTGAATTGATTTTGATATTCACGATAACTTATTGCTGGTTGCACGACCAGTAAATTATAATAGGCATAGTGCGTAATTGCTCTATTGGGTATTCGGGGTACCAAATTAAGTTTGAATCCAAATGATAAATATTTTTCGTTACCGCTTGAAGCTCTAAGCGCCCTGTGGTAGATAGTTGAGAAGCCTATATGAGTTGGATTTTGAATTAATGGCGAATTGCGTTCTAGTTTTTGAAATTGAACGCCACCTGTAATCTTATCTTGATTCTTAAAGATAAAATTCTTATGATAGGTAAGGAAGTAGAGATTTTTAACAATTTTAATACCAAAATTTTCATCAATACGAGTGTTTTCAAAAATATCATTTATCGTGACTCCACTTGCACCACTAGGAGAAGAAATTGAGTTAGTGAGCTTTGGGCTACTAACAGATAGAATACCCATATGAAAAGCTTCATCAGAATATACACCAGTAGCCGCATGATTATTTGTTAGTGGATGGTCCCAAGAGCTTAGAATGATGGGAATCTGTGAAAGTAGGTCTCCATTGCAAAGAATTACAAATAAGAAAAAGACAAACATTCTAATCATCCTTCAATGATAGCGAATCTTTGACTTAGGTAGAAGAATTAGGGTGTAATTTCTATCTTTTTAAGGATTAAGAATTAGTTGGTTGTCATAAGTGCAGGTGTCAACGCCTTAACTAACAATACCTTTATGCTCTAGAGACTACATTTCATACTCATATGTTTTTTTTGGACAAGGGATAGGAGTCATACGACGTTAGGAGTAGTCGCAGGCTGACTCTTCTCAGCCTGTGACCGTAGCGCAAGCGAAGTGACGTATAGCCCGGTCACGAGTATTTAGGTAGGGCGCCATTTTTTATGGTGGCCTACCTAATTACTCGGGATGGCCCCAAATCCTAATCTAAATTTGCTAGAGATAGATAGGATAAATCGTCTACCCTAGGAGTAGAATTGTGCAAAAAATCTAGTACCTTGGCAGGGATAATATGCTGCGCTAATAAACTGTAGGCTCAGGAAAATCAATAAATTTTTTAAAACAATCAATATGAAAAATCTACTTTGGGTATGTTTGATTTGTATTCCGTTGGTATTCGCATGTACTGCTAAAAAAGGTGTTGTGGATAAGGCAAAAGCTACCAGTGCAGATAAAAATAAAAATTTGATGGAAGATAAAGTAGGGATGAATAAAATGCCGCCGGTATATCCGAAAACGAATAAAATAGATCACGTAGATACCTATCATGGCGTGGAGGTGGCAGATCCCTATAGATGGCTGGAGGATGATCGTTCGGCAGAAACGGGTGCTTGGGTGAAGGCTCAAAATGAAGTCACTTTCGGATACTTGGATAAGATAAAATTTAAGGGCCAGATCAAAGATCGTCTGAAAAATTTGATGGATTACGAGCGAGTTTCAGCACCATTTAAGGAAGGAAAATATGAATACTTCTATAAAAATGATGGACTCCAAGATCACAGTGTTGTCTACAGAAAAAAGATAGGTGATCCTGTGGGAAGTGAAGAAGTATTTATGGATCCAAATACTTTTTCGGAGGATGGAACGACAGGACTGCGGGGTATGTTTTTTACCAAAGATGGTTCTATGCTTGGATATATGATTACGGAAGGTGGTTCGGATTGGCGGAAAATAATCGTGATCACCGCGGAGGATAAAAAGATGGTTGGTGATACGATTCGCGATGTAAAATTTAGTGGTCTTTCGTGGAAAGGAAATGAAGGGTTCTATTACAGCAGCTACGATAAAGTGAAGGATGCAAGCGAGCTGAGTGCGAAGACACAGTTGCACAAACTATACTATCATAAGATGGGAACGCCGCAGTCAGAGGACAAGCTGGTATTCGGCGGAAAGAAACAGCCTAATAGATATATAGGTGGATATGTGACGGAGGATCAGCGCTACCTGACAGTTTCTGCAGCCCAAAATACTTCTGGTAATCAAATGTATATCAAAGATTTGGACAGAAAGGATAGTAAGTTTATACTAGTAGAAGACGACTACTTCAGTAGTACAGACTATGTAGATAATGAAGGAAGTAAGTTTTATCTGCAGACCAATATTGGGGCACCAAATTATCGAGTAGTCACTGTAGATGCCAAGGCGCCGCAGAAGGAGAATTGGAAAGATCTGATTCCTGAAACGGAAAATGTACTGTATGCAAATACGGGTGGTGGTAAGATATTTGCCAGCTACCTTGTCGATGCAAAAACGGAGGTGAAGCAGTATGATATGGATGGTAAACTGGAGCGTGTAATAGAGCTTCCAGGTATAGGGTCTGCTAATGGATTCGGTGCTAAAAAGAAAGATAAGGATTTATACTACAGCTTTACTTCCTTTGTGTATCCATCTACTATATTTAAGTATGATATAGCAAGTGGAAAATCTACATTGTACAAAAAGTCGGAGATAGATTTTGATCCAAATATGTTTGAAACGAAGCAAGTTTTCTACACGAGCAAGGATGGTACAAAAGTACCAATGTTCATCACACATAAGAAGGGTCTCCAGCTCAATGGGAAGAATCCTACTTATCTATATGCTTATGGTGGATTTAATGTGAGCCTTACGCCTCGCTTCAGTGCTTCGAGATTGGTATGGTTAGAAAATGGTGGAATCTATGCACAGCCAAATCTACGAGGTGGTGGAGAGTACGGGGAGAAATGGCACCTAGCAGGAACCAAGATGAACAAGCAGAATGTGTTCGATGACTTCATCGCTGCTGCACAATATTTGAAGGATAATAAATATACTTCGAGTGATTATCTAGCTATCGCAGGTGGCTCCAATGGAGGCTTACTAGTAGGAGCGACGATGGCCCAAAAGCCTGGAATCGCAAAAGTGGCTTTACCTGCAGTAGGTGTAATGGATATGTTGCGTTACCATACTTTCACAGCGGGTGCTGGATGGGCAGCTGACTACGGTACTGCTGAAGATAGTCCTGAAATGTTTGAGTATCTTAGAAATTATTCTCCTGTACATGCGCTCAAGCAAGGCGTGCATTATCCAGCGACTATGGTGACTACGGGTGATCATGATGATCGGGTAGTGCCTGCGCATTCATTCAAATTTGCGGCAACTTTGCAGGAGAAGCACGTAGGTGACAATCCAGTACTGATCCGTATCCAAACTAAGGCTGGTCATGGCTCGGTGTCTACGACGCAGGTGATCGATCTACAAGCTGATATTTATGCATTTTGCTGGGAGAATATGGGCGTGAATCCTTTTGAGAATAAGTGATTTTTGCATAATGTAGTAGATTAAAATTTTTCCGTGGTTGGGACAGGGCAATGCCTTGTCCCAACCTATTTGTGCATATATGTAAGAATGCAGCAGCTTTAACAATTCATTATGCCTTATTGACTAGCCATTTAATGCACCTTCCTAAGATATATTGTTTATTTATGTAAGTAAGCGATAATAGATATTTAACGTGATGTAGAGTGCAATATGGCTGATGAAGTACTATGGCAAATGATAACGGGTATAATTCATATATTTGCGCAAAAAAGAAAGTGTGAATCAGACGCTACAACAATATCAAAGCGCTGCAGCTAAGTGCGAGTCCGTTTTTATACAGAAAACAAAAGACTATGGCACGGCATGGCGAATATTGCGTACTTCTTCTCTTACAGATCAGCTATTTATCAAGGCTAAAAGGATAAGAAGTTTAGAAACCAATGCGGAACAAAAAATAGAAGAAGGTGTTGAACCAGAGTACATCGGACTGATAAATTATAGCGCAATGGCGCTTATTCAACTAAATCTGGAAGATTCTGATGATCTAGAACTGGAACCAGAATTAGCTAAAGAATTGTACTTGCGCGAGATGAAAAAAACGGAGGAGTTGATGATGGCTAAAAACCACGACTACGGTGAAGCTTGGAGGGATATGCGCATCAGTTCACTGACAGATCTGATCCTAATGAAGATACTGAGACTAAAGCAAATAGAAGATAATAATGGGCAGACGCTCATATCAGAAGGACCGGAAGGGTCCTATAGTGATATCATCAATTACGCGATGTTCGCACTGATAAAGTTGGAAGAAGATAATAAATAAAGCAACCACAATAAATATATCATGACGCTTACTACAGTAATGATTATCTGCATCCTTGGAGGAATAGGATTGACCTTAATGGTAGAGTTTATCTTTAAAAAACGCAGAAGCTGGTTGCTGTCTTTTGTGCAAAACTTTACTGGTGTACTCTTTTTGTTTTCGGGTATTGTGAAGGCGGTGGATCCGCTCGGAACAGCCTATAAAATGGATCAATACTTTTCAGAATTTCAAGATCAGTTTGCACGAATGGGGCTAGAAACCTTTTCTCAGCTTTTTCCATGGCTGGCAAGTTTTTCAACCGGTTTTTCTGTGGGGATGATTGTGTTGGAGTTGGTATTAGGGGTCGCGCTTATCATAGGATTTAGTAGGTTTTGGACTTCAGTAATATTCTTTTTGACAGTAGTGATGTTTACTGTTCTTACGGGATTCACTTACCTCACCGGTTATGTACCAGGACAAGATTATGTAATGGTGGAGAAACAAGGCATCACGAAGGAAGTTTTGGAAGATAAGGGTAAAAAAATGATAGCTGATGGCTGGACTAAGACGGCTGACATCCCTATGCACTTTTTCAAACTTAGCAAGTGGGTGCCATTCGATAGCAACAATCAGAAAGTAACGGATTGCGGGTGCTTTGGCGACTTCTTAGTACTCAAGCCGAGGACATCGTTTTATAAAGATTTATTTCTTCTGATTCCTGCCTTTATAATGCTCTTTGGTTTTAAGCGTATGCATCAGATATTTAGGCCTGGGATGAGAGGTGTCATTATAGGTGTCTCCACAGTTGGGTTTTTGCTTTACTGTATATCCAACTATGTATGGGATATCCCAAAAGTAGATTTTCGACCCTTTGCTAATGGGGTAGATATCAATGCTAAGAAAGCCGCAGAAGAGAAGGCGATGGAAGATGCAGCCGTCAATTATACGCTTACCAATAAAAAATCTGGAAAGGTGGAATCTATGCCTATGGACACCTACATTTCCCGATATAAGGAATTTCCAAAAGAGGAATGGGAAATAGTTCAAACACGTGAAGAACCAGCCGTAAAATCAACCAAGATATCAGAGTTCGAAGTGAGTGACCTGGAAGGTAATAATGTTACTGAAGATATCCTCGCATATGAAGGAGTCTCTTTCATGATCGTCAGTTATAAACTATACCACGATACAAAGCAGGAAACGATAATGGTTAATGATACTGTTTTCGCTGCTGATACTTTAGATACGGAAATTATAAAGCGAGTAGTTAGTGTCACTCCGCGTCAAGAGACAGTAGATAAGTACATATGGAATACTACTCAGCTAGATGCTTATAAGAATAAGATTATTCCTTTAGCAGAGACTGGTGCGAAAAATGGCGTTAGAACTTACGCAATCACAGCATATGCTTCACCAGAAAAAGTGGACGGATTCTTAAAAGCAGCGGGAGCTGACTTTCCAATGTATACAGCAGATGATATTCTGTTAAAAACAATTGTGCGTTCTAATCCAGGAATATTGTTAATAAAGAATGGCAAGATTTTGCACAAATGGCACTATAAGAAATTGCCAGATTTTGCGAGTATAAAAGCCTCTTATTTGTAGGCTTTAAGAATATTAATAATTTGCGATATACAGGTATTGCTATTTGAAATGGTAAGCAATTGTACCGCTAGACTTCACATGGAGTTAACACAATTCCTAAAAGTGAAAAGAAAAACAGCTAAACATTGAGTTTTTGACAAATTTACTCTTTCTTTGTTTTATTAATCCGAACACAAAAAGAGTTTTGAAATATGTTGAGCCGTAGGAACATCCGCATAAAAATAATGCAGTTACTTTACGCAGGTAGTAACGATAATGGCATCAGCACCCCAGAAATACTTAGACGATATAATGGAATTATTCAACAATCCTATGATCTATACCTTTTCAATTTAGCAACTACTGCACAGGTTTCTGGTTTTGCCACGAAAGATAAAGAGAACAGAACTTCTAAACTGCTTCCTACAGAGGCAGATGCTAACTTTTTGCCTAAGCTTGCAAGTAATGAACTAACCTCCTCTATAAATACCAGTGAATCCTTTGCTGCGGTATTAGAGGATAACGATATAGATCTGGTCAAAGATGAAGGTACTATAAAGTCTATCTATTCCGAATTTACTAAAACTAAGGATTACAACACTTACCAAGATAACCCTAATACTACTGCTGCGGATGACAAGGCCGTTTTGTTGGCTCTATTTAAATATTGCTTAGGAAATGCTCTATTTGAAGATCTAGTCGATGATCGGTTTAACAACTGGGAAGACGACAAATCCCTTGTTGTTGGCGCAGTCAAGCGGACGATAAAAGCACTTCCATTAAAAGAAGCAACCTATAGTCAGTTTAAACCAAATCAGGAGACAACCCAAGAATTTGGGTATAAACTGCTCGAAAGTGTAGTGAACAAGAACAAGGATCTGCTTGATATAATAGAGCCTAATTTGAAGAATTGGGATGCTGACAGAGTTGCTATCATAGATATGATTTTACTCAAAATGGCCATATCGGAGCTTCTAAATTTCCCATCTATCCCGACCAAAGTAACTCTAAATGAATATGTAGAAATAGCGAAGCTATATTCTACGGATAAGAGCAAGGACTTTATCAATGGTATCCTAGATAGAATGATGAAGAAGCTTGAGCGTGAAGGGCTGATATCTAAGGAGGGTAGAGGACTTGTCTAGTTCAATGCGCCATAACAATTAACTTCCAATATGCTAAAGTATTCAATTAAGATATAGAGTAGCTAGTGCTTTTTTTATAGCTTTGCTACTACTAAACTTTTTGACAGAATGAAAGATCTAGTAATTTTTACCTTATTATTATGTTTTGGCGCTATCTCAGTTAGTCAAGCCCAGATGGATGGATATGGACTATCCTATAAAGTATTATTTCCTAAAAACCTTGAGCAAGGTCCACTGAGCGATCTTTATAATACGGAGGATTTTTCGACAGGCGCTCAAGTTAGCTTCAATAAAAATTTTACGAATTGGTTTGCCATAAATGTTCCGCTTCGCTTAGGTAGTGTCGAGGTATTGGATGATATAAGCCAGCGATATAGAGAGCGTATGTTTGTAGGACTAGACGGTATAGCTACCGCAGGTATAGATCCTATTAAGTTTCCTTTTGGACCTTATGCATTGGCGGGAGTAGGAGCAGATTTTCAAGGCTATGATAACGATTTTAACCTATATTTTCCAGTTGGATTTGGTGTAAACATTAGAGTTGTTCGTGAATTTCTCTTAAATGCAGAATTTCAATTCAGACCTAGTTTAGATAAAATTAATAGTCACTATCAAGTAGCGCTTGGCTTCACGATGAACATGGGACTTCCGCCAGCAGAGACAGAAGCCATGGATCTTGAGATACCATCACTAGATGCCGATGGCGATGGAGTTCCTGACTCAGAAGATAAGTGTCCAGAAATGGCAGGACCTGCAATGTTTAGAGGTTGCCCTGACAGCGACAATGATGGCATCATAGATAAGAAAGATAAATGTCCTAATGAAGCTGGCCCCATTGCTACGGATGGTTGTCCAGTTAACGTTGCTGGAGCAGTAAATGATGATACAGATACGGATGGAGACGGTGTTACCGATAATAATGATAATTGTCCAACCCTGGCTGGTGATCCATCCAACTTCGGATGTCCCACCGAAGATGCTGATAAAGATGGTATACCTAACAGAATCGACAATTGCCCAAATCGACCTGGCTTGGCACGCTTTGATGGATGTCCAGATTCGGACGGAGATGGAGTTAGCGATGATAAAGATGCTTGTCCCAATATTGTTGGTCTTCCCCAGTTTAGCGGTTGCCCAGATACAGATGGCGATGGTATCACAGATGCATCAGACAAGTGTCCTACTGTAGCAGGAAAGTCCGAGTACAATGGATGTCCTACTGCGTCTAGTACAACTGTGATAAGCTCGCCAGCACCTGTGATTAGCATTGCTGCATCAGAGACCCTTGAAGCAGCTTCGAGATCAGTAGAATTTGAGACAAGTAGGGCTACGCTAAGATCATCATCATATGAGGTTTTAGACAAAATCGTTACTATAATGAAACAGTATCCATCTTACAATTTAGAAGTAGGCGGACATACAGATAGTATTGGTGATTCGGCTGGTAATCAAAAACTCTCTGAAAATAGAGCTAAATCTTGCAGAGATTATTTAGTGAGAATGGGTGTGAATGCTAGTAGGGTAACTTATGTCGGATATGGAGAAAAACAGCCTATCGGGGACAATAGATATATGGATGGAAGAACCAAAAACAGAAGAGTAGAATTCAGATTACTTCCTCAATAAGAGGTAGTAATCTGAATACAAATTAACTTTTCTTTTCATTCGTTTTTGGCTTGGGAGGAGAGATACCAGGCATCTTGATTGTGAACAGTAGTCCGATCATTAAACCACTTTGCTTTGTCCCAGGGATTTCAATCTTTAGACTTTTTGCATACTTCCAATTTGGCTTAAAAGGATCCAATCGGTATCCGCCTGTAAGCCCAAGTCCATATCGGGTAGCGCCTTCTTTTTTACCGAAGTTAAATGCTAGATTCAGACGACCATCAAACATCAATCTTACATTTCTATAAGTGTCTATTTCCGTTTCGCTTGCTACTAAATTTACGAAAGTAGTATTGCTAGGAAGTCCATTGATAAATCGCATTCTTTGTTGCATAATAACCAAATCAATGGATGGCCCGAAGGTAAGCCACTTCTTATTGATTATTCTAAAGTCAGTACCGCTGATAAATGCAATCCCTCTCCAGTTAATATCATTAAATGTATTCGATGTCCTATCTGGGCTTTTCGCGGTTAAATCTGTATACATAAAACCACCTCTACTTCCAATGATTCTATCATCATCGGTAGAAGTAAATAAAAGGGAATAATTGAGTACCTCTTCTTCGAAAACTGGAAAATCATTTGATTCTAAGGTTTCATTAAATTTCTCAAAGTCCACCAAATTTGCCGTTACGCTGAATTGAGTTTGGGTAAATAGGGTAGAGGCTACTCCTAAGAAAAGGAGGTTTAAAAAGATTTTTTTCATACGTAGTTTTTTATATGTAAGCCATAATATAAGGTACTATCTACTATTATGCAAAATAGTTGCCCTGTATTGGGCTATATAAAAAAAGGGCTGTATCTTTTGACACAGCCCTTATAAAGTGATCGTTTTTAGGATCAGCTATTATTTCTTTCCGCCTTTAAGTGTGGCTTGAAATTCATTCAACTTTGTCCACTGATCTTTAGCAGCCATTTTGGCTTGTCTTGACCATGTAGAAGGGTCATGCATCTGGTATCTTGATCCTGCATCTCCTAATACTTTTCTTAAGTCACCAACTTTGGCTGTTCCTAAAGCTGCAAAATCTTTGTATCCTGCCTTCATTAATATTTGGCAAATCTTGGGACCAACACCTTCAATAACAGTAAAGTCAATCTTACCTTTCTTCTTTGTAGTATTGATTTTCTTAGCAGAAGACTTTGTAGTTGTCTTGTTGATTTTCTTAGCAACAGCTTTCTTAGCAACAGTTGCTTTACCAATTCCTTTTTTGCTAGAAACAGGTGCCTTCTTTGCTGAGCTTGATATGGCTCTAGATGCAGACATAACAGCAGGTGTAATTACGACTGAATTTTCAACACCAAATGGAGTTGCAACATATTCATCTGCCTTCCAATCGTTACCCCATACTTTGTTATCAATTAAATATCTAAACTCATAACGCTGACCAGGTTCTAAGTCCATTTGACCTTTAAACTCTTTTGCGGACTTACTCAGCTTCACCCCTTTGCTCCAGTTCCAGTTATTAAAGTCACCGACTACTTTTACTACTTTTGCAGAAGGGGCTGCTTGTGCAGGTAAAGTAAATGTAACTTTACATTTTTTACGATCTTTCGAAAACGTTTTTGATATTGCCATAACTTAATTAGGTATTTTATATTTTAGTTTTATTTCTAAATTTTGCGCAAAGGTAGTGCTGATTATTGGTATATGCAACCCCTTGACTATCAGTGATACTATATCTATTAATTGATTCTTGGATTATAGCACTGGATACAAACATTATTTTAAATCTTCACAATAAGTAATTATTTTGCTTTAAGTATTAAGCAATCACAGAATTAAATTTTTTTATCATCCAGGTTAAATCTATATTAAATTTTATCATGGAGTAGATATATTTTGTTTTGAACCTAATTCCGCATTATTTCTTCATTATGGTGATCGGAAGGCAAATGTTTGGATTACAAATAAACAGACTTGCATTATCCTCATCATCTTCACTTTGATTTCCGTCATCATTGCCAGGGGTAGAGTCAATATCTCTTTGATCGGTAGTATTTACTTGAGCCTCATTTGTACAATTGCCTATATCATCTGCAAGTACATCAATCACTATCGTTGTAGTATTTCCAGCAGCTAATAATGGAATACTCCAAGTAATTACATCAAGGGAATAATTCAGCGTTCCTGAGTCTGCCATAAAATTAAAATTATAAGTTAAACAAGGCGGCAGTACATCTACGATATCAATATTTGTCGCATCGTATGTCGAAGTATTCATTAGACTCAGCTCAAACTGTACGAGGTCCCCATTTCGTATAGTCCCAGTTGTCAATATTGTCTTGGCTAGTTCCAGATCTATACATTCTAATACAGAAACCGTCTCTCTAAAAAACGCAGTACAACCGTTGTTATCTAGGTATTCGAACACATAATTAACAGGAGTGGTATAAGTTGGATTAGTCACAGCTGATTGCGGATCATTCGGATCAGCAAGATTCGTAGTTGGAGACCAAGTTCCCGTAAGACCAGAAGGTGCATGCAATTGGGTATTCAATCCATTGCAAATTTCATTTGTACCACTATAATTCTCATCCACCAATGGGTAAACCGTAATAGCAACCGTATCATTTACTCTACAGCCAGAGCCACGATCGATACTTACTTCAAACTGGTAAATCTGCATACTCGCACCTGGATCGGGCAACTGAACGCTTGGATTATAAATATCAGTAGCTGTAGTGAACATCGCCGTAGTGGCAGGTGCTATACCAGTCCAAGAATAAGTAAATTCTGGTCTATTACAAGTTTCAATTTCTACTGTACCTGGATAGCATTCTGCGTATGTATTTGCAGGTAGATTTCCAATAACGATTTTCTCGCAGGTAGATTCTCCATTGTCACATGCGCATCCATGTATTTTGGCTATGATATTACATGCTACTACTTGGAAATCAATCAAGTCATCAACGAGAGTAATACTTGATCCCGCTGCTATGGGTCCATAGATTGTAAGTGTTTTAAGCAATTGGTTATTACCAAAAATAGAACAACTACCATCGAGATTTGCATATACATCCACCGTAAAGTCCTCTGTAGCAGGGATGTCCTCTAGACTATTATTCGTAATTTCTATGGCATAAGAAATATCCATTGTATTGCTACTACAAGCCGTATTCGCATAAAGAATTTCCGCGTTAAGGGCGGGTTTATCTACGTAAAAGGTAGACTCGCTATAGCCAGTAGTAGAATATACATTACATAATTCTCCAGGTGGCGCAGTTGTACATTGAATATCTTCTATGGTGAAACTGTTAGCGGTAATAGCGTTAGTGCTACAGTCAAGTGAATCTTTGTCTACACCGAATTCTACTGAAAAATTAAAAATTTCATTTTGATTTAAAGGTGGATCAATGGCCAGTATGATACTAGTCAATCCATCTCTTACTGTTACCAGTGGAGTTTGACTAGTAGTGTTGCTTATGTAGCTCATGCCATTTGGTAACCTAACTTCTACGCTATCAATTGACCCAGTTGGTCCTGGATCAAGCATCTCAAGACTTACATTTACTATTTGATTGCCAGAGCAAGCTAGTATAGTATCTGCCACTATAGTATTCAATGCTACATTATAAGGATTTGTACCTGCTATTTCTATTGCAGTAGCATTTTCTATTTCTGCAACAACTCTCCCATTGGGATCGCCATAAATACCGCAAGGGCTAGTACCTACCAATAATGTTCTGACTGCTTGCTGACTCGATTTAAATCCGCAACTAGTCGTGACGTTGAATCTTATATTGAAACAGTTGTCTGTTTCACTTATCAGCGGATATACCCATCCGTCATCTAGTGTATCTCCAATCAGGTCAATATTAATATTTTGCCTGGATTCTCTCGTAACATTAATAGACCATAAAGTACCAGATGGCACTTGTATGCCAGTCGGGTAAGTAGATTGCCAAGATTGGTAACCACTACCACATGGGTACTCTATTTCTAGACTTCCAGGTTGTATTTCAGCATTATCTTGAGGTAAAAATACCCTAGATTTCAGATTGTATGCTTTTGCTTCTCCAACATTTCTATATTGAAATTCAAATGTTACGGGATCACATAATCCATATTGCTGGGCAGAGGTTGGTTGAAGTATAGCTAGGTTAAAATCTGGCTGCTTAGGCTCCAGAAACAACCATATGCTATCCATAGGGCAGTCATAATCTGCTATATTATTTGGTAAACCTCCACATTCAAATCCTAATAATACTAGGAAGCTATCTCTATCACAAGTCAGATAATCAGAGTAGATAGTAAAGTCGGCTGTAGAAGGTCCAGCGATTGTACCTATTTCATAGATATTGTTATTTACTGAAAGTGCAGTTCCTGAACTATCTTCCACCTTATTGACCTGTAAAGTACCAGGAGGGATATAAAAAAAAGCGTTCTCTGCTGCTGCATTATTAGAAGAAACTATACGCAATGGCCAATCCTCCTCAGGGCAATCTCCCAATGCTGTTATTTGTTCTGATTGCATGGTCAAAACTGGTTTTTCTAAAGTCAAATAATCTGGTGACCGAGGACCAAAAATACCACATCGCTGACCGTTAAGTAACCATATTGGCGTACCCCAATATTCTACTGTATCTCGCTCCGCATTTGCTACTGTACAGGAAGCTTCCAGGCTTGTACTGATAGAAAGAATTCCTCCATCATCAGAACTAAAAAATGTATTATCATCATAATATTGTTTCGTGTTGAATCCGTAAACAATACTTCCCTCAGTTCCTGCGAAGTTAGACATATCTATAAAATCTGGAATAACTCCGCTTATTGATTGCGTTCTACTTTTTGACCCACCTGTAGTATTTCCATTACCTGTACCATATCTATTAGATAGAGCCCAATTTGATGCTGTATATCCAGCAGGAACAGCTACATATAAAGTATCCCAAATAGCGAAAGGTCTATATTCACGAGGAAATAAATTGAAGTGATAACTAGATCCAGGACCTATACCATGGTAAAAAGAATTGCCTACTCTACTATCCGTGCATCCATCCACCACATAGTTTGCTGTAGTAGCAATAGTATTAAACGGGGTTATTAGATTCCATACACCGGTGTAGTTATCGCATGTATATCTATTATCTGGTAAAACTATAGGATCACATTCTCCACACGGGCTATTGGTATTCGGTGGAGGATTTGCTATCTCAGCTCCATACAATTGTGTACTCACTGATATAGGCTTATTGACTCCGCTGTAACAAATCAATGGATCTTCTACCACATATACTCCTGTGAGCCAAATTTCATCACCATCTTCATACACTCGCCCACAAAAATCGGGGCACCCTAATGCGCAAAGAGTTGCTGGACTGAAATCAAAATTAGTCTCTTTAAAACTCACTTCGCTAAATGGAACATTTTCACAATGAATAGTATCGCCAACATTTGCATCATAAAATGCTATTTGTGCACTTAAAGCTTTAGCATATCCCACACTAGCTGTAGTTCCTATCATGTCAGTACTTGCGTAACCATATTCCCAAAAAGGATGGGTTGCATCGGTTGTGACATTCGCATGCCACACCCCTTCTATGGTATCACCTACTATCGCTCTATCTACTCTTATATCCATAGGATCAGCGATACTTCCATCGTCAGGCAATCCGTCATCGTTAATATCTGCAAATCCATAACTGGTACGAGCAATTTCATAGCTGTCTGCAGTTATACCAGTCCAAGCGCAATTCGAACAATGCAAATTGGTGGTGAAACCATAGCAGCTACCTATCTTACATCCCTCAGCGCATCCAATGCCTATACGATAACCTTGCTCCACTTCAAACGATTGTGTACCACCGCCACAAGGTGCGCAGTCAGCTATAATACCTACTTTGACTTGTCCGCCTAACCAATTGGATGCATTTCCATGTGAAAAAGGATGTACCCAGTCCATAAATAATAAGCCAGTGATAGGATCCCAATTCAAAGAATCAGGTGCCAGTATAAAACCATCATTTAGTGTGATAGCCGCATTTCCGTCAAAAATAAATCCACAAGGAAATGTAAACTCGTAGAATGGTCTTGTTTGCCAATTATATCGTGGATAGTAGCTATCAAAAGAAAAATCTGTTACATCCAAAATGATTTCTCCAGTATCAGAATCATTAAAATCTGGGTCCAAAACTGGACTCGTTCTGTTTCTTGCATGAAAATAATTTTGAATTATTTTTTTAGGAATGGAAAATGTAGTAGTACCACAAAAATTAGAATAGTCCACATCTGCCTCCCATCGATCCCAACCTGCGTTCTCTACACATTCCCTGACACAGCAAAAATACATAGGAACTATAATTTTTAATTCCTGCCCCGCTTCTATTTGTATAGGAAGATTCACTTCAAATGCCCTGACAGGATCCACACCTCCTAGGTCAGTAAAGTTCTGTAAGCATTCGCTACCATTAGTACCTGCGTAGGTCATGGTAGAAGCTTCCGTATTTATTACATTCAATGGGTAAGGTGGATTGATACCGTCGTCTAGTAAAATGCTGCCAGCATCAAAGGTCCAAAGCGTATTTTTAAGATATCGTTCCTCTATTCTTAGGAAGACATTATTGGCTGCACCCGTACCTACATTTTCAACATATATCGTATCTGTAAAGAGATGTGCATTATTACACCCATCTCCTACATCTAGATCAGCACTAATCCTGAGATCTGGTGTTTCTTGTGATATGTTAGAACTCACAGATAATGTTTTCTCTAAAGCACATTTTTCGCCGTTACATCCCCAGTTTGTTTTTATAATTTGTTCAAAATCTGGTGTGACTTCACAAGAATTTAGCACCAATTCTAAGTCAAGGTACATACACTCTGCATTGAGCGCATTATTGTTAGAAGATCCCCCTTCAAATCGCGCTGGATCAGTACCACTAGACATATTGCTCCTATCTTTTGCAAACTGATATTGGGCAGGGCTGATGATAACACAGTTGCCTGTCACAGTCAGCGGTATACCGCTCGCACCGTCATCGAGCGTAACACTGTTCCATTGGATATCTGCGCCATTTTCAAAGCATATCTCCAAAGAATCTATCATGTAGGAGTCAAGTCCATCATTACAAATTCTGAAGCTTCTAGTGAAGGAAGTAAAAGGAGCAACAGGTGTCCCGTTTTGTATAAGTTCTATCTGCAACTCTGGCACATTTGTTTCTGCTGTTACATCCTGAGGTGCTATATTGTTACCGTTAAATATGTAATCTACTTGAAAGACTAGGCTCGAGTTACCTCCCTGAGCGTCATCTCTCACCCTAAATGTCTCGCAGTTTGCTTCTACGCTATAAGTGATGACACAGGCAGACGGAACGGAGAAGGTAGGAGGTGAGCTACTAGATAGTGTCGCACCACAGTCTGAGCCGACTAAGGCTACAAACGTAAAACCTGGAGGTAAATCATCTATTATTAATGTTCCCGCTCCAGTCGTAATCACTTCCCATTCAACCGACTCACCGCATACCACTACATCCTCCATATTCCCATTCGTAACCTGTGCATTTAATGCTAAGTAAAATACTAGTAGAAATATTGTGATTAAAGTTCGTCTCAACATAATATTATGATTTTTCAGAATGAGTGTTCACGGTATTAATTACATAAATAGTTAATGTAATGTTATATCGGCATCACTTTATATCTTTTATTCGTTTACGAAAATTGAGGACATTTAGTTTGAAAATTTATTCTGATATTGATTAGAGATGGAGCATAGACTTAGGGAGGGCGATGGCCGGGCTTTCCGCTTGTACTCACCATGTTGCCGATATGTTCATCTATTCGTTTTCAGACATCTGCTCCTTCCGTCGCAGCTATCTGAAAGACGAGATTCACATTACCGCCAGCACGGCTCATATCGCTTCTATCCCTATCGCGAGGCTGTTACGAAAGGTAATTTTTCGCGAATTAAATACCTGAAAGTCATTGAGAAATAAAGAATTCATAACTCGATAATTATATAATCTGCATATTCTTAACAGCCTCTCTCAAGGCTGTCACGAATATGCAATTTTAAGACTATTATATTCTGCTATATTATGGTTAGAACAGCTATGTAGAATCATCGCTATGTTATAGATATTGGTCAGAATCACAAAATTTTTATTAGATGGGTCATAGCTAGTGATTAAACTTAGGAGAAAACAAATTCTAATAATACTTGATGTTATTTTTTTAGGTGCACCTCTATTAATTGCCTCTTGGCTCGAAAGAAGGACTGACTGTTATGTAGTAAATATAAATCAAATTAAGAAAGGACTGCCACAAACTTGTGGAAGCATGCAAGATCGCATAGCTAAGACTATCCCAGTATATCTATGCGACTGACAAAAAAACGCAGGGTGATATGCTTTAATTTTATTAATAAAATTATTATTTTTCTGATCGACCAAGAATGTAGTTAATAGAGGCGCCCTAATGCTAATAATGTCTCTAAAAAATTAATAAGTATCTTATGTATATTGTATTGTTAGTGTATGATAGACCCAGAAAATCTATTATCAGATGTTAATTCTACTCAGGACTAGCAATACTGCAATTTTAAACAGTTCAGTGGTTATGTTTACTTTGTTATTCGATTTGATAGATGGTTTCCATTTTTATTAATAAAAAGCATGTTCATTAAGATTTCCAATATTTTCAGATAGTGTATTTTCTACAATACTATTAATCAAATTATTGAAATCTATAATTAAGTCTGGAGCGATATTCAGGGTACTGCAATTGGACAAACAATTATCAAAGATCTCTTAAAAAGGAGAAATCACATTTTCAATTAAAAATTGAAAAGGAATCACAACTTTTGTTAAATTACCACATAAATAAAAACCGATGAAGAAGATATTGATAATTGAAGATACTTTAGAAGTAAGGGAGAATCTTGCAGAAATATTGGAACTTTCGAATTATGAAGTTGAAACTGCAGAAAATGGAAAAGAAGGCGTGAAGCGTGCTTTGAATTTTAAGCCCGATATTATATTATGTGACGTGATGATGCCTTTATTAGATGGATTTGGAGTCTTAAGAATTTTAGATTCTAAACCTGTAACTCGTGATATTCCGTTTATTTTTTTAACAGCAAAAGCGGATAAGATTGATATCAGAAAGGGAATGAATCTTGGCGCGGATGACTATATTACTAAGCCATTCGATGATGTGGAACTGTTGGATGCTATAGAAATGAGGCTGAAAAAAAGCGAAAGAATAAAGAAATCGTATGATGGCACAAGCAATGGATTGCTTAGTTTTTTGGATGAAGCTTCAAATAATAAAATTTTAGACGACATAGCAGATAAAAGAGAGAGTAAAAGAATTCGAAAAAAGGAGTTTCTATATGAAGAAGGACAACTCCCAAAGAGGTTATATTTTATCGCTAGTGGTAAAGTAAAAACGTATAAAATTAATGATTTTGGCAAAGAACTCATTATTGGAATACATGAAGCAGGGGAGTTTATTGGATATCAAGATTTAGTTATGAATTCTAAATACGAAGAAAATGCCTCCGCAATAGAAGAATGTGAAGTAGTCTTGATCCCAAAAGAAGACTTTTACAGCTTACTTTACAATAATAGAGAATTTGCCGCCAGCTTCATCAAAATCATAACAGGAAATAACAAAGACAAGGAGGAGAGATTATTAAGTCTGGCCTATAATTCAATTAGGAAGAGAGTGGCGGAAGCATTGGTGCAATTAGACTCGATTAACAAAGGAAAGGAATTTGTAGTTTTAAGAGACGACCTTGCTGCTATAGTAGGAACGGCTAAGGAGTCTGTTATTAGAGTGCTTACTGATTTTAAAAATGAAGACTTAATTTCTATAGAAAAGGGTGCAATCAGATTACATGATTTGGAAGAATTATCCAATCTACAAGGTTGAGAATCATAAATTAAGATGTTTTGATCACTTTCTCTATGAGTAATGCACTATATATTTGTAAGATGATCATTTTAAATCTTACTTAGACTACAGGTATGCTAAGATATCATTCAATAATATGCTTATGTTTGTACAGGTTATCCTTCTAATGAATATCCCTATTACTTAGAGTCATAAGAGGTCATACCTTTTCTATCCCTTATATCATATACTGGCGCGGTTATATCTCAACTTCGATTATACCATGCTCTAGCGTTTAAAGTTTGATTTACCATTTCAACCCATTCTGATTGAGCAAGCATGTGAGAAAGCTACTACCCATGTTCTGATCAATGATTATTATCATCAAGAAGCATAAAGAATATCATTAAAATCAAGATCTATTTCTATGATCTTTATAGTGTCTATTATTCTAATCTAAATAAACTAATATGTCCATAGCAAATTGGAGTAAGACAAGAATTACTCCTTCAGGGTATACTATTGCAGATTCGTTCTTTGAGAATGGGTCATTATATAACCCTTCCTCTACTAGTAAATTTCCTCCTGTTAATGTAAAGGAAAATGTTTCTGAATTTACCTTAGATGTAGTAGCTCCTGGTTGTAAAAGAGAGAATTTGCAAATATTGATTGAGGACCGATTATTGGTAATACACTCTGGTAAATTTAAAAAATTAGAAGGTACCAATGAGAACTATTCAAGAAGTAAGTATAGTTATTGGTCTTTAAGTCGCCAATTTGCGATACCGCTAAATGTGGATGTTAATAATATAAAGGCAAAATATATGAATGGAATTTTGTCTTTAACCCTGCCTAAAAGTGTAAAGGTTCCAAAAGAAGTATCTAAGACTATTGAAATTGCTAAATGAAATTTTAAAAAGGAATATAATGGAGATGATAAATAAATTGGACAATCTATCAACTATTATGGTAAGTAATGTCATCAAGGTAAGGGACACTGATAGCATAGAGCATATAGACTCAATTTTTACAGAAAATTTTGTGAACCATTTGCCAGTGATTAATAAGGAAGAGAAATTAGTAGGTGTGATCAGCAAAAAAGATTATTTGTCATATTTACGATTCGTTAGTGAAGAGACATCTGGAAAAACGTGGACGAAATTGAGGGCTCAATCCTTTAAAGCAACAGAAATTATGTCACATATGCCATTTTGCTTGCTACCCGATGATACTATAGAACAAGCAATAGAAGCTTTCACAGATAATAATTTTCACTGTATACCTATAGTAGATCAAATGGAGATTGTTGGTGTAGTAACTCCCTACGATATTTTAAAAGTTATAAATTAATCTTTTAGAAGCGGATTATTTTATAGTAGTGGTAGCTAGAGGCTATGACTACCGTTTTACTACATCTATGCAAATTTATATTCCTTTAAATGAGTTCTCTCCATGTGATCACTCACCTAGCTCTTTATATAATAAGTCTTGTATTATGAAAAAAATATTAGTGCCTACTGATTTTTCTGAAAATGCTCAAGATGCACTATCGTATGCACTATCATATGCCATAGCTATGGGAAAGAATACTTCCATTGGGTTGCATATTATCCATCTGGTAGAACCAATAGTTGTTCAAACAGGTCAAGCTACTCTTATTGATGCGAGAATGACACAAGAATTAGTTGATTCAGCTAAAATGAATATGGATATCCTTGCGAAATCGACACGAAAATCTATAATGTTTAATAAGTTAACTAATTGCGATTTAACTACTGATGTAGTAGTCGGAAATGTAGCAAGTTCGATAAGTAAAAAAGTGATCCAGTTAAATGCAGATATACTGATAATGGGAACAAAAGGAAATGGACATTCTAAAATCGAAAAAGTTTTTGGCACTGTATCTAGTTCACTTGTAAATAATTCTGTTTGCCCAGTTCTATTCGTACCAAAAGGCTGTGTTTTTAAGATTTTTAAGCAAATAATCTTTGCTACAGATCTTAAATTGGAGGATCAATTTTATTTATGGAAAGCTTTAAAAGTAATTAGTCCATTTAAACCAAAGGTAAATTATTTACATGTAATGTATTCAGAGAAGAAACTTGATGATAAATACTTAAATGAAATATCTAATTATTTTGTTGATACTTCCCCAGCTTTGCACTCTAGTGTGAAAATAATCAACGGTTATAATCCAGAGAATTTTATTGAAAAACACGCTGTAAAAATAGAGTCAGATTTAATTTTAATGACAAAGAAAAATAAAGGTGCCATTGAAAGGCTGTGGAATCCGAGTCGTACTAAAAGGGTACTTGACAAATTATCTGATATTCCTTTAATGGTATTACAACAACTAAGTAAAAGGGATGCCATGTAAAATAAATAAAAATAGAATAATTGTTATGACAAATTATAAAGTATTTGCCACTTCTAAAAAGAATGAAACAGGAATTGTTCAGGCACAAAACAGTACCTATAAATTTTCTATTCAGACTAGCCAAGATCAAAATCTGGCTCTACCAGTTGATTTACTACTTGGTGCTTTAGCCGCATGTATTTTAAAAAACGTTGAACGTTTCTCAAGGATGTTAAAGTTTAACTATTCTCATTGCGAAATATCAATATTGGGTGAAAGAATAGATGTACCAGCCAGCATAACAGCTATTCAATATGAGTTAGTTATTCATAATTCTGATGAAAAGTTAAATATAAAATTGTTAAAGAGAAATCTTGAAAAGTATGGAACAGTTTATAATACACTTGCAAAATCATGTCAAATCACTGGGGATATAAATATCGAAACTTAATGGAAGTGAACTTGAATTTATTTATCATTTTCTTTTTATTTTATTCCTGTCAAGGTAAGAAATTGGAAAATGAGTTGCGACCGACAATGAGTAACATCACAGAATCAGTTTATGCATCTGTCAAAGTTAAGCCTGATAATTCTTATTACGCTCAATCTACTCAATCTGGTATTATAGATAAGATCTATGTTGAGGAAGGGGACATGGTTAAAATGAATGACATTTTGTTTTTAGTACAAGCGAAAACTAGTATCAGAGGACAAATAGCTGAGGCAAAAATTAATATGGATGAGGCAAATTCAAAATTATCTGGGCAATACAATCTTCTTAATAATATTCAATTAGAGATTAACGCTTCTAAAGATCAACTACTATTAGATTCGATAAACCTAAGGAGACAAGAGAGACTTTACCATCAAGGTATTGGAAAAAGGATGGATTTTGAAAGACTTAATTTAAAATATGAAAATGCTAAGAACCAGCTAGATGTACTAAAACAAAAATTAGCACAAACAAAGATTACCCTTCAAAGTAATTATAAAAAGGCATTTAATAGACTAAATAATGAAAGTGATAAATTATTAGACTATAAAATACTCTCGAAGGCTGATGGGATTATCTATTCTATTAATAAGGAAGAAGGAGATTTTATAAGTTCTCAGGAGAGGTTTGCTGAGATAGGTAGTTATAATACTTTCAGAATCGAAATGGAAGTAGATGAAGTTGATATAACTAAAATTGAATTAAATGATTCTATTTTAATATTATTAGATGCCTATCCAGGCGATGTGTTTTTGGCAAGTGTCAGTAAAATATTCCCTAAGAAGAATGAATTAACTCAAACATTTAGAGTAGAAGGTAAATTTCATGAACTTCCATCTAAGTTGTATTATGGACTAGCTGGCGAGGCGAATATAGTTGTCTCTAAGAGATACAATGCCATGATAATACCTACTAGTTATTTGTTGCCAAACAATAAAGTTTTAACACTTGATGGCGAAAAGGTTGTTAAGCTTGGTATAAAAAATTTAGAGTATGTGGAGATACTATCAGGTATAGATTCTAGCACTATTTTGACTAAACAAGGTCAATAATGGATAAAATTCTACTCATACTAGAGATATCTAAAACGCATTTACTTGCTAAAAAAAAGCAAACAATAGTTGCCGCACTTGGAGTGACATTTGGCATTGGGATGTTTATTATCATGATGAGTTTTATGACAGGTTTAAACATTTTACTCGATGGACTTGTCTTAAATAGAACACCGCATATTCAAATATACAATAAAACGGACCCAACATTACTTCAGCCTTCGGATCAGTATTTTCATAGTTATTCAAATATTAACTTTATAAATTCCATTAAGCCAAAAACACGGCTGGAAAGGATTCATAATGTTTTGCCGATTCTTTCAGAGCTCAAAGATAATATTAGAATTGAGGGAGCAACACCACAAACTGCCTGTAAAGTTTTTTATTTAGCTGGTTCCAATAGTTTAAATGGAGTAATAAGCGGTATTGAAGTTAAAGAAGAAGTAAGACTATTTAACTTTAGCGATTATATAGTTGATGGTGATGTTAATTGTCTGTTGAAAAACAAGAATAGCATTTTATTAGGTGCCGGTGTAGCCAAAAAATTGTCTTTAACGGTTGGGGATAATATTCAAATATCTAGCACAGCTGGAATAGTATATTCTTTAAACATTGGAGGAATATACCAAAGCGGTCTTGCTGAAGTAGATAATATACAAAGCTATATCAATCTAAAAATGGCACAACAAATTTTAAATGTTGGGGGTAGTCATATAAATCGATTACATGTCAAACTTAAAAATATTAACGAAGCAGTCGCTCTATCCAAACTTATAACGAATCTATATGATGTTGATGCATTAGATATCAAATCAGCTAATGCTCAGTTTGAAACGGGTTCAGATATTAGAACATTGATTTCCTTAGCTGTGTCTATTACATTATTAGTTGTAGCTGGTTTTGGTATTTACAATATACTAAATATGTTTATTTATGAAAAGATGAATGATATTGCGATACTTAAAGCAACAGGATTCACGGGTAATGATGTTTTATATATATTCATTTTTCAAGCCTTGGTTATTGGTTTAATTGGAGCTGTCTTTGGAATTTTTATAGGATACGGTGTGTCTCTATACATTGATACTATCCCATTTGAAACCGAAGCATTACCGACTATTAAAACTTATCCAGTAAATTATAATCCGGCATTTTATATTATAGGAGTATTGTTTGCCATAATTTCGACCTTTTTAGCTGGGTATTTGCCGGCTAGAAAAGCAAAAAATATAGATCCTATAGAGATTATAAGAGGTCAATAATCTAGATTATGAATATTATATTAGAAGCTAAAAACATTAATAAATATTTTCTTGAACCGACTAAATTTCATGTATTAAAGAACATATCGCTCTATGTTCGTGAAAAGGAGTTTGTTTCAATAATGGGAAAATCCGGTTGTGGAAAATCCACACTTTTATATATTTTATCTACTATGGATACTAACTATGAAGGTGAATTATTTATTGATGGACAAAAGATGTCTAGTCAAACAAATGAATATTTGTCTAATATTAGAAATGAAAAAATAGGCTTTATCTTTCAATTTCATTATCTACTGCCTGAGTTTACCGTTTTGAAAAACGTAATGTTACCTGCTTTAAAATTAGGTAGAGAAGATAAAGACACGATTATGAGAAACGCAATGGAAAAATTGGAAATACTCGATATTGCTGATCAAGCGCACAAAAAGGCATCAAAAATTTCAGGAGGACAAAAACAGCGAGTTGCTATTGCAAGAGCTCTAATAAATAGTCCTAAAATTATAATGGGCGATGAACCAACTGGCAACCTAGATAGTAAAAACGCAAATATCGTTTTTGATGTATTACGAAGGCTTAGTGATGAGCTTAATATGTCAATGTTGATCGTAACTCATGATATGGACTTCGCTAACAAAACCGATAGAATAATAGAAATGGAGGATGGATATATTTTAGAAAAATTTAGGAATTTTTAGAGGTCTGATTTTATACAAATCTTTACTATATTATGTAAGTATAGCTTTGTTGGTACTAGGTATCTCCTTCATTATTTTGTAGAGCTAAAGACCAATCATCTGTTTCTATAGTTTGGAGCCACTGTTTACCTGATCTTCTATAAACCTGTATATGAATACCATAATATGTTTCGAAAGACTGTTCTAAAGATGAAACTTTCATTTTTGGGGTTATCATAAATATACCTTCGTTTTTTGATTTTCTAACACTACCTAAATGCAAATTATCCTTTATTCGATCCTTTATAGGACTGCCCTTCTTTTTATCATGTTTCGAATTATAGAACTCTAATTTGAGATTAGGAAATAATAAACTAAATTCTTGTTTGATTTGATTCATTGTTTTATTATTGTTTATTTCCATAGTATTATTGATTATTTTAATTATTATTATTTTGCTATAACGTGAATTATTTAAACGTTGTGATTATAGTGAGTTTTATAAATCATTTAATATTTAATTTGTTCATTACCTATTAACTCTTATATATTTCAAGTGAATTATTCAATTATCAGTAGAAACTGTAATTTCGGAATTTTAGAAAATTACACCATTATTAATAAATAATCAATATTCTAATCTCTGTCCAATAACTAGATTTATGATCTCTTTAAATTGATATTTCTAACAAGTGCAAATTCGTATTCTTTCCTATTTGCTATGATGACTTTTGTCATATTTCTTATTGATATTTACAGTTAATTGATTTTGATTCTCCAAACTATTTAAATTTACTTACGAGCTCCACCAATAATATCTGATATATTATCTGTGTTGACAATAATCATCCCTCAGTTTGAGATTTATCATGAGACAATGTTAGATTGAGCCTCATCTTTGTAATGTTAATTATTTATTCATTCTAAAAAATCATATTATGTCTTTAGTTAATTGGAAAAAAAACATGCTCATTCCTTCGATGTCTACATTAGTAGATTCGTTCTTTGATGATGATTTATTTAATCGTTCATCTGAACCTACATTCTTTCCAGCAGTGAATGTTAAGGAAAATGATACGGAATTTACTCTAGAAGTTGCTGTTCCAGGTTATGAAAAAGATGATTTTGAATTAAGTGTCGATAACGGTCGTTTAAAAATTAATTCTGAGAAAAGTGATGACAAAGAAGATGTGGACGAAAATTTCACCAGAAAGGAGTACAACTATACTTCTTTTAGTAGGTCATTTACATTACCTGAAAATATTGATGTGGATACCATTAAGGCAGATTATCAGCAAGGAGTTTTGAAAATCGAGTTGCCTAAACTTGAACAAACTATAGAAGAGAAATCTAAAATAATTGCAATCTCCTAATTATATAGCTCTATCTGAATTTAATTATGATTTTCATAGAAGACCTTATCAATGAATATTCATAAATTCAGATAGAGCCTTTTAGTGATTTTAAGTACTTCTATACTAATAATCTATCTGATGATATCTACTAATTATTCACCTCAAAGCTATTGGAAATGCTAGACAATTGGATGAAAGTGTATACTGGCGACGAGGAATATCAAGCAAAGCTGATTGTGGCACTTTTAAAAAATTTCGGTTTAAGTCCAGTTTTACTAGATCGTAAAGATGATGGATTTAGAGTTGGTGTCGTAGAAGTTTATGTGGCTCCTGAGGAATGTAATACAGCTCTAAGAATTATTAATGAAAATAGACAATAAGGTGACTTAATTGTTTATGTCTATTTAAGATTTGCCTGAAATAGATTTACTATAATTTATATCAAATTACTTTTATTTCTTGTATTAATTATACCGTAAAGAACATATTCATTTATTTGGCATTTTTGATATCTAAGTACTATGAAATTATAGTATAATAGTACTTTCCATATGCTCATATAATATAACATCCTAAATTATAGAATAGTGAAAAATATATTAATTCCAACAGATTTTTCAGAAAATGCACAAGATGCACTTTCATATGCACTAGCATTTGAACATGGAGAAGAGGTTATGTTTCATATTTTCCATGCCGTTCAACCAGTAATGATTTCTGCAGACGGTGTGATGGTAGAAAACATTACCATGACGCAAGATCTAGTAAAAAATGTTAATCTTAATTTGGACGCGTTAAAATTGTTTAGTAAAAACTACTTTGAAGAAAACAACCTATCAAATTTTAAAATTGATACAGATGCTTTGGTCGGTGATACTGTAAAATTGATCAAGCAAAAGGCGGAAGATGTAAATGCTGAGATGATAATAATGGGAACCAATGGTGCAGGGCATAGTAATTTCGAAAGATTATTTGGAACAGTCACGACTTCTTTGCTAAATCACGCTACTTGTCCAATCATACTTATTCCACTAGGTTATAAATATAAAGAAATTGATAATATAATATTTTCTACAAATCTTATGGTTGATGATTCTTATAGTTTATGGAAAGCTTTTAATCTTATTGAGCCACATACACCTTTAGTTAGATTTTTACATGTCAAACAATCAGATGTATCAAACCATGAAAAAAAACTTGAAGAGTTTAAGAATTACATATTAGACACCTCTCCAGCTATTTCTACACATTTCCATGTAGAAACGGGGGATGATCCTGAGGATATATTTGAAAATTATGCTATGAAGTACGAAGCAGAAATGATAATCATGGCTAAGAAAAGAAAGAACATTTATCAAAGATTAGTTAATCCAAACTTAACTCGTAAAGTATTGAATAAACTAAAATTTGTTCCACTAATGATAATTAATTAATAGATATATCTATTTAAGCCGGAGCTATGAAAATACTATGCCCAGTTGATTTCTCAAATAATTCTAAGAAATCATTTACCTATGCATTAAATCTTACTAAGTTGTTAGATGCTGAGCTTCATGTTTTACATGCTTATAAATTAAGAGATAATATAGCTGAAGATAATGACGATAGTATTGAGGTATCAACAAGGTGCAAAAATGAAATGGATAAGCTTATTTCTGCTATAATTACTGTTCCATCTATTCATCAATTTCCAGTTTGTGTTTGCCAAAGAGGGGAGACTACAAGGGTTGTTAATAATTATGTTAAAAATCATAATATTGATTTAGTAATAATGGGTAGCCAAGGACGTGGAAGTATAGCAAATAGAGTTTTTGGAAGCACAGCAAAGAAGATAGTAAATATACTGAATATTCCAGTTCTTGTAATACCATTTGATTACAAAAGCCAGGAATTGCCATCAAAATTACTTATCGCTTTAGACAATGAAATTCTTGAAAATGAATCAGGCTTTATTATTCTAAATATAATATTAAAAGCACTTTCAAAGAACATTGATATATTACATCTTTATAGTAAAGAGGATGAGTTCCCTTTTGATCCCTTTATTACCAAATATTTAAAGGGTTTAATTGGAGAAATACATTTAATAAAGGAAAGGGATATCGATTTCGGAATAGTACACTTTATTAAAGAGAACGATTATGATTTTTTAATTATGGTCAAACGAGGACACGGCTTGATGCGTAAGCTTTTTGGAAAAAATCATACTGATGAGGAAGTCGCCAGATCTTTTGTCCCTACACTTATTATTCCTGAATAAAAATTTCTGTTATGTAAATGAAGTGTTTGATAGATAATACCAAGGAAGAAGAAGCTTACTATATATTATGCTTTACAGAAGTGAAGCGATGGTTGATAAAATATAATAATTAATGAGATTCAGTATTCCAAAAAGTATCAGCGATTTTCTGTATCAAACTGGAGATGTATCTTTGTTTGCTATTCGATTTTTTCAACAAGCATTTAGGAGACCTTTTGAATGGAAAGAGTTACTGCGACAATGTTATACTATTGGTTACAATTCACTTTTTTTAGTTGCTGTAACAGGATTTATTATGGGATTAGTTTTAACACTTCAGGTTCGTCCGACAATGATAGAGTTTGGAGCAGTTTCCTATATGCCCAGAATGATAAGTATATCAATCATTCGAGAAATTGGTCCTATGGTGACCGCACTGATTTGTGCAGGAAAAATAGGATCAAGTATTGGTGCTGAACTTGGGTCAATGAAAGTTACAGAGCAAATCGATGCGATGGAAGTTTCTGGTACCAACCCTTTTAAATATTTAGTCGTTACTCGAATTTGGGCTACCACTTTGATGCTGCCATTATTAGTGATTGCAGCCGATGCCGTTGGTTTGTTAGGGTCTTACATAATCGAAAGCTCAAAAGGCGATGTGAGCATGACTCTATTTTTTAATATCGCCTTTGAGTCACTTTCTTTTGGTGATCTGATTCCCGCCACGACTAAGTCCTTTTTCTTTGGTTTTGCAATTGGGCTAGTAGGCTGCTATAAGGGATATCATTCTAAAAAGGGGACTGAAGGTGTGGGGACTGCTGCTAATTCAGCAGTAGTGCTAGCAAGTTTACTGTTATTTGTAGTTGACTTTTTTGCGGTATTAATTGCGGATATATTTTATACAATATAATTAATTTGAAAGATCTACTTACAAACAAAAATCGTTCTGTTTCGAAAGAAGTAAAACCACTATTGGACATGAAGGGTGTAAAAAAAGCTTTTGGTACTAATAAGGTTTTAAAAGGGTTTAATCTTCAATTATACCCGAACGAAAATGTTGTGATATTAGGTAAATCTGGTTCAGGTAAATCCGTCTTGATTAAATGTTTAGTACGGTTGATCGATATAGATGAGGGTGAAGTATTGGTCCTTGGAAAGTCTGTTCCAGATTTGAAACAGAAGGAGCTGGATGAAATTAGAACTGAAATTGGTTTTTTATTTCAAGGTTCTGCTTTATATGATTCTATGACGGTGAGAGAAAATTTGCTTTTTCCTCTGCGCCGCCACGCTCAACGAATGAAGGGACAAGATGAAGAAGCTCTAATTTTGAACACATTGAAAAGTGTTGGCCTAGCTGATGCAATAGATCTAATGCCAGCCGAATTATCAGGCGGTATGAAGCGAAGAGTTGCACTTGCTAGAACCTTAATTCTTCAGCCAAAAATCATCTTGTACGATGAACCTACTAGTGGGCTAGACCCAATAACTTCCAATGAAATCATACAGCTTATTTTAAAATTGCAAAGCGATTTTAATACTTCTTCATTGATCATAACGCACGACATGGATTGCGCCCGAGTTATTTCTAATCGTGTTATTATTCTTTTAGATGGTATTAACTATGCTGAGGGATCTTATGATGAACTATCATGTTCTGATGATCCAAAGGTTAAAGCTTTTTTTAAGGAAGTTCAAAAAAGACAGGAATATGCACAATGAAAAAATGAATGTAACTAAATTAGGCCTATTTGTTACTGTCGCTATATTAGCATTTGCATATGGGATATTCAGAATCGGAGAGCAAGAAAACCTTTTTGGTTCTACTTTTACGCTTAGTTCTATTTTTCATAATGTCAATGGATTACAGTCGGGTAATAGTGTTCGATTCTCTGGAATAAATGTTGGGACTGTTGATAATATTATTATTATCAACGACACAACACTTCAGGTAAATATGATGGTGGAAGATCATGTAAAACCTTTTATCAAAAAGAATGCAATAGCCACTATAGGTACTGACGGGCTTGTTGGAAATATGATTATCAATATCACGCCTGGAGGAGGAGCATCTGTGTTAGTAAGCGATGGAGATTTTATCCAATCCAATGCAAGAATTGAAACAGAAGCTGTTTTAAGCAAGCTAGGAAACACCACAGAAAATATTGCTCTTTTAACTATAAATCTTTTGGAAGTTGCAGAAAAAATTAATAACGGTGATGGCGGTGTTTCTAGAATTATCAATGATAGTGATATTGCGGACGATTTTCAATTGACTATACAGAATTTAAAACTTACCAGCCAACAAATGAGCGCCTTAAGTATAGACTTGCAAAATAGTATGGAGTTAGTCAATCAAGGAGAAGGGCTTTTGGGTTATCTATTAAAAGACACTCTGTTTGAGTCCAAAGCTAACAAGGCTATTGAAAGCCTAGATAATCTGATTAAAGACCGTACAGAACCAATCATGAAACATCTTGAACAATCGTCCCTAAACATCGAAACTAGCACTGATGATTTGAAAAATGTAATACGTGATATCGAACTTGATAATGGGCTTGTAGGAAGTTTGCTAAAAGATACAATTTTATCCAACAGTTTTAAAAAGACGATTATAAATTTGAATAAAGGTTCGGAATTATTAAATGAAGATTTAGAGGCGCTCAGGCATAACTTCCTATTTAGAAGTTACTTTAGGAAGCTAGAGCGGAAAATGAAAAAAAATAGGAAATGAAATGTTGAAGTAGCGCCAATTGTTGTTAAATAATAGTCTCCGAATCTCACCCCGTTTTAGGGTATAATTAAGAAAAATGGTGTAATCCTAGACTTTAAGTTTCGCATATCGCCCTACTGTTGTACAGTACCTTCATGCGAATCTCCCTCCAATAATTATTCTCTACAGATAAGTATTCATATAGAATAGCTTTTCTTTTTTTATTCACGTAATACCTTTCTTTAGACTTAGCTATCAAGAATTTAATCTTCAGATTTGTCATTTACTATATTACCGCTATTAGCTTATAAGCAAGAAATACTATACATAATACAGCAGCAAACATAGGGAGTATAAACTTTATATTCCACCAATATTGCTTACCATAATCTTTGTAGGCCAATTTGGCTTGAGAAAGATTGACCAAAACAAAAACACTAATAATTATATAACTAGTGGCATTTGCTAGTTGTACAATTGGAAAGAAAATGGCCAAGGTGATAATCCCAAATGTCATAACACAAGTAGCTAGTAATGGGGTTTGGTATTTATTGTGTACTTGATGTAATACTTTTGGAGCACTATTCTGACCAGCCAAACCATAAAGGACTCTTGATCCCATGATAACTTGTGCTAATACTCCGTTTAGGACTGCTACCAAACTAATGATACTTATAAGGTAAGAATAGTTTTGACCTTTATGTGCAATAATTTCTGCCATAGGAGCATTGGTGGAAGATAGTGTGTCTAAATCTAAGGACAGCACTGCAACTATTGCAACTAGGATGTAAAGAAACAAGCCAATAAATAAACTACCCATAATCGCTATCGGCATACTCTTTTTTGGGTCTTTTGCTTCTTCTGCAACATTCGCGAGATCTTCGAAACCAATGAATGCATAGAATGCTAAGAATGCGCCTTGGAAAACTGCAAATATGTCATAACCTGGTGCAGAAATGAACATTTGGAAAAATTGTTCATCAAACTTTTCCAAATCAATGCCTGCAACAAAAATAACGAATAGTAGACCACCAATCTCTATTAGTGTTATTAGCCCAATTACATTCAGTGATTCACTAATCCCCCAAATAGCAAGTATACACAGTAAAGACATCACTATAATTATTACGAGCGGATCTGGCAATACAATAAATACGTCAAGGTATCCTACAAATCCTTTAATGATAGCCGCAGCCGAGATGAAACCAGTTAGAATAACACCCCACCCAACTAAAGAAGCCAGGCGTTTAGAGTTAAATGCATTTGCTACATATACGGTTTCTCCACCACTTTTAGGAAATCGTGGTGAAAGTAACGAGTAGGAATAGGCGGTCAATCCTGCCAAGATTCCAGCAATAAGAAAAGATAGAGGAGCCAGTGTACCTGCATATCCTGCTACTTTTCCTACCAGTACATAGATACCAGCACCAAGCATAGTCCCGACTCCGTACAATAGGATTTGAATAGTGCTCAGTTGTTTTTTTAGACCAACATCTTTCTTTTTTTTAGTCATGCTATAAAAATTTTCCTACATCATTAAGAATTGTTTTCCTTGAATATATCAGGAAATCGGAAGGGTATTTTACTTTTAGAGATTATACCATTCCCTGCTCGAGTAAGTACATGTTACTTTAACTTCGACGTTCAACTTAACACCAGTATATACAATAGTTTCAGTCTTTCTTATTCTTTTCTATTCTTACCGTATTATAATGATTGTATACTGTATTGATAAAACTTAATATTATTCCTATACCTATAAATATGTAAAAAATCGTAAAAATTTTTCCTATTTCTGTTTGAGGAGAAAAGTCACCATAGCCCACAGTAGTCAGGGTGATCACTGAAAAATATATAGAATCTATCCATGTCCATCCTTCCAAATAATGAAACATGATACTACCAAATGCTAGTATTATAGCAGTCGTCATTAATAGATCTTGATATTCTTTATCTTTGAGAAAGGTGATTAAAGTTCTAAATAATAGCATCTATGTCTACTTTTGTAATTTTCCGTTCCAATCTAAAGGAAATTAATTCTGTGTATCAATCTCTTAGTATTTAAAGCATAGTTTCCCGCCCTGAGCTATGATTTTATATACAATGCTACCTGCTGGCATATTTCTTTTCATAAGTGCGCAATTCCTCCAACTTTTTGTTCATGGCGTTTCTAACCACATTTTTCTTAATCCAATATTTTATTGGGTTTAAGAATCTTTCAGCCTTTGCTAAATATTCATCTGCGTTGCTAAAAGTGCCGAGATCTTCGACCAATGCACCGTCTTGCATTAAAATATCTGTTTTACCATCCCATTCTTTCTGAAACGTATCTGCTGAAAGACCGCATCCGATTGATTCTTCTTGGACCTCATCTATCATTTTGTTTTGAATTCCCTCATACATTTTCAGATCCACTACATTTTCGATAGCCGTCCATTTATTATTAAAGAAAAACTCTGTCCAACAATGCCCTGGTATTAATTCTGGGGTAAGCGGATATGCCCATTTCGGAATTATGTTTTCAAATAAATTCTTAGAAATACTTCCGCAATGGTACCTCGCAGGTATATTTATAGCTCTGAGTAAAGCGATAGTCAAAGTTGTTTTGGTATTACATTGCCCAACTCCTTCTTTTAATACATCAGAGGCTTTTTGGAGATTGTGCGTAAAAGTATAAGGTATTTTATCACGTACAAAATGATAAATATTCTTAACTTTTTCACATTCTGATACAGAATTTTGTGTGAGTTCAAAGGCTTTTTGTTTTACGATTTGCGTATTGAAATCTACTAAATCAGTCGGCTCCAAATATTCGTTATATATTGTAGTTCTATTCATTTTTCCTCGAATTTAGTATGCTTTATTTTGCTAAATAGAGAGTTTTTATTGAATCAGTTTATCTAAATGTCTTTCCACCTTCATTTCCAAACTTACTAATTCTCCTTTATAGAAAACACTATTTATTATCCAAGGAATCGGCATTTTATGTCCATCTTCTTTACTTGTGATATGGTTTATTGTCAATTGAATCTTCTTTCTTTCTGCATATTTTCGAAGCAATTGATTTGTGTAATAATCTGTAAATGGGCAAGTGTTGGAATAATATGCTGTAATTCCTTTTTTGTCAGGACATGTTCCTGATTTCGCAGATTCCATTATTTTTGGAAACTCAGCTTTCGGATTTGTCTTATAAGCCCATAGTTTAAAAAAAGGACGAGATTCATCAATAATTTCAAATCCTTGATATTCAAGAAACTTTGGGTCAGTCATAAATGGTCGTTTTTTATCACTTATTGCACAGCAAACATGCTCGTTATGTATGTTTTTCTCTGTTAATTTTAGAATCTCCATTTTATGGTTTATTAAAAGTAAAATCAGTGACTTTGATTAAATCTCGATTGTTTTTTGGCTTCCAGGTAACAGCCGTATAAAATAGGAAAACCTAATTAAATTAATCTCTATATTTTAATCGTTGCTTATAAATTTCATTTTTAAAAATGATATACCCAGCCAAACAACTGAAGTAGTCATCGAAATCGCACCTATTAAAACAAATATTGGAGATAGTCCTAAATAAATCTCAAATAGAATGTCTAATGGCATTAAAAGTCCAGTTAGAGCTAACCATGAAATTGTTTTAACACTGGATAATTGATCTTTAAAGCTCAAAAGTAAGTAACCAATAAGAATATTAAGGAAAGCAAATAAATTACCATGAACATGTGCTAGTCTCATCTCAAAATGTCTTCCAAATGAATATGAATCTATCCATTCCGCTTTACCTGGCGCAAAGTCACGAAGATAAATTAATAGAAAACCAAAAGCCATAAAAAGGCCCATGGTTAAGAATCCGATTGCGATATTATTTTTCCCATTCATTAACATTACTTTTTAATTTAGAATAAATATATGTGTCTTAACTAAAACTTTCCATGCCTTGATATAGAGTATAGGATTCTCAGTGCTAGAAGAAATGAGATGACTAATCCTACAAATCCAATAGCGGATACATCTAATATCTTTGGTGGTAACTCCGCCGAAATACATAAAAAAGATCCCAGTATTATAGCAACCGTTATCAATGTGAATGAAATCCTATTGACAACAATTTCTGTAGTTTGCAACAAGGGATCTAATCCTTTATGTTCGATTTCTATATGTATTTTGCCTTCCTTTATTTTGCGGATAATACTTCTCAAATCATCTGGAAGATCTTTAAGTAGTAGAGTACCGCCTTCTATGGTTTGTAGAACTTCTTCCTGGAATTGGTTAGGATTGTATTTTTTTAATAGGAGCCTCTTTGCATATGGTCCTATATTCGATATCATATCATATTCTGGATCAATCATAAGGCCAACACCCTCGATTATGACAAGTGCTTTTAATAGCAATAATAGTTTAGATGGGATTTTAATTTTATACAAATAGAATAATGCATTTAAGCCTTTCATTACTTCATTGCTATCGATATTCTCTAGTCTTACATTGGAGTAATTTCTCAGAAAGTATATAATGTCGTACTCAAGTTCTATTTGCTTTTCCTTACTTAAGCCACTTGAGAATTTCAAGATTGCTTTCTTCATCGATTTAACATCTCGTTCATATACAGATAGCAACAATCTGGCAAACTGGATTTTATCTGTTTCTGTTACTGAACCCATCATTCCGTAATCAATAAATGCAATTTTTCCATTTTTTAAGATAAATATATTTCCAGGGTGAGGATCAGCATGAAAAAATCCATGAACGAATACTTGTTCAAAATATAAATCTATACCTTTTTTTGCAACTTCTTTACCGATGATTCCTAGCTTTTGTAATGCTTCAAGATTTGTGATTTTAATACCATCAATATATTCTAGACAAATGATTTTTTCTGTACATAATTCCTCATATATATCTGGAATATAAACATCTTCGTTCCCTTTAAACATTTTTTTAAAATGCTTGAGGTTAGTGGCCTCTAATCTAAAATTTAATTCCTCCATGATGCTTTCTTCAAACATCTTTACTATTTCTTCTAGATGGTAGTCTTTATATTGAGGAAAAAAATTGTTGATGACAGAAATTATATTTTTTAAGATTGCAATATCATTATATATACTGTCAATTATACCAGGTCTTTGTATTTTTAGTACAATATCTTGACCTCCTTTCAACTTCGCTCGATGTACTTGCGCCATTGAAGCAGCTGCAAGCGGTTTTTTGTCAAAGTATTCAACGAAGTCATTTAGTGGTCTGATTAGTTCATTATCAAGAATTTCATTTATCTGTACTAGAGGGACTGGTTTGACCTGATCTTGTAGTTTTGAAAATTCTTGTATTAGACCATCTGGAATAAGGTCAGGTCTATTACTTGCTATTTGAGCAAATTTTATAAATGATGTCCCTAGTTCTTCGCAAGCAAGTCGAAGTCGTTCATACCTTGAGTATTGACTTACTTTTCTCCCATTTCTGTTAGGTACAAGAAAAGTTTGTTGTGGAACAAATTTGTTCAAGGGTGGATGAGATAGTAGGTCTTCAAAGCCATATTTTATGAGTACACTTATAACTTGCTCATATCTAACCAACCTTGAACTTGCTTTTACACTTTGCTTGCTCACTTTCATCTATTTTGAAAGATCTTCTATCGCTTTCTTAAAGAAATGAAATGACTGCTTAATGTCTTCTGTAAAATTATCGAGATTAGCCTCATCTCTTTCATCTTTTGCTAGTATGCCACGCACTTCGGTTAACTTAGTAGTGAAATCATTCCTTACGCGCTCCACTTTTTCAGGATTATCTTTGTCGTGCAATGCTAAATTTACTCTAAATGCATCCATCTTCGTTTTAAAGGAATCGAGAGTTGTATTAAATGAGCGATCTCTTGCAATATCATTTTCCTTTATCACTTCTTCCACTTGGTAGATATTCTTTAAGACTTTTGTTTTGTAAGTATCATAATTACTTGCACTAGAGGGGATTTCTGCATTTATTGAAGACTCTAAATTTTCGATCTTGCTTAGAAATGACCTCCTTGATTCCTCAGAACCCGTATTACTTTCATTAAGAATATTCTTTTCTTTTTCAATGAATTTAGAGATATTTTTTCTCTCTTGTTTGAAAAGGTCCTTTGCTTCTGCTTTCCCTAGAGCCATTTGAACTTCAAGTTCTTCTGATAGTGTTTTTAAGTTCTTTAATTGGTCTTTTACTCTTTGAATGATTACATTTTCCATCTTATTTATTTTATTGAATTTATCTAAAATAGTCTCCGATATTACGTTGACCATATGATTCATGAGATTTTAACTTATCGATAAGCATCTTTAATTTTTCTGTACTTCCTCCATTATATACTTCAAGTTCTAGATCTGCAACTGAGTCATATACTTTCTGACTATTTGTTTCAGTTTCTGAACAGAAAATAATGGGTTTATCAGAACTTTTAAGGTAATTTATGGAGTCCCCAATTTCTTTAGCTGGAATATTTATTGCTCCATCTATCTTATTATTTTTGAATTCTTTTTCGTCACTTAGATCGACGATTATAACTTTTTTTTGCAAAAGTTTGCTAAGCTGATCAACTGTATTAATGTTTCTACTTTTCATAATAATATAATTGTTAATATCATAAAGATAGAATTTATGCTATGTGCATTAGATGACTTAGTTCATGTAATTAGATGATATTTGTCAATGTGACTACTATTTTTATTTACCCAAGACTGAAATTTAAATCTTAATCAACAATAAATTATTTTGTAGTTTTGACTTTAGGGAAACTCATATCATGACTTCCCTTTCATTTTCATTTATTATTTTATTCCCTCTTACAGTATTCTGCGTTCACTGCGGCTCTAGTATCAGGCTAAGGCATGTAGGATATTTTCACCTTCCAGGTGTAATCTCAGTATAGCTTATACTCCTATACAATAGACTTATGTTCAGAACGCTTTACAACTTCCTGATGACTGTACCTTTGTTACAATTCACAATATTCTAAATTAGTACTTAAATATATTAAACTACTATTGCCGCTAAAAAACGATTTTGAGCAAAAGATTTATATAGGGAACGGTGCTACAATTAAAAGGGGAAGATATTAATGTCATAACTATTCTGTCTCTATAAATTTAGCGAAAGTTTTTCTATAGGTAAGTGACATTTCTCCATCCAGCATTATGATTAAAAAACCATGGGTAGCTTATAACTAGGATATTAAGCAGAAAGATAGCAGACTATATTGAAATTAATACCACTTGAAAATCATATGATATATTGACTTATGATATTCTAATTTTAAATCCTAGCGCGTAATTTTGTAAAAAAGTCATGAAAAAGAAACATGTACTATTGAATCTCCTATTTACATTTTGTTTTGTCTGTTATTTAAAGTGCCAACCTGATGGAATCAACCATGGAATAGAAATTTCAGAATGTTACGTTACAAATGATGGGTCAAATAAAATGCTAAATGATTATTGCTTACCTGAAAGTTCTTTTCCATGGCACGATTGGATAGCAGGAGTAAAAGTTGGGACTTTGGCTAATGATTCTGAAAAATCGAAATATTCAAATTTTTCTGATCTATCAACAGAGTTAACTTATTCTACAATTTATCCAGTAGAACTGAAGACTGGTTATAGTTATACCACTTTCGATGAATATTGGAAAATTTGGATTGACTATAATCAAGATGGAGTATTTGATGATTTGAGTGAAGTTGCTTTTCAAGGTGTACTTATGGCTCCCGAAGATGGAACTGAAAAGTCTACTCTCATGGGTTCTTTGAGTATTCCAAATATTACCTTACTTGGAAAGACAATGATGCGAATTAGCATGAGTCGCGATGGATATCCAGAACCATGCATGGATATTGCATATGGTGAAGTTGAAGATTATTCCGTATATGTGATAGGAGAAGAAAATGAAGAAGTAGATTTGGAAATAGATTTGTTAGTCGATGATAATACCTTTCGAATTTATGATTTTGTTACGTATTACTTAATTGTAAGTAACAATAGTAGCTTGACATCCAAGAAAATTGAATTGGATTTTAATATACCTGTCGGATTGGTAGAATCGCATCATATGGCTGAAAGGGGAACATATGATAATTGGACGGGACTGTGGAAAATTCCAGTTATAAATCCATTTGAGACAATTACTTTAGAGTTAGAGCTTTTTACCCTTTCCGATCAACATTTAATTACAAGTTATGCTCAGATTATTAGGTCAGAATATGATGATCCAGATTCTACACCAGGGAATGGAGTATGCTGCGTACCTGCCGAAGATGATGAAGCTAGTGTGAATATTTATTATGAGAATACCAGTAATTTATCTGATCTATCTATTGATATGGAATTGTTTAGAATTACTTGTAATCAACCAGTCTGCAATACAGTCTCTTATTCCTATTCACTCTGGGTTATTAATGATGGCCCAAGCGCTGCTGAAAATGTAAGTGTGAAATTTTCGGATGGTCGAATTCTACATATTGGTCGTATAGAAGCTGGAGATGTTTATAGTAATGGCATTGCTTGGTGGTACACTATCGATGTACCAAATCCGCAATCTCCATTTCCGTATCCACCGATGCCTATTCCAGTTTTTGCCCAAATAGAAACTTCATCTATGGACGATCCCGACTCTTCAGTTGGTAATGATGTTGATTTTATTGCAGATGAAGATGATGAAATTCTCTTATCTAGTCCAAACAATATTGATTTAAGTCTTGCTTTAACAGTTAATGATTCACACTACGCTATTTATGATTTCATAAATTATAGACTTACGGTAACGAATAAAGGAACACAAATAGCTAAGGATGTAATTATAGATTTCCAAGTGCCTGATGGATTAGTGTTCGCTAATCAAACGCTTACTTATGGAGATAGTGAATATGATGAATGGATTGGTAAATGGAATATTCCGTGCATTGCCCCCTTTTCTAGTGTAGTATTAGATTTAAGCTTATTTGCACTCGTTGAAGAAGAGCCTATTACAAGTTATGCTCAAGTTGAAAGCGCTTCGATTTCGGATGTAGATTCCACACCTAATAATGGATCTTGTTGTATTGCAAATGAAGATGATGAAGCGGTTATAACTATATATCCTGTCTCTAGTCAAAGAAATAATATTGGAATAAATAGTTTAGAAGCCGAAGTTACAATTGACGTATTATCTTCAAATCCCGCAAAAAGTAATGTGTTACTATCGATAGAATCCAACACTAAAACTATTGCTAACTTAAAGTCATATAATCAAACGGGGATTTTGCAGAAAGAAATTGAATTTAACTTATCTAAGGGTAGGAATAATATAGCAATTAATATTGAGGAATGGCCTGAAGGGCTGTATTATTTCAAAATCTATCTTCCATTTGAAGATATAGATACTACAATAAAAGTTATAAAACAAAGGCATTAACTTTACTAGGGCTATACAAGGCCCGAAAGTCATTGACATGTCATACTTGTTTATTATATAATTAAACCTTGAATTTAATACCAATCTTATAGGGGTTCAATTTATTTCTAGTCCTGCTAAAAAGCTTTTGAGTACCTCTATGAACAGTCTCTTGGAACGAAAAAAAGACTGATTTTTACGTAATAAGTATGATATGGTGGATCATTTTAAGGAAGGAATAATCATAAGTAAGAGGAGATAACCACGGAGTGGCTTGAATATTACTAGCCGTGGGTGTGACCGACTGATGTAAAGCAATCAAGATCCAGCGGATCTTGATAAGAAGGAAACTGTAGCAAACCTGCTGCAGCTAATATTATTCTAATATTGTACGCTCTACAAGAGATTTTTAAGATAAAATCGTGACAGATTGACTACGTGAATCACCCCGTTTTTAGCGTAAAATCAAGAAAAATAGGCGCAATTCTAAACATTAAATTTTGATTAAATCCCTATGGTTCTACAGTTTAATCTTCTTACGAATATCCCTAAGGTAGGAACTGCCACAGACTTCTGCAAGCATGCAAGATTGCCTAACTAAGTATATCCCAGAATAGCCTTAGCCATGCGACTGACAAACAACGTAGTGTTAATTTCATTAATTCATTTAAGAAAATTTTTAATTTCCTGATCGAACAAGAATGTAGTTAGTACAGATGCCCTTATATAGATAAGTGGTAAAGTTATGTTTCGTGGTACTACGGAACAAGTTGAGTGTCGCCATTGAAAATAATAACCGTCTTTCTAAAACGAATTTGGTATTATTATGTATTTTTAAGCATATCACATCACTACACTACACGAATCTTTTTACTTCATCCTCTTAATTTTATCAGGAATTATTTTGTTGAATCCTTTTTCTAAGAGGTCGAGAAATGGTAAGCAAGCCAAGACTCCAAGTACATTAAACAAAACATGGCCATTCGCAATTTGAGTTCCTATGTCATCTGTTGATGATATGTATTTTACAACACGGACAAAAGGTTTAAAGAGCAAAAGGGCAAGTACTATAGTTATCAAACTAAATACTAAATGAAATATGCCTGCCTTAATAGCTTGCCTACTTCCACCAATCGTAGCGAGTAGTGTATCAGAACAAGTACCTAATTCGGCACCTAACATAATGGCCAGACCTCCTGTTAAAGAAAGAATATTTTGTTTTCCTAAAATTATAATCATGCCAACCGTCGCACTGGAGGATTGAATAATCAATGTGATCAATCCTCCTATAAGTGTACCTCTAATTGCGTTATCTTCTACTTTGGCCATCCATTCTGTAAACGTATCGCTTTGGTGTAAAGGGAAGACAGATTCCTCTATTAGAAATAATCCAAAAAATAACATTCCGAAGTACATTACTGCGGATGCAATATTTTTTGCTTTATTACTTTTAACAAATATCTTAACTGTTAGTCCAATAAGGAAAACAATTACGCTATATTGGCTTATATCCAATGCAATAATTTTGCTTGAAAAGGTAGTTCCAATATTAGCTCCTAAAATTAAACCCATTGAATGCCGAAAAGTCAACGTCTCAGAATTGATAAAAACGATAACCATTATTATTACTGCCGAGGAGGAATCTAGTGCAATTGTTAATATTAACCCAACCAACAGCGATACGAAGGAATTAGAAGAAAAATTCTTTATAATGCCTTTTGCCTGTTCTGAAAAAGTCGTTTTCAGGATTTCCGAAAGACTATGAATTGACAATATAAATATTCCTAAGCCGCCTATTAAATAAGGCAATACTTGATTCATAAATTGTAGTATTTCTTTACCCAGGATATGATTTCATTGTCTGTCATGCTATCAGCTCTGATAAATTCTATAATTTTTCCTTCCATTTCTGTGTATGATTCACTTAGCTCTTTATTTAGCTTCTCTCCAGTCTGTGCAGGACCAAAAATCACTATCGACTTTGCATCACTTATCCTGTTATAAATCTTATTGAAGTAATTTTTGTAATGATGTTTTTCTTTCTCTAAATATTTACTGTCGTGTACCACATCTTGAGGACCACCCTTAATTCTAGTTCCACTGCCTCCTTTAACATTGAACTCTTCAACGTCAGATTTGATTGTAAAAAATGTTTCTTTACTTGATTGATAAGTAACGATCTTTGCTGTTCTTTTGTCTATCCAAATTCCAATCAGTTTCTCCATAATTATTAATTTTTATTTTTGATGTATCCAAAGTAATATTATTTCATTCAGTGGTTTCTGATATAAATCATCTTTGTCAATGACTTATGACGATAGGTTAATTTTTAACCTAGATTGTTTCTAATCACTATTTAAAGATTTGTTATTCAGTGAACTTTATTCTTTGCGATATGGACATTCTTAATTTAATATGGCTAACAAGGTTTTATTGCTTTAAGTGGGTTTTATGTACCAAAATTTTCTAATGTTATTTGTTTAAGTTTAGTTGCTCATGGTATGTAGTTCAAGGTCTTTAGGCTAACCATACGGTACTGCGTAATCATCAGCTTCATTAAGAAGTATATAAGTAGGTAATTCTTAAAATGTGTACTTCTATTATAGGGATATTTAGAAGTAAGCGGAGCTAATCTTGAAAGCTTGTCCAGCTGACTTGATGGAGGTTTAATATTATAGCACAGGGTTTCAACCCTCTGTAAATGAGGAGGGTAGATCCAAATTGGCGTAATTTTTCAGAAAAAATAAGGACAAATTGCCAACTCTAAAATTTTGCATATATTCCTATATGTGAGTGTACAGATTATCCTTCTTGTGAATATCCTTATTTGAACACGTATTATCCAGCGCATAATTTGATGTACCTACATAAAAAAAGCCCAATAACCCTGCGGGTATGGACTTTAAAGTTTTAGTGATCCCGACAAGATTCGAACTTGTAACCGCTTGATTCGTAGTCAAGTACTCTATCCAGTTGAGCTACGGGACCTTCCATATGATTAGAAACACAAATTTAAAGATTTTCTTAGATATACCAAAGTTATAGACCGCTTAGTACACGACCAACTTCTGAGTATGTGTACTTTTATCTTCGAGCATTAAGCTGACCATATAGATACCTCTAACAAACCTATTATCTACTGGTATTCTTATTCTATTGGATCCGAAGAATGATCGATTAATAAGTTTCTCTATCAACATGGCGCCCTTAGCATCAAAAATTCTAATGTACACCTCACCTCCATCCTGGACAGCTACGAGATCCATGATGATATCGTCGTTCGCTTTATCTATTGGATTCTTGAGAATACTCAATTGGTTTTCTTCAAGTCCACTATTGCTCTCACAGTTTTTTTCAAGTGCTAGCATACTCTCCCAGACATTCAAAACACCACCTTGCGTAGTGGTTCCATTCAGAGAAGCACTAGGTGTAAGCCCGCTAAATATTATGTTTTTCATGGTAAGCGCTACATCGCCAGGATTACTAATAGCTCTTTCAGCTATACTATTACAAGGTGCACTATATAATAGTGCGATAGCGCCAGCTACTAGGGGAGATGAGACACTCGTACCTGTTGCAGAATTGTAGTTGTTATATGGACTCGTGGTAAAATTGTCAGTCCCAGGAGCACCTATGTCAACAGAGATATTACCGAATGCAGCCCTCTCTGTTTTGTTATTATTTAAATCCGTATTGGTCACAGATATGAGATACTCTGATGAACAAGTAGAAGGCATGTCGCCTTTAATATCTATATCCGAATCTAGATTATCCGTAGCACAGACATTGAGTATACCAAGTTTTCCCATTTGATTATATTGATTGCACCATACAGCGAAATCCTCTGCAAATCCAAAACGGATGCCTAGGGACAAGTTTGAAGCCACAATATAGGCCCCTTCTTTTCCACCCGTTTCGTTATATCTCTTTCTCGTTTCCGCTATATAGGCATTAGCTTCTATAATCTTGTCATCGGATGCCAGTCCACTCATAAATAACAGCTTGACATCCCATACTACACCTGATACACCCTTGTCATTATTACCCTTAGCACCAGCTATACCTGCTACATTGGTTCCGTGAGTACTGGCCACATTGTGAACATCATTATCGGATTCAAAATTCCAACCATTGTAGTCGTCAATAAATCCGTTATTGTCATTGTCGATATTATCGTTCGGGATTTCATCATCATTCGTCCATAAATTCTCGACAAAGTCTTCGTGATTTGTATCAAAGCCACTATCCAAAATAGCAATTACTATTTCTCTACCAAGTGGATCTTCCCCTCCTGTCGTAATGTCCCATGCTCTTGAAGATTCTATGTTCTGATGATGCCACTGCAGCGGAAAATCTGGATCATCTGGTTCGGTGGTACGCTCTTCTACTCTATGATTTCGCTGGATATATAGTATGTCTCTAAAGGATCTTAGCTCCGAAATAGCGACGCTGATATCAATAGAAGGATCGAAGCTCACAAGGTAGATGGCCAATTCTGAATACAGTACCTTCTTGACCATATATTTCTTCCCAAATCTCCTCTCGATCTGCGAAAGCTTCCTGCTAGATTGATTATTTGTTCTCAATTGTATGATTACTTCACCTGGTATATAGTCCAACAGTTGTGCATGTCCATGTATAGACAAGAAACAGAATATGGATAATATGATATAAGTAATTACTGAACGCATATAACTATTCTTTTAATCGAGTACGTAACTTTACAAAATAGGATGGTACTAATCGAAGCCTACTTCCGTACCATGAAAACATTGTACCATCTACTAAAGTTGCCTTTGTATGCGGCAATAAGCGTTGAAAGTGAGCTATATCCTTCTCCATAAAAGGAAAAGGCTCAGACGACAACAATATATAATCAATTTTAGTAGCTAATAGTTCACCGATTTCTATGGTTGGGTAGCGATCATAGTGGGCAAAAGCGTTCTCAAAACCTGCTCTACTTAGCATATCTTGGATATATGTATCGCCTCCAGCTACCATCAAAGGAGATTTCCAGATTAAGTAGGCAACCTTTGGTTTAACCGTATGAGGTCTCAGCCTTTCAAAACTACCAGCTATTACATCTAATAGTGCCTGGGCATTTTGTTTCTTATCTGTAAGTTCGCCAATTATCTTGATCTTTTCAAGTGCATCCTCATAGTTTCGTATGTCCGTAACATAGGTTGGAAATCTAGCTGACAATATTTCTACTTCTTCGCGATTATTTTCTTCTTTGTTGGCTATGATTAGGTCGGGTGCAATGGATGTAATCTTTTCTATATCTATGGTTTTTGTACCACCTATTCTTGGCTTGGATCGATAAATGACTTCGGGATAAACACAGAATTTTGTGATTCCCGCAATACTATCTTCCAATCCTAGATCATATAAAAGCTCCGTTATTGAAGGGACTAGGGATATGATCTTTTTTGGTGGATAGTTGGGTAATACACAAGACCGGTCGAGATCATCTATTATTTTCATAAAAACAAGATACTAAAATATGGTATTTCTCACTTAGAATAAAATGTAAAAAAAATTGATTTATAGTATTTTCAAAAATCTAAAAGTATAGCTTAATCTATCCTTCTCTTGGAGTCAACTATAATAGTATTAGCCTCGCGCCAAGGATAGAAAGTGTGCGACCTTAGGAGCAGTCTATGAATTTTTCTTTCATAGACGGAAGCGAAGCGGACCACTGCATAGCCTGATGCTTTAGCAGGCGCCCAAATAAAACTAATCCTCCATTAGACTATCTACCAGCACTAGGAGTTGATTACCATTGTAGGCCAGTCGATGGATATTGTTCAGGCCAAATCGCTTCAAATCACCTATCGGTATCCATTCATTATTTGACGTACTAGGGTCGTATAAAAATAGCACTGATCCCTGAGCCATCAATATCGAGCCGTCAGCCATAACCACAAAGTCTTCTGCTCCATCAAGCGTCTCCGTTACGATAGTAGATTTTTTTGTATCTATATTGAGCCGTTTGATATACCATGTACGCTCACTTAGCTTTTGAATGTACAATAGATCGCCATTAGCTGCTTTACCCATGCCTCTGCCAATATTAGAAGTAATAGGTTCCAAATTGTCATCTCTAATATCTCCGATAGCCAGGCTGTGTGGTTCATCGACGAGAAACATAGCCACATGGTACTGATCCAGCCAATGATAATAGCCCACGTTATCGACATCTGGAAAAAGTAATTTGCCTTGAGTAGAGTGATCTATTGGCACCTGATATAGGTGTTGCGTTTTCCCATCCATCTCCACTCGCACACATGTAAAATGTTCTCCATCTGAATGCAGCTGTGGGCTATATTCAGACTCTGGAGTATCGGTAACTTGATATTTTTCTTTTGTATATAAGTTGAGGGACTGGATGTCTGTTTGGGTAGAATCCCTCAATTTACTGGTCACAAGGATACGCTCTGTGTCTGTAAACGATGGCTGATTATTATAAGCATCCTCGTTGTAACTATTTAAAAATTTAGCTTGAGAAAATTGATATTCGCCATCTACTTTTTCAAATGAGAAGCTGTAGATATTACTCGGATCCTGCGCTTCTAAAAACGTAAAATTATTCAGAACAATGATAAATCCGAGCACAAGTTGTCGTCGTTTCATATGGTTTTTCATTTGCGGCTAGGTAAATATAATATTCTTTGTAAACTTAAAATCCTTATTTGCTTTTGGCTAGCTACTCAAATACTATAATAAAGCGTATTTTGAGGTCAAATATCAGATCAGTTTTAGCATATTAGACTAAATTTTTATTGAAATTTATCATACTCAAAGCAAATAATCAAAGTACAATCTTAGCTATATCGCTTTGTCGCACGTTTATCAATGTGTAAAAAGTGATATAACTCAATAAAACAAATATTTTATTCTAGAGCATAAAAGCTACATAATCTAAAAAAATAAACGCACGATGAACCGATTTTTTATTGCAGTTATGCTTAACTTATTTTTCCTTCACGCTTCTACCGCGCAAGATAATGGAGGCCATTTACCTTTTGAATTATCACTCGAACAAGTCGCGTCTGGATTTAGCAGCCCAGTCGATATCGCAAACGCTGGGGATAGTAGATTGTTTGTAGTCGAACGTGGTGGCCTCATTCGTATATTAACGGAGAATTTTGATATTGAATCAGTGCCTTTTTTGGACATTGATGATAGGGTAATAAACGCTGGCGGTCAAAGCGAGCAAGGTTTGTTGGCCTTAGAGTTTCATCATGACTATGTCAATACTGGATGGTTCTACGTGCATTATTCTGACAATGATGGAAATACTGTAATTTCTCGCTTTTCGGTTGATCCAGATGATACTAATAAAGCACTTCCTGATAGCGAAAAAATAATTTTTACTGCTAATCAACCTTTTAATAATCATAATGGAGGCTCTATAAAGTTTGGTCCAGATAATATGTTATATATCGGTCTGGGAGATGGGGGAGCCAGTAATGATCCGCAAAATTTAGCGCAAAATACACAAAGTCCATTGGGTAAAATACTCCGTCTAGATATTGATAACGGAGATCCATATAGTATTCCTACGGACAATCCATTTGGCAATGATCCCGATGTCCTTGACGAGATATGGGCGATAGGTTTACGCAATCCATGGAAATTTTCTTTTGATAGTCGTACGGGTGATTTATGGATTGGTGATGTTGGTCAAAACAAATGGGAAGAAATCGACTTACAACTGAGCAATTCGGCAGGAGGAGAAAACTACGGTTGGAGATGTAGAGAAGGGAACAATGATGCTGTAACAGCTGGCTGTAGCGGTTCTTTTGACCCGCCTATAGCGGAGTACAATCACCTCGGTTTTACACATTGTTCGGTTACGGGTGGATATGTTTACAGAGGGGCAGATGAGATTTTTGAAGACGCCCCACCAGTTTATTTATACGCTGATTATTGTTCTGGACAGTTTTGGGCTACCTACCCAGTAGAAGTAGGTTCCACTTCGTACACTACGGTAGAAATGGAAAAATTTAGCGGTCGTGCTATCAGCTCTTTTGGGGAAGATGTGAACGGTGAATTATATGCTGCTGTCCTTAATAATGGAAGAATATATAAGATAAATAGTTCTTGTAATATAGATCTTGACTTACAAATTGGTGCTGTTTCGTGCGATGGTATTAATGATGGGTTCATTGCATTACCTGAAAGTTTGATAGATTTATATGAGGTGCAAATTTTAAATACAAGTGATCCTCTAGCCCAAGTGAATGCAAGTGCGCTTGCACAGGGTTCTTATGAAGTTACCGTTTCTAGATTTGGTTGTGAGCGTGTTTTTGATACAGAAGTCTTACTTATAGATCGTGCACCACTGCAAATAGAATCTGATGGTACCTCTATTCTGATGGTAACCACTACTGGTGAATCCTATCAATGGTATTTAGATGGAAATCTTATTGCAGGTGAGACTGCACAAACTATTGATGCCCTAGAGAATGGTTCGTACACAGTAGAAGTATTAGAAGCAACTGGTTGTATTCTTACTTCTGAACCATACGAATTTATCTTGGATTCTACACCAGTCATATCGAGTATTAAGCAATGGTCAATAGCACCTAACCCAGTCGCAGATATACTAATCATGCAAGTTCGCACTGACGTTTCAGAAAAATACAATTTGACAATATCTGATCCAAAGGGTAAGGTCATACACCAAGAAAACGTGACTGTAGATGGAACAGCTAACCTACAAGTAGATATAAGCAAATATGAAAATGGCGTATATTTAGTAATGCTTTCGGATGGAGAAGTTGTACAAACAAAGAGAGTTGTTAAGCAATAAGGCTGCACGCTTTTTCTTGATTTCGTTTTGCGTACTTAGCAGTAATCTTTCGACAGCACAGGTTGGAAATCGCATTGATTTTAATGTCAAGATTGGGCTGATAATCGAGTATGGAACGCATGTTCATCGCTTGGGTATGCTTGTGAGTACTGCTACAAATTTTGCAGCCACCCAACTCAATGCAGAGCTCAGAGGCTTCTATAATTTTAAAACTTTTGGTCCACCTCAAAAAGGAGTAGAAACGGTTTGGTCTCTTGGTCTAGCACAGGGTTTTGGGAGAAAATATACTCTAGATTATGGGCTAGTTGATGACCACTTTTTCAAGACGAATAGAAATTATACCTTAGGTTATACCTTCCGTAAGTACCATGATCGAATGGAGACTACTCAGGGTACGGGTTCAATATTTTTCGCAGCTAAGTCTTTTTTCTTAAACTTCGAAAATGATCTCTTAGGTAATACCCATGGTAGAGACCGCTTTCGTACTGGAGGTTTTAGCTTAAACTACATCCATGATAGATGGCTATTTTCTTTAAAGAATATTATCTGGACAGGGGAGACGAGATGCGCAGAAAAGATTTCTTATATAGACACCGAATACCCATCCCGATACGGATACCATGATATAACAAAATGTAAGTATGGAAATTTTTCCAACGGTATCGCAGCAGCTGGAATTATATATTTACCAGAAGATGGATTCGGACAATTTCTCAATTTCTCCATTGGCTTAGATCATGAAAAGATTCGACACTTCTTCCAAAACAAACTTATACATGATATGTATTTTATGCCTGACGGCATCAATCCTTCCAAAAATCTTCATTATCCTATGCTAGATGTTGAGGGTAATGCATACTTATTTACCAAGGAGCAAATTTTGAAGAAACCTAAGTTATATATGCAGGTAGGCGCCAATGGGCATTGGTTATACTAAAGTCATTAATTGCTGATGTATCTTTTGCACCTGCTTGACTAAGGAATGGTTACCATCATTAATAATGACATAATCTGCAAGTGCTACTTTTTCTTCCTCGCTCATCTGCTTGCTATTTCTTAGTAACACATCTGATTTTTCTACCTTATCCCTAGCCATCACTCGAGCTATCCTAAGATCAAGCGGAGCGGTCACGACAATTATTTTATCCATTGATTTATAATTCCCGCTTTCTATCAGCAAGGCAGCTTCTTTGATAGTATACAATGCGCCCTTTTGTTTTTTAGCCCAGGCTAAACTATGCCTCTCTACCGCAGGATGCACTATATAGTTTAGTTTTGTCAGCATTTTAGGATTGTTGAATACGATGTCGCCGAGGTATTTTTTATCTAGTTCACCATCATCATCATAAGTACTCAGACCGAATACGAGTTTTACTTGCTCCTTTACATTGAGATCATCAACCATGAGTTTTTTCGCCTGATCATCTGCATAGTAAATAGGAATTTCTAATGTCTCAAATATTCTACAAATGGTAGTCTTGCCACTGCCTATGTTGCCCGTAATTCCTATATTCATTTATCTATTTTAAGGTATATTCAGCAGCTTATGTGTTTGAATACTCAATCTCCACTTTGGATTTACCTTGCAATATTCAATACAGGCGGCCGTATTTTCCTCAAGATAGGCATTATCCATCGGTTGTAAATATAGATGTGTGAAGTCAATTTTCTCAAAATCCTGTGGATCAATCCCAAATTGCGGATATATTACTTTCAGTTCATCTCCTTTTCGGACTATGATATCCGTATTGGCTTTCGGACTCATACATACCCAATCGACACCTTCTGGTACCTCGATAGTGCCATTGGTTTCTATAGCTATTTCAAAGCCATGACTATGAACTATTTCATTCATAGATGCATCCATCTGCAATAGTGGTTCACCACCAGTAAACACCACAAATTTATCATCTATATTACCCTCCGGCCAGAGACTACTTAGTTTTGTAGTAAGCTCCTCGGCAGTATATTTACCTCCATTCTCGCCGTCCAAGCCCCAAAAGTCCGTATCACAAAACTGACATATTGCCTTATGCCGATCCGCCTCTATTCCACTCCAGAGATTGCATCCAGAGAATCGACAGAACACAGCAGGACGACCACTGTATTGCCCTTCACCCTGTAGCGTGTAATAAATCTCCTTTATTTTATATGTTTTTACCACTTCCCGTTTGAATTCTTTGTTCAAAAACAATTTGACAAATGCAGTATTATATATCCATCCCTATATCTTTGTCTTGATTTCACACCGCAATGTAAAAGTATATGTTTAAACTCTATTTTTACCCATTTGTAAACGCCGAAAATGATGTTGATGGTTTTCAAGCAAAGCTCATCAGTGATGAAGACACAGATTATTTGTATGATATTACCTATACTTCCGATAGTCAATCCCCCCAGCGATATTCGGCCCAGTTACTTTCGCACGACACCAAAGAATTAAACTATATTAAGTTTGATCATTTCAATGAGGGCCCTTATTATGAAGCCACCTTTTGGGAAAAACTTAAAATGGGCACAGGCCCAGCGCATAGATGCAAACTCAAATTAAAGCCTAAGGTTTTTTTCAAACAACGCAAAGTTGACTCCTATACGCAGCAGACTTACTATTCATTATCTTTTGAACTTATAGATAAGAAAAAATCTACAAACTTTGGAGAGTCATTGAAAAACTATACCAAGTCAAATCTTCATGTAGCCGAGCCAAACAAAGCTGATAAGTGTTTGAAATCCATAGGTATTTTAGATAAGGCTAACTTTCTGACTTCTATTGATCTACATATTGAGATGTTGGTCGGCGATCCAGGTAAGATGAACAAGTTTGAGAAGCTCCAGTACCAAGTATTTAAAGCCAATGAATATTTAGAAGAGGCTTACATGCTAGGCATCGAGAAGGTTTACTTGTTGCATGGAGTAGGAAAGGGGCGCTTAAAAGATGAGCTGGCAAAAATGCTAAAAAGTAGTTCTATGGTGCGAGAGTTCAAAAATGAATACCATGGTCAGTTCGGATTCGGAGCTACAGAAGTTACTTTCAAATAGTACTTGGGGCCATCCACACCTATCGGGTGGTCGGGGCTTACGTTATTATCGCAAAGAAAATTTTTGCGATACCACTTCAGTCCCTTGTCTCTTACGCGCTCCGCTTGTCGAGCTTAGGCCTTTCTGGCCACGCGATTATTGTAGGGGTATTCAGAATTAAGAGCATATTACCACGGCGTAGCTCGGCATATTCATAGGGGTATTCAGCAGTAAGAGCACATCACCACAGCGTAGCCCGTCCCAATTTTTGGGATTGAAATATATATAGGCCTGGGTTGAAATTCCAGGATTATCATCAGAGTTAGATTCAATTTGGCGTCATTTTGGAAAAAATCATGGGGATATTCAGAAGTAAGCGAAGCTAACCCTGAAAGGGTTTAATATTATAGCACAGGGTTTCCAACCCTGTGTAAAT